>Ga0316204_10000995_pt1 | contig 86472 bp, 86 predicted proteins | sample 6monrhotite_MG_2_FD_205661 | JGI IMG/M metagenome (GOLD analysis project Ga0316204, IMG submission 205661) | Microbial mat bacterial communities from mineral coupon in-situ incubated in ocean water Damariscotta River, Maine, United States -... | ecosystem: Environmental > Aquatic > Marine >... | reverse complement strand
ATTTAATTCTTCCGCAGTAATCGGATTATCCTTTAAACCATCAAATGTGTTCAACAGCGTATTTTCTGCTTCGGAAAGACTACTCTTTGAAGGAACATCTACATTTACATATATAAAGCTAGGTTCTTTTGTAAATGGAGAAAATGACCACACGGTGGATGCCTTTTTGGTATCTATTAATGCTTTGTACAAACGACCAGAAGGTTGATCTGTGAGTATATTCTCAATCAAAGCGAGTGCCGCGTAATCTTCATGAGATCCCGCGGGTGTATGGTATAAGGCCGCTAATACCTGCAGATCGCCCACTCGTTCTAATTTTACTTTACGCTCCCCATCTTGAGGAGGTTCTATAGTTGGCACATCACGAAGTGCTACACTTGGATTTTGAAGTTTTCCAAATTTTTTGATAACTAGTGCTTTTGTTTTTTCCGGATCAAATTTCCCCGTGACCATGAGCACAGCATTGTCAGGACGGTAATATTTTTTATAAAAAGCTTTTAAATTTTCGATAGGAACCCGTTCTATATCTGAACGATTACCAATAGTAGATTGCCCATAATTATGCCATAAGAAAGAAGCACTAATTACATTTTTCATAAGTACGCTGGTAGGTGAGTTTTCACCCGATTCAAATTCGTTTCGTACCACCGAAAACTCCGATTCCAAATCCTCTTTTGCGATATAGGAGTTTATCATTCGATCTGCTTCCAAATCCAACGCCCAATCCAGATTTTCATCGGTGGCATTAAACGTTTCGAAGTAGTTTGTTCGATCATACCAGGTAGTACCATTAGGTCTTGCACCATGAGAAGTTAGTTCCTTAGGGATGTCTTTATGGTTAGGCGTACCCTTAAAAACAAGATGTTCAAGAAGATGTGCCATTCCTTTTTCTCCATAACCTTCGTGACGACTTCCTACCAAATAGGTAATATTTACCGTGATAGTTTGTGAAGAATTATCTGGAAACAGTAGCACTTTTAAACCGTTGTCTAACTGATACTCGGTAATTCCTTCAACCGATGCTGTTTGTTTGAGTTGTGCCAAACCATTGGTCGTAACAGTAACTAGAAAAACAACTAAAAGTAATGGCGCAATTTTTTTGTAAAGCTTCATTTTTTTTAAATATTTATAATTGATTCTTAAAAATAAGACGAAAAGGTGATTCAAGCGAGACATTTTTCAAAAAATCATTGTATAAACTTTTCTATAGACACTTACTTATTGTCTATTTTTGTATACTAAATAACTTTTATGAATTACACTAAAAAAATGATGCGCGATGACGCACTTACCGGAAAAACGATCGTAGTTACTGGAGGTGGAAGTGGTTTGGGAAAAGCAATGACTTCCTATTTTTTAGAATTAGGTGCTAACGTAGTCATCACTTCCCGAAATATAGAAAAGCTCGAGGCGGTACAGAAAGAATTGGAAGCAGCTACTGGAGGTTCTGTACTTCCTGTGCAATGCGATGTGCGTCATTATGATCAAGTAGAGGCACTAGTCGTGGCGGCTATTGAACGTTTTGGAACTGTAGATGTGTTACTCAACAATGCCGCTGGTAATTTCATTTCTCCTACAGAACGGCTATCGGCCAATGCCTTTGATACCATTATTGATATTGTTCTCAAAGGAACAAAGAATTGTACGTTGGCCTTCGGGAAACATTGGATTGAAACAAAACAGACCAATACAAATGTGCTTAATATTGTAACTACCTATGCTTGGACTGGTTCTGCCTATGTGGTTCCTAGTGCTACCGCTAAGGCAGGTGTACTTGCCATGACAAGATCCCTTGCCGTTGAATGGGCCAAATATGGAATGAGGTTCAATGCTATTGCGCCAGGCCCCTTCCCTACTAAGGGAGCATGGGATCGCTTGCTACCAGGTGAACTCAAGGAGAAATTTGATTTGGCCAAGAAAGTACCTCTTAAACGTGTTGGTGATCATCAAGAACTTGCTAATTTGGCAGCTTATCTTGTTTCCGATTTTTCAGCCTATGTAAATGGGGAGGTTGTTACCCTAGATGGGGGAGAATGGTTAAAAGGCGCGGGACAATTTAATTTACTTGAAGATGTTCCTGAAGAGATGTGGGACATGCTTGAAATGATGATTCGCGCTAAGAAAAACAAGTAGCATCATTTCTGCGGTGTATATTTGATGCCATCAGGCTTTCCTCACACATCAGGTAGGTGGTCAAAATAATCTTGTTCACTTTCTGTTAACAAAAATCATTTTCTATCCGCATAATTAATCGTATTTTTAACTCTTAAAATTGTAGGAAAATTAATGGGTAAAATAATAGCGATTGCCAATCAAAAGGGAGGCGTGGGAAAGACCACTACTTCGGTAAATCTTGCGGCTTCATTGGGCGTCCTGGAAAAGAAAGTCTTATTAATTGATGCCGATCCTCAGGCAAATGCCACTTCAGGACTAGGTGTTGATGTAGAACAGGTAGAACGAGGAACCTATCAACTACTAGAGCACACGGCAAGTGCAAAAGACGTTATTATTTCGTCAAATTCTCCCAATCTTGATATGATACCTTCTCATATTGATCTGGTAGCCATTGAAATTGAACTAGTAGATAAAGAACGAAGAGAATATATGATGAAAGAAGCCATTCGCAAACTTAAAAGCGATTATGACTTTATTATCATTGACTGTGCGCCTTCTCTTGGGCTTCTTACACTTAATGCGCTAACGGCTGCAGATGCGGTTGTTATCCCCATTCAGTGTGAATATTTTGCATTGGAAGGGCTTGGGAAGTTATTAAATACAATTAAAAGTGTTCAAAAAATACATAACCCAAACTTAGATATAGAAGGCTTGTTACTTACCATGTATGACTCCAGGTTGCGTTTATCAAATCAAGTAGTCGAGGAAGTTCAAAAGCATTTTGACGCCATGGTTTTTAAAACAATCATTCAAAGAAACGTTCGTTTAAGTGAAGCACCTAGTTATGGCGAGAGTATTATTAGCTATGACGCAGGTAGTAAAGGTGCTAATAATTACTTAAGTTTGGCACATGAATTAATTGAAAAAAATACGGTTAGCTAAATGGCAAAAGCAACAAAAAAGCAAGCACTGGGAAGAGGACTTTCGGCACTATTGAAAGATCCCGCCAATGATATACGATCCGCCAGTGACAAGAATGCCGACAAGGTGGTAGGTAATATTGTTGAATTGGAGCTTGGTGCTATTGAAGTAAATCCTTTTCAGCCGCGAACTAGTTTTAATGAAGAATCTCTACGAGAACTTGCGTCTTCAATAAAAGAGCTAGGGGTCATTCAGCCCATTACGGTCAGAAAATTAGAATTCAATAAATATCAACTCGTAAGTGGAGAACGACGTTACCGTGCCTCCAAGTTGATTGGACTAGATACAATCCCTTCATATATACGTATTGCTAATGATCAGGAGTCTCTTGAAATGGCATTGGTTGAGAATATTCAACGTCAAGACTTGGACCCTATAGAAATTGCGCTTTCTTACCAACGGCTTATCGAAGAGATACAGGTGACTCAGGAGGAGCTTAGTGATCGTGTGGGTAAAAACAGATCTACCGTGGCCAATTACGTTAGGTTATTAAAGCTAGATCCTATCATACAAACAGGAATGAGGGATGGGTTCATTTCCATGGGACATGGACGTGCTTTAATAAATGTGGATGATCTTGGCAATCAATTGGAAATTTACGAAAAGATTTTGGCAAACAACCTCTCGGTTCGGGAAACCGAGGCCCTCGTAAGATTGGGTAAAACTTCGGGAGACAGGCCAGCACCAAAGAAAGAAGCAACTCCTGTCTTTGCGAAAGAGGCTTCCAAAGATCTGTCTGGTTTTTTAGATAGCAACGTGGCTGTTAAAGTGTCAAAATCAGGAAAAGGACAGTTGGTCGTTCCGTTCAAGAACAAAACCGACTTAGAACGTATAATGAAGCTCATAAGAAGTGGCAAATAGGTTTTTATATATTGTTTTTGCGCTGTGTATCGTTCCAATATGGGGGCAAACTACCGATTCACTCATCGTTTCAAAAAATGAAACGGTTATTGTTGTTACTGATTCTATTAACAACGAACCTATCGACCCTTTGTCTCCCTCCAGAGCTGCTTTTTATTCGGCGGTAGTTCCAGGTCTTGGGCAAGTGTATAACAAAAAATACTGGAAGGTTCCTATTATTTATGCAGGGATGGCCGCTGGTGTTTATTTCTATATTCAGAACGACAACGATTATGATCGTTTTAGGAACGCATACAAAAGACGCCTGGCAGGGTTTACAGATGACGAGTTTTTTGGTAACAGCAGTACGCCCATTATCTCCACAGATCGATTGATAGACGCCCAAAAAACGGCTCAACGAAATAAAGATGTGAGCATTGTGGTTACGTTAGTCTTCTACTTGGTCAATATCATTGACGCCAATGTGGATGCTCATTTAAAGCAATACAATGTAAGCGATGACCTCTCGCTACAACCCAGTTTTCAGATAGACCCTATCAATACGCAAGCCAATTACGGATTGTCATTTACGTTCAGATTAAAATGAAAATAGCACTACTGGGATATGGAAAAATGGGGAAGACCATTGAGCAAATGGCCATACAAAAGGGCCATGAAGTTTCTCTTAAAACAACCCGAGATACTATAGATTACGACTTGCATGGTGTTGATGTAGCTATTGAATTTTCCTCGCCAGAATCAGCTGTTGCTAATATTCTTAAGTGCTTTGAGTATAATATTCCGGTGATTTCCGGAACAACGGGTTGGCTAGATCACTATTCCGAAGTATTAAATATTTGTGAAGAACGTAACGGAAGTTTTATCTATGCGTCAAACTTTAGCATTGGCGTAAACTTATTCTTTACTATTAATGAATATGTGGCCGCTCTTATGAAACCTTGGCAAGATTATGCTGTTTCTATGGAAGAAATACATCATACTCAAAAAAAAGATGCCCCCAGCGGAACCGCAATTTCCTTGGCCGAAGGTATTATACAGCATACGGATAAAAAAGGGTGGTCATTGGAAGATACATCCAAAGACAATATCCCTATTGTTGCAAAACGCATAGAAGATGTTAAAGGAACACATAGTATATCATATACGTCCAACGTTGACACTATTTCAATTGCGCATGAAGCGCATTCAAGAGAAGGGTTTGCTATGGGAGCTATTATAGCTGCGGAATGGTTACAAGGTAAAAAAGGAGTATATACCATGAAAGATGTGCTCCATATTAAATAAAATAAAAAACCCTTCTTTCATGAAGGCTGAAGATAATTTTCTTCAGAAATAAACATGTACATTATGACACTAACTGGTTGGTTACTTCTTATTCTCGTTGTACAGCTCATTCATTTTGCTGGAACATGGAAACTATATACCCTTGCTGGTAGAAAAGCATGGGAGGCGGCTATCCCCGTTTATAATGCCGTGGTATTGATGAAGATCATAAATAGACCCGGCTGGTGGACAGTTTTACTCTTTATTCCTATTGTAAACCAGATTATGTTTCCTGTAGTGTGGGTGGAGACTATTAGAAGTTTTGGTAGAAACAATGCCAAGGATACCTTTTTGGTGCTTATAACCTTTGGACTTTATATTTTCTACATTAACTACGCTCAGGATGTCAAATATATCGAAGATCGTGACTTAAAGCCACGCACGGGACTTGGTGAGTGGGTAAGCTCTATTTTATTTGCAGTGGTTGCCGCCACTATCGTACATACGTATTTTATGCAACCGTATACCATCCCAACATCTTCTTTAGAAAAGACGTTATTGGTTGGTGATTTCCTTTTTGTGAGTAAGTTTCATTATGGAGCTCGAACACCCATAACGCCTATCTCATTTCCGATGGTTCATGATACCATTCCGTTGGTGCGAAAAAAATCATATGCCACAAAACCTCAGGTACCCTATTTTAGGTTTCCTGGGTTTCAAAAAATCAAACGAAATGATATTGTGGTCTTTAGTTGGCCTGTAGATACTGTAAATGCATTTCAACGCTATGGCGATGGTAAATATTACTATAAACCTATTGATAAAAAATCGAATTACGTAAAGCGTTGTGTTGGCCTTCCTGGAGATTCATTGTCTGTAAAGGAAGGATATGTATATGTTAATGGCGAACGCAATGAACTGCCGGACAGGGCGGTAATCCAATTTGGTTATGATGTAAAAGTGAGTAATTTGATTAATGATAATATTCTAATCAAACGATATAATATAACCGATCAGTACGGGTATAACCCAAACACTCAATCGTATCTTTTTCCAGCAATTTCAGAAGAATCCTTGGAGCTTTTAAAAAGCAATCCCAATGTTTTGGAGGTTACAGAATGGCGTACGAAAAAGAATTCACTGGGTGATCCGGGAACATTTCCTAGTGATTCGCAATACAAATGGGACAATAATTCCTTTGGTCCTATTTATATTCCAGAGGCGGGAGCCACCGTCGCTATTACTCCAGAATCCATTCCTTTTTATGAACGTATTATTGAAGTCTATGAAGGCAGTGAATTAGGTGTTGAAAACGTTATTAGTAAATCAGACACACAAGTATTTCTGAACGGAAATCCTATTACAGAATACACCTTTAAAATGGATTATTATTGGATGATGGGGGATAACAGAAATAATTCAGAAGATGCACGTACTTGGGGATATGTTCCATTCAATCATGTGGTTGGAAAGCCCGTATTTGTTTGGATGAGTTGGGATAGTAACGCTTCAGGCATCGCCAATAAAATACGTTGGGAACGCTTATTTACCACTGTAGGTGGAGACGGAACTCCCGTCTCTTATTTTAGGTATTTCCTAATTGCATTGGTCGGGTGGTTTATTTTTGATTTTTTCAGAAAGAAAAAGAAAAAAAGAGTTAAGAAATAATAATAGCTAGTGTTATTAGAGATCAAAGCATTCGTAAGGAATGAGCACTATTGTAGTACATCCCTCCTATTTTCCATCCATTGCGCAAATGGTGGCTATTGCGCAGGCAACAAAGGTTATTTTTGAGGTAGAAGACAATTACCAGAAACAAACCTACCGCAATAGATGTTATATTGCTCATAATAATGGTAAGCTCTCTCTCAATATCCCTATTAAACATTCCAAAAACCGAGTTAGGTTACAGACCAAAAATGTACAGGTAGAAAATGATTTTCCATGGCAATCTCAACATTGGAAATCCATTCAAACCGCCTACCGCACCTCTCCTTTCTTTGAATATTATGAAGACGACCTAAAGCCGCTTTTTGAAAAAGAAGTTTTCTCCCTATTAGATTTTAACCTCACTGCATTTGACGTGCTTTATGAATTACTTGGGCTTTCGGTTGAAGTATCTAAAACCCAGCGTTACGAAGTAGCTTTAGCATCTAATGACCTTCGATTTTTAATCAATGTGAAAAAGGAGAAGACACACCCTCTTACTTCTTACACACAAGTATTGGAAGCCCAACACGGTTTTTTACCCAATCTATCGGTATTAGATCTCTTGTGCAATGAAGGACCCGCCGCTTTACAATATCTTGAATCTCAAAAGAGTTTAATTTAGTGCCATCCCAAGGTAGCGCTAATGGGATAATGGTCTGAAAAGGTTTTTTTGATGGTTTCAAAGGTAATAACATCCATTTTGGTGGAAGTAAATATATAATCAATGCGCATGGGGTAAGAATCAAAAGAGAATGTGGCTCCCAAACCACCTCCACGAGCCTCAAACGCATCTGTCATGCCCTTCTTAATTTTTCTATAAACAAATGAAAACGAAGTATTATTGAGGTCGCCACAAAGTATTACTGGATGTGGAGAGGCTTCCTTGTGAGTAACCACCGCCTCCATCTGGCCTTGCTGCTTGATAAAAGCCCCGGCCATTCGTTGTCGTAATCGCTCCTTATCGCCATCCTGAAGATAGTCCACGCTAGGTTCAATACCCAATGATTGCAAGTGAACATTATACACCCTAAGTGTATCCTCCCCTTTTACAACATTGACATAAATTGCATTATTCCCAGATCTCTTAAACTCAAAGCCGCCTCGGCCATGGATCGGGTATTTTGAAAATATAGCATGCCCTAGATGCACCTTGTCATTTTTAAAATGAATAAATCGATACGGATATGCAGAAAAATCCATATCGCTTCCTTTATAGTATTCTTGAATACATATCACATCGGGATCTTGTTCTTGAAGCACTTCTGAAATCAATTCTGAAGCATCCGTGGTTGGATTCTTTTCATAGGCATTGAACAGCCGTACATTGTACGACAACACTTTAAGTGTCTGCGTATATTCTGAAGGATCTCCTTCAGACGAAAACTCATAGGTGGAATTAAAATGAAAATAAGCCACTATAAGTACAAAAAGAGACCAGAGTATTTGTTTTCGCAGTCTAATTAACCAGTACGCTGCAAACAATAAATTTAATAGAAGTAGTGGAGAGACCGCTAGACTTAACAATGAAAGTGTGGGAAACGTCCTTGGAGCAATGTAAGGTGTTATAAAGGAAATGGCCAACAAAACCACCACGAGTATATTCACCCATAAAATGATCTTCCCCAAAAAACCTATTTTTTTCATTAGTCTTCCTTGCCCGCTTTAAAAAGAAAGTCCTTTTCTGCCTTTGTCAAACTTTCATATCCGCTCTTCCCTATTTTATCAAGAATCGAATCAATTTTTTTCTGATGTTCATCCTTTGAGGGACTTTGTTTAGAACGTTGAGATGAGGGGCGTGTTGTACGATGTACTTTTTTAAATGGCTTTTTTGTTCGGGGCTTAAATAGATTAACAAACCAATCCATACCATTTTCAAACCACCTTCCTATATCATTACCCTTGACCAATTGTCTTGCGTACACATATCCAAACAGGGCACCTCCCAGATGTGCTACCAGTCCTCCTGCGTTATTTCCTCCATCGTCCGACAAAAAGATAATGTCTTTAACCACCATAACAACTGCTATATGCCAAACCTTTATGTTAAACATAAAAATTCGGACTTGCGTATTAGGAGCATAAGCTGCAATAAAAACCAAGATAGCAAGTACTGCCGCGGAAGCTCCTCTTAAATTACCGCTAGCATTAGAAAATACGGGAAACAGATTATACGCCAAAACATATAGCGCACCTCCAGCCATGGCTCCTAATAAGTAGATGGTTGTAAACCGTTTGGCATTGAAAAGATTGAGTATAATGTTCCCAAACCAATACAACAGTATCATATTAAAGAAAATATGCCAAAAATCACCATGTAAAAAACTATAGGTAAGTAAAGACCAAGGTTGTTTGATAAGGGCATCTAATTCGGCAGGAAGTACAGCCCATGATACCAATGACTCGGCGTTTAGTTTAAACAAGAAGGCAATCAAGGGAACTAGTAAAAAAATAACAAGATTAATGGCTATAATCTTCACCGTAATGGGTGCCATTTTAAATTGATATGATAAACTATTCGCCGCCATATGCTAATTCCATCTTTTATTATTGAAGCTATTTTTCTTCCAATACCACGCCATAATGAATCCAAACATAGCGCCACCTATATGAGCCCAATGAGCAATTCCTTGTCCAAACAAAGAAAAGCCAGTAATTCCAGAAAACAAATCTATAAGTATTAATACTGGAATAAAGTACTTGGCCTTTATAGGCACGGGGAAAAACAATAACATTAATTCAACGTTGGGATATAGCAGGCCAAAAGCCACAAGCACTCCGTAAACGGCTCCAGATGCCCCTAAGGCCGGAGTATTATAAGAGGTGAAGAAATCAATAGACTCATCGAGTCCCAAAACTCCTACCTCACGATAAGACCCCTCCTGAAGTGTAATGTTCAGCAACTCCCATACATTCATTTCGGTCATTCCAGAAGAAACCAACACGGCAAAGCTAGAATGGACTTGATAATAGTTTACCAGTGTATGAACTAGGGCAGCTCCAATCCCCGAAGAGAAATAGAAAAACAAAAATTTATTACGACCCCACATTTTTTCTAAAGGGGAGCCAAAGGCCCATAGCGCGTACATATTAAATAGAATATGCATAAAATCGCCATGCATAAACATATGTGTTATTGGCTGCCAAAACTTAAAATTAGGGTTTTCAAAATAGTAAAGAGAGAAAAGTTTATCTGCCAACTCGGGCATTGTTAGTTTGCCTACAAAAAACAATACATTAACAACGATAAGTACTTTTATGGTTTCTGTGATTCTAAGCATCAATTAAATCTTTTATCAAAATCTGTTACATCCAAAGTAATCAAAACTTGTCTATTTGTAGGCGAAACACTAGGTTCTTTGCAGGCAAAAAGTTGGTTTACTAAATGTTCCTGTGCTTCTCTATTCAAAGACGTTCCTGTTTTCACCGCCATGCTCTTGGCCATGGATTTGGCTAAGAGGTCATTTTGACTAAATCCCGCGTCTGGGATTTCCGTTTGTACATCATCAATAAGCTGTTGCAAAATTCCTTCTACACTACTTTCTTGAACACCAACTGGAATACCACTAATCTCTATTTGCTCCGTCGTAACATTCGAAAACACAAATCCAGTATGTTCTAACTGCTCTTGGATGCTTTTAATAATTTCAATTCCTGGAATGGATAGTCGTAGCTGGAGTGGAAACAACAATTGTTGGCTCACAGCCTCTTGCACTGTAATGTTTTTCAATATCTCTTCATAGAGCACACGTTGGTGTGCCAAGTGTTGATGGATCACCATCATTCCACTCTTAATACGACTAATAATGTATTTATTCTGAAGTTGAAAAGTAGTTTGTATAGTTTCACTTTCATTATTCTCGAACAAGCTTCCGGTTACTTCATCACTTTCAAATTCGATCGTGTCTTCCGAAGAAGGGTCCGTATCATTTTGCTGCAACCCTACATATAATGATTCCCACGAAGCGCCTTGTTCACGTTTAAATGAAGACCCTCCTTTTTGATGTCCATCCCGTTGAAAAGGATTAAAGTCTTTGTCTACCTCAATAGTGGGTTTAACCGGAGATTTCTTACTATACTCGTAGGGAGTATCGAAACCTGCATCCCTGTTAAAATCCAGCACAGGAGTTACGCTAAATTGCCCTAAACTATGTTTTATGGTAGCCCTCAGCATCGCATAGATAGCGTGCTCATCTTCAAATTTTATTTCTGTTTTAGTAGGGTGTATGTTAATATCAATGGATTTGGGATCTATTTCTAGAAAAAGAAAATAGCCAGGATGTGTACCCTCTTTCACCAATCCATCAAAAGCCGAAAGTACCGCATGGTGTAAGTATGAGCTTTTTATAAATCGGTTATTCACAAAGAAAAACTGTTCTCCCCTACTTTTACGAGCAAACTGAGGTTTAAATACAAATCCCGATACCTTAACAATTTCCGTTTCCTCACTTACCGGGACAAGCTTCTCATTTGTTTTACTTCCTAAGATACCTACAATACGTTGGCGCTTATTTGACTGGGGAAGGCTAAAAACTGGGCTTCCATTATTGAGCATCGTAAAGGCAACCTGCGCGTGTGCCAAGGCTACACGATGAAATTCATCAATAATATGACGCGTTTCTACGGCATTGCTTTTTAAAAAGCTTCTTCTGGCGGGAATGTTATAAAATAAGTTCTTTACTGAAATAGTGGTGCCTTTTGGAGTCACTGCAGCTTCCTGAGAGGTAACTTCACTTCCTTCAATAGAAATACGGGTACCTACTTCTACGTTTTCTGGCCGGGTTTTAAGTTCTACATGTGCAATGGCTGCTATTGAGGCCAAGGCCTCTCCTCTAAACCCTTTGGTATGTAAGTTAAACAAGTCTTCTGCTGATCGTATTTTTGATGTAGCGTGTCTTTCAAAAGACAATCGCGCATCTGTAGTACTCATTCCAATCCCGTCATCAACTACTTGGATAAGTGTTTTTCCAGCATCCTTAATAACCAAAGTTATATTGGTTGCTCCTGCATCAATGGCATTTTCGAGCAATTCTTTAACTACAGAAGCTGGTCGTTGAACAACCTCTCCAGCGGCAATTTGATTGGCAACATGATCGGGTAAAAGCTGAATAATATCTGCCATGTGTAAAGGCTACCTAAAATATTGATAAATCGAAATCAATAATCCACAAAAACAACAAGATGAGGGCCGCAATAATAATAACTATGGTAACATTTAATTCACTGTTACCTTTGTTGCGATGTCCCATACGGGCTTCTCTCCATTGGCCACCAAAATCATTTTTGTTATACGTTTCGGCATATTTATCAAACTTGGTAGGGTAATGTTCATCTTTTGCATCCTCCTTACCCTTATAGTAACGAGGTGTATAATTGAATCGATTATTCGTCTTTAAACGCTTTATTAACGTAAACTTCATTTGATACTTATTACATTCAAAGGTACTTAAAATCAAAAACAATGCCGAGTTAGAAGTCCTAAAAAATGTTAACAAGAAACAGGAACTTGAAAGGAAAGTTCTAGAATTTGGACTCTTTTTTGAGTTGTGCCATTTTAATGGCTGCTATGGCCGCTTCAGTACCTTTGTTGCCATGTTTACCACCGCTTCGGTCCTTTGCTTGCCCCCAGGTGTTATCGGTAAGTACACAAAAAAGAACCGGTATCTTACTTTGGATATTCAGATCCTTGATTCCTTGGGATACCGCTTCACATACATAATCAAAATGCTTGGTTTCTCCCTGTATGACACTGCCCACTGCTATTATGGCATCCAACATGTCATAACTCTCTTGCATTTGTTTACATCCAAAGATCAACTCGAAACTTCCTGGCACATTCCAACGCACGATATTTTCTTTGATTGCTCCACAATCCAGAAGGGCATCAAAAGCTCCCTGAAACATACCTTCAGTTATTTCTGTATTCCATTCAGAAACAACAATCCCAAATCGAAAGTCCTTCGCATTTGGGATTGTAGCTTTATCGTATGCTGATAAATTTTTATTAATAGTTGCCATTATTGATTCATTGAGTCCGCTTTACCCGCATATGACTCAGCTTTGGCAGCTTCAGGAGATGTAGGGTATTCTTCCGAAATTATCGTGAAGTGCGCTAATGCAACACCTACTTTTCCAAGATCCATAGCCGTAACACCTGCCTTCAATAAAAAACGTGGTGTAGTCACCTCATTTGTCTTCATAGTGGCCGCCTTTTCATAATATTTTAATGCTTCTTCATTTTGTCCTAATTGTACAAAGGCATCTCCAATGGCGCCTTTGGCCAAGGGGCCTAGCATTTCATCATCGCTCTTAAACTTATCCAAATGCTCAATAGCATCTTGATAATTATTAGTATTGATATAGGCCATCCCAGCATAATAGCGTGCCATATTACCAGCGCTAGTGCTTCCGTAGTTATCAATGATATCTAAGAAACCGTACTTACCGGCTCCACCATTAAGAGAAAGATTAAACAAAGAATCTTTCGCAGAAGCTGTCAAGGCCAGATCGTAGTAACTCTGTGCTTGATACATCTCATTCATCGCCTCAATTTCATTTGGCTTCTGAATAAATTGTTGATATGCCAAGTACCCTAGCACACAAATAGCCACAACTCCTACAAAACCTAAAATCATCTTTTGGTTCTTTTCAATCCAAGCTTCCGTTTTAGAGGCGCCCACATCTAAGGTGTTAAACACCTCTGCAGTTGCACTTCCTTCGCCTAGTAGCTCTTCTTTCTCGGCTTTGGTTTTTGGTTTGTACCCTCTTTTCTTGTACGTTGCCATAATTTACATTTGTTGAGGGGCAAAAATAAAATTTTTATTAGAATTTAAAAGGGAAAATATTTGTTATTTTTCAATAATTTGCAGGGCTGGTATAGGTACGACTGCTTTGGTTCTTTAGATACCACCCAAAAACGGCCTACCTAGAGCATAAAAGGATAACTCATTCATAATTATGGTTTTACAGACTTTGTCCCTTATTAACTACAAAAACTTTGAGGCTCAGACCTTTGCACTCGACCCAAAGATTAATTGTTTTGTAGGTAACAATGGCGTTGGTAAGACAAATATTTTAGATGCTATCTATCATTTATCTTTTGGAAAAAGCTATTTTAATCCAATTACAAGTCAGAATATAAAGCATGGTGAGGATTTTTTTGTTGTTGAAGGTCATTACGATAAGAACGATCGAGAAGAAAAGATCGTAATAAGCGCAAAAAAAGGGCTAAAAAAAATGATTAAGCGCAACGGAAAACTCTATGAGCGTTTTAGTGAGCATATTGGGTTCTTACCACTAGTCATAATTTCCCCAGCCGATAGAGATCTTATTATTGAGGGAAGTGAAACCCGTAGAAAATTTGTAGACGGCGTTATATCCCAAGGAGATTCTGAATACCTACGTACATTATTGAATTATAACAAGGTGCTTGTACAACGCAATTCTTTACTCAAATACTTTGCCGCTAACAATACGCACAGTCAGGACACCCTAGATATCTATGACCAGCAACTTCATACCATGGGGCAAATAATTTATGAGAAAAGAACTGCTTTTTTAACCGAATTCCTCCCTATTTTTACCCAACGTTACGAATCTATAAGCAATGGAAATGAAGAAATAGCATTGACCTATAAAAGTCAGTTACAAGAAAAAGGACTCCTAGAACTCTTGCAAGAAAATATTTCTAAAGACAAGATTACCCAATATACCAATTACGGTATTCACAAGGACGATCTTCTTTTTGAAATTGAGGGCCATCCTATCAAAAAGTTTGGGTCACAGGGGCAGCAAAAATCCTATTTAATCGCTTTAAAATTAGCGCAATTCGATTTTATAAAAACGCAAAGCAAGGTAAATCCTATTCTTTTATTGGACGATGTTTTTGATAAACTAGATGAACAACGGGTGTCGCAAATAATTACGTTGGTAGATAATGAAAACTTCGGGCAGTTATTTATTAGTGATACACATGCCGAACGCACCGAAGCGGTGATAAAAAAAGTACATCAATCATACAAAATGTTTGCATTATGAGGATTATATTTATCTGTTTGCTTTTGTTTGGTTTCGCAGCTTGCGGCCCAAAAAACAACACAGAAGAGCAAAAAAAATACATGAATGGGTTTTGGGAAATCAAAGAAGTTATTCTTCCAGATGGTACCGTAAAACCATATAATAACAACATTACTGTTGACAAAGTAGACATAGAGAAAAATAGTGGAACCAAGAGTAAGGTTACCCCAATACCTGGGGGCAGCGGATACAATCCTACCACATCATCTGAAGAGTTCGTTATGACCGTTGAAGAGGATAGTATACGGTTATATTATGCAACTAAGTTTGATAGTTGGAAGGAAACTGTTTTGGTTTCAAACAGGGATGAATTGCACATTAGGGGTAAAGGAGGACGTGTATACATCTATCATAGATTTGAGTAATGAGAGATACTAAATTATGGCAAAAAGGCAAAGAGAGAATAGTACACTAGGTGATGTTTTGAAGGATTTCATCTCTACCAACAGTCTGTCCAAAGGGCTCAACAAAGTTTCGGCTAAAGACGCTTGGCATTCGGTTATGGGTGATGCTATTGACAAATATACAACGGCCATTCAGTTGGAGAATAAAACACTTTATGTACAGCTGAGTTCTTCGGTATTACGAGAAGAATTGAGTTATGGACGTGAAAAAATAATAAAACTTCTCAATGAAGAGTTGGGTGAAGAATTGATCACCTCCTTGGTATTACGATAATAAAAAAGCCGCTCAATCGAGCGGCTTTTTTGTTGATATTCAATATTGTTTAAAAAACGTCTCTTCCTGAAAAATGAAAAGCGCCTTCAATAGCAGCATTTTCGTCACTATCACTTCCGTGAACAGCATTTTCTCCAATAGAGGCCGCATATAATTTTCTGATAGTTCCTTCTGCAGCATCTTCTGGATTAGTAGCCCCAATCAAGGTACGAAAATCATCCACAGCATTTTCCTTTTCTAAAATAGCGGCAACTATAGGACCACGGGTCATATATTCCACTAATTCTCCAAAAAACGGACGCTCATTATGGACGGCATAAAACTCTTGCGCATCTGCTTTGGTCATTTGCGTGAGTTTCATAGCAGCTATCCTAAATCCTGAGGCTGTTATTTTTTCTAGAATAGCCCCTATGTGTCCTTTTTCAACACTATCGGGCTTTAACATAGTAAACGTTCTATCTGTTCTCATTTGTCTTTAAAAATTTTGTGCAAAAATAGACATTTGGAAATACAAAACAAGCAATTAACCATAGTTTAATATTGTTGTACTAAGGTTTCAAAAACGATATTGTCCTTTCCTCTAATTTCCATAGTCACTTTTTTATTCTTAAAGTCAAATTGAAGTAATCCAAAATTAAGTTCTTGAACGGTTCTACCTTTACGAAACGGATTTGCTTCTAATTTTGTGTCGGGGTAGGTCTTTGTAAGTCCGCTAGTAGTGAAGTCTACCAAAGGGTAACCAAGCGCTGGCACTTCCTTCACAGAAAACTCAGCCATATGCCGATCTCCACTTAACACGAAAATATTTCTGGCTTTAGCAGCCGTGAGCACTTCATACATTTTGGTCACTTCTGATGGGTGATTCCCCCATTTTTCCCAACCATGCTTATCATTTAAAAACTGAATGCTACTCACAATAATTGTAAAATCTGCTTCATCTTTGGCCAACTCTAGGGATAACCAATTCCATTGTTCTTCTCCTAATATAGTACCTCCATCACTTTCTTTCCATGCTTCATATCTCATACCTTCAACTTCACTTTTCTTTAAACCACTTCTAAAATATCGAGTATCTAGCAACAGTAATTTTATACTCCCTTCTTCTGTAGTATATATTTCTGAAGTATACACTCCTTCCCTATTTCTACGTATATCATTAGCGGGCACATCTATAAAATCAAGGAATAACTGCTGTGCTTCTTTTTTCTTTTCCCATTCCACACCGCCATCATTAATCCCATAATCATGATCATCCCAAGTACCCGTTATAGTAGTATTGGCCATCAACTGTTGATACTCTGGATTTGATCGAACCATATTATAATCAGATTTCATCTTCTCCATATCTTCCGTATCTGCATAAACATTATCTCCTCCCCAGACAAAAAGATCAGGTTGATGTTCCAGAATAGGTTTCCAAAGGGGCTGTTCCATATTTTGATCATTGCAACTGGCAAAGACCATAGTGAAATCTGCCCGAGAGACTTCTGTTTTTTCATTCTGAACAACCGTGGAAGTATCCTTTGCGGTTTGTTTGCAGCAAAGGCAACTTATAACAACTAAAAGTAAAATGGCTTTTTTCATATAATAACAAATTAGTTATCCTCAAAAATACACAATGCCTTTTACATAAAAGTTAATAAATTGTATCTTCGCCCCCATATGAATGCTGAAACAACTGCTGTAGTTAAACAACTCCTAGAAACCTCTAAAAAAACCGTAATCATTGGGCATAAAAATCCAGATGGAGACGCCATTGGTTCCTGTTTAGGTCTTTCTGGTTTTTTATCACTTTTAGGACATCAATCTCAGGTATTGATGCCAAATGACTTCCCCGAGTTTTTAAAGTGGTTACCAGGATGTGAATCTATTATGTTTCATGATAAGGAACCTGAAAAAAGTGCAAAATTGGTTGCCGAAGCTGATATTATTTTCACTTTAGACTTTAATGCATTGGACAGAACGGGAAACCTTCAAACCGTTTTACGAGAGGCTACTGCACCGTTTGTTATGATTGATCATCATCAGCAGCCAGACCCCTATGCCGTTGCAACGTATAGCGATGTTACCATGAGCTCCACTTCTCAAATGGTGTATCATTTTATTGAAGCTCTTGACGGACTCGATCATATCAACGCGCCCATTGCCTCAGCACTGTATACTGGTATTATGACCGATACTGGAGGATCTTTCCGTTTTACAACAACTCCAACCACACATCGTGTGGTGGCATCATTAATAGAAAAAGGAGCGGATAACCTTAGTATTCATCAAAATGTATATGACACCAACAGTCCAGATCGTATAAAATTATTGGGGGTTGCTTTAAAAAATTTGAAAATACTTCCGCAGTATAGAACTGCTTATATTACAATATCTCAAAAAGAACTTGAAGATCATAATTTTAAAAAAGGAGATACTGAAGGTTTTGTGAATTACGCACTTTCCGTAAAAGGTATCATTTTTGCTGTTATTTTTATTGAAAGTAGTAAAGACAGTATTGTGAAAATATCTTTTAGAAGCAAGGGCGATTTCTCGGTAAATGAATTCGCGAGAGAACATTATCATGGTGGTGGGCATACCAACGCCGCAGGGGGAAGAAGCCACAAAACAATGGGAGGTACAGTTACTGAATTTATTAGTATATTGTCCCACTATAAAAATGCCCTACTTCATGTTTCGTAGTCTATTATGTGCCTTCATTTGTGCGCTTGCGATATTTTCCTGTAAAAGTCCCGAGGCCAGAAAACCCTTAAAAAGAACTTCAGGGTCTTTTATTAAGGAGTCCATTGAACGAAACAAAGCCCTATATAAGCAAGAAGAAGAGCGCATTGCAAAGGTTATGGAAGCCAATCCACAGCATAACTACATTGCTTCAGAGAGTGGTTTTTGGTATTACTATAATACGAAGGACACACTTGCCGCGGCAACTCCCGTTATTGGTGATGTAGTTACTTTCACCTATGATGTTAAGGATTTACAGGGTACAGTAATTATTCCTGAAAGCGAAACAGGACTCCAAACCTATATGATTGACCAAACCAATCAAGATCTCATTTCAGGATTAAGAGACGGTATAAAATTAATGAAACCAGGAGAAGTGGTCACTTTTCTACTTCCTTCTCATAAGGCCTACGGATATTATGGCTTACAAGAAAAGCTAGGAACTAATATACCTGTTCAGAGCACAGTAACACTAAAATCAATAGAACAAATTCAAGAAAATTAAATGAAACTCATGAAAAAGCTTACATTATTATTTTTATTACTATCCTTAACATTTGGAGCGTGTCAGGATAAATATCCAGATTTGGAAGATGGTATTTATGCTGAAATAATTACTAACAAAGGAACTTTTATCGCCAAGTTATACCATGAAGCAACCCCGCTAACAGTGGCCAATTTTGTGTCTTTGGCAGAAGGGACTAATGATATGGTTGATACTGCCTACGCCGGAAAGAAATTCTATAATGGTCTTACATTCCATAGGGTTATGGCGAACTTTATGATTCAGGGTGGTGACCCCGAAGGAACTGGACGCGGAGGCCCAGGATATCGTTTCCCAGATGAATTTGGAGAAGGACTTGCACATTCAAGAAAAGGTCTTTTATCAATGGCAAATTACGGCCCTGGTGGCACTAACGGTAGTCAGTTCTTTGTTACTTTAAAAGATACTCCTTGGTTAGACGGAATACATTCTATTTTTGGTGAAGTGGTACAAGGTCAGGACGTTGTAGATGCTATAGGCGTGCTTCCAACTTCGCAACCAGGAGACAAGCCACTAGAAGATGTTATTATGAATGAGGTTAACATCATTAACAAAGGGAACATTAAAATGGTGTCCTTTACCGAGGCCATGGCCGAAGTAGAAAAGAAAGAAAAAGAAAAATTGGCTCGTATTGCCGAAGTGTCTTCAGAAAAATCAAAAGAATTAAATACTCTTATTGAGCAAGGAGAGGAACTTGCTTCTGGATTAAAAGTATATTGGAACCAAAAGGGAAAGGGAATGAAACCAGCTATTGGTTCTAATGTTACTGTACACTGTACTGGATATTTCGCAGATGGTAGTCTCTTTTATACAACGGTAAAAGATATTGCCACAAAATATGATGCAATAGATCCTAATAATTCATATGCTCCTATGCCATCTACCTATAGCCCCGAAGCCAAACTTATTCCAGGCTTTAGAGAAGGGTTACTACAAATGAGTATAGGTGATAAAATAACCCTATATATCCCAGCGCATTTAGCGTACGGAGCAGCTGGTCGTCCTCCAGCAATTCCGCCTAATTCTGATTTAATCTTTGAATTGGAATTGCTAAGTGTTGCTGAATAAAGAATCAATGATATAGTATAAAAAACCACCCAAGATTGGGTGGTTTTTTTATGCTCTTCTTTAAGGAATGTTTTTCAAGATCTCAATGACAAATTTCCAGTATTTCTGAGTTGATGAAATACTCGCCCGCTCATCGGGAGAATGCGCTCCTTTAATAGTAGGGCCAAAAGAGATCATATCCATACCTGGATAGTTTTGTCCTAAAATACCACATTCTAAACCAGCATGGCAGGCAGCTACATGAGCTTTTTCACCGTTCATTTGCTCATAAACAGAATCCAATACTTTTAAAATAGGGCTATCCATATTTGGTTCCCATCCTGGGTAATCACCCGACAAATCAACCGAGTACCCTGCCAATTCAAAAACGGAACGAAGTGTATTCGCTACATCCATTTTAGACGAATCTACAGATGATCTAGTCAAGCATTCAATTTTTATTTCACCATTGGCAACAGTGACTTTTGCAATATTATTTGATGCTTCAACCAAGTCTTGAATCGCAGGACTCATTCTATAAACGCCATTGTGGGCACCATGTATGGCCTTTATAAGACGAGTCTGATCATCAGAATGCATTACAGCTTGAGGGTTGTTGGTGTCCAATTTTTCTGCTGATATTGACAATTCCGTTTCCAACAATTTAAATTCAGCAATAAGCTTTTCTTTTATTTTTTTGAATTCAGATAAAAAAGTTACCTCCTGATTACTGGCAACAACCACTTGTGCAGTGCTTTCCCTTGGAATAGCATTCCGAAGACTCCCTCCTTGTATTTGTGACACATATGAAGTATCCATTAAAGCATACAAAATACGGTTCATGAGTTTGTTCGCATTTCCAAGTCCTATATGAATATCCATACCGCTATGACCTCCGCTCAAACCTTTTACATGAAGTGCATATACATTGGAATCATGAGGGGTATCCATAGTTTTGTAGTTCCCAACAGCAGTCACATCTACGCCACCGGCGCACCCTACACCTATTTCATCATCTTCCTCGGTATCAAGGTTTAGCAAAATCTCTCCTTGTAACAAACCGCCTTGTAAGCCCATGGCTCCCGTCATTCCAGTCTCTTCATCAATTGTAAACAATGCTTCAATTGCGGGATGTTCAATAGTATCGCTATCTAAAATAGCCATAATGGTCGCAACACCTAATCCATTATCTGCTCCCAAGGTAGTTCCTTTGGCTTTCACCCAATCTCCCGAAACAAACATATCGATCCCTTGTGTATCAAAATCAAAAACGGTATCGCCATTTTTTTGATGAACCATATCCAAATGTGATTGCATCACAATGGCCTTTCTTTGCTCCATTCCAGGAGTTGCTGGTTTTCTTATAATAACATTACCTACCTCATCTTCTATGGTTTCCAGACCTAGACTAGCACCAAAGTCTTTCATAAATGCAATTACGCGTTCTTCTTTCTTAGAAGCACGTGGCACTTCATTAAGGTTTGCAAAATGGCCCCAGAGTGCCTTAGGTTCAAGTTGTCTGATCTGCTCGTTCATATTTTCAAGAATTAAAAAACAAAATTAAGCTTTTACATCAGTGCTTAAAAATTATGTGACAAAAGATTTGTATGTTTGATTTATGAGAAAAAGAACAAGAATTATTTTAACTCTCTTGCTTCCCCTTCAGATTATTGTATTACAGATTCTTAAAAGATTCCCCTCCTTTGTTGAGACCTATTACAGTATGGGATTATACCCATTACTTTCTAAGATAGCTCGTTTTCTTTTTGGCTGGATTCCTTTTTCAGTAGGAGATATTTTTTACCCGCTAATAGCCATCTTGGCCATACGATGGATTTATCTAAACATATTGCGTGTTCGGTATGAACCCGTTAAATTTGTTATAGACATAACGGCAACTGTTTCTATCGTATATTTTGTGTTTCACTTGCTATGGGGTCTTAATTATTACCGTCTTCCTTTACATAAATCACTTGATCTTGATAGAGACTATACTACGGAAGAGCTTATAAGCACTACCGAAAGACTCATCGCAAAATCTAATGAGATGCACCGGGAACTTGGGTTTGCAGATAGCGTAAAAATAGACCTTCCCTACTCTCAAAAAGAGATCTTTGCTAAGACCATAAATGGGTATCAAAACTTAGCAAAAGAATATGAAAATCTTGCATACACTCCCAAAAGCATTAAAAAAAGTGGTTGGAGTCTTGGATTAACCTATATGGGCTATAGTGGGTATTACAATCCATTTTCTGGAGAAGCCCAAGTGAACAATCTCATAAAAACGTATAAATTTCCAGTGGTAAGTTGTCATGAACAGGCGCATCAAATTGGATATGCTGCTGAAAATGAGGCCAACTTTATTGCCACCTTAGCCACTTTACATAACGACGATCCTTTTATTCGCTACACCGGATATATTTTTGCATTGAGGTATTGCATCAATGAAATAGCACGTAGAGATCTTAATAAATACCATGAGATCATTGAAACCGTAAACCCTGGAATTCTCATAAGCTATAAAGAAATGAGAGACTTCTGGGCTTCGTATGCCAATCCGCTGGAAGATATTTCAAAAAGCTTTTGGGACCAATTCCTTAAAGCCAACAACCAGTCGAAAGGTATAATGAGTTACAGTTATATGGTTGCTCTGGTAGTTAACTATTTTGAAGACAGACCATTTTAGAATTCTTAATAAGTTGTTAAAGCCAGAATGGCTTTGCTACAAACTCCTTTTGCATTAGTATCTTTAGGAGCCTTTTTTTAAACTCAGCGCTAATGAAAAAAATTACTCTTCTCACCTTGCTTTTTAGCATTGCACTCGTACACGCCCAGGAATATTTTCCAAAAAATGATGGCGTCAAAGAAAAAAACAACAACTATACAGCTTTTACCAATGCGACGTTGTACGTTACCCCTACTAAAGTTATTGAAAATGCCACACTTCTTATTCAAAACGGAAAAGTGGTCTCGGTAGGCAAAGCATCTAGCATACCTGGTAATGCCGTAGTTGTAAACCTTGAAGGAAAACATATTTACCCTTCTTTCATTGAGCCTTTCTCTGGTTTTGGTGTAAAAAAACCCAAACGAGCGCAAGGTCAAGGTCGATCTCCACAATATGATGCTTCGCGAGAAGGGTTCTATTGGAATGACCATATCATGCCCGAAAATAATGCCATAAGTGCCTTTGAATATGACAGCAAAAAAGCTGCTGATTTTCGCAAGGCCGGATTTGGAGTGGTAAACACACATATTCAAGATGGAGTTGCTCGCGGTACCGGAGTCTTAGTAGCACTTAATGATGTTGGAGGTTCAGCCGACCGAATTTTAGAGGACGCATCTGGTCAATACTTTTCATTTTCGAAAAGTGTAGCCAGTAGACAGTCTTATCCCACATCACTTATGGGTGCAATGGCTTTACTGCGACAAATGTATTACGACGCCGATTGGTATGCCAAAGGAAATGTTACCACGAAGGATCGTTCCCTGGAAGCCCTAAATGACAACAAAAATCTCGTTTCATTTTTTGATGCTGGTAGTAAAGACAATGATGTTAGAGCCGATAAGATCTCCGATCTTTTTAACCTTAATTATGTGATTGTTGGAGGTGGTGATGAATATGAAACCATAGAAAGTATCAAAGCAACAAATGCACGATATATTATTCCTCTTAATTTTCCCGATGCCTTTGATGTTAGCAACCCTTATCTGGCCAAATACATCTCGCTAGATGATATGCGTGAGTGGAATCAAGCACCTATGAACCCAAAGGTACTATCAGACAACGGTGTTGTATTTTCCCTAACAACGCATAAATTAAAACAACCTGCAGATCTCAAGGGAAAACTAATGAAGGCCATTACCTATGGGTTTGACAAAACCAAAGCTTTGGAAGCACTTACAACCGTTCCTGCCCAATTGCTGGGACAGAGCGGTACCATTGGAACCTTAGATCCGGGGAAATATGCCAACTTCTTGATAACCTCTGGCGATATCTTTGATAAAGGAACTACCCTCTATGAAAACTGGGTACAGGGTGAAAAAAATGTCATAAATGCGATGGATCAAAAAGACATCCGTGGAACCTATACGCTTTCAGCAGCGGGGAAAAATTATGATATGAAAATTTCTGGCGAGGCGGCAAAACCAAAAGCCGAAGTTACTATTGGAGAAACAAAATATCCTGCTAAACTCACATACAAAGACAATTGGTTAACACTTTCTTTTACAGATGAAAGTAGTAAGGAAACCTATCGATCAACAGGTATTATATCTGCTAATAGCGATAACATTTCGGGGAAACTTGTTCTGCCAAATGGCAATGAAGGACGTTTTTCGGCCGTGAAGAAAGCGGGCCCAGAGGAGAACAAAGATGAAGCCGATGCTGAAGGTAAAAAGTCACCAGAAATTCTTCCACTTTCCTATCCAAATGTTAGTTATGGCTTCGCTAATAAACCGAGGCAGCAAAATGTTTTGTTTAAAAACGCTACTGTTTGGACCAGTGAAGATGCTGGAGTCCTTTCCAACACCGACGTTCTCGTCAAAAATGGAAAGATTACTCAAATAGGAAAAAACCTGAGCGCAGCTGGAGCAACCGTTGTTGATGCCAGCGGAAAACATTTAACGGCAGGGGTTATAGATGAGCATTCTCATATTGCCGCTTTAGCCATTAACGAAGCAGGGCATAATTCATCCGCAGAAGTTACTATTGAAGATGTTGTGGATCCAGAAGATATTGGAATCTATCGAAACCTAGCTGGGGGAGTTACTTCCATCCAAATCTTGCATGGATCTGCCAACCCCATTGGTGGGAGGTCTGCTATATTGAAACTTAAATGGGGAGAAGATGCTGATAATTTGATTTACGATAATTCTCCGAAATTTATAAAATTCGCTTTGGGAGAAAATGTAAAGCAATCTAACTGGCAAAGTTTTAGTCGTTTCCCACAAACCAGAATGGGTGTAGAACAAGTTTTTATAAACTACTTTAATCGCGCTAAAGAATATGATACTAAGAAGAAAAGCGGACAACCCTTTAGATATGACGAAGAGATGGAAGTTTTAGCTGAAATTCTAAACGGAGAGCGCTTTATTAGCTGCCATTCTTATGTACAGAGTGAAATTAATATGCTCATGAAGGTAGCGGAGAAATTTGACTTCAGAGTAAATACATTTACTCATATCTTGGAAGGATATAAAGTAGCCGATAAGATGAAAGAGCATGGTGTAGGTGGTTCAACTTTTAGTGATTGGTGGGCTTATAAATTTGAAGTTAATGATGCCATTCCATACAACGCAGCCATCATGACAAGTCAGGGTGTTACTGTAGCTATTAATAGTGACGACGGCGAAATGTCAAGAAGATTAAATCAAGAAGCTGCCAAAAGTGTAAAATATGGTGGGATGAGTGAAGAAGAAGCTTGGAAGATGGTTACTATCAATCCAGCAAAACTTTTACACATTGATAATCGCGTAGGTAGTATTAAAGAAGGAAAAGATGCTGACCTAGTACTTTGGAGTGACCACCCTATGTCCATATATGCTATTGCTGAAAAAACAATGATAGAAGGTATTGTTTATTTTGATTTAGAAACAGATAAGGCCAAACGCCAGTCTATCAAAACAGAGCGCAACAAACTCATAAAAATGATGGGTAATGAAAAAGAAGGTGATGGTAAAAAACGACCACCCCAACGAAAGGAAAATAGAGAACTTAATTGTGAGACCATAAACTAACAGCCATGAGAAAAATTCAAAAAATTATATTCGTAGTTGCAGTATGTATTGGTCTGCAAGGTATCGCTCAGCAAGCTCCCGCACCTGTTCAAAACGGAGCCATTACTATCACAGGCGCAACAGCTCACATTGGTAACGGTACTATCATAGAAAACAGCGTTATTGTATTTGAAGACGGAAAGATCACTGCCATCGGTAATTCGGGAACCCCAACAAAAGGAAATGTTATTAATGCTTCGGGGAAACATGTATACCCTGGATTCATTGCGCCCGCAAAGTCCTTAGGGTTGGTAGAAGTAAATGCCGTGCGAGCAAGTAGTGATCAGGATGAAATTGGAGATATGATACCAAACATTCGAAGCTTGATTGCATACAATGCTGAAAGTAAAGTTGTAGAAAGTATGCGCCCTAACGGAGTGTTATTGGCGCAAATCGCACCCCAAGGAGGTACCATTTCAGGCACCTCATCCATTGTTCAATTTGACGCATGGAATTGGGAAGATGCCGCCATAAAAGTAGATGATGGAATTCATTTACATTGGCCAAATAGTTTTAGAAGAGGTCGTTGGTGGCTTGGAGAACCAAGAGGTTGGCAAGCCAATAAGAATTACAGCAAACAAACAGGTAACATCAAAAGTTATCTAATGAACGCTAAAGCCTACGGCAATGGATCTGGAGTATCACTCAACGAAGCTTTTACGGCAATGCAAGGATTGTATGATGGGTCCAAAAAATTGTACATCTATGCACAAGGAGAAAAAGAAATCATTGACGCTATCTCCATGGCAAAAGAAAATGGTGTGAGAAGTATCGTGCTTGTTGGAGGATATGAAGCCCATAAAATCATTCCTTTTTTAAGCCAAAACAAGATTCCGGTATTGGTTCTGCAAACCCATGCACAACCCTTTAGAGATGATGATGATTACGATCTTCCATACAAACTGCCTAAACTGTTGGTCGATGGTGGTCTGCTTGTAGGTATTCAAAACGCGAATATGTCTAATTTTCAAACAAGAAACCTACCATTCTATGCAGGTCAAGTTGTAGGTCAGGGTATGGGCAAAGAAACCGCCCTACAATTAATTACTGGCAACACTGCGAAGATTTTAGGAATAGATAATGCTTACGGAACGTTAGAAACTGGTAAAAGTGCCACGCTATTTATTTCTGAAGGAGATGCATTGGACATGCGAACCAATCAACTAACCCATGCATTCATTGATGGTAGACAAATTTCTTTAGAAACCCATCAAACCGAACTGTGGAAACGATATATGGAAAAATATAGTAGAGAATAAGTACTACCCTATTTTGATCAATAAAAAAGCAGCCCTATGAGCTGCTTTTTTATTGATGTAGTTTATAAACTACAGTTCCCATCTATAATATTTTGAGCATTTGGATTATATCCATTATTTGCATAGATATACCAGTCTGGATTAAAAACCCCGTTGGAAAATAAGGTTTGAAGTGCGCAAAGATCCATAAGACTTGTATTTCCTTGATTAGTACCTCCTACTAAAATATCCCCTCCTATTATAACACCTCCACTCGTGTTGTTGAGAAAGTCACCCGGCATCTCAGCGATATTTTCAAGACCGTCTAAACTAGTTAGAGAATTATTTGCTCGAACCCAAATACCTTGAGCAACGGTTATATTACGTAACGCACTAATTGATTGGAGGTTACTATTCCCATAGAGTTTAAAACCACTCCATTCAATGACACTAAAATCAAGCGGTTTTACGGTAGTAAGACCTTCTAATCCATTCAGATTCGGTAAACCTTGACATTCTGTAATACTAAAACTCCGCACTTGAACCAGGTTATTCAGGCCTTCCAATGATAATAGATTATCGGCATATTCAATGATTACCCTATCAACTTTTGTCAATGTGCTAAGTGGTTCGAGTGAAACAACGTCATTAGTAGATATCCAAACATATCCCGTGACAATGGTGTACTGCTCTGCACCAAAATCATCGACGGCTTGTTGCGTCCATAATTGAATATTCCCTTCAAAAATATTTTCTGGAGGAGGTAACGTAGGCTCCTCGGTGTTATCACTTGTAGAACATGCAGCAATAATTACACAAATAACTAAGAGTATTATTTTTTTCATGACTTTGGTTTTTAAAGGCTACAATTCCCGATTAAAATATCCTCAATAGTGGGGTTGTATAAGTTTCTATTTACAGTATAGCTGTCGGGAAGAAAACTCGGACTACTCATAAGCGTCTGTAAAGCACACAAATCTGCGAGAGAGGTATTTCCCGGTTCTTCGGCCGGTATGTCTATGATTGTACCACCTATATTAATCCCTGCAAAATCATTAATAAAATCGCCCGTGACTTCCGTAATATTCTCCAATCCATCGAGCGTTTGTAGCGAATAATTTCCGGCAATACTTAAGGAGTGTATTGTATTCAGGTTTGCCAATGCTTCAATGGAAGCAAGCGATTCATTATAATGTATCCAAAGTGCTTTAAAATCAACCGCGGGATCAATCCCTATTTGAGTCATACCTTCTAGGCCAGACAAACTTTCTAAACTGTCACAATGATTGATATGAAAACTACCTGTCTGGGTTACATTATTAAAACCTTGTAAATCTGTTATAAGATCACAGTAGGAAATATTAATGTTCCCCACTTTGGTTAGCGACATTAGTGGTTCAAAAGTTGTTATTGTCAGATTATTTGGAAAATCATCCTGAATCATGAGACGTCCCGTAATACCTGTATAATTATTGGCGCCAAATTCATTAACCTGTAATTGAGAAGTCAAAATGACGTCCCCTTCAAAAATATTCTCTGGCGGGGGTGGTGGGGATTCAGTGTCATCATTGGATGAACATCCTAATACCAGAAATAGCATCGTTAGAAGTAATAGTATTCTTTTCATAATAATATTTTTTTTTACGTTTTAACCTCCAAAAAAAGGTCCGGTACAACCTCCAAAACCGCGTAACCTAATTTTATAAAAGCTTCCATTCGTTACTATGATGGATTGCCCAGAACCATTAAGCTGCACTGCAGTAAATTGAAACGTACCCGACGTTAATTCTTCCGTAGCATCAAATTCAATCATTGTCAATTGGCCAGATCCGCCAATATCATCATTGCTAAAGTATCTCAAATCAAGGTCATCAACATTCAAAATTCCATAAGCTGCATAGTTATTACAAATACTAGGGTTATCGCTTGTCGTATTTCCAAGATCATATGTCCCAGGTTCAATGTTTGTGCTTGAAACTACCATCCAACTATTATCGTTGGGATTGAACATACGTAGCCATAACAAAGGAAGTTCCGGGTTCGTTAGACAGGCATCAAAACAGGTGTTGGCCTCTTGATCATCTTCACGGAGTATGTACTCAACTCCGTCAATAGTAAACATAACGGTTCCAGGTTCTTGATTGTTAAAAGGTGATTCATTTGAATTATCGTCGCTACAGCCCAGTATTAATAAAGCAGCAATAAAAGAAAAGAATATTTTACGCATAAGATAATGTTGATGGTTTCTTAAAAATAGGAATAAACGATTCCTCTATATGGTAACGCCTATAAATCTTTACTCTTTACCCTCCATAAAAAAGCCACCTTGATTACAAGGTGGCTTTTAGTAATAAACTATGTTTAATGGGTTTATCGCGCTACGCTCTGAGCGCCTTCGGGCATTGCAAAGACATCTTCTGAGGTCATTGTTTCATTGACTGCAACCGTCTCAATATCCATGGTATTTCGCTCCGTAGTAGGTTTTCCTTCTTCGACATTGTACCAAACTAGGGCGCTAGGTAATATAATCCCATTTACTTCATTCCAATTTGCATATTTAATGAAATGCCAGTCCTGACTTTTTTCATTGGTATTAAAGGTTACTGTATACCCTAACCAAGCCATTCTTTTAGTTTCAGCATCATAATAAACGATATATTCATCCTCAGGAGAGTCGCCTACTCCAGCACCATATGATATTTTAACACCTTCGTAATTTACGCCGTCTAATTCTGTTGTAGGGACATCCGTATAGGTTATTCCCTCATCGGCTACAACAAAAGGCATTGCATAAAAGTAAAAGAACAAGTTATGGTAAAAACGAGCATTCCCTCCGTATTCAGCTTCTTTGTTCTGAAGCCATACGTTGGTTCCATCATTTCCAATAGCCCATCCAGCTGTTTCAATTAGAGAACGTCTATCCTTTAGCGAAACAGTATTCATTTCTTCGCCAGCACGTCCTTCAAACTTAAATTGAAGTGTATTCATATGGTTCCAGTGGTCTACACCACCATGAGCATTGAAAATTGCATTAATATTGGGCGGGTATTCTCTCTTAGGCGTTTCTGTTACAACCTCGGTTACCGTTTCGATTTCGGTACTGGTTTCTTTTGCAGTATCCTTACAACTTGCAAAGGCAATTAAAATAAGGGCAGCGAATAATAGTTTTTTCATGTTGATAGTTTTTTGGTAAATAATAAAAAGCCATCCCTTGGTCGTAATATTTTCAGAAACCTTAATTAAAATTTAGTTTTTTATAATTTTCTCTGTAAGAATCATTCCTTCGGAAACAATTTGCAGAAAATACATCCCAGCTTCCAAATGTGAAACATTGAGCCTTAATTCTCCTTCCAGTAAGATATTGGTTTCAGAAAGCACTTTCTTCCCCTGAAGGTCAAACATAAGTATAGTAGCTGTAGAGGCAACGTTTCCCGAAGAGATCATCAGTTCATCTCCAGCCGGATTTGGGTACAAAATGATTGTATTTGTAGGAACATCATCTATTCCAAGTACTCCATCGGTCGCAATTTCAAATTGCGTGATATCATAACAATTGCCTTCTTTTAGTTGCAAGCGAGCAAAAACGATCTGCGGATTAATAACATTCATATATGCCTGTGGGTTTGCAATACTATTAGTATTTGCATCAGCATCTACCAATGTTTCAAAATAAAAAATGTCAAAGTCTGAAGGGTTTTGAGCACCTAGTATTGACGCATCGTTTGTTGTAAGATCGAAAATCGCCAAGCCGTCATTGTCCCCTTCATCAATAAAAATATTAGCAGCGCTTCCGGCTTGGGCTTGAGCAACAAATTCAACAGCAATGGTGTCACTCAAAGAGCAAGTAGCATTTGTCACATCCAATCGATATAGGCCAGAAGTTGTCACATCAAACTCGCTAGAAGTTGCTCCCGAAATCATTTCAAACAATCCCGAAACGGTATCAAATTCAAGCCATTGATAAACGGTCCCAGAAGCCAAACTCACACCCAAGGTCAATTCGTCTCCAATACAAACCGCATTTCCTTGGTCTAGTGTATAATCCTTTCCTAAATCTAATTCATACACAAAAGATCCTCCCTCCAGAAAAACAGCACTGTCCAACGCTGTATCCGTGGCATCCGCAATAACCATTTTTATGGTGTACTGATTACCAATCACCACTTCGGCCTTTCCAATTATGGAAACCATTTGTCCATTAAAATTTATGGCGGCATTAGCAGCCGGGTTAAAAGGCTCAAAATTATATTTGTCAAAATATTGCTCATTAATTGCCGGACATTGTCCAGGTACATCTGGATGCACTCTTGTAATTTCAATTGGTATATCCGTTTCCGGAATTACCGCCAAGTTTTCAATTTCCCCTGTCACCTGGTCGGTCAAAATGAAGGCAAAGGCGTCAGAAAATGTACATTCAAAATTTTGGTTGTACTCCTCGGAAGTCATTATAAAGTTTAGATTCACCTGATTTACAAAAGGTATAAAATCAAATTGAATGGAAGAGGCGTTATTAGTTTCTAGGACTGCGGTAACTCCCTCCAGATCCGCATCTCCCGGCCAACTAAATACTCCATCGCTAAGAAGGGCAAGGTTAGGTCCAGGAACATTCGCCAGATAGCCCGATGAGAGTACAATTCCGTCTGCAAATGGAAAATCGGATCCATTTTGATCAAAAGCGCCAATTCCCGTAGATTCCCCAAAATTGGTTCCCGTACTTTGTTGAACATTAAATACATCCACGCAAGCACTATTAATAAAAATGTCTTCAATGAGTTGTTCCGCAGTTAAGCCATCATCTACAGAGATTTGAGAAAATGCCCAAGGCGATATAATTAACAAGACTCCAAGTAATATTTTTTTCATATCATTCATTTTTTGATAATTCTTTCAGTTCGAATCACTCCTTCGGAAAGAATTTGCACAAAATACATACCACTCTTCAATTGTGAAATATTCAACCTCAACTCTTCTTCCAAAATGGTGTTGGTTTCGGAAATAACTTTTTTTCCTTGAAGATCAAATACATATATAGATGCAGTAGACTCAAAATCTCTAGAAGAAATTACTATTTCATCTCCCGTGGGATTTGGATAGATTACAAAGTTTGTGGTTGTTACTTCATCTATCCCCAATATTCCATCTGTTTCTATGTCAAAATTTGTAAGAGCAAAGGTTCCTGTATTGTCGTTAGATAAACGCACATAGATAGTTTGTGGGTTAGCGATGTTTTGATAGCCCTCAGGAGTGGCAATGTCATTTTCTCCATTAACAGAGTCATCAAATGTAACATGATACGAAAACAAATAAATCAAAGGATCTTGATTACCCAACATTTCTGGCTCACTCAGGGTAAGGTCAAACACGGCCAAGCCATTATCATCTCCTTCATTAATAAATATATCATCCGGCTCCTGCTCTATCACTGGGCATCCTATTTCAACAATAAGTTCAAAAGGAGTTATTCGTTGACAGCCAGTCGCTATGTGGGCTAGTCTTACCCAAACGGTTTGTGGGTTACTAGTATTAATATAATTAGTGGCCGGTGAAATAGCATTCATTCCGAGTCCAGCATCAGACTCAGTTTCATGATATGTAATTGGCCAGAAATCTGAAGGGTTTTGAGTCCCTAATACTGATGCATCATTTATTGTAAGGTCAAATGAAGCAAATCCATCAACGTCATTATCACATACCACAAGCGCATCAAAAAAATCTGCCGTTGGAGTATCAGGTGTGTTATTTACTACCAAATCTAGCGGTGTTGTATTAATGCAACCTGTTATATCATTTTGAACTGAAGCGTACACTGTCTGCAAAGACGCAATTACATTGGAATAAGGAGATGCGAGTGCTAGGCTGGGATCTCCGGATTGAGCACCACTAAGTGTCTCATAATAGGAAATGGTGACGCCCGGTTCTCCATTTACAATCTCAAGATCTTTGTCATTCAAATTAAACTCAGTAAAACCGTCGTTGTCATCATCGCAAACCTCAAGAGGGGTTGGTGTCGTTGGCGAAGGAATAGGGTTCACAATTAAAGCGAAACTTGTAGTGTCAAAATTTCCGTTGGCAATACTTTCCAAACGAACATACACCGCCTGAGGGTTAACAACATTGAAGTAAGCCGCTGGATTTGCGATGGCCAACACACCGTTTTGAGCATCTGCCAAAGTAAGATGAAAACTAATTATAAATTCAAAAGGATCTTGCGCTCCTAGTATTTGTGAATTAGTAGCGGTTAGATCAAAAGCCTCAATACCATCATTTAACACGTCATCACATAATTCTATATCATCTGGTTGATTAGCAACCTGTCCATACCCATTCAAACCAAAGGTAAACAACACTGCTAAGAGTAAAAACGTGTTTTTCATAAGGCAATTTTTTTATTTTAAAACATCATAGCAAATATCAAAACATTCAGTTAATGTTCAATAATACCATGTATTAAAGTACTTCAAATAACAAAGTACTAGACAAATAAACTCTGGAGGGTATAACAATTTATATTATTCAAAGGTACTAAATGGAATGTGAAAAGCAAGAATGGTCTTCTTATCTTTGTCCTATGTATAAATCAATTACTAGCGTTCAGAATCCGCTTATCAAGCAGTTCGTATTGCTACAGGAGAAATCTCGCGAACGTAAAAAATCGGGGCTTTTTATTATAGAAGGGCAACGTGAAATTCAATTAGCACTGCGTGGAGGATATGTACTAAAGCACTTACTTTTTTGTTCAGATATTATTTCTGAAGAAGAACTAAATGCCATAAATTCAGAAATTGACACCATTGAAATCACTAGAGAAATTTATAAAAAGCTAGCATATCGTACTACTACAGAAGGGGTTCTTGCTATAGCAAATAGCAAAAATTTAGCACTTAGTGCAGATACCATCACTACCCCTAACCCCCTTATTTTAATCGCTGAAGCACCAGAAAAACCAGGGAATATAGGTGCCATACTGCGCACCGCAGATGCAGCGAAGGTTGATGCTGTCATCATTGCAAATCCAAAAACCGATATGTACAACCCGAATAGTATTCGGAGTAGCTTAGGGTGTTTGTTTACCAACAACGTAGCCACGGGATCCACCACCGAAATTATTGAATACCTGAGTTCAAAAAATATTTCCATTTATTGCGCAGCACTCCAAGCTTCTGTCCCGTATAATACTTGTGATTTTACAAAAGGAACTGCTATAGTAGTAGGTACAGAGGCGACGGGTTTATCCCAAGAATGGCTTAAAAAAAGTACACAAAATATTATCATTCCTATGCAAGGAGAAATTGATTCGATGAATGTATCCGTCGCGGCAGGAATACTTATCTTTGAAGCCAAAAGGCAGCGAAATTTTAAATAATACTATGACCCCCGAAACCCTCTTTTATGTCATTATTGGCATTTTAATCGCAAGTTTTATACTTCATAAAATAATAAACTACCTGAATGCACTTCGTTTTAATGACCCCATTCCTCAAGAATTGGAAGACGTATACGATGCCAATGAATATCAAAAATCACAGAATTATAAAAGGGAAAATTATCGATTTGGACTCCTCGTTTCGGTGATGTCTTTGGCAGCGACCCTAGTTTTCTTTTTTTTGGATGGTTTTGCATATGTGGATACCATGGCCAGATCTTTTTCTGACAACACCATTATTATTACGCTTGTATTCTTCGGAATTATTTTACTAGCAAGCGACCTTCTTGGAACCCCGTTTAGTTACTATCACACTTTTGTGATTGAAGAGAAGTATGGCTTCAATAAAACAACGCGAAAAACATTTGTTCTAGATAAAATAAAAGGAGGATTGCTGATGGTAGTACTTGGCGGAGTGCTAGGAACTGCCATTGTATGGTTTTATGAGACCACCAGAGCTAATTTTTGGCTCTACGCCTGGGCAATTATCATTGTTTTTGCAGTGTTTATGAATTTATTTTATGCTAGACTCATCGTCCCAATGTTCAACAAGCAAACGCCCTTGCCTGAAGGTTCTTTGCGATCACAAATTGAATCTTACGCTTCAAAAGTTGGATTCACATTGGATAAAATTTTCGTCATTGATGGTTCCAAAAGATCCACCAAAGCCAATGCTTATTTTTCCGGGTTTGGACGTGAAAAAAGAATAACACTCTACGATACGTTAATCAATGATCTCGCAGAAGACGAAATTGTGGCCGTACTGGCTCATGAAGTCGGACATTACAAGAAAAAGCACATTATCATTAATTTAGTAACCTCTATTTTCAATACGGGATTCACCTTATGGCTGTTATCTCTTTTTGTGGGCAATCCATTACTTTCTGAAGCATTAAATGTTTCACAACCTTCTTTTCACATTGGTTTGGTTGCCTTCGGGGTATTGTATAGTCCTATTTCAGAAATTACAGGACTCATCATGAACTACCTCTCCCGAAAATTTGAATATCAAGCAGATAATTACGCCAAGAACACGTTTAAAGCGTTGCCCCTTATTACGGCTCTAAAGAAACTTTCAAAGAGCAGTCTTAGCAATTTAACGCCCCATAGCGCATACGTTTTTGCTCACTATTCGCACCCTACCCTGTTGCAACGCCTTAAGAATCTGATGCAATGACCTGATAAATAGACAAGGCACAAATTTTGTTGTGTGTTCTCTAGGTAAATTGTATTTTTAATTTATGACTGAAGAGGTTTTAGAAGCAGAAAAGAAAGAACTCACCAAGCAGTATAAGCAGCTACTTAAGATTAGCTATCGTACCCTTTCCCCAAAGGATAAAAAGTTAATACGAAGTGCTTTTGACATTGCTGTTGATGCACATAAAGATCAGCGTCGCAAGTCAGGTGAGGCATATATTTTTCATCCCGTTTCAGTGGCGAAAATTGTAGCCGCAGAAATTGGTTTGGATGCAACTTCTATTGCCGCCGCCTTGCTCCATGATGTCGTAGAAGACACACACTACACTTTAGCAGATATTGAGCAAATGTGTGGAGAGACCGTTGCCCGTATTGTCGATGGACTCACCAAGATATCTAACATGTCTGCCGACAAAGACGTCTCCATGCAAGCCGAGAATTTCAGGAAGATGTTACTTACGCTAAATGAAGACGTGCGGGTTATTATCATTAAAATAGCAGATCGTTTGCACAACATGCAAACCATGGATTCTATGCCACCGCACAAACAGGTTAAAATAGCTTCAGAAACACTATATATCTACGCTCCATTGGCCCATAGAATTGGCCTTTATAATATTAAAACCGAACTAGAAGACCTTGGGTTAAAATATACTGAACCCGAAGTATACACAGATATTCTTGATAAAATCAAAGAGAGTAAGGAAGAGCAGGATGCCTATATTGTCGATTTCAAAAAGATCATTGAAGACTCGCTAAATTCTGAAAAACTGGATTACGAAATAAAAGGGCGGCCCAAGTCGATTTTTTCGATCCGAAGAAAAATGATGGCTCAAAACGTGAGTTTTGATGAGGTATATGACAAATTTGCGGTACGGATTATTTACAACTGCTCACAAGACGACGAAAAATTTGTAGCATGGAAAATATATTCAATTGTTACAGATCACTTTAGACCCAATCCCATGCGATTAAGGGATTGGATATCTTCACCCAAATCTACGGGGTACGAAGCACTTCATATTACAGTTATGGGTCCTAAAGGGCGTTGGGTAGAAGTACAAATACGAAGTGAGCGCATGAATGAAATTGCCGAAAAAGGCTATGCTGCGCATTACAAATATAAAAGCGACGATGAAAAGGAAGATGCTGGATTGGAAGATTGGCTGGATAAACTCCAAGACACCTTGGAAAATTCGGAAATAAGCGCCATCGATTTTGTGGAGGAGTTTAAACTGAATTTATACTCAAAGGAAATCTTTGTTTTCTCCCCCAAAGGAGACCTTTATTCACTTCCAAAAGGAGCCACAGCTCTTGATTTTGCATTTCATATCCATACCGAAGTGGGACTTCATACCCGTGGAGCAAGGGTAAATAGCAAATTGGTTCCGTTAAGTCATGAGCTAAAATCTGGTGATCAGGTAGAGATTATTACTTCAGAAAAACTGAATGCCAACGCCAACTGGTTAGACTATGCGACCACTGGACGAGCACGTTCTAAGATCAAGTCTTCATTGAATGATGAGAAAAAGCAGATCGCCGCCGAAGGAAAAGTAGTCTTAGCTCGAAAACTTAAGTCACTTAAGATAACCCTAGACCAAAAGACCATCAATCAATTGGTGGGTTATTTTAAACTAAAGACAAGTCTGGATCTTTTCTATCGTGTGGGCGCAGGAATTATTGACAATCAAAAATTGAAGGATTTTGCCGCGGCTCGCAACAACACATTTATAAGTTTCTTTAAAAACCGTATCCGAAAACCAGACAAGCCAGAGGATATTAACAAAGATGAGATTACTGAAAAATATGATCAGCTTGTCTTTGGAAAGGAAGAAGAAAAGCTTGATTATAAAATTTCGAATTGCTGCAATCCAATTCCAGGAGACGATGTGTTCGGGTTTGTAACCGTTAATGAAGGCCTTAAAGTCCATAAACAAAATTGCCCTAACGCCCTTCAATTGCAGAGTAACTATAACTATAGAATCATGTCTGCCAAATGGATTGATTCTACACAACGTGAATTTAAAGCCGAGTTAGTTATTACAGGAATAGACACTATTGGTTTGGTGAACGAGGTAACCAAGATAGTTTCCAACAACCTCCACATAGACATGAAAAGTGTACATTTTGATAGTGATGATGGCGTTTTTACTGGAAAAATCACCGTGGTAGTTAAAAACAAGTCAATTCTTAATAATCTTGTTCAAAACATTAAAAAAATAAACGGAATTGATAAAGTTACCCGCGTATAAATTGGTAACTTTGCCCCTTGTTATGAGTGCGAAAAGCGATACAAATAGTCAGTCAATCGTAAAAAACGTGTTTACAGGTTTTTTAGAGGAAAAAGGGCATCGTAAAACGCCGGAGCGTTACGCCATTCTTCAAGAAATTTATGATCACGACGATCATTTTGATATAGAGTCTTTGTATATCAATATGAAGAACAAAAATTATAGAGTAAGTAGAGCTACACTTTATAACACTATTGAATTGCTTCTGGAGTGTGGACTGGTCCGGAAACACCAATTTGGGCAAAATCAAGCCCATTACGAAAAATCATATTTCGATAAACAACATGATCATGTTATCCTTTCCAATGGAGAGGTTATCGAATTTTGCGATCCACGCATTCAAACTATCAAAAAAACCATCGAAGAGGTTTTCGATATTGAGATTACCAATCATTCTCTTTATTTCTACGGAAACCGAAAATCATCCAACACATAAACACTATGGCAGTAGATTTACTACTAGGACTACAATGGGGAGACGAAGGAAAAGGAAAAATCGTAGACGTTCTTACCCAAAACTATAATATTATTGCCCGTTTTCAAGGAGGCCCTAATGCAGGGCATACCTTAGAGTTTGACGGAATTAAACATGTATTGCATACCATTCCCAGTGGTATTTTTCACGATGATGCCATAAATTTGGTTGGAAACGGAGTGGTTATAGATCCGGTTATTTTTAAGAAAGAGCTAGACAATCTTGCAAAGTTCAATCTAGATATCAAAAAGAAACTCCTGATTTCGAGAAAGGCGCACCTAATATTGCCAACACATCGATTACTTGATGCCGCTTCCGAAGCATCAAAAGGAAAGGCAAAAATTGGTTCTACATTAAAAGGTATTGGACCCACCTATATGGATAAGACCGGAAGAAATGGTATTCGGGTTGGAGATCTGGAAATGGATAACTGGGAAGAAAAATACAGAGCCTTAGCAAACAAACATGAGGCGATGATAGATTTCTATAAGGCCAAGATAGATTACGACCTAAACGAATTAGAAACAGAATTTTTTGCTGCTGTGAAAGTGCTAAAAGAACTGACATTCATTGATAGTGAAGAATATATCCATCGAGCTCAAAAAGAAGGCAAAACAATATTAGCAGAAGGCGCTCAAGGATCATTACTCGATATAGATTTTGGAACATATCCTTTTGTGACATCTTCAAATACCACCGCGGCAGGTGCCTGTACCGGATTGGGTGTTGCTCCTGGTAAAATTGAAGACGTTTTTGGAATATTTAAGGCATACACCACACGCGTGGGTAGTGGTCCATTCCCTACAGAACTTTTTGATGATTATGGAGAAACCATGGGACGCGTTGGAAACGAATTTGGAGCCACCACAGGGCGTCCAAGACGTTGTGGTTGGTTGGATCTCGTGGCACTGCGTTACGCTGTTCAAGTCAATGGAGTCACTCAATTAATGATGATGAAAGGTGACGTACTCAGTGGTTTTGACAAATTGAAAGTATGCACATCTTATATTTACAAAGGCGAAACCATTACTCACTTGCCTTATAATATTGAGGAGGAAAATATAACACCTATCTATACCGAAATGCCGGGTTGGAAAGAAGACCTAACAAAAATGACGGAAGCTTCACAATTACCAGCGGCCCTCAACGATTATATAGATTTTCTAGAAAAAGAACTGGAGGTTCCTATTAAAATAGTTTCGGTTGGACCAGATAGAAAACAGACTATTCATAGATAACTTCCGTTACTTTGATAGCCTAGGCATTTAAAGCGACTCAAAATTTTATATTGAAAATATCGAAGTCCATATCACTTCTCGTTCTTCTCCTTTCGGGGATAATGCTTATTGCTCAAGAAAGTGGAGAAAAAACCAAGGTGTCGGTACAATCAGGATATCTTGAGAAAAAACCCGAATTTCCGGACGCTGTTATCTACACTCGAGACAATACAGGACAAGTGTATATCGTACACGAGGGAGTAGAAATGTGGTGTGATCAAGCCTACGTATATGTGAAGGATAATTTTGTTAAGGCCTACGGTAAAGTACGCATCACACAAGGAGATACGGTTACCATGGATAGTAAATACGCTGAGTATAATGGAAATACGCAATTTGCTTTTGCCAGTGGCGATGTCTTACTCACCGAACCACAAACCACTCTGCGAACAGATACTCTTTATTTTGATAGAATCAAACAACAAGCCTATTATCGAAGTGGCGGCACCGTTGTAGATACGGCCAGTGTATTGACCAGCAGAATAGGCAGGTATTATGCAGAAAGTAAAAAATATCAATTCCTGTCTAATGTAGTAATTACCAATCCTAAATATGTGGTAAACGCTCCTCAATTAGATTTTTATTCTGAAACGGGAGGCGCCTATTTGTATGGAGAATCTACCATTGTAAGCGAAACGAGTACGGTATATTGTGAACGTGGATATTATGACACTCGCGGTGATATTGGATACTTTGTAAAAAACTCTAGAGTAGATTATAATAACCGTATTCTTTATGGTGATAGCATATATTTTGATCGTAATCGAAGCTTTGCGTCTGCCACAAACAATATCAAAGTACTGGATACTATCAATAAAAGTGTGATTCGAGGACATTATGCCGAAGTATTTAGAGAAAAGGACTCTATGTTTATTACCAAACGTGCTTTGGCGGTTACCCTGCGTGATAATGATTCGGTGTATGTACACGCCGATACGCTACGTGTTACTGGAAAGCCTGAAAATCGTATCATTACTGGTTTTTATAGAGCTCGTATGTTCAAGCGAGGACTCCCAGGAGAACAACCTACAAGTGGTAAATGTGATTCCATTTTTGTGGACGAAAAAGCAGGAATTACAAAACTCTTTAGAGACCCCGTCCTCTGGAGTGGAGAAAATCAAATGACGGGAGATACCATCCACATACTTTCAAACAAGCAAACGGAGCAGTTGGACACCTTAAAAGTTTTCAGAAATGCCTTTCTCATCCAAAAAGATAGTGCTGGATACAATCAAACCAAAGGAGAGCGATTGATTGGCTTGTTCACAAATAATGAATTAGATACTGTCAATATCATAAAGAATGCAGAGGTCATTTTCTATTCAAGAAATGACAAAGACGAACTGGTTGGAATCAATAATACCATTTGTAGTTCGATACAAATGTATTTGAAAAACCAGCAAATTGAAGGTGTTCGGTTTATTAAACAAGCCAAGTCAAAACTATATCCCCCTTCTAAGTTTCCCGAAAACGCTCGAATATTGCCCGGATTTAACTGGCGTGGCGATGAACGTTTGTTTGAAGTAGAAGACTTGTTTAAAGGAAAACCTAAACCCATCTTGCCTAAAATTACAGGTATTCAATTGCCAGAAGATGAAGGAGAGTTCTTCGAAGAAATTCCAGAGGATGAATTGCAACTACCTGAAGCATCGAAATTGTCTCCTAAGAATTTTCAGAATGATCCCGACGATCCCAAACCACAAACCCGTAAACCTGAAGAAGAGGAAGGGTTGCCCAAAAAGGATAGTACAGCCTTAAAAAAACGAGGGATCAAAAAAGACAACTAATGCGCGATGATTTTTTTACATATCAGGCGCAAACCACTCCTCACCCATTGGCATTAGAAGTTTCGCATGCCTCCGGTAGTTTCATTTTTGATAAACACGGAAAAAAATACCTTGATTTTGTAGCTGGAGTATCGGCCTGCACTTTAGGACATTGTCACCCTCGCGTAGTAAATGCAGTAAAAAAACAGGCAGAGAGTTATCTGCATGTTATGGTCTATGGTGAATACATTCAGGAACCTGCCGTATCATTGGCCAAACTTTTAGCAAAGCAGTTGCCTACATCGTTAAGCACTACCTACCTGGTAAATAGTGGGACGGAAGCTATTGAAGGAGCGCTGAAATTAGCCCGTAGGGCTACTGGTCGATCTGAGATCATATATGCAGACAATGCGTATCACGGAAACACTATGGGATCATTGAGTATCATGGGCTTCGAAGCTCGAAAAAAGGCTTTTGAACCCTTACTACCCCACTGCAACCCAATTCGATTTAATTCTCCAGTAGACCTTCAGAAGATTACTACACAAACGGCGGCCGTGGTTTTGGAAACAATCCAGGGAGGTGCCGGTTTTATTTTACCTGAATCTGATTATTTGAAAAACGTTCGTAATCGATGCGATGAAGTGGGGACCTTATTAATTTTGGATGAAATTCAACCTGGGTTTGGCCGGACGGGAAAATTATTTGCGTTTCAACATTACGACATGGTTCCGGATATTTTGGTCATGGGAAAAGGAATGGGCGGCGGGATGCCCATTGGAGCGTTTACTGCTTCTAGCGAATTAATGTCCTTATTACAACACAATCCCAAATTAGGTCACATTACCACTTTTGGTGGCAACCCAGTTATTGCGGCGGCGGCTCTGGCAACACTCACGGAAATCACCGAAACACAATTAATTCAACAGACGCTAGAAAAAGAACAACTTTTCAGAAAACAATTAAAGCATCCTTTAATTAAAGAGATACGAGGAAAAGGTCTCATGTTGGCTATTCTGCTTGAAGATAGCGACATTGTTTCCGAAGTTATTTTGGCCTGTCAAGAACGTGGATTGATTCTATTTTGGCTTCTATTTGAACCGTGTGCTATTCGCATTACCCCTCCCCTAACGATATCAAAAGCCGAAATCGAAGAGGGATGTGCCATACTGTCCGATGTTTTAGACCTGCAGAACGAAAAGCACAAATAGTCCAAACTATTCAATTTCAGGGTGTTTACATAACTTTAACATGTTGATAACTACGTTAACAACAATCACGGCACAACTATTGAACTCATCTTTACATTAGTATCTTTAATTTGAAGAAACAGTTAAACAACTGCGTATGCAATTGAGCCCTAACGAGCATAACAACTTTTCCCTCTCCCGCTTCGAATCCATGTTAAAAACTAATAATGTCTACTTCTTTGACTCTGAAGAATTTGAAGACATTATTCAACATTACCTCGAAAATGGGAAGATAGCCCTTGCCAAAAAGGCAACAAAGCTTGGTTTGGAGCAGCATCCTACCGCAATCAACTTGAAATTGTTTCAAGTAGAAATGTACATTTTTGAAAACAAACTGGATGTTGCCGATCGATTACTAGACGAATTACACGTATTGGAACAATCCAACGAAGAAATTTATATTCAAAAAGCGAACATCTTTTCGCGAAGAGATCAGCACCAAGATGCAATTACTCTATTAGAAAAAGCCCTTGATATCACAAACGATCAGGCAGATGTTCTTTCCTTAATAGGCATGGAATATCTGTTCATGGAAGATTTTGAAAATTCCAAATACTATTTCATGAAATGCCTAGAATACGATGAACAGGACTATTCAGCATTGTATAATATCATCTATTGCTTTGATTATCTTGATCAATACGAAGCCGCTATTGATTATCTGAACGATTTTCTAAATAAAAACCCTTATTGCGAGGTAGCCTGGCATCAAATAGGCAAACAATATTATATACTAAAAGACTACAAAAAAGCCCTCACCGCATTTGATTTTGCTATTATAAGTGATGACCTATTCATTGGCGCCTATCTGGAAAAAGGAAAGGTGTTAGAAAAATTAGGGAGATATCATGAAGCCATTGAAAGTTATACGGTAACGCTGGGGCTCGATGACCCAACCTCGTTTGCATTACTACGCATTGGTAAGAGTTACGAGAAGTTAAAAAATGATGAATTAGCTATTCAGTTTTATACAAAATGTGTTGAAGAGGATCCACTTTTGGATAAAGGATGGATGGCCATAACCGATTTCTATTTCAAAAAGAAAAACTATCAAAAATCACTTTATTTTATCGATAAAGCCCTCAATATTGATAGTGAAAATGTGCTTTACTGGAAAAGATACGCAAAGATTAATGATCGTTTAAAGTTATATGAAGAAGCAGAACATGGCTATAGACGTGCTTTAGAGTTAGGTAATTATGAATTAGACACATGGCTTACGCGTTGTGATATTCTATTAAATCTGGGCGAATACAAAGCAGCCATAAACAATCTTTCGCAAGCCAACGAATTTTATACAGAAAGTGCCGAAATTGAATTTCGATTGGCTGGATTATTTTATGCAGTCAATGAGGATCGAAAAGGGGAGTTTCATTTAAGAAACGGTTTAACTATGGATGCCGATTTCTTGATTATTCTTGAAGAACTATTTCCAACAATCTTAGAGAAAGAAGTAGTGCAAGAAATAATCCGTATTCACAAAAATCCTTCTAGTTAATTTGTGTATTTTTGAGGTTAAGTACAATCATCTATGCCTTCTCGCAAATCATTTCAATACCTAATCATTACCGCTAAAGGACTTGCTATGGGAGCCGCAGATGTGGTACCAGGTGTATCCGGTGGAACCATCGCATTTATCTCTGGCATCTATGAAGAACTCATAGAGACTATTCACAAATTAAATTTAGGCTTTTTTTCCATCTGGAAGAAAGAAGGGATACGATCTGCTTGGATAAGCTATAACCTTTCGTTTCTTTTTGCACTTTTTTTTGGAGTACTTGTTAGTATTCTATCACTTGCAAAACTTATTGGTTGGCTTTTGGCAAACCACCCCATACCAGTGTGGTCATTCTTTTTTGGCTTAGTAGTGGCTAGTGTCCTTCACATAGGAAAACAAATTACTTCGTGGAACCTAGGATGTATTGTTGCCATTATTATGGCAACAGCTTTGTCCTTCACCATTACCATCATGGATCCCATTGGATCACCTGAAAGCACGTGGTTTTTATTTTTTGCTGGATTTATAGCCATTATAGCCATGATTTTACCGGGTCTTTCTGGAGCTTTTATACTACTACTACTAGGTGCTTACAAATCAGTTATCGCTACATTAATGCAATTTGGCGAAGGCATCACTACTTTCAATTGGGAGTTGTTTTCAAAGGCTTTCGTGAAGTTATTCGTTTTTGGCATAGGTGCCATTATAGGATTAAAAGCATTCTCGGGAATCCTTAATTGGATGTTCAAACATCATAAAAATACAGTTCTGGCCGTTTTAACTGGTTTTATGATTGGTGCATTAAACAAAATTTGGCCTTGGAAAGAAGTGTTACAATTTCGTACAAATCATGCGGGGGAGGAAGTTCCCTTTATTGAAAAGAGTATTCTTCCCAATCAATATAATGGCGATCCTCAAGTGGTATATGCTATAATATTCCTAGTATTAGGCTTTCTAAGTCTTTACCTTCTTGAGCGACTAGCAGCAAAAAAAACAGTGCCTATTGATGAATGAAACCAGAACCATTGGAGATAAAGTTTGGTTAGTGCTCAAAGGGCTCGCAATGGGCGCGGCAAACAAAGTTCCAGGTGTTTCAGGAGGTGTGGTCGCTTTTGTTGCCGGTTTTTATGAAGAATTCATTTACTCCCTTCAGAGAATAAACCGAAAGGCATTTGCGCTATTGTTTAATGGCCGGTTTAAAAGTTTCAATAGATACATCAATGGAAATTTTCTAGGCCTGCTTATTTTAGGGATGATCGTTAGCTATTTTAGTATCTCCCAAATTCTGGATTACTTACTGGTTCGTTATGAATTATATGTTTGGAGTGCTTTCTTTGGAATGATTGTAGGTTCTATCTACTATATCGCCAAAGATTTTGGTGCATGGAACAGAAAATATGTGGCCTATTTACTCTGCGGAGTTATTGCCGGCGTAGGTATTAGTTTTCTGGAACCTGCCAAAGAAAATGATAATCTCATCTTTGTTTTTATATGTGGGATTATAGGTGTCTCAGGAATGACACTTCCCGGCCTCTCAGGATCATTTATTCTCATTCTTTTGGGAAACTATGTCCTCCTTTTAGTGGACTCTGTGAATGCATTATATGACACCATTGCCGACGTGATTCGCGCTGACTTCTCTTTTATGGATGATCAGGGTCGCATTGAACTCCTACAAGTGTTGGCTGTATTTTCCTTTGGTTCCCTTGTGGGGCTGGTATCATTATCACATGTTTTAGCGTATGTAATTAAACGATTTAAAAAAGCAACTTACGCCGTAATTATCGGATTTATAGCAGGTTCCCTTGGTGTAGTATGGCCTTGGAAAAACAAAATATACGATCTCGACACTTTAGGAAATATACGATATGATGCCAACGGAAGAGAAATTATATCGGACTACAACCGATACTTCCCATCAGAATTTTCGTTCGAAACTTTTCTAGCAATTTTATTTATCATTGTAGGAGTTATTATCGTCTTAAGTTTAGACTGGTATCATAAAGCGAAAAAAAAATGGCATGGCTAAATATGGACTAATAGGAAAGAACATTGCGTATTCATTTTCAAAGACCTTTTTTACTGTAAAATTTGAACAAGAAAAAAGAAATGACAGCTATCACAATTTCGATCTAGAGTCTATTGAAATGTTTCCCGATATTATTAAACAACATGATGATCTCAGGGGATTGAATATTACAATTCCGTTTAAAGAGCAGATAATTCCTCTATTGGACAAAGTAGACAAAGAAGCCGAAAAAATTGGTGCAGTAAATACCGTAAAAATCCTGCGTGATGGAAGACTAATAGGCTACAATACAGACCATTATGGTTTTGCTAAATCTCTTGCCGATTTTTTTCCTATTAAGGAGAAAACAGCATTGGTTTTAGGAACTGGCGGAGCCTCCAAAGCTATTTGCTATGTGCTGGACACCATGAATTTCGATTATAAAGTAGTTTCTAGAATAGCTTCGGAAAATACTATTTCATATAATGATCTCAATATGAGTATTATGAGTAGTCATTGCCTTATTATTAATTGTACACCTTTAGGCACCTTTCCCAACATCCAAGAATATCCAGATATTCCATACGAATTCCTCTCCAAAGATCATGTACTCTTCGACCTAATTTATAATCCTCGAGAAACCGAATTCCTGAAGCGAGGATTTGCCAAAGGTTCAAGAGTAAGCAATGGGCTAAAAATGCTCGAATATCAGGCGAAAAAAGCCTGGACAATTTGGAAATCATAAATTTGAAGAGAAAATCTCCAAAAAACTATCCCACGCTTTGCCATTTGCGCAGTTGTTAGTATCTTGACCATCCCAGATTATTGAACCCTAACATTGAAAAATATGTCTGACAAAGAATTGCAAGGAAAAGAAGAAGAAAAAAACGAAGTTTCACCAAGCAATACCGCCGAAGAAATTTCTGAAAAAGAAGAGCCCGTTACTGAAACCGCAGCACAGCAGATAGAAGAGTCGTCTCAATCTGAAGATGAGACAACAAAACCAGACGTTGAGGCTGTATCAGATACATCAGACCCCGAACTCGAAGATGTACCTGTTGGCGAGGAAGCTCAATCTGAAAGTGAGGCAACAAAACCCGAAGTTGAACCTGTATCAGATGCATCAGGCACGGAAGCTTTAGATGTGTCCGTTGCCGAGGAAACTCAATCTGAAGATAAAGCAACAAAACCAGACGCTGAATCTGTCAATACAACCGTTGATGAAGAAACTCACGATGACGATGAAGAGGAAGTAGCCTCTTCTGATGATGAAGAGGTTGATGAAACAGAAGAAGACGTTCAGAAGGACTACAGCACCCTTTCTAAGAGTGAACTCATCACTGAACTACAGTCTCTTATTAAGGATAAACCTATCCAAGAAATTAAAAATGAAGTAGAAGAGATTCGTACCGAATTTAATTCAAAATTTACCGAAGAACTCGAACACAAGAAAGAAGAGTTCCTGGCTGCTGGTGGAAATATTATAGATTTTCATTATACAACCCCGTTAAAGAAAGAGTTTAATTCGTTACTCTTTGATTACAAAGAAAAACGAGGAAATCATTATAAAAACCTCAAGAAAGATCTTCAGGCAAATCTCAGCAGACGCCTAGAGCTCGTTGACGAACTCAAGGGCCTTTTGAACGCAGAAGAGAACATAAACACTACCTATAAACACTTTAAGGATATACAAGAACGATGGCACGTTGCGGGGGCTATTCCTAGAGATAAGTATAACATTGTATGGAATACATACCATCACCATGTTGAAAATTTTTATGACTTTCTCCACCTAAACAGAGAGTTTAGAGACCTAGACTTTAAACACAATCTTGAGCAAAAATTAAAACTTATAGGTCGGGCTGAAGAGCTGGGACAGGAAGTAAACATAAATAAAGCATTTCGTGAGTTACAAATGCTACATAAAATGTGGAAGGAAGATATTGGGCCCGTAGCTAAAGAATATCGTGAAGAAGTATGGGACAAATTTAGCCTTGCCACTAAAGTAATTCATGACAAACGGCAAGGTCATCTTAAAGATCAAGAAAAGCACTTTGAAGCGAATTACGATTCAAAAATGGAATTGGTGAAGGAAATTATAGCTATTTCTCAAAATGCAAAAGCAACCCACCAATCCTGGCAAACTGGAATTAAAAAAGTTCAAGAGTTACGGGAAAAGTATTTCGAAATTGGCCAAGTTCCTCGTACTTTAAATAAGGATATTTGGAATTCATTTAAAGAGGCGACCCGTACTTTCAATAAGGAGAAAAACAATTTTTATAAGAATCAGAAAAAGGAACAATATCTAAACCTTGAAAAGAAAAGAGAACTCATAAAAATTGCGATCGAAAATAAGGATAGTGACGATTTTGAAGCAACGACAGCTTTGATGAAAAAAATTCAAAGCGATTGGAAAAAAATAGGTCACGTTCCTAGAAAAGAAAGCGACAAAATATGGAAAGAGTTTAAAGAAGGGTGCAACCATTATTTTGATCGCCTACATGCGCAAAAAAATGTAGCAAATAAAGAAGAGGTTGCCCATCTGGATGCGAAGCAAGCCATTCTTGATTCTCTTAGTTCTTTTGAACCCAGCGACACACCTGAAAATGATATCGCTACCTTAAAAGGAAAAATATCTGAGTGGAAGGAAATTGGGAGAGTGCCCTATAACAAACGAAACATAGATCGTAAGTTTAATAAAGTATTGGATGATTTGTTTAGCAAACTAAACCTGAGCAAACAGGAAACGGAACTCATTAAGTTTGAGAACAAGATTAATTCTATGGTCTCTCAGGAAGATGAACGTAAACTGCAGAATGAGCGATTCTTCATTTCCAAAAAGATTGGAGAAACCAAAGATGAGATTCGACAATTAGAAAACAACCTTGGATTCTTTCAAAACGTAAACACAGATAACCCTCTGATAAAAGAAGTGCATAAGAATATTGCTAGACATAAAGAGCAATTAGAGGTGTGGAAGGCCAAGCTTTCTAAAATAAAATCACTGCAATAGGTGGGTATTAAGCCTTTTTAGCTTCCTCCCAGAAAACGTCCATTTCGGCAAGGGTCATATCACGCAATGATTTTCCAGCCTCTATGGCTTTATTTTCAAGGTATTGAAAACGCTTGATAAATTTTTTATTGGTGCGCTCTAAGGCATTTTCAGGATCTACATTGAGAAAGCGTGCATAATTGATCATGGAAAATAGAACATCTCCAAATTCTGCCTCTATTTGAGTCTGGTCTTGAACATTCACTTCATATTGAAGTTCTTCGAGTTCTTCTTTGAGTTTCTCAAAAACTTGACGTGGTTCTTCCCAGTCAAACCCTACTCCAGCCACCTTATCCTGAATACGATTTGCTTTTACCAAAGCAGGCAATGATTTGGGTACTCCTTCAAGTACGCTTTTTTTACCTTCCTTTAACTTTAGTTTTTCCCAATTCTGTTTTACCTCTTCTTCATCTGCTACTTCTACATCACCATAAATATGAGGGTGACGAGAAACTAGTTTTTCACAAATGGCATGGGTCACATCGGCGATGTCAAAATCTCCGGTCTCGCTCCCAATTTTCGCGTAAAAAATAATATGTAACAAAAGGTCTCCTAATTCCCCTTTTACTTCCTGAAGATTGTTGTCAAGAATGGCATCACCCAATTCGTAGGTTTCTTCAATAGTAAGATGCCTTAGCGTTTGCATGGTTTGCTTTCTATCCCATGGACACTGTTCTCTGAGTTCGTCCATAATGGTTAGCAGCCTATCAAATGCAGCAAGTTGTTGTTCTCTGGAGTTCATTTTGATACATACAAGATTACCCAACAAAGCTAACGCAAATAGGTCGTTTCAAATGGAAGAGTTATCAAAAACGATTAACAAAGATGACATCGAATCCGTCTATTCTTCTTCCTCTGAAGAATCCTCAGAGAAATTAGAGAATCCGTGTTTTTGAAGTAAGTTATACCACTGTACAACTTTTTTGATGTCACTTGGATACACTCGATCTTCATCGTAGTCTGGCAGCACATTGAAAAAATACTCTTCGAGTTGATCCTTAGAAACCTTATGACTTATAGCTTCACCACCATTCTCCTTCTCAGAAATCTTGGCAAATACATCCCGTAAAGGCACCTCTTCTGATAAAGTATAAATAGCAATTTCTGAAAGCAGACTCACATTGTGTCGTGTACTTACACTTATTTTTTTTCCGTCCAACAGAGATTCTGCCAGAAACCCTCCGCGGGTTTGCGTTTTTAGTTTATACAATCCGGGTTTTCCGGCAATGGATAAGATTTTTTCTAGACTCATGGGGTAACATCCTTTGTAAAGGGGGCAAATATCTTGGGTTCAACTTAAATTTCCAAAAGTATTAACGTTTCTTTTTTAGTTGAGGAAAGCGCATACGATAATCTACTTTAATTTTCCCTTTGGAAATATTCGCTAGCTTCCCTTTTATCAAACGTTTCTTAATAGGAGATAGTTTATCGGTAAATAAAACTCCTTCAATATGATCATATTCATGCTGGATAATTCTCGCGGTAATTCCGCTAAAACTTTCAGTCTGTTTTTTAAAATTGGCATCATAATATTCCATTACGATATCAGATTTCCGAAACACGTCCTCCCGAATATCTGGGATACTTAGACAGCCTTCGTTAAAAGCCCATTCATCACCAATTTCTTCAAGGATTTTGGCATTAATAAACACGCGCTTAAATGTTGATAGGTATTCTCGTTCTTCTTCCGTGAGGTCTTCATCATCTTCAAAAGGAGTGGCATCTACAATAAATAACCGAATTGAATGTCCAATTTGGGGCGCTGCTAATCCAATCCCTGAAGCGGCATACATGGTTTCAAACATGTTTTCTAGCAGTGTATCCAATGCCGAATGGTCTTTTTCAATTTTTGCTGCCTTTTTTCTTAAAATGGGATCACCAAATGCTACAATGGGCAATATCATGTCTTACTTTTTAAATTTTAAATAATCTTGTAATAGGATCGTGGCACTAATTTCATCAACTAAACTTTTATTTCGGCGTTGCTTCTTAGACAAACCACTATCAATCATTGTTTGGAAAGCCATTTTGCTCGTAAAACGTTCATCCATTCGTGCGAGTGGGATTTGAGTAAATGCTTCTGAAAATTTTACAATAAATTTCTGAATCTCTCCTTCCACCTGAGAATGGCTACCGTCTCGTTGTTTAGGTTCTCCTAACAATACTAAATCCACTTCTTCGTCATTAAAATATGTACTCAAAAATGGCAATAAACTACTTGTAGCCACGGTCGTTAAGCCCGAAGCAATCAATTGTAGTTCGTCTGTTATTGCGACTCCCGTTCGCTTGGTTCCATAATCTAAGGCCAAAATACGTCCCATAATGGCCGCAAAAATACGGGATTACAAAATAGTATGCTAAAATTGTGGGGGGATTTAACCCTGAGGATTATCTTTGTAAAAAAAATCGAAAATAATGCAATTGCAACAAATCATAGAACGGGCCTGGGATGACCGTTCACAACTTCAGCAAAAAGAAACTATTACCGCCATTCGTGAAGTCATTGACCTCCTCGATAAAGGGCAACTACGCTGTGCTCAGCCCACCAATGAGGGTTGGCAAGTCAACGAGTGGGTAAAAAAAGCCGTTGTATTATATTTTCCCATTCAAAAAATGGAAACTCTAGAAGCCGGTATTTTTGAATATCATGATAAAATTCCGCTAAAGAAAGATTATGCGGCTCGAGGGATACGCGTAGTGCCTAATGCTGTTGCGAGACATGGGGCCTATATTTCTAGCGGTGTAATCCTAATGCCAAGTTATGTAAATATTGGTGCCTATGTAGATGAAGGTACCATGGTGGATACATGGGCTACAGTTGGAAGTTGTGCCCAAATTGGAAAGAATGTACATCTAAGTGGTGGTGTTGGTATTGGCGGTGTATTGGAACCGTTACAGGCCGCCCCTGTTATTATAGAAGACAATGCTTTTATTGGCTCTCGTTGTATTGTGGTTGAGGGAGTTCGGGTTGAAAGCGAGGCAGTTCTTGGTGCCAATGTAGTACTCACTGCTTCCACAAAAATTATTGACGTTACAGGAGATACTCCCATTGAATATAAAGGCCGAGTACCCGCACGTTGCGTTGTAATTCCAGGAAGTTATACCAAAAAGTTTCCAGCTGGTGATTATAATGTTCCTTGTGCTTTGATCATTGGAAAACGAAAGGAAAGCACTAATAAAAAGACATCTCTAAACGATGCGCTAAGAGAATATGATGTGGCGGTCTAGACGATATTATTCACTTGTTAGAATCGGTTTTGGTATTTTCTTCATCGCTCTATTTCTTGGCTGTGGGTCAGACTTAAAAAAAGAAGAAGCGGTTAATACCATTGGCACTATACAACCCATCAATTTTCTAAACAAAGAGATCTATCTTCCTTCAAATTACCAAAAAGTAAATCTTAAGGAAATTGGAGAAATGCTACGGCAAAATCCAAATCTTGATCCCATAGATAGAATCTACTACAAAAGAGCCGTTCAGTTTCAGAACTCTGCAGCGGCCCCAGAACTTTTTTCAGAAAAAAACAACAAGTTAAATAGCATCTGGTTTATGCCCGGAGAATATATTCCGTTATCCAAAGACATGGTATCTCAATTTGTAAATATGCTCGAACAAAATTTTATACCAGATTCAGCGGTCTCTGGTATTGAATATGAGCGATTGGAAAGTAAGTTTCTGACATTTAAAAGTACAAAGGCTATAAAGGTTAAGTATGAACAAACTGCAGGAACCAAAAAACGTTACATCACGCAATACATCGTCACCTATAAATTTGATACTTTTTCAATTATAGTTACAAATGATAAAAATGAAGATCACCAACGCATTTTGAAAAACTTTTCTGCCTTATAAAACTGCTGTTAGTTTTTTGACTTCCTTCTTCTTCGTAATTTCTTACTATTGACTTTCTTCTGAAATGCCCTGCTGTGTTTAGTCATTAAAGCATGTGTTTCTTCATAGGTTTTCCCATAACGTGCTGCATACTCTTTGGACATAACCTTGATCATGGTTTTGGACAACCACAAACGCCTTAGGTTTCGCATCCTAGTATTAAAATCTAGGGATTCAAACCTCATTCGGTTGAGATCAATAAGGTAAAAATCAAAGACTCCGTTTTTCTGATCTACAATCAATGTGTTTCCTGGAGAATGATCTAAGAAATTGATTCCATTTTCGTGTAATTGATAGGAAAAACCTGCAGCCTGTCTAAGTATTTCATTACGGTGTGGAAACAATGGATTATGATTTAGCACCCTAAAATCGAAATCATACTCAAGGTGTTTACTGATGTAGAAACTCTCCTTCAGTCCTCCCGAAAAACGTTCCAAAAAAGCCACAGGGAAAGGGGTTCCTATTTGCAGTTCAATAAGTTTTTTGGCATATTCAAAAGAACGTTTCGCTTTACTTTTCCGAAGAAAACGATATACCAGCCCTTGAAAAAAGGAGGGTGTCTTAAATTTTTTGATGTTATAAACAGAATTCTGTAGTTCTATCTTCTTAATGACATTACGTTCTCCCTTAACCACATAATCAGGGTTTTGCGCAAAACCATCCAAGCTCTTTTTGAGATCGGAGGCCATAGATTGATAATCTGAGTGTACCGTGAAGTTTTCCTTCATTTTAATTTTACTAATTTCGAAAAAAAAGATACTTTGCGAAGGTAATCTTTATGAAGAACATACTTGTAATACAAAACAAAAGAATTGGTGATGTCCTCATTGCTTCGATTCTTGCTAATAACCTGAAAAAGGTCTTTCCTGAAAGTCGTATTACATATTTTGTATATGATTATACGGTGGGAGTCCTAGAAAACAATCCCAACATAGATCATATTATTGTGGCCAGAGACAAGGAACTAAAGAAGCTTCCTACCCTTCTCAAAACCATCAGAAAGATACGTAGCAATCGCTATGATATTATTTTAGACCCATATGCTAAGTTTCAGAGTAGGCTCATGTGTTTGTTCTCAAAAGCCCCTATGCGAATAGGTTTCAAAAGGAAACACAAGAAATTAAAATTTCCGTTTTATACCCATGCTATAGACTTTTTGGATGCAGCTACTAAGGATTGTGGAAAAGCTATTGAAGACAGAATTAACATGCTACAATCCGTATTTTCCTTGGAACAACCTGATTATCATTATAAAATATTTTTTACCGAAGAAGAAAAACAATACAACCCCATTGCACATATAGACCAACCCGTTATCATGATGGGTGTTTTGGGAAGTACTCCTAATAAGTCCCTGCCTTATGAATATACCGCACAGCTTATCAACTACATTACCAAGACATATCAAGTAACTCTCCTATTCAATTACGCCCCGCATCAAAAGGCCGAAGCAGAAAAAATCCATGCCCTTTGTGATAACAAGGATCAAATTGATCTTGACATCTATGAGGGTTCTATTCGGGGCTTTATAAAACTAATGCGTCAATGCGAGCTGTTGGTATCTAATGAAGGGGGTAGCGTACACATTGCTAAGGCCATTCCAAATCCGACATTTACAATATACTCTCCCTACATTGATAAGTCTCATTGGAATAGTTTTGAGGATGGAAAAACCCATGACTCTGTTCATTTGTTAGAAGAAAAACCCGATCTTTTTGCTACCTACACACTAGAAGAACGCAGAGCAATTGAAAAAGACCCAGAGGCACTTTATCGAGAGTTAACACCAGAAATGATACTAACAAAGTTGAAACCGTATCTTGCACACCATCTTAATCATGTAATCAAATGAATCTCATTGAAAAATTTCATCATTGGCGTCGTAAAATGCGATGGAATAAGCAATATAAAAGCGGTCGATGGGACAGCCTAAAGAACGAAATAGAAACAAAGCGGTATCAACAAATCATCGATTATATGAATGCGTTTGGCAAACCAAATCCAAACATTCTTGATATTGGTTGTGGTGATGGCGTACTTAATTATAGAATGACCGACTATAAGTTTGACTATTTTCTAGGTGTGGACTTTTCGAAAGTATCCATTGAAAAAGCGCGCGAGCACATGTTTCCGAAATCAGAATTTGAAGTATGTGATGTCATAAAGTTTCACCCAAAGCGAAATTTCGACATTATCGTTTTCAATGAAGCTTTCTATTATATTCCAGAAACTGAAAAAAGCATTGTACTAGAACGTATGCTCGACCATCTTACTGAAAATGGATTGCTCATTACTTCAATTTTTAGAGAAGGTTTGGGCTGTTGGGAGTATTTTAAGGAGCATCCAAAACTAAAGGAAGAAGCATTTACAACTGTTACTACTGAAAAGGAACTTACCTACTGGAAAATTGGAGCCTATCGCAAGGTTGAAGGTTGAAGGTTGAAGGTTGAAGGTTGAAGGTTGAAGGTTGAAGGTAACAAAAGAACGATTACACGATTACACGAGTAACCATCCTCACTTATTCAACACCATCTCCTTTAATAATACCGTATTCCGTCCATTTTTTTTGATCCTCCTTCACTTCTTTCCGAATCGCTAAATTTCGATCCAGAGATTCTTTGGTTTTATAGCCTCGTGCATGATCCAAATGAAGGCAAATGGCCTTATGTCTGATCTGTTTTGATTTCAGTCCGAAATTTTCCAAGCGCTCTCCCAACTCTCTGTCAGGACCACCATATCGCATACGCTCATCGTAACCATTGATTGCAATAAGGTCTTCTTTCCAGGCCGAAGAGTTGCAGTTATTGAAACTGGCATTGGTTGGTGTTACTATATCTAAAAAAGTAGCCAAGGCAGGCCCTGAAGACAGTTTAAGTGCTTGTGTTCCTTTTAACGTATCCTGTTTCTTAAGCCAAGCAGCATCAAAGCATCTTTCGTTTTTAATATCATCTTCAGAAATGACTTCACTCGTTTTCATTGGAAGTTTACAATATCCTCCAGATAAAAAATATCCCTCTTCGGCATATTTGGCATGTACTTCTACAAAATCTTTACGCGGAATACAATCACCATCTGTGAAGAGAATATAGGGTTTATTAGCTTCGGTAATAGCTATATTAAGAATTCGTTGTCTTCGATATCCTTCATCCTCATGCCATAAATGCATGATAGGCACAGGGTAATCTTCCTTAAAAGAATCAATCAACGCTTTTGTGGTTTCACGCGAGCCATCGTCTGCAACAATAACTTCAAAATTATTATAGGTTTGGTACTTATATCCTTCCAAAACCTTTCGCAACCATTCTTCAGAGTTGTACGTACTTATTACTACCGAAATCCCTAAACTATCCACCACTCAATTATTTTCTGTTATTAATATTGCAAAGGTAAGTTACTTTTTTCGTAAAAAGAAAGCCGCCTGATCGCCCTTTCCTTCTCGATTGAGTTGTTTGGCTTGACGTCCATACTTAGCATTGTTTCTTTTTCGTTGTAAAGAAGCTTTTACACCTCTTTCCTTGGGCGTAGATAAGGGCTGGTCTTTAATGTACTTTTCACTTCCTGTAAACTGAAAATGGGTAGAGTCATACATTACTTTCACGAGTTCCATGTTTGCCTTTTTGGCCAAAATCCTCATGCTCTCTTCCGAATGCAAGAAAAAATGCCTTGGGGCATCCAGCTGTACCCAATTGGTTTTGTAATGTTCCCAAGCATAGGAAGAAACCGTTGGTATTCTGAGGATACATACACCATCATCTGCCAACAGTTCATGTATTTTCTGAAGGTTTTCTAAAGGATCTGGTAAATGTTCGAAAGCATGATGGTAGGTGATAATATCCCAGGCCCCATTCATAGCAAAAATATTCTGGTCTTTTATCTCCAATCCATTTGGGTACGTAATAGAAGAAGCCAAATAAGGATCGCATCCTAGGAGGTTGCTAAAACCAACCTCAGCCAGCGGAAACAAAAAATTTCGGCCATTACCGCAACCTACATCTAAAATTCTGGAGTTTTTAGTTATTCCGTAGCCTTCAAGAATACGGTACTCTTTTTTACCCATAAGAGCACGGAGCATTTTATTAAACCCACCTCCTACTGCAGACAATTCATATTGCTTTTTCTTAATAGCACCCTTAAACCCTCTAAATTTCTTTCCATCATATTGATCGAAGCTGTAATAATCTCCCGGATAATAAGCAGACATATCATCGGGGAAAGACACTATTTGTAGGCATTGACAGTTCGCACATTGGAAGTAATCAAACTCTTCTCTAAGGCCATACATCATTTCACGCGCGGTGTATTTTTCATTGTTTTGGGCATTGCCACAGACTTTACATGTTAAGTTGAAATTTGACTCTGACATAAATTTATACGCCCTTTTAGTGTATAGGCTGGTGCAAAAATAAACTAATTTCCTAAGTTTGCTGTATGGCAAGCATTTCGGTGATCATTCCAACATTTAATGAAGAAGCATATATAGAGGCTGCTTTGCGATCTGTTCGTTTTGCTAACGAAATTATTGTGGTAGATTCTTACAGTACCGATGGTACCGTTGCTATTGCAAAACAGTATGCCAGTGTTGTAGTTCAGCGTGTTTTTGACAATTTCTCGCATCAGAAGAATTTTGCACTAGAGCATGCAACGGGAGATTGGATATTATTTTTGGATGCAGACGAAAGAATCACCTACCCCCTTCAGAAGGAAATTTTAACCACCGTCAATGACCCCAAACATGTCGGTTATAAACTAACCTTCCCTCATTTTTATATGAATCGTTTTCTCTATTCTCAAAGTAGTGATGTATTGCGTCTCGTAAAACGTGAAGGAGCTAATTTTACGGGTTTGGTTCACGAAAAATTACACTGTTCGGGTACCGTAGGGAAACTAAAAAATCCCGTACTACATTTCACGTACAAGGGGTTGGATCATTACATAAGTAAGAAAGAATCTTATGCTTGGTTTCAAGCAGAGCAATTGCATAAAAAAGGGAAGAAAGTAACTTTATTTCAAATGTTCTTTAGACCTTTTTATCGTTTCTTTAGTGCATATATCCTAAAAGGAGGGTTTAAGGATGGAATTCCGGGTTTAAGTATTGCCGCTATTAACGCATACGGTGTCTTTTCGCGCTATGCCAAGCTTATACTGTTGCAACGAGGAATGCGCTAAACGAGTTTTCCAAATTTCAGTTTTCTTTTAAACTTAGACAGCGAATATTGTCCTTTTACATCAAGTCGTTGTATTTCAAATGGATCTTTAAACGGAAAGTTATTTACTCGATTTCCAATGCGGAAACCATATTGAAAGCCCTGCGCTTCAAGAAACCTAAAAAATGTCGATTTCAAGGCTAACTTCTTTGGGTACTTCCCGTAAGGATAGGCAAGAGCAGCTCTCAAAGGAAGCTCATTTTCAGAAACACTTTTAAAACATAAATTGGTATCTGTGGTGATCTCCTCTTCGCTCATCTCATGATACTTATTATGATGGAAAGAATGAAAACCCAGTTCAATCACTTGCGGATCCAAGGTTTTGAGTTGATTTGCCGTCATAATATCCAAAGAATCTGTACTCCAAGCATCCTTTTTACCCAAATAAAAGAGAGGTGCAAAGAAAACAGCCTTCAGATTGTACTTTACCAATAAAGGGTACGCCCACGTCATTTGACTTACATACGCATCGTCAAAGGTAATCACCACACTTTTCTTGGATGGAAGCCGAGTCAAATCCATGAGTTCTGATAGATGATAACTTTTATACCCCTTTTTTACCAAATACGAAAACTGCTCCTCTAGGCGAGTGGGAGAAATGGTAAGTCCATCGCTTTTATCGGGCGATACATGATGGTACATTAAAACAGGAAGTTTTGACACAATGCTTTTCTGATAAAATCAGTGTAAAATTATTACTTTTACCCAAACTACCAGCTACTCTTGGAAAACAATGTAAAAATCAGTGCTCTTGCCATTACTTTGAACGAAGCCGAAACGATTGATGGGTTTGTACAAAGTTTGTGGTTTGCCGATGAGATTATTATTGTAGATTCCTATAGTACAGATGATACAGTAGCCATTGCCTCGGTGCATGATAAGGTGACAGTACACCAACGCACCTTTGATCATTTTTCGGCACAAAAAAACTTTGCCATTTCTAAAGCGTCTCACGATTGGGTTATTTTTTTCGACCCAGATGAAGAGATAACACGACCATTGGCAGAAGAAATTTGCGCAGAGGTTCAATCACCTAGAGCTATTGCCTATTTCGTAAAGCGTAATTTATATTTTATGGGGAAGCGTATAAATTATAGTGGTTTTCAAACAGATTGGGTGGTTCGTCTTTTTCATAAAGATCATTGTAAGTACAATACCAATCTGGTACATGAGACCATTGAAACCAATGGAGCAACTGGAAAATTAAAAACACGTCTCCCCCATCACAGCTATAAAGGCTTAGATAATTATACGGCCAAATTGCATAGATATAGCGCGCTTCAGGCGAAAATGCTATATGAGAAAAAGAAAAAACCGGGATTGTATCATTTTCTATTTCGTCCCTCCTATCGATTTTGGCATCAATACTTGCTTAGGTTGGGCATCTTGGATGGAAAGGAAGGCTTTATTCTAGCCTATATCAATGCTTTTTCTGTGTTCAAGCGCTATGTGAATTTGTGGCTCTTATATCGTAAAATCAATTGACCATGAAAAGCGTCTTTCTCGAATCTCACAATATAAAGAACAAGTTTTCAGGTTTTGGACAATTTAATTACCATCTCATTAAGGGGTTGTCTAATCAAACACTGAACGATATTGATATTACGCTCCATGCAAAAGACCCTAAGCCCTTAAAAGATGAATTTGGCTCAATATTCAATTATAAAAGATACAACTCGATCACACGTCATAAGCCTTTCAGAATTAAAAAAAAGTACGACTTATGGCATTGTCTCAATCAAAACATTAAAGTAGAACCCTTTTTCGATATTCCATATTTGTTGACCGTACACGACATTCATTTTGTTACAGAGGGTTCTCCAGACATTCAAGAAAAACTAAAGTCAAAATTCCGTGAAAAGCTAAAGCGTAGCAGTGCCATTGTGTATATTTCAGAATTCGCCAAGAAGGATACCAATGCTTATTTTGACGTCCCTGATATTCCTCAGTATGTCATCCACAACGGCAATACCATTACTGATATTGACATTCCAACCAACTATAATCCTTCGGTGATTCCCAAAACACCCTATTTGTTTTCGATAGGTGATTTTACAGAACGTAAAAATTTTATGAGTTTGGTTGAAATGTTACGTCAACTTCCTGAATACAGCTTGGTGTTGGCCGGGAGTAACACTTCCTTATATGCCGATAGCATTACTCAGTTGACGCAGAAATATGGCTTGCAGGATCGTATATTTCAACCAGGGAAAATTGAAGACACAGAGAAGCAATATTACCTTCAGCACTGCGAGGCTTTTGTATTCCCCTCCCTTAGAGAAGGTTTTGGAATTCCGCCCATTGAAGCGATGCGTTTTGGGAAACCTGTGTTCATTTCAAATAATACGTCACTTCCTGAAATTGGTGGCGAGCATTCTTTTTATTGGGATCACTACGATCCTGAATATATGGCGACCGTTTTCAATGAGGGGATGGAAAAATATAGAAGTCGTCCCGAGTTTTATAAAGGTTGGTATGAAGAACGCGCTAAAAGTTTTAGTTGGGATTCCACAGCAAAGTTATATTTAGACGTCTATCAAAGTATCTTAAAATAACTGTGTGGTATGAAAGACGTCGCTGTAATTATCATCAATTATAACTCTTCAAAATACACCTTAGAATGTGTGGAAGCGGTACGTGCTATGACTGCTGAAAGTATTTCGTACGAAATTATTGTAGTAGATAATAATTCTGAATTACCTCAATACGCGATACTGAAAGATAATTTTCCGAAGCAAAAAGACGTACACCTATACCGAAGCTCTATAAACACAGGCTTTGGAGGGGGCAATATGTTTGGAGCGGCCTATGCCAATGCCCGATACCTACTTTTTTTGAACAACGATGCCATGCTGCTCAATGATTGTCTGTCGATACTCACTAAATACATGGATACTCACAAAAATGTGGGTGTTTGTACAGCACAAAATTATAATGAGCACAATGAGCATGTACCGTCATTTGATCATAACAAAGGGCTACGAAGACTACTTCTAGGGCGAGGATTCCTTGAAAAAATCAATCCAAAGACCTATCCCAAACGAAAGCGCATATATGAAGAACCTTTGCAAGTAAACTGGGTAAATGGTGCCTTTATGTTTTTTAGATCAGATGCCTTTGCCGTGACAAAAGGATTTGATACTACGATATTTTTGTATTACGAAGAAATGGACATTTGCCATCGTTTAAAGAAGCATGGATTTACGACTATTTTAGTTCCTGAAGCAAAGATTTTACATTATCAGGGTGTGAGTATTGGAAGCTCCAAAGCAATCAACAAAGAAGCCTACATATCATTTTTGTATGTAGTACGGAAGAACTATGGATATATAAAGTATCTCTTTATTAAATGGTATCTTGTTGTAGTCCTTTTGTTGAAATCTAAAAAAAGATACTTACTATCAACCATTTTGAATGACAATAGACTGGCAACTTCTTTGAGAACAAAACAAAAAGAAGTTCTCTTAAACGAAACATAAACCATCCCAATGAGCACTAACATAAAAAATCATAGCCTTAGCTCCTTTACCTATTCAGTTTCAAACATGTTCGAAAGAGCATCTTATTACGGAATCAGAGCACTATTGGTTATCTACATGCTTAGTGAAACTATAGGTATGAGCAATGCAGAAGCGTTCTCTATATATGGATGGCTCGCAATAATATTTGTGTTTACGAAAATCATTGGAGGTGTTTTAGGCGATCTTTTAATTGGCAATAAATTGACACTTATTATTGGAGGCGCCCTGCATGTATTAGGAGCAATTAGCCTCTGCATCCCGTCCCAAATTGGGCTTTATATTGGCTTGGGGCTAGTGTTCCTTGGGAGTGGTTTTTATTCAACCAACTTATGGGCGCAATTCGGTAAATGCTACGCAGCAAATACCAAACGCCTGGACGCTGGCTTCACCATGCTGTATACAGCAACCAACATCGGGGCCGTCATTGGAATTCTCACCATTGGATATTTGGGGGATATGAACATTGTCTATGGGTTTGGGTTTGCCGGTGTTCTTATGCTTTTTTCCATAATAATGGCGGTGCTCTCTAAGGATCGCGTGGAAGTTGCCCTAGACAAAAAACCGTCACCAATGTCAATACGCGTATTATACATTTTTATAGCCGTATTGTTAGTGGCAATATTTTGGGGTTTCTTCGAAATGTCCGCATATGGTATGTTTGATATCTCCGGTCAAATCTATGAAAACGCCAATCTCGGTATGGAACGTATGACTTGGGGGTCTATTGGGCAATGGATTACCCTACCTCTTGGGTTAATTGCTATTGTGGCCTGGACCTTCTTCTATGCCAATCAGTTTGTAAAGATTGCTGTTGGGTTTATCCTCGCTGGAATTTCATTAGGTATTCTATTGCTAATCCCAGAAGATCCAGAGGCCAGCAGTATCCCAATCTTTCTAATTTCTTTACTATTATTTAGCCTTGCCGAAATTCTTGTCGCACCAATTGTCTATTCGATACTCACTAAATTTACAAACCCAAAATACCTAGCTATCGTAATCGCTCTAGCCGTTGTACCTACCACAATCATGCTTAAATTAGTGGGGCTGTTCTCTGAGTTCTTGTATGACCGCCCTCCTTCAGTTTCAATAACATTAAGCGCAGTTATATATGGAGTCATTGGGATAGGAATAGTGATTGTATTAGTAGTTTTACATTCTCAAAAAATAATTAGCAGTAATGAATAATGAAATCAACAAATCAATAGAAACACTCAAAAGAGGAGGCCTCATTCTCTACCCTACAGACACGGTATGGGGTATAGGTTGTGATGCTACCAATAGCGCGGCTATTGAGAAGGTTTTTGCACTAAAAAAAAGAGCCGAAACCAAATCATTGATTTGTTTGGTGAATGATTTCAGAATGTTAAACCAATATGTGGAGTATATTCCCGAGGTGGCCTATGATATTCTTAAATATGCTTCCAAACCTACTACCGTTATTTATGACGACCCTATTCGAGTTGCCGAAAACTTAATTGCCCCTGATAACTCATTGGCTATTCGTGTTGTAAAGGATGATTTTTGTGACACACTCATCCGAAAATTTCGCAGACCTATTGTTTCAACATCAGCAAACATAAGCGGATCAAAAACGCCTTCTTCTTTCCAAGAAATAACGCAGGATATTTTGGAGGGCGTTGACTATGTCGTAAATTTGCACCGCAGCAAAAGAGCAGGAAAACCTTCGGCGATTATCAAATTAAAAACCGATGGCACCGTGCAGGTAATTCGTCATTAAAAATGCCCAAAACTCAGTACCTTATTGAAGCCTTACGAAATCCAATTTTCAGAATCATTTCGGCGGCATCTGACAACCTCAAATTGGAGAGTTATGTCATTGGTGGTTTTGTGCGGGACTATATGTTGGAACGTGGCACTGCTAAAGACATTGATATTGTTGCTGTTGGTAGTGGTATAGAACTTGCTCAAGAGGTTTCTCGCTTGTTACCTGGCAGACCAAAGGTGGCTATTTTTAAAACCTACGGAACCGCTATGCTCAAAACAGAGGGTATTGAGATAGAATTTGTTGGAGCTCGCAAAGAATCTTATAGTGAAAATAGTCGTAAACCAGCCGTTGAAAATGGCTCCTTGGAAGACGATCAAAACCGTAGAGATTTTTCCATAAATGCCCTGGCTTTAAGCCTTCAAGATGATAACTTCGGTGCCCTTTTGGATCCCTTTAATGGTGTACAAGATCTAAAAAGTAAGACCATTAAAACTCCGTTGGATCCTATAATTACTTTTAGCGACGATCCATTACGTATGTTGCGCGCAATTCGGTTTGCATCTCAACTCGGATTCCATATAGAAAAAGAATCTCTTGAAGCCATTACCCAAAATGCGCATCGTTTAGAAATTATTTCAAAAGAACGCATTGTTGATGAAATTAATAAAATACTGCTTTCTGAAAAACCTTCGGTAGGTTTTGCGCTACTGCATAAAACAAAACTGCTCCCGCTTATCTTTCCAGAATTGATCGCCCTTCAAGGTATTGATGAGCGCGAAGGGCAACGACATAAAGATAACTTTTGGCATACGTTGGAAGTAGTCGATAACATTGCACAAACCACAGATAACCTCTGGTTACGTTGGGCCGCCCTGCTTCATGATATTGGAAAGGCTCCAACAAAAAAATTCAGCAAAAAAACGGGATGGACTTTTCATGGTCATGAATTTGTGGGATCTAAAATGGTGTATCGATTATTTAAGCGACTTAAAATGCCACTTAATGACAAAATGAAGTTTGTACAAAAAATGGTCATGATGAGTTCTAGACCTATTGTACTCGCTACAAACGTAACGGACAGCGCGGTAAGAAGATTGGTCTTTGATGCGGGAGATCACGTAGAAGATTTAATGACGCTATGTGATGCCGATATCACGACCAAGAATCCGCAGAAATTTAAAAAGTACCGGAACAATTTTAAACAGGTTCGCGAAAAGATTATAGAAGTAGAAGAAAGAGATCATGTTAGAAACTTTCAGCCACCTGTCTCTGGTGAAGAGATTATGAAAACATTCGGCTTAGGGCCATCTCGCGAGATTGGTATCATAAAAGACGCCATAAAAGAAGCTATTTTAGAGGGGGTTATACCGAATGAATACGAAGCTGCCAAAGAGTATATGCTGAAAAAAGGAGCGTCATTGGGTTTAACAGAGGTAATTAAGAATTAGATGGATGTTCGCTTAGAAACAGATCGATTGCTCTTAAGGCCCTTTCAATCCGGTGATGAAGAAGGCGTGTTAGAATTTGCGTCAAACCCACTGGTACAGCAATACACGGGTGATATAATCCGTACTTCCTTGGAAGAAATTCGCGATGTAATTCAAAATATCTGGCAAAGTGATTATCAGAAATACGGTTATGGCAGATTTGCTGTGATTCACAAAGCAGACAATAAGATCATTGGGTTCAACGGTATCAAATACCTTCCCGAAATTGATGAAACTGATCTCGGATATCGCTTTTTACCAGAATATTGGAACAAAGGCATAGCCACCGAATCTTCTAAACCTATCTTAGATTTTGCTTTTAATGATAGAAAACTAGACAAAGTAATTGGTTTTGTTGAAACGGAAAATCCGGCCTCTGCAACGGTACTAAAGAAACTGGGCTTTGCATTTACAAAAGTAGCTCACTATCCGGGAGAAGAAGATCAAAAACCTGTAGAATGGTATCACTTAACGAACGACATGCATGAAAGACAATAAAAAAGTAATTTACTGGCTGCTTACTGGATGTCTGCTCATTTTCGTTATGGTTGTGGTTGGCGGAATCACTAGACTCACCCATTCAGGCTTATCTATTTCAAATTACAAATTAATATCTGGGACAATCCCCCCCATGAACCAGACCGAATGGCAAGATGCTTTCGATCTCTACAAACAATATCCTGAATATCAAAAACTAAATCAAAACTTTACCCTTGAAGATTTTAAGGATATTTACTTTTGGGAATGGTTGCATAGGGTTCTCGGAAGACTAATAGGCATGGTGTTTATCATTCCGTTCCTGTATTTTTTGCTTCGGAAACAGCTCACAAGATCTACAATCAAAAAAAGTATTTTATTATTATTTCTAGGTGGTTTTCAAGGGTTTTTGGGTTGGTATATGGTAAAAAGCGGGTTAATAGACAGGCCGGATGTTAGTCATTATCGTTTGGCGATGCATTTAACAACGGCCTTTATCACTTTTGCATATACATTCTGGGTCGCTTTGGATCTATGGTTTCCAAAGAAGAAAGAAATTCATAAGGGAGTTCGAAATTTGATACGCTTTGGACTACTGGTGTTAATCATACAGATAATATGGGGTGCTTTTGTCGCAGGTTTGGATGCCGGATGGATTCATAACCATTGGCCCTTGATGAATGACGGAAAACTCATTCATGAAACGGTTACCATAGAACAAAGCCCTGTATGGCGAAACTTTGTGGAGGGAAAAAGCGGAGTGCAATTTGTACATCGATATCTAGCCTATATTGTAGTAGCTATCATTATAGTTATTGGTTTCAAATCAAAAAAGCTAGTACGCACTACTTTTCAAAAGAAAGCGATCAACAGCCTTTTAACACTCGTTTTTCTTCAGTTTATTCTGGGGATTTTTACGCTTTTATTACAAGTTCCGGTATGGTTGGGAGTCTTGCATCAAGTAGTTGCATTTTTCTTACTAGCCTCTATGACATTTACACTTCATAGATTCAGTAAATAATGTCGAAAACAATACCTTTGCAAACTAATTTATAACTAATGATCTATCGTTTCAGGATAATTTTGGATGCCAATGAGGATGTGTTTAGGGATGTTGAAATAGAAGCTTCTGCAAGCCTCGAAGATTTTCACAACACCGTTACTCAGGCCTTTGGGTTTGGAGGTCAGGAGATGGCTTCGTTCTACATAAGCAATGAACTGTGGGAGCAAGGAGAAGAAATTGCCCTTTTTGACATGAGTGAAGAACCAGGAAGTCTTCGTACTATGGGTGAAACCAAACTTGAAGATGTGGTTTCTAAACAGCAAACCAAACTTATATATGTTTATGATTTCTTGAATCTATGGACATTTCTTGTGGAACTAGCCGAGGTTACCGATCGCGAAGAAGGACGCAGCTATCCAAATTTAATGTTCGCTCATGGGCAGATTCCTGAGGATGCGCCAGATAAAGAATTTGTGGCCGAAGATATAGGGCAAGAAGATCTCGATACAGATTACGATCTTGATCCGGAAGATTATGACAACTTAGATTTCGATGAAAATTGGAACTAGGTCCAGCATGCAATACCCTATGATTGTGGCATTGTTTGCCTTTATCACATTTTACCCTTTAACTACTAACTTAAAATCACCCATTTCCAAATGATCAACTTATATTCTGTACACATCGCCTCATTATCTATTCACCGTGTTGGTAACAAAAGTAGAAATGAAGGTATCCTTCTTTCCAATATCCCTTATAAGTTGAACGATGAAATCACTCCCCTGCTTAAAGAGTACTTTCTAAAACCCTTTCGGGATAAAGAAGAGAATTATTTTCAGTTTGCCCATGATACCGATCTAGAATTCCATGATCTTTTTAGTACGGTAAGCGAGGTTTTTGACAATCCCGAAACCATCCATGAGCACAGTAAAAAGATCACCAGACACTTGTTTGATCAATCAGAACATCCCCACATAAAGAATGGAGAAGTATATGTTGCCTTTCTTGAAAATGTTCAAATAGACAATGAAAAAGTAGATGCCATTGGAATTTTTAAATCTGAAATAAAGCAAGATTTTCTTCAGTTTTCTGAAAGCGAACATCAGATAGAGGCTATCCTGCAACAAGGTGTTAATCTCAACAAATTGGATAAAGGATGTCTAATTTTCAATGTAAAAAAAGAAGAAGGTTATAAAATACTTTCGGTAGATAGCAATCGCTATGACGCCAAATACTGGCTAGAAAGTTTTCTAGGTGTCGATGCTTTTGAAGATGAAAATTTCTACACTAAAAAGTATTTGAAATTTTGTCAAGACTTTGCCAAGGATGTTGTTTTTCCTGCTGAAGATAAAAAAGAAGAAGTATTATTTATGAATCGAGCAGTGAATCATTTCGCCAAAAACGATTCTTTTGAAGAAAATAACTTTATCAATGAAGTCATTGAAAACCCAGATCTAGTGCCAGAGTTTCGTCATTACAAAACCGAAAAGGCGCCTAAGTACAGAATCGAAGATTTAACTTCTTTCCCTATTGCAAATACAGCGGTAACAGACGCTCGTAAAAAAATAAAAAATGTGATCCAACTGGATACCAACATACAAATCAAATTGGATTTTATAAATCCAGAAAGCGCCGATAAGTTTGTGGAAAAAGGTTGGGACGAAGAAAAACAAATGTATTATTACCTTGTTTATTTCAATCAAGAGCAGAAGTCTTAAACTAGGCTTTAATACATCATACATATCGTTTAACCATTACATTTAGTACATTGTGTTGGATTGGCTGAAGTGAAGCTTGATCTAATCATCACTTAATATAAAGTCTTGTTTAGCCATATTTATATGCTAACATATTTTCAAAATTGTAACATTTTCTCTGATAGCTCGTCATATTTCCATCTAATCACCAAAATTGATTCTGTGCAACCGATACTCACTATAAACAATCTTACTAAAAAATTCGGACCTATTGTCGCGGTAAATGATTTGTCATTTACAATTGAAAAAGGCAATGTCTATGGAATTTTAGGCCCTAATGGAAGTGGGAAATCCACCACCTTAGGAATCGTCTTAAATGTTGTTAATCGAACCGAAGGAAACTTTCATTGGTTTGATGGAAAACACACCACACACGATGCTCTTAAAAAAGTTGGAGCCATTATTGAACGTCCCAACTTCTACCCGTATATGACGGCGACCCAAAACCTTGAATTGGTCTGTAAGATCAAAGGAGTACCTACAGAAAAGGTGTTGGAGAAGTTAGAAACTGTAGGGCTTGCGGAGCGAAAGGACAGTAAATTCAAAACGTTTTCTCTTGGGATGAAGCAGCGTTTGGCCATTGCCTCTGCCTTACTTAATGACCCACAAATTCTTATTCTAGATGAACCCACCAATGGATTAGACCCACAAGGAATTCATCAAATTCGAGAAATTATTAAAAAAATTGCTTCCGAAGGAACCACCATACTTCTGGCTTCACACCTCTTGGATGAAGTAGAAAAAGTATGTACTCATGTGGTAATCTTACGAAAAGGGTCAAGTTTATATACCGGTACGGTAGATGGCATGATTACGAGTCATGGTTTCTTTACGTTACGAAGTGAAAATATGGACGCCTTGGAAGCCGCATTAACACAGATCTCTGGCTTAAGTAAGGTGAAAATGGAAGGAGAATCTTTAGTCGCATACTTGACAAAACCTATGGATGCTGCTGAACTAAACAAACTATTATTTGATAAGGGAATTATCTTGTCACATTTGGTGAAACGAAAAGAAAGTCTTGAAGAACAATTCTTAGAAATCACCAAAAACCTAAACTAACAACCATGCTTCGATTACTCAATATAGAAATTCAAAAACTTCGATATAATAAATCTGCTAAGATAATTTCTATAGTATATTTTATATTGATCACATTCATCGCATTAATTGCATCGATCGAGTTTAACTTTGGCGATGTAAAATTTAGGGTAGCCGATCAAGGGATTTTTAACTTCCCATTTATCTGGCATTTCAACTCCTGGGTAGCGGCTATGCTAAAACTATTCCTTGCCATTGTCATTGTATCAATGATGGCTAATGAATATAGTTATCGTACGCTAAAGCAAAATTTAATTGATGGTTTAAGTAAAAAAGAATTTATTCTTTCCAAGTTTATCACGGTGGTAGGTTTTGCCGCTATTTCAACACTCTTTTTGTTCATTGTTTCTATGATTTTGGGATTAAGCTTCTCAGACTATAAAGAAATAGGGATCATATTTAGTGATATGGAATACATTCTAGCCTATTTTATTAAACTAGTTGGTTTCTTCTCATTTTGTATGTTCTTAGGAATTTTGGTAAAGCGTTCCGCCTTTGCGTTAGGGTTTTTACTAATCTGGTTCATCATTGAAAGCGTCCTGTATGGGTTGCTTAAATGGGAGTTCTTTAGAGGAACTGATATTGCTGATAAGGTAATGATGTTCTTCCCGTTGGAATCCATGGAAAACCTGATCATAGAGCCTTTTAGTCGATTTGGAGCGGTTCAATCTGCAGCCAGTCAATTGGGCGAAGAGTTTACTAAAAGTTATGATGTTCATTGGTATTCAGTATTGATCGTATTGGCATGGACCTTTCTGTTTATTTATGGATCCCTTGCCATTCTTAAAAAACGAGATCTGTAAGAATAGCTCTGCCATTACTACTACCTGATTGGTTCAACTAAATATTATGTATATTTAGCATACAATACAATCACGTAGAATGAAGATTTTAAAAAATTGCTATGTAATTCTTCTACTGGTATTCCCTTCACTATTGATGGCCCAACAAATCGAGTTGTTCCAACAATATAATGGACGATATGATTACTTGTCTTTTGGGAACACACTTAATACCGAAGAAAACGGAGGTAACAATGGAACCTGTACTATCCTCACAGAGAGTAGCGCAGAATATACCTTGCAACCTGGCCAACAGATTGTATCTGCCCTACTCTATTGGGCGGGATCTGGTTCTGGAGATTTTGATGTAACATTCAATGGAAATCAGATTTCTTCGGAACGAGAATTTAGTTTCATATTTGTGAACGGCGGTGTTAACTTTGAGTACTTCGCTGCCTATGCAGATATCACAGATATCCTCGCAACCAATGGAAATGGTAACTACACCTTGTCTGATCTCGACCTGTTAGATGCCATACAGCCGTATTGTGCATCCAATGGAGGTAATGCCACCAACTTCGGAGGTTGGGCAGTTACGGTCATTTATGAGGACAATACACTTCCGTTAAATCAAATCAATGTTTTTGATGGTCTTGAAACCGTTTCGGGAGCAAATCCCACCCTTACAATTACGCTAGACAACCTCGATGTTTTGGACAATATTGGCGCCAAGATTGGTTTTCTTGCCTGGGAAGGAGATGTAAATCTAGCGGTCACCGAAACCCTGAGCGTTAACGGAAATCTCATCGGAAACCCACCTCTAAATCCTGTTAATAATGCATTTAACGGAACCAATAGTTTCACGGGTTCAGATCAGCTGTACAACATGGATATCGACTTTTATAGTATTGAAAATAATATCAGTCCTGGAGATACTAATGCGGTGATACAGTTGACATCTGGACAAGATTTAGTAATGGTCAATAATATAATTACAGTTCTTAATACAGAGCTTCCAGATGCCACTATCGATTTTGTTAATGTAGATGGAGGTACAGAATGTGGAAACCGAGATTTAGAAATAGATTATACGGTATTTAATGTAAATAGTACCGCTTCGCTCCCCGCTGGAACACCCATCGCCTTCTATGCTAATACAACTCTTATTGGACAGGCAGTTACCACTATGGAGTTACCTATTGATGGATCTGAAGACGGAAACATAACCGTAACTGTTCCGGAGTCTATCCCTCAGGACTTTATTTTACGCGCCGAAGTGGATGATGATGGTGCAGGAAATAGCACTATTAACGAATTGAACGAAGACAATAACAATGTAACCCTTGATGTACACTTGCTGGTTTTCCCAGAAATCGTTGGCTTAATAGATCAAGAACAATGTGATATTGTTGGCATTGAAACATTCGACCTAACGACTTCCACCACCCAAATAGATCCAGCCAATACCATTTCTTATCACATCAGCGATGATGACGCACAAAATAATGTAAACCCCATTTCTGATCCAGAAGCTTATATAAATGTTACCAATCCTGAGACCATCTATGTGAGAGTAGATAATGGAGAGTGTTTTGCCGTGGATAGTTTTATGATTGAAGTCATTGACTGCCCCTTACCCGATGCCACCATTTCTATAGATAATGATCTCAATGCATGTAGAGGCAGAATTTCGACCATAGAATATACGGTATACAACATCATTGGAACTGGTATTCTACCTGCCGAAACAAACATCGCATTTTATATTGACAATTCGTTAATTGCCCAAACCCAAACACAATTTGACATTTCCATTGGAGGCAGTGAAGCGGGGGTTATCGATATCGTTCTGTCTGATGACATTCCAGATAATTTTGTCCTTCTCGCTGTTGTTGATGATGATGGAACGGGTACGGGTTTTATAGAAGAACTGGATGAATCTAACAATACGTTTGACATAATGGTCATGTTCGTTAGCATTCTTCCAATTGCACCACTCCCTGATCTTTTGGAATGTGATGAAGGTTTCGACATGGCGACGTTTGATCTTACAGTTCAAAATGAACTCATTTCAACGAACCCTAACGATATCATTACTTTTTATACCACTCCCGAGAACGCAAATACTAACACCAACCCCATCAGTGATCCCGAGCAATATCAAAACTCCATAGATCCCCAAACCATTTATGTACGTTTGGAGAATGAAATATGTTTTACCACGGCTTCTTTCTTATTAACTACGGAAAACTGTGTGCCTTTTATCCCAGACGGTGTATCACCAAACAATGATGGAATCAATGATGTTTTTGAGATTAGTGGACTCCTAGATATTTTTATTGATTTCAATTTAAAAATTTATAGTCGTCAAGGAAACCTTATTTATGAAGGAAGAAACAACGATGGTTTTTGGGATTGTATAACCAATACTGGGCTTCTGTTTACGGGAAACCCCGTCCCTACAGGTACTTATTATTACGTCCTAGAGCTTAATGACCCTGAGTACCCTAAACCCTTTCTAGGGTTTGTATATGTGAATTATTAATAATGTATTTGTTGGAGAACATTTCTTCTGAAAATGTACCGAACCCGAGACTACATATATCCTATACGAATGCAAAAAGTGTTGTGACATATGTAATTAGAAAATTAATATCTCAATGTGACCAAATTCCGCCTAACTATTCAAAAAAATATCGATTACTTTTCGTTCCATTTTTTCCTATTTTTATACAATGAAAGAATCCAATGCGTACATTTTAGGTACTGACACTCAAGAATTACATCGACTAGGTATTCAACATCAGGTATGGGCGGATGAAGCGCATAAAGGATGGGACACCGCACAATTCAATGTGGGACAAACCCTATTAGATTTAGGCTGTGGGCCTGGGTTTTGCACCAAAGAAATGGCTTTTATAGCAGGAACACAAGGCAAAGTGATTGGAGTGGATAAATCAGAATCTTTTATCACGTTTTTACAACAGATCACCTCTCAATATCAATTAAATATTGAAGCCATTCAAAGTGATTTTGATACTATGTCGCTTCCAGCCGAAAGTGTAGATGGTATGTATTGTCGCTGGGCATTGGCTTGGCTTCCCAATCCAGAACATGCCTTAAAAAAGGTACGGGATGCTCTTAAACCAGGTGGCAAGATGGTTATTCATGAATATTATGATTGGTCCACGCTCCAAACAGAGCCCAAAAAACCTGGACTATCCAAAGCCATAGCAGCTGCACTTCAAAGTTTTAAAGATTCGGAAGGAGAAATAGATATAGGCCGAAAACTTCCTGTTATATTGGCATCAATGGGAATGGAGGTAACGCAGGTTCGGTTAATGTCAAAATTGGCAACTCCTTCAGATCTAAATTGGCAATGGCCCAAAACATTTTTTCATAGTTATTTTCCTAGACTAGTAGCTATGGGAGCACTTACTCAGGAAGAAGCTACAATTGCCTTGGCAGAAATGGATGCACTAGAAGAAGCACCAGAAACTACCTTATGTTGTCCCCTTATGGTGGAGGTCATAGCTACTAAATTATAATTCATTTGTAGATTGTAAAGATTTTATACCTTCGTTTCCATGTACCAACAGATTGTCCATTCTCTTCGACAGTACGGAAACTTCTCTGATGATGAGATTACTAATTTTACAGGAAGGTTAATAAATAAGCCTGTATCCAAAAATTCTTTTTTACTGAAAGAAGGAGAGGTCTGTAATTCTTTTTATTTTCTGAAAAAAGGCAGCTTCAGACATTTTTGCACTAACGAAGATGGCAATGAGCTTGTGGTAAAACTATATACTCAAGATGATTGGATATTAGATCATCAAAGTTTTACGTCTCAAAAACCCTCTATAAACAACATTCAGGCGTATGAAGATTCCGAAGTCTTTGAAATGGCACTCTGTGATATTCATGAATTAATAGGTGAATCCCAATCCTATTTTTCACTGGGCCGAATTCTGGAAACTAGTCTTTATAGTCCTTTTCAAGGCAATCATACCCTTTCCCCTGAACAAAAATACCGCAGATTGCTGGATGAACATCCGGTATTGGTCAAAACATTTCCCTTAAAATATATTGCCTCTTATTTGGGAATGACTCCCGAAACACTCAGCAGAGTTCGCCGAAAAATATAATCCGTTCTTATTTATTGATTTGGATCAAGTGAGCTCAGGTCCATGCATCAGTATCTTTGTCCTTCAGCAATACAACACATATCAAATATTTAATATAGATGAAAACTCAATTTCAGAAAGCAGCAGGAGTCGCTCTCCTAATCGGTTCATTTTTAATGTTTATCACCATGGTATTACATCCTGTAGGAGGAAGTTTCGAGCAAATACTTCGTGTTCGGACCATGGGCATGATTGCCCATTCCATTGCACTGGTATCTATTCCTTTTACGTGGGTTGGCTTTTGGGGAATTACAAAACGATTGGATGGAGCTCCTTTCTTTTCAAGAACGGCCTTTTCATTTATGACCTTTGGATTGGTGGCTGTTATGATTGCCGCTGCGTTAAACGGACTTGTACTCACAGAATTTGTAAGTCGTTATGCAGAGGCTTCTCCTGAAGTACTGGACACCATAAGACCCATTTTATATTTTAATGGTGCTTTAAATCACGCCTTTGATTATATTTTTATGGGCGCCATGTGTATATCGGTCCTGTTATGGTCGATAGCAATTCTCAAAACAAAGGCCTTTCCTATTTGGTTGGGATGGTTAGGTGGGCTCCTATCTGTATTGGCAATAGCAATGTGGGTCATAGGGTTCGTTTTTGTTGACCTGCATGGGTTCCGACTGTTCATTTTTGGGTCGGTGGCTTGGATTGTCGCGGCGGGTGTATTTCTCGTACGCGTAAAAAAGGAGTAAAAAGGGATCAAGGCTTACTTTTAATGGGTTGAATTTCGTTAAATTTGTCCGTCATTGGATGACTGCGCTATGAAATTCAATATTGTTTCAGATTTTACACCTACTGGAGATCAACCCCAAGCCATTAAATCATTGGTGGGTGGTCTCAATACCAATGAACAATACCAGACACTCCTTGGAGTTACTGGAAGTGGTAAAACCTTTACTGTTGCTAATGTCATAAAAGAGGTGCAACGTCCAACCTTAGTTTTGGCTCATAATAAGACCTTAGCGGCGCAATTGTATACTGAATTTAAAACCTTCTTCCCAAACAACGCCGTAGAATATTTTGTTTCGTATTATGATTATTATCAACCAGAAGCCTATCTACCGTCCAGCGGAACCTATATTGAAAAGGATCTTTCCATCAATGAAGAAATAGAAAAACTTCGTTTGAGTGCAACCTCATCATTACTCTCAGGAAGACGTGATGTTATTGTGGTCGCTTCGGTATCTTGCCTATACGGTATTGGAAACCCTGTTGAATTTCAGAAGAGTGTTATTAAGATAGAGTCAGGGCAGGTTATTTCTCGTACCAAACTACTTCATCAATTAGTGCATAGTTTATACTCGCGTACAGAGTTGGAGTTTAATCGTGGCCGCTTCCGAATAAAAGGAGACACCTTAGATGTTTACCCCAGCTATGCCGATCACGCATTTAGGATTCATTTTTTTGGAGATGAAATCGAAGATATTGAAGCATTTGATCCGCTCACTAACGAAGTCATCGAAAAATACGATCGGTTGACCATATATCCGGCAAATATGTTTGTTACCTCTCCAGATGTCCTTCAAGGTGCAATCAAGAATATTCAAGACGATCTGGTCAAGCAAATTGATTATTTTAAGGAGGTTGGGAAGCATTTGGAAGCCAAACGCCTCGAGGAACGCACCAATTTTGACCTTGAGATGATTCGCGAGCTAGGGTATTGTAGTGGGATCGAAAATTATTCAAGATACCTTGACCGTAGGTTGCCCGGAACAAGACCGTTCTGCCTCTTAGATTATTTCCCGGATGATTTTTTAATGATTGTGGATGAAAGTCACGTATCAATACCACAGGTATCGGCAATGTACGGTGGTGACCGCTCCCGAAAAGAAAACTTGGTTGAATATGGTTTTAGGTTACCGGCAGCCATGGACAACAGACCCTTAAAATTTGAAGAATTTGAATTGCTTCAGAATCAGGTAATCTATGTAAGTGCAACTCCTGCGGATTATGAGTTGGAAAAAACAGACGGTGTATATGTAGAACAGATAATACGGCCAACTGGTTTATTAGATCCAGTCATAGAAGTTCGGCCCAGTCTGAATCAAATTGATGATTTATTAGAGGAAATTCACCTTCGGATTGAAAAAGACGAACGTGTTTTGGTAACCACCTTAACCAAACGTATGGCCGAAGAGCTTACCAAATACCTAACTCGGGTTCAAATACGATGTCGTTATATTCATAGTGATGTAGATACATTGGAGCGAGTGGAGATTATGCAGGATCTAAGATTGGGATTGTTTGATGTCTTGGTAGGTGTGAACTTACTACGAGAGGGTCTTGATCTTCCTGAAGTATCATTGGTGGCCATTTTGGATGCTGATAAGGAAGGGTTTTTGCGCAGCGCACGTTCACTCACGCAAACTATAGGACGGGCTGCGCGTCACTTAAATGGGACTGCAATAATGTATGCTGATAAAATCACCAATAGCATGCAAAAAACAATCGATGCCACTACTTACAGGAGAGAAAAACAGCTGGAGTATAATCAAAAACACAATATTACTCCGACAGCCATTAAGAAAACATTGGACAATGCTTTAACAAAAGCTAAGCAAGAATCTTATACCTTTGATACGGCCGAAAGCCTCGCCGCTGAGACCGAAGCAGAATATCTGTCCAGACCGCAATTAGAAAAGCGAATTAGGGAAACAAGAAAAGCCATGGAAGGGTCCGCCAAAGAGTTGGATTTCATTATGGCAGCAAAATTGCGTGATAAAATAAAAAGCCTTCAAAAAAAGTTGGAGGAAGTATAACTTTTAAGAGATACTCAATGAAGCAATTCGTTATCGGCATATTCATCCTACTATCAGGTAATTTTGTCTTTGGTCAAAATTTGAAGTGTAGGGATTTTAAAAAAGGAAACTTTTACATAGAGAATCAGGAAGCAGAAATTAAAAGATATGATGTCTATAGGGATGGTGAATTACAAATAGAGTATGTTTCATCACCAGAAGGAGAGAATGTTTATATAGATATTGAATGGATCGATAACTGTAATTACCGACTTACTTTTGATCCTAACAGAGCGGATTTATCTGAAACCGAAAAATTTATCAATGAAGTAGGCGGAGCTCTGATTCAAATGGTGAAAATTGAAAGGAATTGTTTCTTTTATAAATCGACCATCGTGGTTTATGGGGAAGAAATAGTCATCGATGGAAAAATCTGTAAAAAGTAACCCAAATATTTAATGCATCATCCAGATTCTACCCGACTTAATAAAGCCATAAGTGATAGCGGATTCTGTTCCAGAAGGGAGGCTGACACGCTTATTGAACAGGGCCGAGTCACAGTAAATGGCAATCAAGCATCCTTAGGGGATCGCACTATGCCAGGAGATGAAATTCTAGTCAACGGAAGTCCCTTGACTCAAAAAGAAAGTCTGGTATATATTGTACTTAATAAGCCCATTGGTATTACCTGCACTACAGATCGAAATATTGAGGGGAATGTAGTAGATTTCATTAATCACAAGGAACGCATTTTTCACGTTGGGCGGTTAGACAAACCCAGTGAAGGGTTATTATTAATGACCAATGACGGAGACATTGTCAATAAAATATTACGGGCTGGAAACAAGCACGAAAAAGAATACATTGTCAAACTAAGTAGACCCGTAACTTCAGATTTTATAAAAAGAATGGGGAACGGGATTCCTATTTTAGATACCATCACTAAAAAATGTAAGGTAGAACGCATCAGTAGATTTGTATTTAAGATAATCCTTGTTCAAGGATTGAATAGACAAATTCGAAGAATGTGTGAATATTTGGGTTACGATGTTGTGTCCTTGCAACGCACCCGACTTATGAATATTGAATTAGGGAATTTGCCAGTTGGAAAATGGCGTGATCTAACCGCTACCGAATTGGAAACGCTAAAATCTAGTTTGGAATCTTCTGACAATAGTTCGTTTGTGGATAGTCAATTATCTGGAACGGGGGGAAAACGGCGGAAACGCTAGTTAAATTTGCTTAGCTCACTTTCAATATAGCACAAAAAGGAACCGCACGCCGATTGAGTAGCGCGCGGTCATTTTCAACTAACTAACCAAAATTAATCTCAATTATGAAATCTCAACCATTTTCTTAGATACTTTCTCTTCTTCTTTCTTTGGCAACGTGATATGTAAAATCCCATCTTCGTACACAGCGTTTATGTCATCTACGACCACCGCTTCAGATAGCTTAAATGTTCTTTTAAATCCGTTATAATTAAATTCTTTGCGGGTAAATTTTGAACTTTCTTCTTCCTTAGTAGTCGATAATTCGGAAGAAACTTTCAACACATTTTCCTCAACTTCAATAGCAAAATTTTCTTTCTTATAACCCGGTACTGCAAGTTCAATGACAAAGTTCGTAAAATTTTCTTTAATATTTACGGCCGGAACGTTATATCTCTCAGCGTTAGGAACATCCAGTCTATTTTCTTGGAAAAATTCGTTCCATAAAGACGGGAACCATACGTTATTACTTTTAACTGTTTTCATAATTTTTTAGTATATAGAATTAAACATTTATTTGCTTGTGTATTGCAAATAGAATTCCAAACTAAAATAACCGTCATTTTGTCGGCTATTTATTCAAAACAGCTGCCGTTTTGTCAATAAGATGAGCGTACTAATTGTAATATGCCTGAAAAATAGCGATCAATTCCTGGGCTGGAATCACCCGATCTTCGTAATCGTCCATGCGTAAAAGAATTTGATCAATCACACCCGGACGAATCCCCATTTTTAATCCAAAGTTTCTAATAGTAGCCACTTCATTTTGATGCGCCTCCCGGTCTACATTCATTAAAAGGACCAATTTGTGAAAGTGGGTAATGCGTTCTATTTCGCTAAAGATGGGCTTTGAGGGCAATGGATCTTTAAACAGACGATCCACATCGGTTTTGGTAAGCTGCATTCTCATGGCAAGACGCAGGATAAAATGATATTCAGATTCGGTTACCTTATCATCTGCTTGCGCTAGTACAATAAGGTCGCTAATAAGTGATTTGTTGTGAGATGCATCCATACCGCAATACTAAGCGAAAAGAATGAAAATTAAAAATTAGGGACAAAAAAAATCCCGGGGAATCAAACCCGGGATTTTTTGCCTTCTTAACAAAGGGTTAACTTTCAGAAACAATTCGGATAGGCACTTTATATTCCTTTCCTTGTTCTAAAGTTGCTCCCACTTTCTGATAGTTAAGACGTCTTTTTACAAACTTCTCAACTTCTTCATTTTCCGTCTTCACAGAAAGCACTACAATTTCTCTTTCACTATTTAACATAAATGTCACATAAGCGGACACTTCATTTTTTACAATAAACTCTGGGTTCTCCAATAAGGTTCCTATCTCATCAGAAGAAGGGTTGTTGATTGTTTTAACTGGTTCGGTTGCTGCGGATAAAACAGTTCCCACTAATAGCACAGAGGCTACCATAATTACTTTTAACTTTCTCATAACTGTTTGTTTAAATTGATTGATGAATAAATTAATTACCTAATAGACACCCTAACCCAGACAAATGTTACTCTAAGTTTTCATTTTTAACTGTTTATTAACGCAACCCCCCAATAAAAACAAAAAAAATCCTGAATTTCTTCAGGATTTTGTGATTCTATTTAGATTGTTCTTAAGACAATACCGCCTGCACTTTATCTGCTGCCTCTTGAAACTCAATAGCACTTTGTACATCTAATCCACTATTGTCGATTAGGTCTTTAGCAATATCGGCATTGGTTCCTTGCAACCGCACAATAATAGGCACATTGATAGTTCCCATGTTTTTATAGGCATCCACAATTCCTTGTGCCACACGATCACAACGTACAATACCTCCAAAGATATTTACTAGAATGGCTTTTACATTAGGATCTTTTAAAATCAAATTAAAAGCAATCTCCACACGTTCTGCATCTGCTGTACCTCCTACGTCCAAAAAGTTAGCTGGTTCACCACCGGCTTGCTTGATTAGATCCATGGTGGCCATGGCCAGTCCAGCACCGTTTACCATGCAACCTACATTTCCATCTAGATCAACATAACTCAATCCAACCGCCTTAGCCTCAACCTCTGTAGCGTTCTCTTCACGAATATCGCGAAGTTCGGCGAGGTCTTTATGACGAAACAAAGCATTATCATCCAAAGTAACTTTAGAGTCCACTGCGATCACACGATCGTCGCTTGTTTTTAATACTGGGTTGATCTCAAACAATGAAGAATCCGATTTGATATAGGCCGTATATAAGGCGCTCACAAATCGAGTCATTTCCTTAAAAGCCTTTCCGCTAAGTCCTAGATTAAACGCAATTCTACGCGCTTGAAAAGGAAGCAGTCCCGTAGCAGGGTCAACCTCTTCGTTAAAGATAAGATGTGGTGTTTCTTCTGCAACCGCTTCAATATCCATACCTCCTTCTGTAGAATACATAATCATATTCTTTCCGGTAGCGCGATTTAGCAACACACTCATATAATATTCTTCAGGTTCATTGTCGCCTGGATAATAGACATCCTCTGCGATAAGTACCTGATGTACTTTTTTGCCTTCGGCACTAGTTTGTGGCGTAATAAGGTTCATTCCAATAATCTGACTAGATAACTCACGTACCTCCTCTAGACTCTTGGCCAGTTTTACACCGCCCCCTTTTCCACGGCCACCCGCATGTACCTGCGCTTTGATCACGTGCCAACCTGTGCCCGTATCTTCCGTTAGTTTTTTGGCTGCTGCTACTGCCTCTTCTGGAGTTTGCGCTACAATACCGCGTTGTATATTCACTCCAAAGCTCTGGAGCATTTCTTTTCCTTGATATTCGTGTAGATTCATAATACCGTGTTTCCTTATTTATGGAGCGACAAAAATAACAAATGTCTGTCGATTGCACTAATATTTTTCGATGCTGTTTTATCGATCGTATTTCAGAAAACAAAAGTGATAAACTTTTAATCTTTTTTTCACATAACTTATCCAATTACCTATTACTTTTACCGCCTTAATTTTAACCGTTTAATATAAATCCTTTAGTCATGACAGACCAAGACCTATTAGCAGTAGCACAGGAATTTGGAAGTCCTGTGTATGTGTATGATGCCGAGAAAATCGAATCTCAGTATAAACGCTTAACCAATGCGTTCAAGAAGGTTAAACGGGTGCGCTTTAACTATGCTGTTAAAGCGTTGAACAATGTTGCAGTGTTACAACTCATGAATAAGATGGGTGCTGGACTTGACACTGTGTCTATTCAAGAGGTACAACTAGGGATTACCGCTGGTTTTGAACCGCATCGAATTATATTCACACCCAATGGAGTTTCGCTTCAGGAAATAGAAGCCGTAGCCGAACTGGGTGTACAAATAAATATTGACAACCTATCCATTTTGGAACAATTTGGAACCAAGCACCCTGAGGTACCAGTGTGCATTCGTATCAATCCCCATGTGATGGCGGGTGGTAACACCAACATCTCTGTAGGACATATCGACAGTAAGTTTGGGATATCCATCCATCAACTTCCGCATATCAAACGCATTGTGGAAAATACTAAGATGACCATCAATGGAATCCACATGCATACTGGAAGTGATATTTTGGACATAGAGGTGTTCTTATATGCTTCGGAAATATTGTTTAGCGCTGCCGAACATTTTGATGCGCTGGAATTTATTGACTTCGGAAGTGGTTTCAAGGTGCCTTATAAAGAAGGTGACATTGAAACCAATGTTGAAGAAATGGGGAAAAAGCTCTCCAAGCGTTTCAATGAGTTTTCGGAAACCTACGGCAAAGAATTAACCTTGGCCTTTGAGCCTGGTAAGTTTTTGGTAAGTGACGCCGGAAAATTCTTAGTAGAAGTGAATGTGGTGAAACAAACCACCTCCACGGTTTTTGCGCAAGTAGATAGTGGCTTTAATCATCTAATACGACCTATGTTGTATGGCAGTCAGCATGAGATTCACAACATAAGCAATCCTGAAGGACGGGAACGTTTCTATAGTGTGGTGGGTTATATTTGTGAAACCGACACCTTTGCCAATAACCGCCGTATTGCGGAGATCACTGAAGGCGATATATTGGCCTTTAGCAATGCGGGAGCCTATTGTTTTACGATGGCGAGTAATTACAACAGCCGATTCCGCCCACCCGAAGTACTCTGGTATAAAGGGAAGGCTCATTTAATACGAAAAAGAGAAACCTTTGGAGATTTGATTCATAATCAGATTCCGATAGAATTATAACGAAACGCCCCTTGATTGGGGCGTTTTTTTGTGGAAATAAATGGGTAACTTTATTCATTAGTTGGCAAATATTAAAAAAACACGTTTTAATGAGTCAAAATGAAGTAATAGCAGATAGGATTGAAGAAGCGATAGGGCGAATGTTTTATTCTTTTTCTGAGTATGATCCAAAGGCGTCTGAATACTCCCTCTATTATAATCCAAACTTATATCAATCTTGGTTCATTGAGATCTATTTTTCTGATATAGAACAATTAGATACTGTTATAGGAAACGGAACTTGTTATGAAATTCACCGTTTTTTAAGTAATGAATTTGATAATATAAGTGAGTTGAAAGGAGTCAATCGTTCAATTTACTTTGAATTCGGAAACCGTCCTACAAATGACACCGACTACCATAAACGTCACTCTGAGCTTATAGAAAAAACGCAACGTTTAGTTGAATCCAATGAAAAAAAAGACATCAAAGAATGTCATTGTTGTGGTCACGACTTTGACAAGCATGAGCTCCGCGGGTATACGAATAATGGAACAAATGCTCCCACCGATGGTTGGATAATCTGTCCTGAAGAAAATTGCAACTGCTTTTTAACTTGGGGTGCTAATTACCATGGAGCTGAAAATTAAGACGATGTCCCAACAAAGTATATTATTTCACAACAACATATATTTCACAATCAGATTCCGATAGAATTATAACAAAACGCCCCTTGAATGGGGCGTTTTTCGTTCAGAAATAAATTGTCGTTTTAAAAACCTCCCAGCAAGAACTATTTGGTAACTCGCTCAAAGAACCTTTTTACTCAAACAATCGTATTGTTAGCTAGCTTTCATTTTAAATAACGTAGGTGTATACATAGGTTTGAGTAAACAAAAACAAATATATTATGAAAACACAATGCACATCAACAAAACAACGAGTCTTACAAACCTTAGGTTTCTTTGGCTTATTTATGACCTTCGCAATGAGTGTTAATCCTATGTATGCCCAAAGTACAGAGCGCACTGTGGCCGGAGTAGTGAACAGTATTGACGGGCCAGTATTTGGAGCGACCGTTATGTTAAAAGGAACAGCCATTGGTGCGATTTCTAACGAAAAAGGAGAATTCACCTTCCCACAAGAATTACAAGAGAACGATGTATTGGTGGTTAGTTACCTAGGGTACGAAACCGATGAAGTTACCATCACAGGCAACACTACTTTTGTGAAGCCATTTTTAGAAGACATCCCTATCATAATTGTCGGAGCCTTGAGAGTAGAAGATGTTGTAAAACCATCGGGTATTAACAAGAACTAAACCTTCTTTTGAATGAGACATATCATTCTTTTACTGTTCTTCATCTTTACCCTGTCTTTGTATGCTCAACGAAGTGATTTTAAGGAAATCAACTTTCAGAGAGCCGATAACATCGCGAATCAGTATAAAGGTGAAGAACTTTATAACTTACCGATGCTCGTTCATAACCTGACCGCTACACTGCATACGGATGTGGAACGTTTTAGAGCCATTTACTATTGGGTATGTCATAACATTAGCGGCGATTACGATTTGATGTATAAAACCGATCGTGCCCGCAAAAACTTGAAAAACGACCCTGAGAGCTTAGCTGTATGGAACGCCAAATTTAAAAAGGAAGTATTCAACAGGTTACGCCATAAGAAAGAGACGCTTTGTACTGGCTATGCCTATTTGGTCAAAGAAATGTCCAATTTGGCAGGTTTGGAGTGCGAAATTATCAATGGAAAAGGGCCTACCAACAAAATGAAGTTTGAGGACCTCGATGGTCCCAATCATTCTTGGAATGCCATCAAGTTGCATGGAAAATGGTATTTATGTGATCCTACCTGGTCCAGCGGGGTTATTGACATGTCTGCCTTTTTGTTTGAATTCAATTATGAAGACACCTACTTCTTAATGGAGCCATCTACCTTCGCAGAAGACCATCAACCGCTAGATACACGTTGGTTACTTTTGGCGCAAGATACCCTAGTCATCATGACCGTTCCAAAAGTGAAGGTCTCATCACGGGTTACCATCAAACAGTAGTTTTAAACTTCGTCCCGCTACTGTCTACCTTGAATAATTTGGTATTGAGACGTTTTTAACCCCAATCATCCAATGGGTTTCTTACATTTTGGATAGAACGTGTTGTTACATGTGTGTATTGCATGGTAGTTTTTATGGAGTTGTGTCCTAATAACTCCTGTATTAGTCTAATGTCTGTTCCATTGTCCATTAAATGAGTTGCATAAGCATGTCTCAAACTGTGTATTGTTACATTCTTTCTAATATTGGCCCGCTTACAAGCCTGTGTAAAAACATTTCTAAAGCTCGTTTCAGAATATCTATCGTGCTTTATTCCATAGAACAAGTACCCTCTTGGTTTATAGGCACTATAATATTCTCTGAGTAGGACTAATAATTTCTCAGAAATAGGTACTATTCTATCTTTGTTTCCTTTTGCATTTTTAATATGTACTAAACGCCTTCCCCCATCTATATCATTTATTCTTAAATCCAACACTTCGCTCCTTCGTAAGCCCAAACCATAGCAAGTCATAAGCATCGTTTTGTGTTTCAGATTTTTGGTTTTTACAATAATGTTTTTCACTTCTTCTTTAGCTAATATTTGAGGAATAAAATGCTTTTTTCTCGTTGGGTAAATAGCAGAAAGGTTAATATTCTGATGCAGTATTTCTTTATAAAAAAGTGTGACTGCTCCAAATTAATTGTTTTTGTGAAGATCTGCTAAATTTCTTTTCCTCATTGATTGTAATTATCGCACGAATTGTCCTTTGGTAGTCGAAATGGTTAATATTGACAACTTTTAGTTCATCTCGATATAGTTTCAGCATGTATCCATAAGAAGCAATCGTTTTTGGCGCATATCTTTTGAGTCTAAGAATTTCTTGAAAATTAACAAAAGGGTCTCTATCCTCCTCCATCTGAGTTATCTTAAAAAATTAATAAAAGGGACTTCTAACTACTGGCAGGATATTTATAAGTTAGCAATTTACGTAAAAATTAAATAGTTAACTTTATACCAACGTTGTAAGTAATGCGGAAAATCGTACTAACCATCAACATTTGAACTAAAAAACCAGCCGCATATTTTAGCACTTTCGGTTTTTGCCAAAGCTCAATTCCAACGCTCTAAAAACCAAAAGAGCTAAAATTTCCCAACGCTCATTCCATCATAAATTGAATAAATTTTCATACATTTGACAAAATTGTCAAGGCAAAATATTCAAGATGATGAAAGAAACATTTGGAGAGTATATTCATAAATTGAGAACAGAAGCGTCTCTAACTCTAACGAAACTTGCAGCAGCTCTCGATATAGACCAATCAACCTTGTCTAAAATCGAAAATGGGAAGAGAAATGTTACAGAAGAAATACTTCCCAAACTAGCTAACACTTTCGATTTAGATATAGACCAATTGGAAAAAGAATATTTCAGCGAAAAAATAGCTGAAATGATTTACCCAAAAGAAAACTCAAGTGAATTTTTAAAACTTGCCGAACAAAAGGCTGAATACAAAAAACTCACAAATTTGAAACAAGGAAAAATAGATTTTAAAAATGCTTAAATATTCGAAAATTCGCAAAGATTTAGACATTGAAAATATGAATGGAAATGCAGAAGATTTAGCATTTTTCACTCATTATCTTCACAATCATACAAATGGTATCTCTAAATCATTTAAGGAAAGAGCGGTTGAATATTACAACCTTCAAAACAACGACTTAAGTATTGCATCCGAACCGGAATTACAAGCAATGCTTCCAATTAAATGGGATATTCCTTTCCCTAGTCCTAAAAATCCAGACTTTACATTTATTGACCTATTTGCT
>Ga0316204_10000994_pt1 | contig 86547 bp, 81 predicted proteins | sample 6monrhotite_MG_2_FD_205661 | JGI IMG/M metagenome (GOLD analysis project Ga0316204, IMG submission 205661) | Microbial mat bacterial communities from mineral coupon in-situ incubated in ocean water Damariscotta River, Maine, United States -... | ecosystem: Environmental > Aquatic > Marine >... | reverse complement strand
GAGACATGGAGAGAACTTCAGAGACAGCGACGAAGGAGCGCTGAAGGGCGAGCTGAAGCGCCTTGCGGCGAGGCATCTGACGTCGCAACACCCTCTAGTGTGCGGCGCTGGGACGTCGCGTTCCTCAGAGGGGCCTCTTCGCAGTTGGCGCGCGCCGTGCGGCGCGTTCTGGTGAACGGTGTGGGCTCAGGAGAAAAGGGTGGGATGCGGTGCGTGCAAGCCGCCCTGAGCCAATGTTTGATGCGCTTCCCCTGGGGCCTACTCGTAGGACTGGAGCTCGAAGTAGTCGGAGGCGATCAGGCCCAGATCCGGGTCCAGGAACTGGGTGTCGGACTGACCGGTGTTGGTGGTGAGCTCGACCTCCAGCGTGGTGAAGGTTCCCGCAGGCACGGAGGTCGTGTCCTCGCTCACGGCCGCTGCGGTGATGGCGCCGAGGTCAAAGGTGTTGGTCTCCCCCGTCAGGCTCGACCAGTAGTAGATGTCGCTGGCCCAGGTGTCCTCGAAGCCGCCCGAGACCTCGAGATCGTGCACCATGATCTGCAGCGAATCAGTGTAGGTGTGCTCCTCGCGCTCCTTGAAGTTCGAGCCGCTGCTGGTGTAGGCGCCGTCGACGGTGTAGCTCTCCAGGTAGATCCCGCTGGCATCGCAGAGGTAGGTGGTCGCGGTGAGCTGACTCAGCACGCCCCCCGTACGGGTCGTGTAGAGCGCGTCCGTCCAGACCAGCGCCCGGCCGTGGGCGTCGATGGACTCTGTCCAGGTGGTGTAGATGCCCGCCGCCCCATACGTCGTCTCGTACAGCTCGGTCGTGGCGTAGCTGCGCGCATGCCCCAGGTGATTGACGCCGGACCAGTCCGGGCAGGGGTTGCTCGCCACAGTGCCAGTGTCGGTGTCGTCGGTGTCGGTGCCGCCGGTGTCATCAGTCTCGCCGGTGTCGTCAGTCTCGCCGGTGTCGCTGCCCCCGGTATCGTCGGTGCCGCCATCGGTGCCCCCGTCGGTGCCCCCGTCCGTACCCCCGTCCGTGCCCCCATCGCCGGCCTCGACCCCCGTCCCCGCGAGCGGGATGTCCATTCCCCCGGTCACCCGGCTTCGTTCATCAGTGAACGTGAGCGTCAGGAGCTCCTCCTGGAGGTCCAGCGCGTCCGGCTGGAAGGACACGGTCACGTTGGCGCACATCCCCTCGGCCACGACGAAGCTCGAAGAGTCCGTGAGCTCGGGGAGGAAGAAGGGCGGCGGGGCGGAGAGCTCGAACGCGAGATCGCGGTCGCCCACGCTGCAGAGCTCGATCTGCTCCTCGGCGGCCTCGCCGACGATGACCTCTGCAAAGTCGAGCGCGTCGGGGTTGAGCGACGCGTAGGACTCGGGCTTGGAGCAGGCCGACAGGGTCAGCACCAGCGCCAGCGCTGCCGCATGCGCCCCGGGGTGGGCGGCTGCGGATCCCAGGGGAGTTGCGGACATGGAGGCTCTCTGGCGTTGGAGGAGGCGTCTTGAATATCCGAGCGCTCTCGGCAGAGACACAACAGGGCGGACGCGTATTGCCCAAGGGTGGCTCCGAAGACGGCCGCGGTCAATCCACGCCGCGCCACGAGCCGCCGCTGGCGAGCGGCTGTGGCTGACCCCAGCGCGCTGACAACGATCCATGAAGGTCTTGGAGGGCGCGCAGACGAACCCGTCGAGGGTCGGGTAGTGGGTCTTGTAGGCGTCGCGCTCCTGGTGCGGCGGCTCCTCTTCTGGGCGCAGAGCCGCGCGCCATGTCGTCCTCCCAGGTCACCTGATGGCGTCACCCCGGGGGCTGACCCGATGAGCAACGGGATCGCGGGAACCCTCGCTTGAGGGGGCAAACGCGAGTAGATTTCATGCCCGGCGCGGTCTCGGCGCAATCCAGATCCGACGCGTGCCCCGGATGGCACATGACATGCAGAAGCTGAGATTTTGCTACGAGACTATCGAGTTCGGCGACGTGGATATCCACGTGCGGAGCCTCCGCGACACCCAGGAGTTCCACGATGAGGGGGGCGTCGCCGAGGCGCTCGGCATCTCCTCGGCGCTCTGGCCGCTCTTCGGGGTGCTGTGGGACTCCAGTCGGGCGCTGGCGAACCTGATGTTCGAGTATGACATCGACGACAAGCGGATCCTTGAGATCGGCTGCGGTCTCGGGCTCGCCAGCCTGGTGCTGAACCACCGCCACGCGGACATCACGGCCACGGACTACCACCCCGAGGTGGGCAACTTCCTGAAGGTGAACACGGCGCTGAACGGCGACGCGGACATCCCCTTCGAGCGGGCGGGCTGGGAGGACGAAGGCGACAGCCTCGGCGAGTTCGATCTGATCATCGCCAGCGATGTGCTCTACGAGCGGGGTCATGACGAGCTGCTGGCTTCGTTCATCGAGCGACACGCGCGCCCCACCTGCGAGATCCTCGTGATCGATCCCAAGCGCGGACAGGCCAACCGCTTCGGCAGGCAGATGGAGAGCCGCGGGTTCACCTACACCAAGCAGCCCGCGCCCAGCGGGAGTCGCCCGGATGAGCCCTACAAAGGGCTCATCCTGCGGCTGCTCCGATAGCACTTCCCAGACATCCTCTTCACTCCACGGGGACGATGTCCTCGCCGAGGCCGTCAACGAAGGCCTCCCAGTCAGCCTTGACCTGATCGGCGTACTCGAAGGCGATCGTGCGGACGAGCGCGATGAACTTATCCGCGCGATCGCTCGTGGCCGCCGTGACCTGCGCTTCCAGCGTGCGCTTGTCGCCGCGCTCTTCGGCCTCGACGCGCTCGGCGTAGGCGTGGTCGGCCGCCAGGATGTAGCCCCACTGCTCAGCGAGCTTGGTGTAGCGGGTCTCGCTGTCCAGCTTGAGCTGCTTGTAGTCGCCGGTGGCGTCGGCGAGCAGGGCGGGGAAGGACTCCTTGAACGGCGACCGCTGTCGCACCGAGAACCAGCCGGCGTCGAGCTTCATCCATCCGAGGAAGGGATCGGGGTGCTCGGAGAGCGCCCGGCAGGCGACGGCGTGAGCTCGGGCGTCGTTGCCGTCAGCGTGGCGGTCGTAGTCCGCCTTGAGATCGTCCGAGACGAACTCGTAGGCCGACGGCTTGAACTGCTGCTTGACGTCGAGGATGTGCTGCTCGCCGTCGCCGTCCTGGAGGAGCAGGTAGTAGCGGGGGGTGCCGAGTGAGCCGGTCCCGGCCAGCAGGCGGTGGACGATGTCCAGCACCTTGGCGCCGTCTGGAGACACCGCGCTCGCCGGGGTGTCCTCGTCGGGCTGAAGGCTCGCCCAGTAGCCGTCCATTGCGTCGAGGATGGCCTGCTTCTCCTGCTCGGTGGCGCTGCCCAGCTTGGAGTTCTTGAGGTCGAAGGCGCGGACGCCGTCGTCACCCTTCGGGGCCCACTTGTCCAGCATCTTCTTGCTGCTGTCGTCCGACTTCACCACCTCCAGGAAGTCGTCGAGCTTTCCGTAGGCCGTCTGCTCCGTCCAAGGGGCCTTGTCGGCGTCCTTGTCGGTCATGAAGTCACGCATGGCCTCGAGGTACTTCGCGCCCAGGGCGTTGACGACAGCGGCTGTCTTGCTGTCGGACAGGTTGTCGTTCTGCCGCGCGACCAGGACGAGGCTCACGGCGAGCCGCCAGAGGTCGAGCTGGTAGTCAGCGACGATGCTCTCGTCGAAGTCGTTGAGGCCGTAGATCAGCTCGCCGCGGTCGTCGCAGAACGCGCCAAAGTTGTAGACGTGAGCGTCGCCCTCCAGCCAGGTGGTTGTGCGCGCGTTGCCGAAGGTCCGCAGGCGCGGGTCGTTCGCGAAGTCACGCCAGTAGAGCTGCGCCGTCCCCCGATAGAACGCGTACGCGGTGACCCGCATCTTTCCGTATTTCGTCTGTCGATCCCAGTAGTTGACCCAGGTGTTCCAGCCGTCGATCGCCTCTCTGACGTACGCGTCTCGCTCGGTCTTCGACATCTCTCGATCAGCCATCTTCCCGCTCCCTGCTCAGTGTTTCGTCCATAGTACGGCAGCCGGGGTTGTCGGGGCGGGGGGGGCGACTACCTTGTGGCGAAACGGACACCGCTCATGGAAAACCAGCTCAATCCTAGGCTACGACCCACAAAGGCGCTGGTTCATGACGCCGTCGACGCGACGACCTGGCTCATCAATGAGGGGCACGAGTCCACCGCCCGCCTCGTGGTGGGCGCGCTGTCGCTGGTCCCGGGGCTGCGTGAGCCAGCTCGGGTCGCGGACGCTGTCCGCAGGGTGATCACCGGCGGCGTGCTCGGCAGCGTGCGCGCGGTCAATCGGGCCGTCGAGGTCGCGTCGGACGTCGCGCTGGATCTGAGCCCGCTGGAGGAGGCGCCGGAGCCGACGCTGCCGCTGCGATCGGACGCGCTGCTGACGGCGGCGGGCGCCATTGATCAGCTGGTGGGGGTGATGAACGGCGCGGTCGGGGATCACCTCGCGGACTCCGGCAACGGCTTCGACCTCGGGATGCGCCTCCGGTTCGGTGATCGCTGGCTGTCTCCGGACGCCGCGGGGCTGCGGCGGGGGGCGCCCGAGATCGGTGGGCGGCTGGTGGTCCTGGTCCATGGCCTCGCGACGACCGAGCTGTCCTGGAGCCTGGACGCCGAGACCGCGCTGGGAGACGCCAGCTCGAACTACGGCGCGCTGCTGCGAGAGGAGCAGGAGCTGACGCCGCTCTTCCTGCGCTACAACACCGGCCTGACCGTGGCCGAGAACGGCCAGCGCTTCGCGGCGATGCTGGAGGCGCTGCTCGAGGCGTGGCCCGTCGAGGTCGAGGAGCTGGTGCTGCTGGGGCACAGCATGGGCGGCCTCGTGAGCCGGGCCGCGACGCACGCCGGGCGGGCCGCCGGGCACGGGTGGCTCACCCCCCTGAAGCACGTCGTCTGCCTGGGCTCACCTCACGAGGGCGCGCCGCTGGCGCGGGTCGGGCAGATCGCGGCGGACACTCTGGAGGCGCTGGAGCACCCCGCGACCCGCATCATCGGTCGGATCCTGTCGCACCGAAGCGACGGCGTGAAGGATCTGCGGAGCCGGGAGCTGGAGGCCGTGGGGCCGCTGCTGGGCGGCGTGCGCTACCTCTTCGTCGCGGGCTCGCTCACGGCGGATCCGGATCACCCCGTCGCGAGCATCCTCGGCGACATGCTCGTCCCCGTGGAGAGCGCCTCGGGCCCAGCGGGGGCCAACGTCCAGGTGCGGCGCTTCGGCGGCGTCGCCCACCACCGCCTCCAGGTGCACGCGGGGGTGTACCGCGCGGTCGCCGATGCGCTCCAGGAGTCGCCGACGATCATCCTCTCGGTGTAGCCGGGTCAGCCCGGGCTGACCTCCGGTGCGCGCACCGAGAAGGTCTTGATCAGCGCGTAGCCGAGGTGGGCGCCGACCAGCACCAGGCTGACGCCCGTGAGGGTCACGGCGATGGGGGCGCCCGTCGCGATCGCGACGGCGCCCAGCAGGACAGACGACAGGTGCAGCCCGAGGCCGCGGTTGATCAGCGGGTCCGGCAGGATGCGCCGCATCGGCGGCACCGGGACGACGCCGATCAGCGGCGAGAGGCGGTGGAACCACACCAGGAAAGGCGCGATGCGGCAGAGCATGCCGTGCATGACCATGCCGGCCCACCCCCAGATGGCCACCCAGCCGAACAGCAGCGGCAGGACAGGCGAGGGGACGAGGACCGCGCCGGCCGCCAGGGGGCCGCAGAGGAGCGCGCAGCCCAGCCCGGCCTGCCAGAACCGCAGGCTCCCGTCCGCCCGGGGCCGCCGCCGCTGGGCGATGGCTCGGAGCGTCGCCAGCGGGTGCGCGAACCAGACGACGATCGCCGCGGGCGCCGCCGCCGCCGCGATGGCCTGAAATCCGAGCCCCAGCGCCAGCGCGGCGAGGGGCCCCGCGAGCCCCAGCCCGATCAACGCGACCGACGCCCTGGCGCGGGGCTGCGAGGGCTCCGCGGTCATGTAGAACATCGGGACGACCTTCCAGGACACGCTGACCAGCAGCGCGCCGACCCAGCCCAGCAGCCCGACCGAGAGGTGCGTGAGGATCCAGAGGCGGCGGTCGCCGGGGAAGGCGCCGCCGGCGTACCCGAGCCCCATCATCAGCCCCAGCGCGAGCAGCGCGAGCAGGCCGCCGAGGGCGAGCCGCATCCCCCACACGGTCGCGTCCCCCGACGCCCGCGCGAGCGCGGTGAGCACGGGGACGATGAAGACCAGGAGCGCCCCCCCGAGCAGCAGCCCGCCGACCGCCGCGGCCCAGCGGGACTGCGTGAGGGCGCCGTACACGCTCAGGCTCACGCCCAGGCCGAGGGCCGCGTGTACCCCGTGCGCGAGCCGCGCGGCGGGGACCGGAACCCCCGCGACCACCGGCAGCATCTGGTACAGGGCGCCGAGCATGACGGTCGTGAGGAAGCCGAGGGTGCCCAGGTGCGTGAGGGCGACGGTCGCCGGCTGCCACGAGCTCGCGAGCGCCACATCGGAGAGCGCGATCAGCAGGAGGCCGGCCGCCGCGACGGCGACGGGGGCGGTCAGGAAGAAGCTGGCGGGGATCGAGAGCGGCGGCGCTTGATCGAGGCTCAGATCGGCGGTCCCGCGCAGGCTCATTGGCGACCTCGGATGTGTAGGAGCGCGCTGCCGTCAGCGCGCTCCAGGGCGTCCCACGTCAGGCCGCGCTCCGTGAGGCGGGGCAGGAGCAGGCGGGGGAGCTGGGGAGTCAGCGCGACCACCACGTCGGGCGCGGTGAGGTGCCCCGTCGCGGCCAGCACGGCCGCCATCGGCTCGGGCGCCTCCAGCTCGCGGACATCCAGCGGGGCGGGGCAGCGGGGGCCTCGGATCATGAGCTCCCAGCGCCCCCGGGACGGCTCCTCGGCGTCGACGGTGTAGCCGCGGGCCTTGAGCAGCGTGAGGAGCGGCGCCGGCCGGAAGGGCGTCGTCAGGAGCAGCAGCCCGTCGCTCCGGGTCTGCTCCAGGGCGCGCAGGATCACATCGAGCGGCTCCTCGCCGCGCGCGATCAGCGGCCGGACGTCCAGCGCAGTCAGCGCCTCGCGGGGCTCCGAGCGCTCGGGGGCTGCTTCTGCGGGGGGAGCCCGGGCGGGCTCGCCGGCCCGGACCGCGGCGATCCACATCCGGACCGCCGTCTGCAGCGTCTCCTGCTCCGGGCGGGCCAGCCAGCCGGCGATCGCCCCCTGGATGAGGGCGACGAACACGCGCCCGGCGGCGGCGTCATCCACCGACGGGGGGAGCTCCCCCGCGCGCTGGCCCTGCCGGACGAGCGCTGAGATCAGCCCCGCCTGCATGTCGACCAGCCCATCGAGCGGCGGCTTCGAGGTGCCCCCCCGGGACGCGAGCGTGTGGAAGTAGAGGCGGGGGAGGCCCGGGTGCTGCCGGGCGTGTCGGGAGACGACCTCCGCGATCGCCGCTGCGGCGCTGGCCCAGTCAGCGCCAGCACCAGTGTCAGGATCGCCAGTGAGGGCCGCCTCGGCCCCGCTCCTGAGCGCGTCCCGGCTGTACGCCGCGACGGCCTCCAGGATCGCCGCGCGGGAGGCGAAGTGTCGGAAGAGCGCGGGCTGGCTGATGCCGACCTCGGCCGCGATCGCCCGGGTCGTCACCCGCTCCACGGGCTCACTCGCCAGGAGCTTCAGGGCGGCGAGGACGATCTGCTGGCGTCGTTCAGCGGTGGGGCGGCGGCGGCTCATACCACATGTTATCAAGCGATAACTTTGGAGTCGACATGGCTGATCTGGTTCGCTTCTTCACCGATGATCATCGCTCCTGTGACGCGGCCTGGGTCGCCGTCGAGACCGCCGTCGATGCTGGCGACGCGGCCGCCGTCGAGGCGCGCTTCGTGGCCTTCGACCGGCAGCTACGGCGCCACCTGGACTGGGAGGAGGGGGTGCTCTTTCCGGCGTTCGAGGAGGCCACGGGCATGACCGGAGGCCCCACCGAGGTGATGCGCGGCGAGCACACGCGCATGCGCGCCATGCTCGATCAGATGGCCGCCGCCCGCGACGACGGCGACCTCGACCTGCTCGTCGATCACGGCGACACCCTGCTCATGCTCATCCAGCAGCACAACAGCAAGGAGGAGCAGATCCTCTACCCCATGGCCGGCCGCGTGCTCGGCGGCCTCTGGGAGCAGCTCCGCGCGGAGCTGGTCAGCTGAAGTCCGGCACCAGCACCGGCCGCTTTCGCAGCTCGTGCCGGTGCAGCGCCTCGAAGGTCTCGTTGATGTCGCTCATCTTGCGCGGCGTGACGTACGCGTCGAGGCGCACCGCGCCGCTGAGCACCAGCGCCACCACGGCGGGGTAGTGCTCGGGCAGGCAGCCCCAGGTGCCGCGCATCGTCGCGTCGAAGGCCATGAGGTTGCTCAGCCGCACCGCGATCTTCTCCCGGGTGTAGCCGACCACGGCGAGGTGGGCGTCGTAGCCCAGCAGCGCGAAGGCCAGCTCCTGCCCGCCGGGGTGTCCGGAGGTCTCGAAGATCTTCCAGCCGGTCGCGGGCAGCCCCCGGGCCTTCACCCAGCCGCGGATCTCCTTCTTGATGCCGCGCAGGTCGCCGGTGGACGGGACACACAGGGACGCGCCCTGTTCGCTGATGCGCTCGAGGCGGACCGGATCGACGTCGACGGCGATGACGGTCGCGCCCATGTGCGCGGCGATCTGAACCCCGAAGCCGCCGACCCCGCCGACCCCGATGACGATCGCGACGTCGCCGGACTTCAGGCCCGAGTTCACGATGGCCTGATAGGGCGTGGTCACCGCGTCGGCGATGACCGAGAGCGTCGCGAGGTCCAGGCCGGAGGCGGCGAGGGCGTCGTCGTCGACGGGGCAGAGGCCCCGCCCCGGCGTCACGACGTGCGAGGCGAAGCCCCCGTGGTCGTCGTTGCCCGGGAAGAACTGGTCCGCGCAGATGGCGCCGCGCCCCGCCAGGCACGCCGCGCACTCGCCGCAGGGGATGACCGCGGGCACGACGACGGCGCGGCCGATCAGCGCGCTGGCGTCGGGCCCCGCGGCGATCACCCGGCCGGAGATCTCATGGCCCAGCGTGAGGGGCAGGGCGTGGCGGGTCCGCACCCCGTCGTAGAAGAAGCCGAGGTCGGTGTGGCAGACGCCGCATCCGGCGACCTCGACGAGGGTCTGATCCCCGGTGAGGGCGTCGGGATCGAAGGCGCGCACGGCGCGCTCCATGGGGCGGTTGGCCTCGGTCATCTGCCAGCAGTGGATGTCCATGTCAGTCCTGGTCTGTGTGGGGGGCGAGGGGGCGCCGGCGCCTGGCGTCGAGGGCGGCGAGCACGCGGGAGAGCACCTGATCCGGCGGCACGCCGGAGGTGTCGACGGTGATGTCGGCCTGCGCGTAGAGCGGGGCGCGGCGCTGAATCAGCGCGCGGAGATCGGCTCTGGGGGCGCTCCGCCCCGACATGGGGCGCGTGTCGCCCTGATCGAAGACGCGGTCCCAGTAGTCGTCGGCGGTGGCTCGGAGCCAGAGCGAGGTGCAGCCGCCGCGGAGCAGCTCCATGGCCTCCAGTGAGCCGACGATGCCTCCCGGGAGCGCGACCACGCAGGGCTCATTGCGCTCGATCAGGTGGGTGAAGCACTCCAGCTCCAGGCCTCGGTAGTACGGCTCCCCGTGGAGGGTGAAGACGTCGCCGAGCGACATGCCCGCGCGGTCCTCGATCTGATCGGCCAGCTCGATGAAGGGCACGCCCAGCGCCTCGGCGAGCGGCGCGCCGATCATGCTCTTGCCCGCGCCGCGGACCCCGAGCAGGGCGACCACGGGTGGGATGCGGCGGCCCAGCATGACCTGGAGAATGCTCAGCGCGCGCTCCAGCTCGACCTCGGTGCACTCGGCCAGCAGCCCGTCGATGGCCTGGCGCGCGCTGACGCGCTCGGGGCGGAGCAGCGAGGTGAGGGGCTGATCGAGCGCCTGCGCCAGCTGACTGAGGCGGACGATCGAGATGTTGGATCGGCCCGCCTCGACGCCGGAGAGGAAGCGCTCGCTCAGGCCGGAGCGCTCCGCGAGGTTCTTGAGGGTGAGGCCCATGTCTGTGCGTCGCTGACGCACTCGACTCCCGATGCGTCTCTGTAGCTCGGTCGCGCCTTCTGGCATTCAGCCTCCAAGGATTCAGGGGGTTGTGTCCGTGCGCAGTATATTGCGTGTTTTAAAATTGTGTTGCACTTTATTTCGCGCCCCGGTACAAAACATCTACCGCATCGACCAACGTGGGGTCTGCATGACGAACACAAAACCGATCTTCGATAGCTGGCGAAGTCAGCCTCTTACCGAGGTGTTGTATCTGTGCCGGGAGGCCGTGGAGGAGGCTGACTTCTCAATGGTTCAGCGCTGGCGTGACGCTGGCGGTAAGACGCTGGGACACTTCCAGGTCTACTTCCCAGCGGAGATCGCGCATGCCGCCGGAATGCTCCCGGTGAAGATGTGCGGCGCGCCGGTCGAGCCCAACAACGCGGACTCCCGCTTCGGCTCATACCTGTGCTCAATCCTGAAGACTTCGCTGGAGCTGTCGCTGTCGGGGAAGGTCGCGCTCGACATGTTCGTGTCGCATCCCATCTGCGACGCCGCCCGGAACCTGGCGGCGATCTGGAGTCGGAACCACGACTACCCCAGCCAGATCCTCTACCTGCCACAGAACGCGAACTCTTCGGGCAGCGCCGCATATCTGGCGCACGAATACGAGCGGACCCGCGTCGTGATCGAGTCGGTCGCCGGGGTGACTGTGTCGCGAGAGGCCCTCTCCCGCTCGATCGCGCTCTACAACCAGAGCCGCGCCCTCGTCCGGGAACTGTACGTCATCAAGCGTGACGCGCCCTGGAAGATCGCGGCGGAGGACGCCTATTCGCTGGTCGCCATCGGCGGTCGCATCCCGGTCGAGGAGCACATCGCGCTCCTGGAGGCCGCGCTGCCCATGATCCGCGAGAACGACGCCAAGGCCGAGGACCGTGTCCGCGTGGTCTTTGAGGGCGCGTTCTGTGAGCAGCCCCCGCTGGACTTGATCCGCATGGTCGGCCGCTCCTGTTACATCGTCGATGACGACTTCCTGATCGGTCTGCGCTGGCTCGTCGAGGACGTGCCCGAGAGCGCCGATCCGCTGCGCGCCCTGGCCGAGTCGTACCTGGAGCGATCCAGCTACAGTCCGGTCCAGCACGACCTGCACAAGCCCAAGGAGAAGATGCTCCTGAAGCGGGTCGCGGCGGCGAAGGCCGACGCGGTGGTGCTGGCGGCCGCCAAGATGTGCGAACCCGGCCTCGAAGAGCAGGTCGCCTACGTCCACGAGCTGGACCGGGCGAAGCTGCCCTACTTCCTGTCGGAGTTCGAGGAGAACATGAGCAACTTCGGTTCGCTGGAGCTGCAAGTCGAGACCTTCGTTGAGAACCTCCTCTTCGGATGAAATGTGGAGCCTGAGATGACTGATTCGTCCATCGTCGGCCGCGGTAATCGGGAGGGGGCTCGCCTGTTCCGCGCGTGGTTCGACGACCTCACGCAAGCAGCTGAGCGCGGTGAGCGCGCCGCGTATGTGTTCGTCATGGGGAGCATGAACGAGATCCTGAAGTCGTTCGACTTTCATGTGACCTTCCCCGAGATCAACTCCCTGCAGCTCGCCGTCCGCCGGGTCGCCCACGAGTACCTGCGCGAGGCCGAGGACTACGGCTACTCGCCGGACATCTGCGGCTACGTCAAGGCCGACGTCGCGACGCAGCTCCGCAAGGGCCAGCACCCGATGGGGCGCATCCCCAAGCCGTCGCTGTCGGTCTACACCAACGCGTGCAACACGTACGTGAAGTGGGCGGAGATCTGGGAGCGCATGCACAAGGTGCCCATCTTCACCGTCGACATCCCCGGTCACCGCCAGCTGGGCCTGCACACCCGCCCCGGCGACCCGGACTTCGACGCCGATCGGGCCTACGTCGAGGTCCAGATCCGCGAGCTCATCACGCTCTGTGAGCAGGTCTCGGGCAAGCGCTTCGACATCGATCGGCTGCGCGAGACCATGCGGCACACGAACACCATGAGCCGCTGCTGGAAGCGCATCCTGGAGCTGAACAGCAGCTCGCCATCTGTGTTCAATGCCTTGACCGACGGCACCATCTACCTCGGCATCGCCAACGGACTCCGCGGCACCCTCGAGGGCGCGAACTACTTCGAGGATCTGGTCGAGGAGATGGAGTACAAGTCGGCGAACAACATCGGCACCCAGGTCGACGAGAAGCACCGCCTCACCTTCGTCGGTGTGCCCTGCTACCCGATCTTCCGGCGCTTCGACGAGCTGTTCAGCGACTGGGGCGGCACCTTCGTGAACTCGACCTACCTCTGGTTCGCCTCCGGCGGCTCCAACTGCGGCTACCAGTACGATCTGACCGATCCGCTGGCCTCGCTGGCCGAGGGCTACCTGCTCACGGTGCGCGACGCCATGGACGCGATGTTCGACCAGACGACGATGATCCGGGACGCCATCGATCGCTTCGGGGTGGACGGGGTCGTCTACCACCCGATCAAGAGCTGCCGCACAGTCTCGACGGGCCTCGCGGACAGCCGCCGCGCCCTCATGGAAGAGACCGGGATCTCCAGCCTGTTCATCGAGTCCGACATGATGGATCGCCGGGTGGTCTCCGAGGCACAGCTGAAGAATCGTATCGACGCCTTCTTTGAGGGCTTGATCTCCAAGAAGCGGCTGCACTCCGCCGCGGGAGGGCACTGATGGCATACGCAGCGGGCGTCGACGTAGGCTCGACACAGACAAAGGCCGTAGTCATCAGCGAGGACGGCACCATCGTGGGCCGCGCCCTCGTCGACACGGGCGCGAACGTCATCCAGGCCGCGCAGAACGCCTTCAACGAGGCGCTGGCGGAGTACAAGCTCTCGGAGCAGGAGGTCGAGTACGTCATCGGCACCGGCTACGGTCGCTACCGCGTCACCTTCGGCAATGACCAGGTGACCGAGATCAGCTGCCACGCCCGCGGCGCGGTTCACCTGTTCCCGAACACGCGCACGGTGGTCGACATGGGCGGCCAGGACACCAAGGCCATCAAGGTGTCCGAGGACGGCGAGATCGTCGACTTCTGCATGAACGACAAGTGCGCCGCCGGGACCGGGCGCTTCCTCGGGGCCGCCGCGGCCGCGCTGGACATCCCGCTCGAGGATCTGGGCGACACGGCGCTCCGGTCCAGCCATCCGGTGAAGATCAGCACGACCTGCACGGTCTTCGCTGAGTCCGAGGTGCTCTCCTGGCTCGGCAAGGGGAAGAAGATCGAGGACATCCTCTGGGGCGTGCACCGCTCGATCGCCACCCGCTCCGGCGGGCTGATGCGGCGGGTCGGGGTGGCCGACGAGGTGACCTTCACCGGCGGCGTGTCCCGCAACACGGCGATGGTCGCGGCGCTGGAGCAGCGCATCGGAAAGTCGATGAACGTGAGCGAGGAGTGCCAGTACATCGGCGCGCTCGGCGCGGCGCTCTTCGCCCTCGACAGGATCAAGGCCGGGCGGCTCCCGGCGCAGCCAGTTCACGGGGAGGCTTGAGTGACCATCACCGCAGGGATTGACGTCGGCTCGACCTACACCAAGGCCGTCCTCTTCGACGACACGGGCGCCATACTGGCGCGGGCCATGCGCCCCACCGGCTTCCGGCTGAGCGAGGTCTCCAAGGAGGTGTACGGCGCCTGCCTGGAAGCCGCGGGGCTCACGGAGGCTGACATCAACTACGTCGTCGCGACGGGCTTCGGCCGGCACCGCGTCGACTTCAAGGACATCGCGGTGACCGACCTGACCGCCGCGGCCCGGGGGGCGAACTACTTCTTCCCAGGCACGCGGACCGTGCTGGATATCGGCGGCCAGACGATGAAGGCGAGCCGCATCGACGAGACCGCCAAGGTCGTCGCCTTCCGCCTGAACGACAAGTGCGCCGCGGGCACGGGGGCCTTCCTCGAGAAGACCGCCCGCTACATGGGCTACTCGGTCCAGGAGATCGGGCCGGTCATGCAGACCGCCCGGCAGGCGGTGCCCATCTCCGGCGTCTGCGCCGTGTTCGCCGAGTCCGAGGTCATCAACCACCTCTCGCTGGGCACCCCGCCCGGCGACATCATGCAGGGGGCCATTGAGTCCCTGACGACGCGCACCGTCCAGCTGCTGCGCCGCATCAAGGCGCAGCCGGAGTACACCCTGGTCGGCGGGATCCTCCGCTTTCAGACCATGGCCAGGACCGTCGAGCGCAGCCTGGATCACGCGGTCAACGTGCCGCCAGACGGGAACTGCCAGTTCGTCGCCGCGCTGGGCGCCGCCATCCTGGGCCACCGCCGCCTGAAGCGCCTCTCCACCAACGCACCCACCAGCACGCCGGCCGATCTCCAGGCCCGGGTGTGAAGGGGACCGCGGGCGACGACCGCGGGGTCCAGGCGAAGGCCGCGCTGCTCGCCGAGGGCTGGGAGCGCCGGCACATGACCGACCCCGATCGCGCCGCCGAGGCGGCCGAGATGTACGCCCGCGCCGGCTACGAGGTCCGCGTCGAGGCGCTGGAGCCGTCGGACTTCGGCGCGGGCTGCTCGAGCTGCGCGTCGACGGTCTGCGCGGCGTTCGTCGTCCTCTACACCCGGAAGAGTCCCCCCAAACAGAGCACGCAGGAGGCGCCGTGATTCGCGCGCGACAGCTGGAGGGCGGCGGCGCGCTGCACCTCACCCTGGCCCGACCCAAGGCCAACATCCTGGACGCCGAGATGATCCGCGGCATCCGCGCGGCCCTCGAGCGCGACGTGAGCGCGGGGACGAAGCTCATCGTGTTTGAAGGGGAGGGCGCTCACTTCTGCTTCGGCGCGAGCGTCGAGGAGCACCGGGCGGAGAGCGCGGGCGAGATGCTGGAGACCTTCCACGGGATGTTCCGGGATCTGGCCCGACTCGGGGTGCCGACCTGCGCGGTGGTGCGGGGGCAGTGCCTGGGCGGCGGGCTGGAACTCGCGAGCTGGTGCACCTGGATCGTGGCGACGCCGGACGCCTGCCTGGGGCAGCCCGAGATACGGCTCGCGGTCTTCCCGCCGATGGCCTCGGTGCTGCTGCCCTGGCGGGTAGGCGGCGGCGCGGCGCTGGACATCTGCGTCTCCGGGCGGACGGTCACGGCCGCGCAGGCGCTGGACATGGGGCTCATCAGCGCCGTGACCGACGCGCCGGAGGTCTGGTGGCGGGAGCACTACACATCTCACCTGGCGCCGACCAGCGCCAGCTCGCTGCGGTTCGCCGAGCGCGCCGCGCGCCGCCAGCTCATCCGCCAGCTCGACGCCGAGCTGCCCGAGCTGGAGCGGATCTACCTGTCTGAGCTCATGGCGACCCACGACGCGAACGAAGGCATCCAGGCCTTCCTGGAGCGACGGCGCCCCACCTACACGAACGACTGAGGAGGCTGAAGATGCCAGAAGGCCGCGCGATTGATTGTCTGTTCCCGCTCCTGCTGCAGGAGTGGAAGAGCAGCTGGGTGCAAGCCACCAACTCCGCTGGCGAGCTGAAGTGTCAGGTCGAGGCGTCCTGGGGCGAGGGCTACGCCGACGGGGACGCGCTGATCGCCGCGATGGACGCGGCGGGGGTCGAGACCGTGCTCGCCACGGATCTCCTCGCCTGGTCCTACAAGCGCCAGACCCGCTTCGCGGTGGACATGACGAGCCAGATCGCCGAGCTGACCCGGCGCTACCCGGGCCGGATCTACGGGCTCGCGGACTACGACCCCTTCAACATCCGGGCGAGCCTGAAGAAGCTGGAGCACGACGTCACCGTCAACCAGTTCAAGGGCGTCTACGTGCACGTCTACGGCTATGACATCGGCCTCGACCACCGCAAGATGTACCCGCTCTACGCCAAGTGCGAGGAGCTGGGGATCCCCTGCTCGATGCAGACGGGGCACGTCCTGGAGGCGATGCCCAGCGAGCACGGCCGGCCCATGCAGCTCGACCGCATCGCCTGCGACTTCCCCGATCTGGTGATGATCGGCACGCACACGGGCTACCCCTGGGTCGACGAGATGCTAGCGGTCGCGGGCAAGTGGCCCAACGTCTACGTGAACATCTCGGCGTGGCTGCCGAAGTACTTCGGCCCGAGCCTGCTGCGCTTCATGCGCGGCCGATCGACCCACCGCAAGGTCATCTTCGGCACCAACGGCCTCGACTGGGCCCGCTACCTCGAAGAGTTCGACCGGCTGGAGATTCCGGAGGAGCGCGCGCGCGCCATCCTGCTGGACACGCCGCGGCGGGTTCACGGGTTGGCTCCCCGGTAGCGCTCCGGGCGAGCCGGGATAAAGGGGCCGGCCCGGAGGAATCATGGCGCTCAAGGCTGGCATCGTCGGACTGCCCAACGTTGGCAAGTCCACCCTGTTCAACGCGCTGACCGCGGCCGGCGCCGCGTCGGCGAACTACCCCTTCTGCACCATCGAGCCCAACGTGGGCGTCGTCGCGGTGCCCGATCCCCGGCTGGCGCAGATCCAGTCCAAGATCAAGACCCAGAAGGTCATCCCCACCAGCGTGGAGATCGTCGACATCGCCGGGCTGGTGCGCGGGGCCAGCAAGGGCGAGGGGCTGGGCAACCAGTTCCTCGGTCACATCCGCTCGACCGACGCCATCATCCAGGTGGTGCGCTGCTTCGACGACGACGACGTCGCCCACGTCGACGGCAGCGTGGACCCGCTCCGCGACATCGAGACCATCGGCCTGGAGCTCATCTTCGCCGACCTGGAGAGCGCTGAGAAGCGCCTGGACAAGTGGTTCAAGGCCGCCAAGGGCGGCGACAAGGACGCCATCAAGCAGCGCGATGTGCTGACCCGGGTGGTCGAGCTGCTGGAGGCCGGCAAGCCCACCCGCGCCGGCGAGTGGAGCGCGGACGAGCGCGCGCTGCTCAAGGGCGGCGGCTTCATCACGCTGAAGCCGGTGCTGTTCGTCTGCAACGTGGACGAGGGCGCGCTGGGCGAGGACGACAATGGCTACAATGACTACGTGAAGGCCGTCCGCGCCTACGCCGAGGAGGCCAGCGCGGGCGTCGTGGTCCTCTGCGCGAGCGTCGAGGCGGACATCAGCGAGCTGGAGGAGGAGGACCGGGACGAGTTCCTGTCGGACCTCGGGGTGGCGGAGCCGGGCCTCGCGGTGATGGCGCGGGCGACCTACAACCTGCTCGGGCTGCGCACCTACTTCACCGCGGGCGAGAAGGAGATCCGGGCCTGGACGATCCACGCGGGGGACACCGCGCCTCAGGCCGCGGGGGTCATCCACACCGACTTCGAGAAGGGCTTCATCCGCGCCGAGGTCTACACCCTGCCGGATCTGCTGGAGCACGGCAGCGAGGCGGCCCTGAAGGCCACCGGCAAGCTGCGGGTCGAGGGCAAGGAGTACGTCGTCGCCGACGGCGACATCCTGCACTTCCGCTTCAATGTTTAGGGGCTGAGTCCCCAGATCGCGGAATCCAGTGTCTATGGGCGTTTTCGGGGATGCGGCTCACTGGCGACAGGCCGGTCTCCGGCCCCAGGCGGCCCCGTCCGTCCCTGAATGGGGACAGAAGTGGGGAGAGCTTGGGAAATGAAAGTTAGCGTCCTCGGAGAGAGGAGAGAGCCCGATGCCCACCGCCGATGAGGTCCGCTGGCTGTTCGACGCGCTGTGGCCGGCCATGCACGCCGCGAAGATGCACCGTGACCGCTGCATCACGAACCTGCCCACCATCAACGCGGTGTTCGCGCGTCATGCAGGGGCTCCCAACGACCTTCTGGATGCCCTGGTCGCCTTGGATGGCATCGGCGTTGCCATCGGCACCGGGCTCATCCACTGCTGCAACCGCGACACCCTGGTCCCGTTCGACAAGCACACCACGGGCTACGCCCTCCAGCTCCGCCTCATCCCCGACAACCGGGTGACGTGGGGCAACTTCGACCGCTACTCGCGGGCCATCGTCAGCTACGCGGCTCGTCCAGGTGGGGTCGGCGACATCGAGGGTTTCGTGAGGGAGGCAGGACAGCACTGCCTGTTTCCCTATGCGCCAGAGTAGGTTCCCATGACGTTGGCGGGCTGATCCGTCGAGGAGCACGAGATGAAGGCTGTAGCGTTCAAGGTGACCTACAACGACGGCGGAGCCAACGTGGGCCAGATTGGCTATCGAGGGGTCTGCTCGAACATGATGAAGGTCGAGAACATCGTCGAGCGCGGCGTGGTTTGGTGTTCCGAGGAGAGCAACGCTTGCCGACAGTACCTCGACAACAACTTCGAGGGGCGAGCGCCAAGGGTGAACTCGCCGCAAGATGCCTTCTGCTACGAGAGCGGTCTCTTCCTGCGACGGCCCTTCCAGTTTGGTGCGGGCAAGTACCACAACGGCCCACACGAGGGTAAGAGCATCCCGATGAGCCAGGTGGAGTCAGGGGACCTTGCCGTGCTGACGACCATCCCACCCGGTCACAAGGGCCATGAGCGGATCATCATCGGCTTCTTCCGCGTCGGCCGCGTCCACGAGGACGACCCCGAGTGGGGCATCGTCGCCGAGTCCGACGGCACGATGGACATCATCTTGCCGGATCACGTTGCCGAGGACTTGCGGTTCTGGAACTACCAGCCCGCGAACAAGGATGGCTCTCTCTTCTGGGGCTCGGGCCTCTTCCGGTACATGGCCCCCGAGACCGTCCGCGACATGCTCACAGACACCCTGTTGCGACTGGCCGGCACCGCCGAGCAGGACGTGATGCTCGCGGTACTCGGCCCCGAGTACGGCCCGAAGCCCAAGCAGTACAAGGACGGCAAGCCGCCGGGTGGTGGGATTGGCGGAGGTGAAGGCGAGGAACACCGCCGCCTCAAGATGCGGGTCGCGTCCGATCCCACTCTGGTCGGCCTCCCGAAAAAGGCCGTCGCCCAGGTCGAGTATGGCTTCCTCAGTGGTGACCGCGTGGACATCCACTTCGACTTGCCGGACGGGAGCGCCGCTGTCGTGGAGATCGAGACCACCTGTCCGTTGCCGGGTGCCCACCAGGCCATCAAGTACCGAGTTCTCGCGGAAGTCGAGCGTGGCGATGATCTTGGCGGAGGCGAGGTGCGGGCCATCCTGGTGGCCTATGGCTTCGACCAAACGACCAATGAGCTTTGCCGCCAGTACGGGGTGGAGACCTACGCACTCCCGCCCGCCTGATCCCACCTTTCGGGCTCAGGCCCTCTTCCTTTCCCGTAGTCCCCATGAAGGGAGGACTTCATGGAGGGGCTCATCGGGCAGGTCGCCAAATACGTTGGCCACAAGCACACCTGGATGCTCGACGGGCACGACCTTCGCGTGGTGGCCGTCATCAAGCGCCCCGGCGGCGATCCCGACGCGGGCACCGTCTGCCACACGAACGAGGCCCTCGCCGACACCGGCGGCGTCGATCCCGAGCGCGACATCATCGAGGTCGTCGCCTGGCTTGGCGACCCCTACGACCGCTGGGGGTTCGTGCCTTCCGATGTGAAGCTGGCCGACCTGAATGGCCTACGAGACGAGCGGTGACCTACCTGCTCGTCGCGGTGACCAACCGCCACATCAGCCCCGTTTCGCCGACCACCAGGTCACGGCACTGCACGAAGTCCACCCGTGAGAGGTCGCCAGTATGGGCCGCCTTGTTCCGGTAGCCGGTGGCGAGAGTGGCGAGTTGACCCAGCAGTCCGTCCGATGCCATGAGCCAGGCCGTACCGGGCCAGTCCGCAGAAACCGTCTTGAGGGTCAGGAGGATTTGACTGCTCTCCGCCCTTCTCTTGCTGTTTGCGGCGGTGAGAAAGAAGTGGCGAACCACACCGATTTCGGGCGGCTTCGAGGTGCCGCCCGCGCAGTACCGAGCGACCCGTCCCAAGTCGCGATCACGCACGTCTTCTCGTAGGTCCAGGCCGGTGACGGATCGTTTGAGCGGTTCCACCAGCCGTTCCACCACTTCGACCTCGACCGCCTTGCAGAAGCCGATGACCGCAGGCGACCAGTCCAGCCCCGGTCGCTCATCGAGTCCCTGAGCCACGAACTCCGCCGTCCCGAGGAACCTCAGCGCCAGCGGAGTCAAGGCATCGACGGGGTTGGAGGCGAGGCGCAGCCGCTCAGCGGCCTGGCGGGCTTGGTCCTCGGTGGCGAGGGTGAGTAGCACTTGGGCCAGTTGATCGGCCTTTTCGTCATCGGGCCCGGTGCCAGCCTTCACGTCGTAGATGGAAAGCAGCCTGCCGTAGCAACCGTTGCACAACGTGCGGGTGCGGTCGCCCCCGTAGACCGTTCGCAGTTTCGCCTTCTTGGAGCGCCCGCAGCGAAAACACTGGAAGGCGGCGGCCTTCTCCAGTCGAAACTGCTGCATCGGTCCCCGTGGCGGGTACTCCTTGACGACCTTCAACATGCGAGGACTCCTCTGGCGGACGATTCATCAGCGACGCTACTCGACGACGACCAACCGCCACCGTGCGTCACCTGTTTCAACCCAGTCGTAGACAACGGCCACCAGCGCATCGACCGCCATGAAGGAATCAGCGAACGCCAGCGCCTTCATCGCCGCCTTGTAGTTCGTCTCGGTGCGCTTCCCCGAGATCCATTTCCACCGTGGCACCCACACGACCCCGACCCTCGTACCGCCGTGGACGTGGAACTTGAGGATGTCCTTGTAGACCTCGTCGTCTGCTCGGTAGCCCATGACCTCGACGGCGACGCCGTCTTCTGGCCGCCAGAAGTCGTACTCGAAGCGGGCACCCGTCTTCGGGTGCCGTAGGGCGTGGTGGTGTCGAAACCCCGAGGCGTGGAGCGTAGGCTTCAACGCGAGTTCGAGGTCGGTGCTCTTGGGGAAGGGCGTCTTCGAGCGAGCACTGCCACTTCGGGCGACAACAAGTCCCTCGGCTTCGCTGACCAGGGCCACGAGGGAAGATCGGACGGCGGGCGAGAGGGTTCCGAAGATGGTCATCGGCGGTGGGCGTGGCATCGAGCGTCCTTTCAGTTCGCGTTCATCCCGAGATACTCGGCCCGGCTACCCAGCATGAGCTTGGCATGGGTCTCTGCCGCGCGGATGGTCTTCGCGTCGGTCCCCGCAGGAAACACGCGCAGCAGACTCCAACGGAAATGTCGCCGGACGTGCTCCTCGGAACGCTGGCTCAGCAGCTTCTTGCCGCGCCCGAGGCCCTTGACGTAGTCCTCGGTCCAGCAGTGCAGGATGGACCGGAAGGTCGCCCCGACGTAGAGCGAACCATCGGAGTCGTCTCGGATGACGTAGATGCCATTGTAGTGGTCGAGCACAGTTCGCCAGGCGGCCAGCGATGGGCTGGTTGCGATCAGCCGAAGGCGATCCCAGGATTCGTCAACGATGTCCAACGGGTCCTTGGGCGGGGGCGCAAGCAGCGAGTTGCCGACGAGGACTCGGCAGCCCGGCGTGTCGAGAATGGCGAGCCTGCGAAGGTAGTTGTTGAAGTTCGGCTTCTTGGCGAAGTCGAGGAAGAGCCGGAACTTGAAGGGCACATAGGCGGTGAGCTGCTCGTAGGTGACCTCGGCGCAGTTCTCCCACTTGGGGTGTTGTGGCAGCACCGAGACGACCTCGAAAGCGCCTGCGAAGAAGTAGAAGCCATTGCTCTGTGGGACTGGCGAGAACTCCAGGACCACCCGGCCAGGCCTCAAGCCGAAGCTCTTGGGGCAGGACCGAATCTCGCTGTGGTCGTCCTGCAAGGCCAGGGTGACGAAGTCGCCTCGCTTGGAGTGGAACCAGAACCTCACCTGCCCCAAGTCGAGGGCCGGAACGTCGGGCCCCGTTTGCTGGTCGAGAAACGAAAAGAGGTCCCGGACCTCAAGCATGGTGGACTGGACCGACATGAACCCTCGCTGCGGCAGGTCGCAGCAAAAGGTATCGACCGCGATGTCATCTGTCCCGATACCGGCGAGGGCTGACGAGTCCATACCTCTCACGCCTCGGCCACCACCCTTCGAGACTGGCCGCAAGCGGGGCAATGCCCATCCGTGGGCTGCTCCAGAGCCTCACCAACCAGCACGCGGTAGGCCTTCGGCGTCAGGTGGATGGTCGCCGTCCAGAAGTCTTGGAGGGCGTCACTGGTGTCCCACCCGACCTCGACCAGCCCGGCCTGCACCAGCCTGCTGTTCTCATCGAGGAGGCCGCGAAGGCGAACACGGCCGGTGAGGTCGAGGTCTCCGAACACCGCCACCAGCTCGGGCGACACGGACATGATCGCAAAGCCGAAGCTCCCGAGGCTGCCGAGCGTCTCGTAGAGGTCCATGCCCACGGCCGGAATGGCAGCGAGCAGCAAGACCGTCGCCTCGACCTGTTCGAGGTCGTACTCCCGCACCAGGCACTCCAGGCCGAGCATCCGACCGGATTCAGTCGTGGCCGCCAGACACGCATCGGTCTGCCGTCGAAGCCCGACCTCCTGCGCAGCCAGGCGGGCGACCTTGCGCTCCGCGTCGGTCGCCGCCTTGCCGTCCGCACCCGCCTCAACCAGCACTGGGACCGAGGCCGGGACTTCGTCCGCCTCCTGGTCGGCCTCGATGCGGGCACCAAGGGTGTGGCAGCGGGCGCTGACCCACGCGATCTCGGCGGCCAAGTGGTGCAGCTCGTTTTCGTAGGACTCGGCTTCGTTGTTGGTCTGTAGGCGCTTCATCGCACCACCTCCGCCAGAATGGAATCGGTGAACCTACGACCGCCCACCCGCCGTCTGAGCCCCCAAGCACCCCGACCTCCCCCGAATCTCGGGGCGTGCTTCGTTGCGCGGGCCGCTCCGCCCCTGTACCTTCGCCATCTGGCAGATTCCGGCAATCACAGGCGGAGTGCGGGGCCATGCCCGAGTTCATCACCATCAAGCAGGTCTGCGAATTGCTCAACCTCGGTGAGCGCACGGTCTACGACCTGTGCCGCCAGGGCAAGCTGGCCGGAGCCGCCAAGGTCGGCGGTCAATGGCGGGTGGACAAGGACAAGCTCCTTGCCTGGCTCGCAAAAGGCGGAGAGGCCGCGATGCCGCCCGCCGCCACAAAGCCCAACGAATCGTAGGTCGGAGACCACCACCCCATGCCCAGAAAGCTCACCCTCCCCCAGCTCGAACGCCACCTGTTCGGGGCCGCCGACATCCTGCGCGGCAAGATGGATGCCTCCGAGTTTAAGGAGTACATCTTCGGGATGCTGTTCCTCAAGCGGTGCTCGGACGTGTTCGAGTCCCGCCGGGACATCATCGTCGCCGACCAGCTTGCCCGTGGGCGCACCCCCGAGCAGGCCGAGCAGCGGGCCGATGCCAAGGGCTACTACAAGGACACCTTCTTCGTGCCCTCCAAGGCCCGCTGGGCGCACCTGCGCGACGATCTGCACCACAACGTCGGCGACGGGCTGAACAAGGCCCTGGCAGCCCTCGAAGAGGACAACACCGGCTTGGAGGGCGTGCTCCACCACATCGACTTCACCCGCACGGTGGGCAAGTCCAAGCTGCCCGACAAGCGGCTGCTTGAGCTGGTCAAGCACTTCAACAAGCACCGGCTGCGCAATGAGGACTTTGAGTTCCCCGACCTGCTCGGGGCCGCCTACGAGTACCTGATCGGCGAGTTCGCCGACTCCGCCGGCAAGAAGGGCGGCGAGTTCTACACGCCCCGCTCCGTGGTCCGCATGATGGTGCGCTTGGCCGACCCCCAAGAGGGCCAGCGGGTCTACGACCCCTGCTCTGGCTCGGGCGGCATGTTGATCACCAGCGCCGAGCACGTCCGCGAGCACGGCGGCAACCCCCGCGACCTGGGCCTGTACGGCCAGGAGGACAACGGCGGCGTCTGGTCCATGTCCAAGATGAACATGATCCTGCACGGCATCCCCGACGCCGACCTGCGCAACGGCGACACCCTGGCCGAGCCCCTGCACGTCGAGGGTGGCGAGCTGATGCGCTTCGACCGAGTGCTCACGAACCCGCCCTTCTCCCAGAACTACACGCAGGACGGCCTGCCCTTCCCCGAGCGGTTCCCCCATGGCTTCTGCCCCGAGGGGGGCAAGAAGGCCGACCTGATGTTCGTGCAGCACATGTTCAGCGTGCTCCGCCAGGGCGGCATGGTCTGCACGGTGATGCCCCACGGCGTGCTCTTCCGGGGCGGGGCCGAGCGGGACATCCGGCGCGGCTTCATCAACGACGACGTGCTCGATGCGGTCATCGGTCTGGCCCCCAACCTGTTCTACGGCACCGGCATCCCGGCCAGCATCCTGGTCCTGCGGGCCAAGGGCAGCAAGGCCGCCGAGCGCCAGGGCAAGGTGCTGTTCATCAACGCCGACGCCGAGTTCCGGTCGGGCCGGGCCCAGAACTACCTGGACCCCGAGCACATCGAGAAGGTCGTCAGCGCCTATCAGCGGTACGCCGACATCCCCGGCTTCGCCCGTGTGGTCAGCCACCAGGAGCTGGCCGACAACGACCACAACCTCAACATCCGACGCTACGCCGACAACGCACCGCCGCCCGAGCCCCATGACGTGCGGGCCCACCTGCTTGGTGGCGTGCCCAAGGCCGAGGTGACGGCCCAAGCCGGGCTGTTCGCCGCCCATGGCTTCGACCCCCACAGGCTGCTGACCGAGCGCGACGCCCGCTACTTCGACTTTCGACCGGGCCTCGACGGCAACGGTGACCTCAAGGGGCACATCGAGGCTGACGCCGGGATCACCGCCCGCGAGCGGGCATTGAATGAAGCCTTCGACGGCTGGTGGGCCCAACACCAGGGTCGGATCGAAGCCCTGCCCGACAGCCAGGCGCTGATGGGCTTGCGGGCCGAGCTGCTGACCTCCTTCGAGGGAGCACTGGTGCCGGTGGGCCTGCTGGACCGCTTCGCCGTCGTAGGGGCGGTGGCGACCTGGTGGGGCGACGTGGTCTTCGACCTCAAGGCGCTCATGGCGGGTGGCTTCGACGGTGTGGTCGAGGGCTGGGTGACCACCATCCTTACGGCTCTTGAGGACGGGAGCAGCAAGGCCACGCCGCTGGACCACAAGCTGGTCAAACGCCTGCTGCCCGAGTTCCTGGCCGAGATCGCAGAGGTCGAGGGACAGGTGGCCGAGCTGGACGGCACCATCAAGGCGGCCACCGCCAAGGGGGATGACGACGAGGACGAAGACGACGAGGCTCTGTCCGAATCGGAGATCAAGGCGCTCAAGCGCAAGCTGTCGGCGGCCAAGCGCAAGCTCAAGGCGCTGCACAAGGGCTTCTCCGACCGGCTGGAGGCCGCCCAGGCCGAGGTGGACGCCGAGCAGGCCGAGGCCCTGGTGCTCGACATCTTGAAGGCCGACCTGCGGCGGGAGCTGGACCGGCGGGTGGTGGCACATCGGCAAGCGGTGGTCGCAGCGGTTGAGAGCTGGTGGGGCAAGTACCGGGTGACGCTGCGAGACATCGAGGGGGAGCGGGACGCGGCGAAGGCGGTTCTGGACGGGTTCCTGGGGGAGCTTGGCTATGTCGGTTGATGGCTGGACCACGGAGAGAATGGAGAACCTCGTGGAGGTACTGGACCACCTCCGTGTGCCGGTGAACTCCGACGCGAGGGCGAAACGCCTCGGAGACGTGCCCTATTACGGGGCCAACGGGCAGCAGGGGTGGATCGACTCGCCGCTGTTTGACGAACCTCTGGTCCTCTTGGCGGAGGATGGCGGGAACTTCGACGCCTTCGCCACGCGCCCAATCGCGTACCGAATCGACGGCCCGGCATGGGTGAACAACCACGCCCACATCATCCGTGCGTTGGGGCGAGTGAACCAGGACTTCGTCTTCTGGTCGGTCGTCCACAAGGACATCCGGCGGTACATCGCAGGTGGAACGCGGAGCAAGCTGACTCAGAAGGAACTGCGCTCCATCGAAATTGACACGCCCCCCCTCCCCGAACAATGCCGCATCGCCGAGATCCTCGACACCCTCGACGAGGCCATCCGCAAGACCGAGCAGGTCATCGCCAAGCTCCAGCAGGTGAAGCAGGGGCTGCTCCACGACCTGCTGACCCGAGGCATCGACGGGCACGGCGAGCTGCGCGACCCCGAGCGGCACCCGGAGCAGTTCAAGGACTCGCCCCTGGGGCGGATTCCGAGGGGGTGGGGGCTCTCTCAACTGAATGACGTTGTCGATCTGAGGCGGCCGGTCGTCTACGGAATCCTTATGCCCGGAAAGGGCGTCACCAACGGCGTTCCTGTCGTGAAGGTGAAGAACATCAAGAACGGCGTCGTCGAGGAAGATGACCTGCTCCTCACCAGCCGGGCCATCGACCAAGAGTACCGGCGTTCACGCCTGCGAGCTGGTGACCTCCTTTTCACGATTCGGGGCACAGTCGGTCGCATGGCTTTCGTGCCGGAGTCGCTGAACGGAGCCAACATCACTCAGGACACGGCGCGGTTGGCCATCAAGGGGGCCGAGCCGGGCTTCGTGCGGCAGTACCTCGCGATGCCAGGTCCGCAGGGTTTCATCGAGACGAACACGATTGGGCAAGCGGTGAAGGGCATCAATCTCCGCGAGTTACGTCGAGTCCCGCTGGCCGTTCCTCGACTCCATGAGCAGCGAGAACTCGGAGAGAGGCTTGCCCTGGCGGACGAGCGCGTCAGTCTCGAAGGGCAGCAAATCGAGAAGCTCCGCACCCTCAAACAGGGCCTGATGGACGACCTCCTCACTGGCCGCGTCCGCGTCTCGGTCCCCGAGGACGCCGCGTGACGGCGCGCCTGCCCGCCATGACCTGCCCCATGCCTGCGTGCGGCAGGCCGATGTCGAACCGCGCATACACGCCCAACGCCCGAGGCGGTGCCCCCACGGCATCCAGCTACGACCGCTGCCTGCGCCAGTGCTCATCTTGCGGCATCGGCGTGTCGAACGGTCGGTCGAAGACCACCATCATCCACCGCGACCCCCTCCAAAACGTCCCGGTCGAGGTTCGAGCAGGTGCATCCGACACGCTCGCCGCTGCGTTGAACGTCAGAAACCGTCCGACGAAGCTGATCAAGTTCGGCTTCGACACCTCAGAAGATGCGGTGACCTGGACCGTGTTCTCCTACCTCCACCGCCACCAGCGGCAAGCGCTCGCAGGCCTCTACCAGGGCCTGTTCGGCATCCCTGCTGATGGCGTCCCAGAGCTTCTCTTGTGGGGCGTGCCCGTACAGGGTGATTCCAGCGCTTCATCGGTGGGGCCGAATCTCGTGGCGGTGTCCGACGCCCTCGGCGAGGTTCCCGCGTCCCGCAGCGAGCCCGATGTCGTGCTCGACTTCGGCTCTGCCGGTGTAGTGGTCATCGAGGTGAAGTACCGATCCGGCAACAGCAAGATCACCCGGCCATCGAAGTTCGACCGCTACGTTGATGGGTCACCGGCCTTCACCAACCCCGCCACCGTGAAGGCGAGCGGCCTCTACGAACTCACCCGGAACTGGCGCATCGCACACGACCTCGCCGCCGGACGGCCCTTCGTCCTGGTCAACCTGACGATGGACGGCACTCTGACCTCGACGCGGGGCTTGCCCGGCTTCGTGGCAAGCCTTGCCACTTCGACGAGTCAGCGGTTCCTGCCGGTGTCGTGGCGAGACTTCCTCATCGCCGCACGCCAGGCCACCGACTGTTTCCCGCCGTGGCTCGACGCCTACTGCCATGCACGAGGTCTGCGATGACCACCGGCCCCGAGTGGCTCCACGCCGAGCAACCCTTCCTCGACCAGCTCGTCCAGATGGGCTGGAAGTTCACAACCGGCAACCTGGACCACCCCTCAGTCACTGGCCGCGAGTCCTTCCGCGAGGTCTTCGTCACCGACGACCTCCGCAAGGCGCTCCGCCGCATCAACCTCGACCGCGACGGCCACCCCTGGATCGACGACGACCGCATCACCCAGGCCGTCAATACTTTGACCCGCCTCGGCACCGCCAAGCTCCTCGAAGCCAACCAGGCCGCCACCGGGCTGCTGCACAAGGGCACGGTGGTCGATGGCGTCGAGGGCTGGGACCAGGGCCGGGGTCGCACCGTCCACTTCATCGACTGGGACAACCCCGACAACAACGTCTTCCGAGCGGTCAATCAGTTCAAGCTCGCCTGCCCGGCGGGCCAGGCCGACAAGCACATCATCCCCGACATCGTGCTCTTCGTGAACGGCATCCCTCTGGTAGTGGTCGAGGCCAAGAGCCCGCACATCGCCACCCCGCTCGAAGACGCCGTCAACCAGCTCCAGCGGTACGCCAACCGCCGCAAGGCCCTAAGCGTGGTGGACGTGAACGAGGGCAACGAGCAGCTCTTCCACTACGTCCAGTTCCTGGTCGCCACCTGCGGGGACAACGCCAAGGTCGGCACGTTTTCGTCCCTGGCAGTCCACTACCTGGCCTGGAAGGACACCAGCCCGGTGCCCATGGCCGACGTGGCTGCTGCACTCGGCAGGCCCGGTCAGCCCCTCACCGGCCAGCAGAAGCTCGTCGCCGGGATGCTGCGACCGGCCCACCTGCTCGACATCGTGCGGCACTTCACCCTGTTCATGGAGGCCGGCGGCAGGAAGGTCAAGATCGTCTGCCGCTACCAGCAGTTCCGGGCCGTGCAGCTCGCTGTGCAGCGCCTGGTCAGCGGCAAGACCCGCACCCAGGACGGCGAGCACGACCGCCGAGGCGGCATCATCTGGCACACCCAGGGCAGCGGAAAGTCGCTGACCATGGTGTTCCTGGTCCGCAAGATGCGCTCGCACCCCGACCTGCGCCGCTTCAAGGTGGTGGTCATCACCGACCGGCGTGACCTGGAGAAGCAGCTCTCCAACACGGCCGCCCTGACCGGCGAGGTGCTCAGCCGCGTCAAGGCCGAGACACGCGGCCCCCGAACGGTGTCGTCCTTCGTGGTTTTGCAGGAGGTGCTGCGGCGCAAGGGCAAGGACCTCGTCTTCACGATGGTGCAGAAGTACCGGGGCGAGCTGATCGACGCCGACGCGGTCGAGACCGATGACGAGGACACCGACGACGGGTCCGAGGACACTCCCACGCGGGCTCCCCGCCGGACGGAACTCCTGCCCGTGCTCAACACCGACGAGGACATCCTGGTGCTGGTGGACGAGGCCCACCGCAGCCACACCAACACCGCCCACGCCAACCTGATGCGGGCCCTTCCCAACTGCGCCAAGATCGGCTTCACCGGCACGCCGATCATCATGCGGGCCAAGGGCCAGACCGCCCGCATCTTCGGCGACTTCATCGACCGCTACACCATCCGCGAGTCCGAGGCGGACGGGGCCACAGTGCCCATCCTCTACGAGGGACGCACCACCGGGGCCGCCGTCCAGGGGGGCGGCAAGCTCGACCAGGTCTTCGAGGACATGCTCGTGGACCGCACGCCCGAAGAGCTGGAGGCCATCAAGAAGAAGTACGCCACCAAGGGCCACGTCATGGAGGCACCCGCCCTGGTCGCGGCCAAGGCCGCCAACATGCTGCGGCACTACGTCGAGAACATCCTGCCCAACGGCTTCAAGGCCCAGGTGGTAGCCGTCAGTCGCCGGGCGACCATCCGTTACTACGACGCCTTCCGCACGGCCCGAGACGAGCTGGTGGCCGAGGTCGAGGCGGTGCATCCCAACCTGCTCGACCTGGACGACGCCGCCGTCAACCGGCTCGACCGGGACAAGGCATTCCTCATCCGGGCCCATCGCTTCCTGCCCACCCTCAAGGCCCTGGAGTTCGCCCCCGTCATCTCCGGCACCCACAACGACATCGTGGACCCCGCCCGCGAGTGGACCACCCGCGCCCAGATCGACGCCCGCATCGTGCGCTTCAAGAAGCCCCTCTTCGCGGACGGCCCCAACACCTTCGATGGCGACAAGGCGGACCCGCTGGCCTTCCTGATCGTGAAGTCCATGCTGCTGACCGGCTTCGACGCTCCGGTGGCCCAGGTCATGTACCTGGACCGGCACATCAAGGAGGCCGAGCTGCTCCAGGCCATCGCCCGTGTGAACCGCACCTATGCGCGGGGTGACGTAGAGAAGGGCTTTGGCATCGTCGTGGACTACTTCGGGGTCGCCAGCCACCTCAAGGCCGCCCTGGCCGCCTACTCGGAAGAGGACATCGACGGGGCGCTCCAGAGCCTCAAGGACGAGATCCCCAAGCTGCGTGACCGACACCGCCGGGCCGTGGACGTGTTCACCTCGCGGGGGGTCGTGGACATCGACGAGGTCGAAGCCTGCGTCGAGCTGCTTCGCGACGAGAAGCTGCGGGCCGAGTTCCACGTCAAGCTCAAGCAGTTCCTCGCGACCCTCGACCTGGTCCTGCCCCGCCCCGAGGGCCTGCCCTTCGACAACGACGCCAAGACCCTGGCCTTCATCCAGGCCCGCGCCCGCAACCGTTACCGCAGCGACGAGCGCCTCATCGGCCAGGAGGTCGGGGCCAAGGTCCGCAAGCTCATCGACGAGCACATCATCAGCCTGGGCATCGACCCGAAGATCCCGCCCGTCGAGATCACTGCCCACGACTTCGACGACCAGGTGGACAAGCACCGCTCGCCCAGGGCCAAAGCCAGCGAGATGGAGCACGCGCTGCGCTACCACATCCGCAAGCACCTGGACGAGGACCCCACCCACTACGAGAAGCTGTCCAAGCGCCTCAAGGGCATCCTCTCCGACTTCGAGGGCCAGTGGGACAAGATGGCCGAGGCGCTCCAAGAGCTGGTGGAAGAGGCGCGTGCGGGTCGCCAACAGGACGATGATGGCACCGGCCTGGACCCCGAGACGCAGGCCCCCTTCTACGACCTGTTGAAGCACGAGGCCGTGGCCGACGACAAGCCCACCGATGCAGTCCGCGACCGGCTGTGCGCCTTGACCGTTGAGCTGGTCGCCCACGTCCAACAGGAGATCGGCATCGTGGGCTTCTGGGCCAAGGCCCAGGCGCGGGATGGGCTGCGGAGCTGGGTGTTCATCACCCTGGATGACGCCGACGTGCTGCCATTCGACCGACTCGACGCGGTGGCCGACAAGCTGATGGAGCTGGCGAAGGCGAACCACCACCGACTGACGAGGTAGCGATGTACCCGATGCACACCTGGGGCTACGAGCCGCTCATCAAGAGGCTCGAACGCCTCATCGAGGAAGATCTGGTGTTCGAGGCAGTCATCGCTGCCAACCAGACGCACGAGCAGACCTTCAAGCGAGTGATGCGTGGAGAAATGGCCGAGCGTCGGGTCACGTTGAAGCGCAAGAAGGACACGTTCCTCCTCGTGGAGGCGAGCACGGCTGCTCACCTCGACAAGGGGCTACGGCAAATGCCCGGCATGGCGAAGATGGCAAAGGCATGGCAGGTCCTGCACAAGGGGCGTAGCTGTGAATCTCTCGAAGAGACGGTGAGCCGGATTGCGGGCCCCCAAGGGTGGGACCTGGTCGTCGAGCTGGCGGACCTACGGCATCGTCTTGTTCACGAGACCGCGTCACCTATGTCCAGCGAACTCCAGGAAACGGCTCAGAGTGGCATCGAGAGCCTGAGGAAGCTGCTTCATCCGCAGTCAGGATTGACAGCTTTTGGCGTGCGTGACCCGTTCGCCCGCATCCCCAACATCTTGCATTCGCGGTGACCGACACTCTCACCGTAGATGACCTGACCTTCGAGGTTCGGCGCAGCGCCCGTCGCAAGACGCTGGAGATCACCATCGACCGGGGCGGCGAACTGATCGTCTCGTCGCCACCAGGCATCGCCGACGATGTGCTCTCCGACTTCGTGCGCGAGAAGCGCTTCTGGCTCTACACCAAGCTCGCCGAGAAGGAGGCTCTCCAGCAGCCCGTGGCAACCAAGGAGTTCGTATCTGGCGAGGGCTTCCCCTACCTCGGGCGGTCCTACCGGCTGCTCCTGGTAGACGAGCAGGACGTGCCCCTCAAGCTGGAGGCCGGGCGCTTCAAGCTCGTGCGCGGCGAGGCTGGACAGGGGCGGGAGCACTTCGTCCGCTGGTACTCCGCGCACGCGGCACCCTGGCTGCGGAAGCGGGTGGGTCAGTGGGCATCACGGATGGGGGTCGAGCCAGCAGGCGTCGAGGTCCGAGACCTGGGCTTCCGCTGGGGGTCCTGCGGTCGAGCTGGCGGGGTGAACTTCCACTGGGCGACGATCCTGCTGCCCGCGACGGTGGTGGACTACGTCGTGGTCCACGAGCTGGCCCACCTGGTCGAGCCGAACCACACGCCCGAGTTCTGGGCGCGGGTGGGGCGGACGTTGCCGGAGTACGAGCAGCGGAAGGCGTGGTTGGCGGAGCATGGCGGCAGCCATGTGGTGCTGTGACGGAGCTTGGTTCAGAAGCCCGGACAGGCAGCACGATGCTTGGGGAGGAGGAAGCTGTGATGGACTGGCAGGCAACTCTCCCTGACCGTGCCGGAGTCCTTCCGGGCGGCGGCGTGCTGCGGCGGACGGACCCGAGTGGACCAGCACCTGCAACCATCGCAATCCTCGGTGTCTACCCGGCACTGACGGGGAAGCGGATCTTCACCATCGACGGCGTTCGCATGACCCTCCCCACCGAGGTCGAAGGGCTGTCATTCGAGGCAGGATCGGCGTCCGGCGCGGAGATTGACGGCAACTACCTGCGACCGTTGAACCTGACTCGCCGGGATGTCTTCATCACGGACATGATGCCCTACTTCCTCGCCAACACCACCAGAAGCAGCTCTGGTAGGTCGATGGCCGACAATGTCCGGTTGTACGAGTCATCCACGGGCATGAACACCGGGATCGAGGCTCGACCGTCACCCGCCAAGCTCGTGAAGCTCGCATCGGAGATGCCTGGCAATCTCGACCGTCTTCGAGACTACCTGGGGCAGTGCGAACCACGCCTTCTGCTGACCCTGGGCACCGAGGCGGCTGCATTCGTGCGTGGGATGACCTTCTCTGCGGCGTCCCGGCAGGTTGACGAACTGCTGTATGGACAGCCCGTGCGAACGAGCTTCCTCGGCATCGACGCGCAGGTGGTCCACCTCGTCCATCCGCATCTGTTCATAAAGCGGAACGCCAAGTGGATGGAGCGCCATCACGAATGGTGCTCGACCAAGGGGCGGCACCTGGTCGGTGGACTGTTCGATACCGGGCGGGGCTCGGCCTGACGAGCCATGGACTGGCTTCGGCCTATGCCCAAGTCAGCATGGTCCACCGGGGTGAACCTGTGGTCACCCTCGTTGCCTGGAGACAAGCGAGCGCTCGGGCCAGGTCCACTTGCCGCGCCCTCACACCGTCGCCAAGCAAGGACCGGACGTGTCCCGTGTCGCGGAAGGCCATGCTGGTCGGCTTGTGGCGCTCGACGAGCGACGCGAGCACCTCCACTTTGCCGATAGACGGGTTCATCGACCTCGCGCGATGCTGCTCTTGCCAGCTTGTGCCGTCCCGTCGAAGACTGACGAACCATACGCGAGGGTCTCGCGATGCTCGGCGGAATCGTTCGACCACCAGTGCGGCCGGTGGGGGAGGCGATGGTCGCCGCGTGGGCCTCGGCTTCAACTTCCTCTTCCAGACGACAACCAGCAGGCCGGCAGAACGCTCCTGGACCCGGACGGCGCAACCATCGTCAGCCTCCAGGTTCCGCAGCGCGGTCAGCCAACAGCCCGCTGGTCGGACCATCACGGTGGACTGGCCTTTCGCCGAGGCGGACACTCGCACGAGCTGGCGAGCCGCCCAAGGAAGCCGCCACTCGGCGACCTGATCCTCATGGCTGCGCAGGTCGATGACCACTGACCGCGTCTCATGTGGGCGGTAGTGGTCGCCAACCCGAAGTCGATGCCCCTTGGACAGGGCCAGGATGTCCTCGTCCCGAACAGGGAGGAAGACGGTGGTCAAGGCGGATGAGGGATGCCTGTCCTCATCCGCCTCATTCTCGCCGACTGGATCGCCAGCGTCGGGGCCACACCGTGGTGTGGGCACCCTGTCGTCGTGTGGCTCACCAGCCCTATCCCCTGCGGGCTGGTGGATTGCCGTCTTGCCCGCGCCGAGCGGAGGCTCCATAGGGGACTCACCAAGGGGAGAGTCCGAGTAGGAATGGAGAGACATCAGCATCTCTTCCGACCCCAAGGAGTCTTCATCATCCAGGGAGTATTCATCTCCCAAGGAGAGAGAGGACTCCCCACTCGTAGACATCGCGGTAGATCGAGACTCCGAAGCCTCCTGCAAGCAGGAGTCTCCATCATCATCTCCTTCGGGGTCTTCTCCATGGGGAGCATGAGAGCCCGGATGCACGATCAGGATCGACGGATGGGGTTCCGTCTTCACCTTCACGCCCTCGGCTCGAAGCGATGCCGAGGCAGTTGGGTGCCAAGCCCAATGGACTCGGCGGAGGAAGGAAGTCGAGACCGCCTTCCACTGGTTCACCCGCTTGAGCTGGCGAATGCTGACCCCGGTCGGGGCCTTCTTGATCAGCAGACCGACCTTCTTGGATGTGAGGCCGATCTCCTTGGTGGAGATCAAGTAGGTCTTGATCATCGGGACCGGCTGGTAGCGGGCGTCGTAGATGACGGTGCCTTTGCCGCTCGGGTCGGTGCCCAGAGGCCGAAGTGCTTGATCGAGGTCGAACCCCAAGTTGATGAGCACCTGGCAGTAGACCTCGTAGGCTCGCTCGGCGTCACCCTCCGTTCGGGCAGCAATGCCGATGTCGTCGCCAAAGCAGCCCGACTCGAATCCGGCTGCTCGTAGTCTTCGGGCGATGAGGCTCTGGACCAGGTTGAACAGGAAGGGGGCGATGGGCGATCCCTGCTCGATGCCGACCCCCTTGGGGAAGTAGATCCGGCCATCGGTCAGGCGTGTGCGGATGCGAGCGGACTCCACCACCCTTCGACGGTCCTGATGGTTGAGGTCAAGCAGCTCCTTGAGGGCCGTGTGAATGGCCTTGTGCGGCACATTGCCGAAGGCATTGATGAGGTCAATGAGCACGACGTAGGGGCCGTGGTCTCGCACGAGACGGAACATCGTGCTGGCGAACACATCCTGGATGGTCACCTTGACCTTTCGCCCGACGTACTCCTCGAACTCGTTCATGGACCGGAAGCCGACCACCCTGGGGTCCATGGCCTTCTTCTGTACGGCGAGCGGAATGAGGGTCAGGGCGAGCATCAAGTGCTGGTCAAGTCGCTTGTCCTCGGTGGGCATGTCGATGGGCCGGACCTTGCCATCCTTTCGGAGAAGAGTCCGCGTGCTCACGAACCGGGTCAGACGGCCCATGGGGCTGTTGAGTCGCTCGACGATGGGATCGAAGGACTGCACGTCGCCGAGAAGATCCGACCGAGCAGCCTTGGTGTCGCCGTTGGCGTCCACCCTGCCGGGCGAGCCGTCGTGACGCAGGCCGAGTGTGGACAGCGGGTCTGCTGACAGCAGCTCCCGCGTGACCGAGTGCGCCTGTTCAGCGGTCCAGTTCCCCAGGGGCTGGGCATCCCACCGCAGCCACCGGGGCTTCGTCTTGCGGGCCGGGGTCACTTGCTCACTCGCCAGAAGCTGACACAGCGTCCGGTGGGCCGAGGCAACGTGTGAGGTGTCCACGGCTGCCGGTCGTAGCCGACCCACAGCGGGAGCCTCGATGTGTCATGTCCGTGCGCTGGCACCGGAACGACAGTGCCCCGGCTCTTGAGGTGCCCGACCGCCTGTCGGTAGGTCAGCACGTCGGCCATGAGAACGACCAGGCACTCAGGCTCTGTAACCGCCAGCGCGGTGTCTACGAGCATCTTGACGTGCTCGCCTCCCTCCTTGCCCTTCGCCCGTGCAATCGACGCGCGGTCCTTCCGAGACGGTATCTCCTTGGGCTGCGCCGCCACCTCGGCGGCCCTCCAATGCAGGAGTGAGGGCACGTTCAGGACCACCAGCTCCCAGCGGATCGGTGGAGTCGCTGCGAGGTCGTGGTAAGGCGACGGGATGTGGAAGACCTGATGCCTTCGCAGGAGGGCGGAGAGGGCCTGCGCTGCCCCACCCCATCCACCCCCGACAAAGAGTACAGCCGGGGTCTCGCTCAGATTGAACGCAGCCTGACCGCAAGCGAGGCCCTGCACTGCATCTCGGACCAGCGCCAGCGCTTCCATTGGAGGGCGGACGACATCGCAGGAGTAGACGGCACGGATGTGCTCTGGTGCCCACGAGGCTGAGACCGCGAATGCTCCCTCTTGGGCAACCGACCACGCCGTCAACGCTCTGATGGCCGCGAGGTCTTTGTGGGAGAGCGGAACTTGAATCGTGGCATCTGGCTCCTCTGGCAGGTCCTCGGGATCGCGTTGCTCCGTGAGGTTGCTCGAAGCGTCGTCGTCATCTGGGGCGAGTGACAGAGGCTCTCGGCAAGGCAGCACCCAGGTGTTCTTGAGGGCATCGAAGTAGGTCACGGCTGGCTCTCCGTAGATCCAGGTACCTGGAGGTCGCTCGTAGAAGGGCAGCGTCCTCTTGGCCTTGTGCAGGGCGATGTCCACCGCGAAGCGAGCGCATACCTGCTGGTTGTCCTCATGTGTGGACGCCCACCTGGCTTCCTGCATTGCCAGCAGCCGGAAGTGCTCCGACATCTTCGCTTGGGCCAGCCGAGACCTGCCCCGTCGTCGCAGTTCCTCGTCAACTGCGCGTGCGAGGGAGAGGGGCTCCGCCGCTCGCAGGTCGTCTCCCAGATGTTCATGGCTGTCCACTGCTTGCCGCCACGCCTCTGGTTTGACGCCCACCCTCCGCTTGTGGAGCGCATCAACCCGGAACCGCATCTCACGAAGTCGGCGGGATTGGGGAGAGAGGCGAGACCTACCCATCGCTGACCTCTCCACGGACACGAAGCGCCTCCTCCACGGCGGCCAGGTCGAACCTGTAGGTGCTGCCGACCTTGAAGGCGGGCACGATGCCCTGGCGAGCCCACCGACGCACGGATGGGGCGGAGACCCGGAATCGGGCTGCGATCTCGCGGGCGGTGACGACAGCTACCCTGATGGGGCTGCGTGTTGCGACGGTCGTGTCGATGCCTTCCATGCTCATGTTCGTCCTCCTGCGTCCACATCGATCCCGCCTCATAGGGACATCACCGCCGCGCTCAGAGATGGTCGGCAGCGATGGAAGCTGCTCCCGGTACTCGGGAGGTGGTGGACGACCATCCCCTCCTGAACTTGTGCGGAGAGCGAGCCAGGGCAGCACGAACCGAAAGCGCAAACGGTCACCAGGTCCCGCGACCGCCTTGAGATGGGGGTTCGTGGTTGTCCATGTCGCTCGACGATGACCGGGGTGTGCCGTCGAACGGGCATCGTTGGGACGAGATTCGGGGGGGTTGAGCATCGATGCTCTCGCGAGACTGGCCCTCCGCGAGACGGTCCCGGCACCGAAGCCCAACGACATGCGGGCTCACCGGGCCTACTGACCAGCATCTCGTTTTGAGCCCACCACCCAAAGAAAGTGCTCGCGGGCCTTCTCCCCTCCGTCACAGGCCGACCATCGCCGCCGCGTTGGCCGTGAACAATGAGCCATGGCGGATGTAGCCTCGAAGGGTGTTCACTGACCGATGCCCGGTCTGGGCCATGATCGCGATCTCGCCCGCGCCTGCCCTGGCTGCTTCGGTCGCCAGACCAGCCCGCAGACTGTGCCCACCGAACTGCTTGGCATCGAGCCCGATGGCCTGCACTGACCGCTTCACCACCTCGGCCACGGCTCCCCCTGACAGGCGGGCACTAGCGACCCGACCATGTCGGTTCACAGGCCGGAACAGCGGCCCTTCCTCCAGCACAGCCCTCTCGATCCAACGCCGTGCCGCCCGCACCGGGCAGGTGCCAGGATGCGAGCCGTAGGGGACCCCGACCAGCCGCCCTGCCCCTTGCTGGTCGGTCTTGCTCCTCCGCAGGGTCAGGGCGAGTCCTTCATCTCGGAAGTCGAGGTCAGCCAGGTCGAGGCCGACCAGCTCGCTGCGACGAAGCGCGGCGGCGAAGCCCATCAGGAGGAGGGCGCGATCCCGTGTGCCGATGGGGCTGTCGGGGAGGACCTCCGAGATCCGCCGAAGGTGCGACACCAGCAAGGGGGCCTTGCCGTGCTGCGCGACCCCGTGCTTGCGGCGAACGCCCTTCATGACAGTGCGCACTTCCACTGCCTCGGTAGGGACCGGCAGCTTCCCGAAGCGATGGGCCTCACCGATGGCTGCCAGGTACTTCTCGATTGTGGCAACGGCCCTTCGCCCCGCCTGGTCGGCGACGAACGCCGCAACGACGGCGGGACTCGCGGGCAGCGACCGATAGGCTCGTGCCTCGCACCATTGGGTGAACACCCTCCAAGCAGAGCGGTAGGCTCGCTTGGTGGACTCGGCGATGGACCCCTCGGCGTAGGAGCGCATCCGGTCCAGGTCGGCGGCGGCGAGAACGGGTGCGATCTCGCCCTGGCGGAGTGGGAGGAGCTTGTCGTCGTTGGGCATCGGGGACCTCCCTGACCGCCCAGAAGGTTCACTTCTCGAAGGCCAGAATCGATCCTTCTACGGGGCCAGGAGGCTCACTGAGCCGGGAGTCTCTCGGGTGACCTCCTCTCCACGGGCGAATCTCAGCATGTAGCAGAAGGTTGGCATCGGGAGGCCGGCCCGGAATATGTCGCGTAGGTTGAACCCCTGCCGTGCCCCCACCGGAGATGCTGTGCCCAAAGCGAAGAAGACTCTCGCCATCCCCCCTACGACCAGATGCCGCTGTGGCGCGAAGCTGTTTATTGCCGCAGATCCTCCGGCACGCTTTGAGACACAGGATGTCGTGGTGCCATCTACAACACCAAGTGTCTCCGGTAAGCCGGATCTGAGCGGCATCACGGGCGAACCGATGTTCCAGATGCAGTGTCCCCAATGCCGTAGGCATTGGCTGGTCCGAGTCATCGTGGGCGAGGCCGACACAGTCGTGGACATGGTCCAACGAGTCTTCGAGTCTGGTGGCGAGGAGTAGCCTGCACAAGGCGGGTGCCATGCCGCGACCTGGTCGGCGAAATCTGCAATAAGCATGCATAGAACATGCGCCTTTCGCGTACACCAGTCTGCCGGTGGTGATCGAGCGGCTCGGCAGACACTGAGCCGGACGCGAGCGCAAGGGCGCAAGCGCAGGCAAAGATGGAGAACGGTCTGTCTCGCTGGCCTCGAACCGATTGAAAAACCCCGCCGGGTCCCCGGCGGACCCGTGATCGCCATACTGATCCTGTACGCAAAATCACCATAGGACCAGGCCAACGGGCGAGGTGAACTGCAGACCGGAGGAGGGGGGCTCAGCTTCTGATCTTGATGGGTAGACGGGCTGAACCCGAACGACCCGCCGGAGGTCACGATGAGCCGTACCCCCTGGTCCAGCGTGCTGGACGCCCTTGATGATTCCCGCAGCCCGGACCCCACCCTCGAACCCGAAGACGGGCTCTTCGGGTGGGGCCACCCTACCGACGAACCGAAGTCCGGCCCGGACCTCACCACACTGCGACACACGGTCACCGCCGATGCCCTGCTCTCTGCCGAAGAGGTCATCTCCCTGCTTGGTGGGCGACAAGCCGTGGTCCGAGACTGGCTGCGCGAGGTCGCGTCGATGTGGCATCCCACGGGTCGCCGCGTCTACCGATGGGGCGACGTTCTCGACCATCTCCGCCAGCAGATGCGGGAGGTGGCGTGATGGCCCGCACACGCCGCACAGAGTTCCGGTCCTTCGGCTTCACGGCCCGCCCCCGCAAGTCCAGGATGCGCGAAGGCATCTCCGAGCAATACTGGACCGTCCGGTGTCGCCGAAAGGGAGAGGAGGGGGAGTGGTCCCTTGGCTGGCGGCCGTCGAGCCGCGCGGCCGAGTACGCATTTCACGCCTGGTTGGACAAGAACCGGAAGGCTCCGAGCCCCAAGGACGGCACGGCTCGGTTCGCTGATGTGATCGAGCGGTACATCGAGATGGTGCCCACCACGGCCAAACGGCCGAGGACGAAGGAGAACCACATTTTCCGGGCCAGGAAGCTGCTTGAGTTCGTGCAGAGCGTGGACATCAACCTCACCATCGCCGACTTCGACGCCGCGCTCTTCGAGCAGTACCTCGGCTGGATGCGAACCGTGAAGGGCCACAGCCCGCAGACCATCCAGAATGCCCTCGTGGGCGCTCGCACCATCCTCAAGTATGCGGAGGCACAGGGCCTCGTGACCAGCCCACCCAAGGTTCCGACCATGCGGGTGCCCGCACCCCAACACCAGGTGCTCTACGAGAGCGAGGTGTTGGCGACCATCGAGCACGCCGAGGCGCCGCTCGACACTCTCATTCGGCTCATGTGGCTGACCGGGATGAGGGTCTCCGAAGCAGCCTCGACCCGAGGGGCGGACCTGCTGCCGAACGAGCGCATGGTGATCGTGCAGGAGAGGGACGGCTTCGTGCCCAAGACGCCCGAGTCCACCCGCCAGGTGCCGGTGACAGCCGTAATGATGGCGGAACTCCAGAAGCTGGTGACGACGCCCGAGGCGCAGCTCTTCCCCTGCCCCGTGCAGCGGGTCTACCACTTCTGGCGGCACCGAATGCGGAAGGCGCAACGGGCAGCGGGGGTGCGCTTGTTCACCTTCCACGACCTGCGGCGGGCAGTGGCCGACCGGCTGAGAACCGCAGGGATCCCGATGGACCGCTACGCGAAGATGATGGGGCACGCCCCGGTGACGGCGGTGCGGCACTACTCGACGATTGCTCCCGGCGACCTGCATGAGGCCCTGGAGGCGGGGCTCAAGGCCACCAGGCGGAAGAAGGACTCAACCGAGTAGCCCTGGCCCGGCATACATCTTGGCCCTACCCACACCGGATGAAGGCCGAGCGATGTCGAAGTGCTACCTCTGCGACCAGCCCGCGACGACCGTGGAGCATCTTCCTCCCAGGGTCTTCTTCCCCGCGAGGAAGGACCTCCGGGTGGAGATGGGCGACGCCGCGCCAGACCTCCGCCGGAACCTGACTACGGTTCCGGCTTGTCGCGACCACAACAACGCCTATGCCACCGATGACGAGTACGTGGCCTACGCGGTGGCCGCGTACATCTTGAATGACGAGGTGGCCGACCATCAGTGGAGTTCAAAGGTGCTGCGAGCCCTGTGCCGGAGCCCAGGGTTGGCGGCGCTCATGTCGAGGAACGCCAGACCTGTCCGCGTTGGAAATCGCGACACCATGATGTTCGAGGCAGATCGCGACCGCATCGAAGGCGTCATGCGCCGTGTGGCCCAGGGCATCTTGTTCAATCATCAGGGCGTCGTGCTCCCACCGCTCGCCTGGCGATGCCATCTCCCCTCACTTGTTCACGGCGACGCCACGACCAACGAGGAGGCCGCGCTGGCCCTCATCTGCGCAAGGTTCGACGCGATGCCATGGCACGGTGCCAATCGGCGAGCATTCCAGTACCAGCTACATGGTGTCTCGGGCGCACCTCGCCTCATCAGGCTGCGCTTCTACGAAGCCTTCGATGCCATCCTGATCGAGACGCCAGGTACATGAACGGGTACAAAACGGGGATTCCAACCGCAAGTGCCCGTCAACACTGCCCCTCTACACTTCGGTTCAACGTGTAGGACGGCGGGGTCGCCAGGCTGGCCCGCAAGATGATCTTGGGGAAGTGAGCGACCTCCAACCCTGGTTCGCGCGTGCACAGGTCATTACAATCCGAGCGTCAGCTATGCACCCCCACCACGACGAGAGGTGAGCATCGTAAGCAAGTACGCACCGACGGCTAGAGAGCAGGCCTTCCTGGATACCGTCGAGAACCCCCGCTATGACCGTCAGGGTATCGTCGGGCTGACCCCCTTCCTCCGGGAGCGGGTGCCCGAGGACATCGCGGGCTTCTACAGCGACGGGGAACTCGACAAGCTGCGGGCGCTCAAGGGCACCGAGCGCGACATCGAGGCGCGCATGCCGGTCAAGATGACCCGCCACTACTTCGAGATGGCCCGGCGCAGCCGCCCGCTTCAGAACCTGGTCAAGGCCAACCCCGACGAGACCCTGGACCTGGGGGGCGCCGAGGATCCCGGCTTCCAGATGGACTACAGCCCGGTCGAGGGCATGCTGCACAAGTACGAGATGGGCCTGCTGTACGTCATCTCGACCTGCTCGGCCCACTGCCGCTTCTGCTATCGGGAGGAGCTGATCAGCCGCAAGGAGATCAAGCGTCAGGACGGCACCGTGGCCAAGAAGGGCCTGGCCAGGATCCAGGATGTCGTCGGCTACATCCGCGAGCACAACGCCATCGTCGCCGCCAACGGCGGGCGCCACCCGGAGTCCGGCCGCGAGAAGCTCCGTGAGATCCTGCTCTCTGGCGGCGATCCCATGGTGCTCACCAACTCCAAGATCGCCGCCTGGCTGGCCGCGCTGGCCGAGGCGGGCATCGAGTCGATCCGCATCGGCACCAAGGAGATGGCCTTCTTCCCCGATCGCTTCGACGACACCTTTATGTCGATGCTGGACCGCTTCCACGAGACCTGGCCGGACGTGGGGGTGCGCCTGATGCTGCACTTCAACCACCCGGACGAGTTCCTGCTCAAGGACGAGGACGGGGACTACATCGAGGAGCCCTCCGGCGTGCTGCGCTGGCACCCCAGCACCCAGCGCGCCCTGGCGGGCTTCCAGGGGCGGGGTTGGGTCAGCTTGGAGAACCAGTCCCCCATCATCAAGGGCATCAACGACGACCCGGACGCCCTGCGCATCATGCAGCGGGCGCTCAAGCGCGTGGCCGCCAACAACCACTACTTCTTCTGCGGCCGGGACATCGTGGCCCACAAGGCCTTCAACGTGCCGATCGAGACCGCCTGGAACATCCTGAACGAGTCCCAGAAGGGCCTGTCCGGGGTCGAGACCCACGCGCGGCTGTCCATCACCCACTACAAGGGCAAGACCGAGGTGGCGGCGGTCACCAACGAGGCCATCCCCGGGCTGCCCGACACCGAGGGCGGCGTGGTCATCTTCAAGATCCTGCGCAGCGCCGCGGACGCCCGCTGGCGCGGCAAGGTCTGCATTGTGCGCCGCAACCCCGAGGCCATCTGGTTCAACGGCTACGAGGACCGCGTCGTCTACGACGAGGCCGGACTGTACGACTACTCTCGGGTCGTCGCCGCGAAGGCGAAGGCCGCTCTGGAGACGGGGGAGTGATCAACAAGCGTGTGGCCAGCGCCCAGGAGGCCGTCGCGGACATCTTCGACGGCGCGACCGTGATGGTCGGTGGATTCGGTGAGGCGGGCAGCCCCATCGAGCTGCTCCACGCCCTGATTGACCACGGAGCCACCGGCCTCACCGTGGTCAACAACAACACGGGCAGCGGCGAGGTCGGCCTGGCCGCGCTGATCAAGGCGGGCCGCGTCGCCAGGATGATCTGCTCCTACCCACGCTCGACCAACTCCACGGTGTTCCCCGAGAAGTACCGCGCCGGCGTCACCGCGCTGGAGCTGGTCCCCCAGGGCACCCTGGCCGAGCGCATCCGGGCCGCCGGCGCGGGCATCCCGGCCTTCTACACCCCCACCTCGGTGGGCACTCCCCTGGAGGAAGGCAAGGAGCGCCGCAGCTTCCACGGGCGCGACTATGTGCTGGAGGAGGCCCTCCACGCCGACTTCGCCCTGGTCAGGGCGCGGGCGGCCGATCGCTACGGCAACGTGATCTACAACAAGACGGCGAGGAACTTCGGCCCGGTGATGGCCATGGCGGCGAGGACCACCATCGTGCAGGTGTCTGAAGTGGTCGAGCCCGGCGCGATGGATCCCGAGGTCGTCATCACGCCGGGGCTCTTTGTCGACCGGGTGGTCCTGGTCGAAGATCCCGCCCACGAGTCCGCGCTGGTCGCGGAGGGTATGAGCTACCCATGAGCGACACACTGAAGATCGTGGGCCTGACCCGCGATGAGATGGCCAGGCGCGCCGCGCAGGACATCCCCGACGGCTCCTATGTGAACCTGGGCATCGGCATCCCCGAGAAGGTCGCCATGTTCGTGCCCGAGGGCCGGGAGCTGATCTACCATACCGAGAACGGCCTGCTGGGCATGGGGCCCTCGCCGGCGCCGGGTCAGGGCGACCCCGAGCTGATCAACGCCGGCAAGCGCCAGGTGACGGCCATCCCGGGGGCGGCCTACTTCCACCACGCCGACAGCTTCGCCATGATCCGCGGCGGGCACATCGACGTCTGTGTGCTGGGGGCGCTGCAGGTTGCGAGCAACGGCGACCTGGCCAACTGGTCCACCGGAGAGCCCGGCGCCATCCCCGCGGTGGGCGGCGCCATGGATCTGGTGGCCGGGGTGAAGACCATCTTCGTGATCACCCAGCACTGCACCAAACGCGGCGAACCCAAGCTGGTCGATGCCTGCACCTTCCCCCTGACCGGCGTGGGGGTGGTCAATCGCATCTACACGAACCTGGCCGTCATCGACGTCACGCCCGAGGGCTTCCAGCTGGTGGAGCTGAGCCCCGGTGTGAGCTTCGAGGTTGTCCAGGACCGGACCGCCGCGCGCCTGCTTCCCATCCCGAGCGACGGGGGAGACCGATGAGCAGTGACACACCCTCCCGCAGCGCAGCGCTCTACCAGCGGGCGCAGAAGGTCATGCCCGGCGGCGTCAGCCGCAACACCATCCTGCGGGATCCCCACCCGGTCTATGTCGCCCACGCCAGCGGCTGCCGTGTGACAGATATCGAGGGCGTGGAGCGGATCGACTTCGCCAACAACATGGCCTCGCTGATCCACGGCCACGCCCACCCCACGGTGGTGGCCGCGGTGACCGAGCAGCTGGGCCGGGGCAGCGCCTTCACCCTGGGCACCGAGGTGGAGATCCGCTTCGCCGAGCACCTCTGCGGTCGCAGCCCGAACTTCGACAAGCTGCGCTTTGTGAACTCCGGAACCGAGGCGGTGATGGGTGCGGTCAGGGCTTCGAGGGCCTTCACCAGCCGTCCCAGGATCGCCAAGGTCGAGGGTGCCTACCACGGCCAGTACGACTACGCCGAGGTGAGCCAGACCGCGAAGCCTGAGAACTGGGGCGCAGCCAGCCGGCCCGCGAGCGTGCCGGTGACCCACGGCACCCCCGCCGCAGCCCTGGCAGATGTGGTGATCATCCCCTTCAACGATCCCGTCGGCGCCCTGGAGATCCTGGACGAGCACGCAGGCGAGATCGCCTGCGTGCTGCTGGACCTGATGCCGCACCGTGTGGGCCTGCGACCCGCCGAGCCGGCGTTCATCTCGGCCCTGCGCGAGTGGACCCTCCGTGACGGTGCGCTGCTGGTCATCGACGAAGTGATCACCTTCCGCTCGGAGTACGGTGGCGCTCAGAGCTGGTACGACGTGGCGCCGGATCTCACCGCGATGGGCAAGATGATCGGCGGCGGGCACCCGGCGGGCGCCATCGCCGGCCGCGCCGAGGTGATGGAGGTGATGAACCCCCACGCGGACAAGGTGCTCTTCCCGTTGTCGGGTACCTTCTCGGCCAACCCGATCACCATGACCGCCGGCCTGACCGCCATGCAGCTGTTTGACGAGGGTGAGGTGGCCCGGATCAACGGGCTGGCCCGACGCGCTATGGACGGCATCGAGCAGGCCATCCGCGCGACCGGCGTGGCGGCCTGCGTCACCGGCGGCGGCTCGATGTTCCGCGTGCACCTGAAGCCCGAGCCGCCGCGGAACTACCGCGAGGCCTTCGCCGCCGCCGAGGAGCAGCGCCGGCTCAAGCTGCTGCTCGACCACCTGTTTGACAGCGGCTTCATCATGATCAACACCTGCTCGGCCACCCTCTCCACTGCCATGGGGGAGGCAGAGATCGACGCCCTGGTGGCGGCGATGGAGCGCGGCTTCGCCAAGCTGGCAGCGGCGTCCTGACCGCTGCCGCTGCAGCGTGGCGGTGGGGCCGTCTCGCCCTGAATCGCTCGCAGTGACAATGGGCGAAGTCTCCAGGTCTCTTCTTTGGGAGTTCTTGGGTGTCTTGAAGCGCTTCGATCAGTCCCGAGACGCTACATAGTGGCTACACACTTTCGGTGTAAACGGGTGGAGTCGGTACCTGCAATCTGACGGAGTTGATGTCGACAAGATGACGCTGCGTTCGATCGCCCCCGGCGTACATGTGCACGAGCGGCTGCAGGGGTTCTACGGCCTCGAGGTCGGCGCGCGCATGACCGTGCTGACGCTGGACGACGGGCTGCTGTTGTACTCGCCCACCGACGCGGATCCGGACGCGGTGAGCGCCCTGGGCACGCCCCGCTGGCTGCTCGCCCCGAGCAAGCTCCACCACCTGTACGCGGGCCCCTGGATGGCGCGCGGTGTGGAGGGCTGGTGCGCGCCGGGGCTGCCGGAGAAGCGCCCGGAGCTGTCATTCGCCGGCGTGGTGAGCGAAGCGTCCGAGCCGTTCGGCGATCAGGTGCTCTTGATCCCGCTCTCCTGCTTCGACTTCACCAACGAGGTGGTCCTCCTCCACCGCCCCAGCCGCACGCTGGTGGTGACGGACCTCGTCTTCAACTTCGGGCCGACGGCGCCCTGGCTGACCCGGGCCGCGATGGCCTGCTCAGGGGGCTACCCGGGGTGCAGGACGACGGTCATCGAGCGGGTCGGCATGAAGCGCCCGGCGGCCCGCGAAGACCTCACCCGGCTGCTGGCGCTCGACTTCGACCGCCTCATCCCCTGCCACGGTGAGATCATCGAGACCGGCGGGCGAGAGGCCCTGCGGTCCGCCTTCTCGTGGCTCGGGCTGTAGTCCGCGGAGGCCGTGAATCGGTGAATCAGCGCTATGATTCACCGGATGTGTCTCAGGCGAGATCTGGATGAGGGTACTGAAGCGATTCTATCGGGACGGCGTCCCGGGGCCCGCGCACCTGCTGTTCGAGGGCGCGCTGGCCGCCGTCATGGGGATCCTCTTCGCGGCGGGGGTCTTCCCCAACGAGGCCAGCCTGCTCTCGGTGTTCCTGGTCTCCCTGTCGGCCAACGACTCCATGGAGCGCATCCTCAACTGGAACCACTGGTCCATCGTGAAGCGCGGCCGGCCGCCCGCCGAGGCCAACCTCCGCTTGATCCTGCTGCTCGCGTCCATCTTCACGGGCGCGACCATCGGCTGGAGCGCGATGGGCCTGACCCTCTCGCCGGAGCTGGTCCGCGAGCTCTTCAGCCACCAGGTCTCCGCCGAGCGGGCGCTGTTCCCCGACATCTACTTTGGGGAGTACGTGCCGATCCTGAAGCACAACCTCTTCGTGTTCTTCTTCTTCTTCCTCATCGCGCTGCCCTTCCGGCGCGGCGGCGTGATGCTCGCGATCGCCTGGAACGCCTCGGTCTGGGGCGCGACCTTCGGGGTGATGGCCCGGGAGTGGTCCAGCGCGGAGGGGCTGCGCCTCATCGCGACGTGGCCGCGGGTGATGATGGCGGTCACCCCGCACATGACGCTGGAGGCGATCGCGTATGTGCTGGCGGGGCTGTCCGGGGTGTTCTGGAGCCGGGGCGTCGAGCGCCACGACCTGACCTCGGAGTCCATGGGCGCCGTCATGCGGTCCGTGGTCGTGATGATGGCGATCGGCGTGGCGCTGGTCGCCCTGGGGGCGGCGGTGGAGACGAGCGTGGCGCCGGCGCTGGTCGCGCTGGTCACCGGCGCCTCAGGGGGGTGAGCTGAGATGGAGCTGTTTGTGCGCTGGGGAGCCGCCGTCGGGCCGAGGGGTGTACCCGCCCCTCGACTGGTCATCGGGCCGGTCGCGCTGGAGGCGGGGGCGATCGCCGGCGCGCTCGGGGCGCTGGCCCGCCACCGCGCGGCGCTGGAGCAGGCCCTCACCTGCGACGTCGTCGGGGCGCGGATCGCCCTCCCGCCCGGGGTCTCGGAGGACATGTTGTGGGCGGCCTGCGCCCGCGGCGCGCCCCTGCTGGTCACCCTCCTGAACGAGATCGACGCCGAGCGGATGCGGCTGTCGCTGGCGGCCAACGCGCTGGTCGTCGAGGCCCCGGATCAGCCCCGGGTGTTCGACGCGCTCATCCCCGCCGCCGCTGTGATCTACGCGCTGCTCAGAGAGCTGACGTGGTCCAGCCTGTCGCACGAGGTGACGCCCTGGACGACCCCGCTGGCTTCGCTCGACGATCGCGTCGAGATCCGCGCCTGCCGCAACCCGCCGGTCGGAGAGGCGCTGCGTGAGGTGGTCGCGCCCACGGTGACGCAGCTCGTGCCCGGCGACTTCTTCAGGCGGCTGGCGGGCGTGCTCCCGGAGTCCAGCGCCGCCTCGGTCGGGTCGGATGTCATCGAGGATGAGCTGATGTCCGTGCCGCTGCTCGATGTCATCAGCGCCAGGGATCGGCTGGAGCTCGTCGAGGTGGTCCAGCGGCGCGTCCTCCCCGCGGGTCAGGTGCTGATGCGTCAGGGGGAGCCCGGCGCCTCGCTGTTCGCCCTGGTGGCGGGCAGCGCGCTCATGACCCGGCGGGAGGGCGGACGGGACGACGAGGTGGCGGCGCTGGAGGCCGGCGAGGTGTTCGGGGGGCTGTCGGTGCTCACGAACGAGCCGCGCGCCGTCACGGTGACCGCGCTGGAGCCCGTCACCGTGCTGGAGATCGGCGCCGTGGACCTGCGGCCGCTGCTGGACGCCAGGCCGCGGCTGGCCGAGGTGCTGTGGGAGGACGTGGAGTACCGGCGGCAGCAGGCGATCGGCGAGGAGTCGATCCTGGAGCGGGTCGACGCGTTCTTCTTCGGGCGCCAGGAGACCATCGACGACGGGCAGTCCATCCACGACGATCGGGCTCACCTCTTCGAGCTGCTTCAGCGCGCGCCCATCCTGAGCGTGCTGGAGGACGACGAGCTCTGGGAGCTGGCCCTGGAGGGGCGGCACGGATCCTTCGGTCGGGATCAGGAGCTGGTGCGTCAGGGGGAGCCCGGCGCCTCGCTGTTCATCATCGAGGAAGGCCAGGTCGTCGTCACCGAGTACTCCAGGGAGGGCGAGGTCGAGCTGGGGGTGCTGGAGGCCGGCGCGCTCTTCGGGGAGCTCTCGCTGCTCACCGGCGAGCCCCGCACCGCGACAGTGCGGGCCATCGGACCGGTCACCACGCTGGAGATCGCCAGAGTGGATCTGCTGCCCATCATCAGCCGCCGGCCCGAGGTCATCGCCGGCCTGAGCGAGCTGATGCTCTCCCGGCGCCCCCTGGCGAGCGACACGGAGGTCGCGCTGGAGGTGCCGATGCTCGACCGCATCCGCCGCTTCTTCCTCGGCTGAGCGAGCTCAGAGCTCTTCGGAGACCCGATCTCCGTCAGCGGAGTCAGCGGAGTCAGCGGTGTCAGCGGCGATCTGAGAGACGCCATCGAGGGTGACCTTCTCGTTGGTGAGGGTCATGTCGACCATCTGGCTCGAGTGGGTGCCGGTGATCTGGCCGTTGCCCATGCGGACGGTCAGCTCACTGCGCACGTCGGTCAGGCTCAGGTTGCCCTCGCCCAGGTTGATCCGCGCGTCGCTGACGAGGCCGTTCAGGGCCGCGTCGCCGTCGTCGAGATTCACGGTGAGGGCGACGCCCGGGGGCAGCCGCAGGTCGATGGACATGGCGCACTCGTGGCGCGGGAGGACGGGGCGCTTGACCTGAACGCGGGCGCGCAGCGCGCCCAGAACCTCGAGCTCACAGGTCGAGTCCCAGTTGATGGGGGTGGTGCGGAGCTCGATGTCCGTCAGCGAGGCGTCACGGGTGACCGTGACATCGCCGACGGGGACGGTCACGCGGATGCTCCGCGCGCTGTCGCCGAGGTTGCGCAGCTCGGTGGATGAGTCAGCAGCGAAAGACAGAGATGTAGCCATGAAGGCGATGAGAAGAGACACGGGACCTCCGGGTTTACCCTTCAGACACCACTCACGCAGAAAGCGTGAAAATATTCCTCGCAGAAATCTCAGGCTCACTCAGGAGACCCCGAATGTCCCATCCAAACGGTCGCGCCCGCATCGTCCTCACCGGCGGCCCCGGAGGCGGAAAGACGACCGCCGCCGATCTCTTCCGACGGGAGATCGGCGAGAAGGTCGTCCTCGTCCCGGAGGCCGCGACCATGCTCTTCAGCGGCGGCTTCCCGCGATCGGATGAGCCGGCCACTGCCAAGGCGGCCCAGCGCACCATCTTTCACGTCCAGCGGAACCTGGAGGAGCTGCAGACCGCGCGCTTCCCCGGCCGGGTGCTCATCTGCGATCGGGGCACGGCGGACGGCGCGGTGTACTGGCCCGGGCCCATGGAGGAGTTCTTCGCGGAGGTCGGCACGACCCTGGAGGAGCAGCTCGCGCGTTACGACGCGGTGATCTTCTTTGAGACCGCGGCGGTCGGCGGCGGCAGCATCGAGGGGGGGAACCCCGTACGGAACGAGTCCCTCAAGCAGGCCATCGATATCGACGAGCGTCTGCGCGCCGTGTGGTCCCGGCACCCCCGCTTTGTGATGGTCCCGCACAACCCGAGCTTCTTCAAGAAGATCACCTTCGGTCTCGCCAGCATAGAGAGCATCGTCGCGCAGCTCGCCAACCGAAAGGCGGACGGCGCTCGCTGACGTCTTCCCCTCTTGAGAGACCAGGACAGAGACATGAACATGGACGCACTGAACAACCGGGCCGGCGGTCGCTGCGAGCTCTGCGGCGGCGGTGACGGGCTGGCGGCCTTCGCCGTCGACACCGAGAGCGCGCTGATCTGCGGAGACTGCCGGCTCCCCGTGGCGTCGGGTGCGGGGCTGGAGGGCGCCCGCTGGTACTGCCTCCAGGAGTCGATCTGGAGCGAGGTGCCGGCCGTCCAGGTGCTGAGCTACCGGCTGCTGCACCGCATGGGCGGGCAGGCGTGGGCCGCGGAGCTGCTCGAGCAGGCGTACCTCGAAGAGGACGTGCTCGCCTGGGCGCAGCGCGGGCTGGAGGCGCCGGAGGAGGCCGCCGTGAAGACGGTGGACAGCAACGGCACCGAGCTCGCGGACGGCGACTCGGTCACCCTCATCAAGGATCTGCCCGTGAAGGGCGCGAACTTCACCGCCAAGCGCGGCACGCTGGTCAAGAACATCCGCGTCGGGGACGACCCGACCCACATCGAGGGGCGGGTCAACAAGATGAGCATCATGCTCAAGACCAGCTTCTTGAAGCGGGTCGCTGGCTGACGGCGCGCTGAGCGCGGCTACAGGCTCTCTCTGAGCACCTTCAGCAGATCGACGGTGGAGAGGATACCCACCAGCTTCTCCTCACCGTTCACGACCGGGAGCGCGCCGAACTTGTGCTTCAGGAACAGGTCCAGCGCCGCCTGGATGCTGTCGTCGGCCTGTAGAGTGATCGGTCTGGTGGTCATGGCCTCGGAGACCTTCACCGAGTTGTCGAGGATGAACGCGCCGGAGGTGTTCGGGCCACCATCCACGAAGCCGGGACGCAGCAGATCCCGCTCGCTGATGATGCCTGACAGCCGACCGCAATCATCCAGGACGGGCATGTGCCGGATCCGACGCTCGCGCATCCGATGGTAGGTCTGGTGTAGCCCGTCTCCGAGGTTGGCGTAGACGGGCTGATCACTCATGTGCTGCTTTACAGTCATCGAGACACCTCCGTTGCTGAGGGTTGTTTGCTGCAAGATGCGGACCCGCCGAAAGTCCCGAGAACAGGTTGGTTGTTGTGGGTTTAGGCACACATGCTGTGTGGGCAACAACAACCCATCCCCGGTGGACTCACCGATCCTCCGGGGCGGCTCCCTGCGCCGGGCGGGTCATCTCCCGGACCCACTGGAGGTAGTCCGCCAGGGTCTCCTTCACGTCGAAGGTCACGATCTTGGGCACCTCGTAGGGGTGCAGCGCCCGCAGCCGCGCGGTCATGGCCTCGACCCTGTCATCAGCGGTCTCCATGACGAGCAGCTCCTCCGGCTCGTCCTGAATGGCCCCCTCCCAGCGGTACAGGGAGCGCAGCCCGGGGATGATGTTTCCACCGGCGACCAGCCGATCATCGAGCAGCGCCGTCAGCAGGCGGGCGCCGTCGCCGGGTTCGCAGGTGCAGAGGACGATGCGCATTCAGGCTCTCCATGTTGTTGTTCGGGTGCTATATTCCGCGTCTGGGGCCACTTCTGCCTGAGGGAATGGATGCCTGATCAACGTAGACAGAACCGACCCGGCGGCAACCAGCGCGACATCGAGCGCCCGGGAGACCGCCGCGATCGCACCCGCAACCTGGATCTCCAGGATCCCATGGGGGCGCAGCAGCTGGTGGGCAACTCGGCGCTGCGGGAGTTCCTGCAGGGCGGCAACGAGCAGAAGCTCGACGAGCTCGCGGACCTCACCCCCTCGCAGAAGGAGTGGATCCTCTTCCTGCAGGAGATCGAGCAGCTCAACCCCACCGCCTCCGTTCAGGATCTCGCGATGGCCATGAGCCTCCAGGTCTGGAGCGCGGGCCAGATGTGGGACAAGAACGGCAAGAGCCAGTACCCGGGCCTCATCCTCGATTACGAGGGCGACGAGGGCTACAAGAGCGTCGTCTTCCCCGAGGACGACTACGGCGGCAAGGGCAGCATCCACGAGCGGCTCAAGAACTGGGTCACGGACAAGCAGGGCGACAGCACCAACGTGAACCACGCCTTCCCGGCGGTCGCCTCACAGACCGGCCGCAACAGCGTGAGCTCGGAGTACGCCTCCTTCATGGCGACCTCCGGCGGCGACACCCTCCAGAACGTCGGCCACATGCTGACGAGCCTCGTCGAGGGCAACTTCAGCAGCATGTTCAAGCAGTTCAGCGGCGGCGAATACTCCGGCAACTTCCGCGCCGAGGACATCGCCGATCAGGTCGGGGACGACGAGGGCAGCTTCTCCGAGCTGCTCCTGCAGCACTTCCGCGAAGAGAACAAGGAGTAGAGCGGAGACCGCTTCCCGCTCCTCATCCTCCCGGCTGTCAGAAGTCCACCGGCAGCGCCAGCGGCTCCGAGGGGGCCTCGGCGCCGTCGTCGCCATTGGACTCCTCCTCCCAGCCGTCGTCCCAGCCTGCCTCGGGCTCCCAGGACTCAATGTCCTCGTCCTCATACTGATCCACGTCGACCCAGTAGCCCTCGGCCCAGGTGTTGCCGTCGAACCAGCCGGGGATCCACACTGCGTCGGCCTGCTCGTCGAGCGGGTACCAGTACCCCGTGTGGTAGACGCCCTCGTCTCCGTACCAGGCGTCGACCCAGGTGAAGCCCGCCCGCTGCTCCGGACGCCAGAAGCCGTCGACCCACTCCTCGCCGTCCCAGAAGCCTGGCTCCCAGGCGTAGCCCGGCGGGGCCGTATCTTCGGGGCGCCAGTGCGGCCGGCGACAGGTGCCGTCCTCCAGGTACACCACATCCACCCACGCCCAGCTTCGCCGCCGCTTGATGCGCCAGTAGCCCTCCAGGTAGAGCCCGCCGACCCAGCAGCCGGGCACATAGACATAGCCTCGGGGGGCGACCGCCACCGGCTTCCAGTGGCCGGGGATCCAGGCCGCGCCGAGCCAGTAGCCGGGCACCCAGGTCCAGCCACCGCGTGCGGGCGGCGCCCAGTCCACCGTCCAGGGGGAGGGGGCGAAGGTCAGCGCGACGACGGCCACGGTGACGTAGCGGAAGCGCCACCAGGGGTGGACCCACCAGCGGGAGTAGTAGGGGCGGTAGGTCCAGCGAAGCGGCGGCGGGTGCGGCGCGTGGGGGTGCGGCCGGAGGTGGCCGATGTGCGGCCGGGCGAAGCGGTGGTCCGACGTGCGGTGCGGGCGGTGCGCCGCGCCCCCGGCGAAGGGCCGCCGCGCGTCGACGGGGCTGGCCTTGGGGTGTCGCAGGCGCGCGGCGCTGCGGGCGGGCGCTCGCACGGTCTTCGGCTTCTTGGCGGGCCCGGACGGCCGCGCCATGGGCCGCTGCTTCTTGGACTCCGTGCGCGTTCGGCCGCTGTCGTTGTTCTTGCCGCTTCCGCCGCTTCCGCCGCTTCCGCCGCGTTTGCGCTCCGAGCCTTCAGCGGTCGCGGTGGCCGCGGTCAGGGCGATAAATCCACCTAAGAGGGCGCGTCGGGTCACATCACTCATGGGGTCACCTCTGCCCCGGATCAGAGCAATTCACATGCCAGCGCCCACAGGGGCGTCTTCAGCGGCGCGCACTTGTATGCGTTGTGTAAGACCGCCCGGATCCGCTGTTGGAAGGCACACGAAGCGGTTTCCTCAAACGTTCTTGCCGCGGCTGCTCGCATTGCCCACTGCGTATGCAGTACGTTGGTGTCGTACGGACGCAGGCAGAGCGAAAATTGTGAGCAGCGCACCCTTCCGGATCCTGGTCATCGAGGACGAAGCACCTCTGCGTGAGCTGTTCAGCTCCATCCTGAAGTCCGAGGGGTACGAGGTCCGCGCCGTCACCGATGGGCAGGACGGGCTGGACGCGATGGCTCAAGAGCAGCCCGATCTCGTCATCAGCGACCTGCTCACCCCCCGGATGCACGGCTACGAGTTCATCCGCAAGCTCCGCAAGACGCATCACGGTCAGCGCGTCCCGATCCTGGTGATCTCGGGTCAGGCCTACCCCGCCGATCAGCGCAAGGCCCTCGAGCTCGGGGCTCACGCCTTCCTGCCGAAGCCCTTCCGCCGCAATGAGCTGCTGGCTCAGGTCGCGAGCATGCTCAACAACATCCGGGTGCGCTTCTGGGGCGTGCGCGGATCCATCGCGGCGCCGGGCCCCGAGACCATCCGTTACGGCGGCAACACCCCCTGCGTCTCCATTGAGCGCGGCCGGGACATGCTCATCCTCGACGCCGGCACCGGGCTGCGAAAGCTCGGCGTCTGCCTCCAGGCCGAGGCCCGCCGGACCCCCCAGCACCTGCGCATGTTGATCACCCACACCCACTGGGATCACATCCAGGGCTTCCCCTTCTTCGTGCCGGCCTTCGTGCCCGGCAACCGGGTCGACGTCTACGGCCCGCCGTCGGTGGAGAAGCCGCTGGAGAAGGTGCTCCGGGGACAGATGGACGCCGCCTACTTCCCGGTGTCGCTGGGCGACATGGCCGCGGATGTGCGGGTCTATGAGATCCGGGATCCCGAGTTCGAGGTGGGGCCGTTCAAGGTGCGGGCGATGTACATCAATCACCCCGGCATCACCATGGCCTACCGCATCGAGCTGGACGGTATGGTGATCACCTACGCCACCGACACCGAGCCCTACCGGACCCTGCTCTTCAACCAGGACGCCCCCGACGAGGATCTCGCCGAGTACGGCGGCCGCCGGGATCAAGAGCTGGTGGACTTCGCCCGCGGCTCGGATCTGTACATCGCCGACAGCCAGTACTCCCCCGAGGAGTACCGCTACAAGCGCGGCTGGGGACACACCTGCTACGTCGACGCCGTGAGCGTCGCGCTGGCGGCCGAGGCGCGCCGGCTGGTGCTCTTCTCCCACGACCCCATGCACGACGACGACATGGTCGACGAGAAGCTGGCCGCCTGTCAGGCCGTCGTTCGTGAGCAGGACGGAGACCTGGAGGTCGTCGCGGCGACCGAGGGGAGCGCGCTTGAGATCGCGCGCGCCCCAGCCGCCGCCGAGACGGCCCCCGCGCGCTCAGTCGAGTAGCGCCAGCAGGTTCTCCACCGGTCGACCCAGCGCGGCCTCCTCGCCCAGCACGCCGATCGGACGCTGGAGCAGCGTCGGGTGCTCCGCCATGTGGGCGATCAGCGCCTCATCGGACTCATCGCCGGTGAGCCCGGCGGCCTTGTAGGCGGCGTCCCGCTTGCGCAGCACGGCCTTCGGCCCGACCCCCAGCTTGCCCAGCACCTCGCGGATCTCCGCGGCGCTCAGGGGCTCCTGGGTGTACTCGCGGTAGCGGAACTCCGCGCCCTTCTCGTTCAGCAAGGCGACCGCCTTGCGACAGGTGCTTCACGTTCGTTTGCAGATCAGCTCGATCATCACTTCCTCCTCTTTAGGATGGTGCGTAGTTGAACACCTCGTTTAATGGAGCGCCACAATGACCTGGGACACCACCGTCCTGCCTGATCCCCTCGCCCAGGCCACCGGCGCCCGCGCCTGCGGCGCGAAGCTGGGGCTCCCCGCCCTGGGAGGGCGCGTCCGCGACGCGCGGCTGGAGCGCCCGCTGATCAGTCGGCGCACTGCCAGCTGGTCGCGATCTCCGTGGTCCTGGCGCCGAAGCGCTTGCTGCGGTTCTCCTCCTCCTCCGGGCCCTCAGCTTCGCCGAGGGTGTTCGTAAAGGTCGGGCTCAGCATGCCCATGATCTCCGAGCTGCCGCCGGGGCAGCTGACCTGATCGACGGAGACCATCATCCCCTGGCCGTAGGCGGAGGTCCAGGCGTCACAGTCGGGCAGGGCGCTCCAGAAGTCGCCGTCGTGGCCCCGAACGACCGCGAGGCACGGCGGCTCCTCGCACTCGACGCTCAGCAGATCCGCCGCGATCCCGCACGTCTCCAGCACGTCATCGATCTCCTCCTCGAACGCGGCGGGCTCCAGCCGCTCCGGGACCGCGTCGGGCCAGTCGATGGCCTCGCCGAGGTACTCGACCTGCAGGTCGTCCACAACGCGCTCCAGGAACTTCACGCGCAGCGCCAGCGCCTCATTCTCCTCGCGCAGGGCGCCCGTCGCGGCGCCGTCGTCGCTCGGCCTGGCGGCTGACTGCGGGCGGGGCGCCGACCGGCTGTCGGCCGGCTGGTCGGCCCCTGGCGACCCGAACCGGGCGACCTCGCCCGCCTCGACGGTCATGGCGCCCGCGCCGTCCCCCCAGACCATCGCGCTGCCCTCGATGACCACGACGGTCACCACCGCTCCGACCAGCCCGCTCAAGAGATCTCGCTTCTTCATGGGTTCACCTCCTGCCTGGATTGCACGCTGGAGGGCCGCGGGGGGTTCAACCGAAATTTCGACGACGCCGTCGACCTCGATGAGGCGAGAGGCCGCCAGCACCGTCGTCACCCCGGAGACCCGCTCCGTCCCCGTGATGAGCAGCACCTCTCGCTCGGGCGCGGGGAGCAGCGTCCACAGCAGCAGCGCGGCCGCCAGCGCCCACGGGGCCAGGTATCGCCAGCGCCCCTCGCTGGCTCGGGGGGCGACGTCGCTGCCCAGGAGCGCCGCGTCCAGGGCCTCGGGGACTGGCGCGGACAGCACCGCCTCGAACTGACGCGGCATCGCCTGGAGGGCACTCCAGGCAGCCAGCGCCTCGGGGTCTTCCTGGATGCGTGCCCGCAGGGCGTCCGCTTCGGCTTCGCTCAGCTCGCCCTCGGCGAGTCGGGACAGGTCTTCAAAGAGGCTCATCGCGACCTCGTCAGTAGCAGCAGGAGGCGACCGCGCCCCTTGTGGAGGCGGGACTTGATGGTGCCGACCGGGACGCCCTCCTGCTCGGCGACCACCTTGATGGGCACCTCCCGCAGGTAGTGCATCACGACGGCCCGGCGCTGGGCCTCCGGCAGGCGCGCCAGCGCGGCCTTGAGGCGGGCGCTCTCCTGGGCGCTCTGGAGGGCCGCATCGAGCGTCGGCGTCATCGGCGGGATCGCCTCCAGCGGGACCACCTCGCCTCGACGTCCGGCCTTCCGGTGTTGGTCGACGAGGTAGTTGTGCGTCACGGTGTAGAGCCAGGTGGAGAGCCGGGCGCTGCCGTGGGGATCGAAGCGCGGGAGCGCCCGGAAGATCTTCTCCCAGACCGCCTGGTAGCAGTCGTCAGGCGTCGCCGAGAGGCGCTTGCACAGGCCATAGACTCTGGGCCCGTGCGCGCTCAGCAGCGCGCGACGGGCGTCGCGGTCGCCGGCGATCGCGGCGTCCAGGTACGGCGTCTGTTGGGAGGCGTGGATGGCCATCACCCGGGTTTCACGACAGCGCGCCGCGGAGGTTCACAAAAAGTCACGCCGCGGAGCGCCGCAGCTCCTCCAGCAGCGCCGCGGTCATGTGGCTGGTCGCCTCCCGCTCCACCAGGACCACCCGGCGGGTGAGCGGCGGATCGGCGAAGGACGCGGCGGTGACCCGCTCGGCGATCGCCCCCGTGAGCGGCCCCGAGGGCACCACGGCCACCCCGAGGCCGTGGGCGACCATGGCCAGGATGGCCTCGATGGAGTCGAGCTCCATGGTCTCCCGAACGTGGATGCGCCGCCGGCGCAGCGCGGCGTCGATCAGCCGCCCGACCCCGGCCCGCCGGTTGAAGCGGATGAAGGGGTGGGCGCGGAGCAGGGCCACCGCCTCCCCGGAGGTGCCCGCGGGGGCCACCACCACCAGCGCCTCCTCCAGGACCGGGTGCGACACCAGGCCCCGGGGCAGGGCAGCGGCCTCGGTCACCAGCGCGGCGTCCAGCATGCCGGAGACCACGCGGCGGGTCAGCTCGCCCGAGAGGCCGGACTCGAGGCGGATCTGAAGCTCCGGGGCCCGGGCTGTGAGGCGGGCCAGCACGTCGGGGACCAGCCCCGTCGCGGCGGTGGGGATGACGCCGAGCCGAAGCCGGCCCGCCAGGGAGGCGCCCGCGGCCTGGGCGCGCAGCTCGTCCGCCAGCCGCACCAGCTCGCGCGCCTTCGGCAGCAGCGCCAGCCCCGCCTCGCTCAGCGCCAGGGGGCGGCGGCTCCTGTCGAAGAGCGACACCCCCAGCGCCTCCTCCAGGGACTTCATCTGCATGGACACCGCGGACTGCGTCACGCCGACCCGATCCGCCGCCGCCGCGAAGCTGCCGGTGTCGGCGGCGGCGAGCAGCGTCTCCAGGTGCTGAAGATTCATCAGTTTTCCTTAAGTAGTTCATCAATATAATTCGTTTGCCTGAAGAAGCTAAAGGGAGCACCCTCTGCGTACGAAGTGGTGATCTTCGCGCACAGGAGTCCCGTGATGTTCTCGTTGAGCCCTGAACAGCAGGCGCTCCGCGCCCGCGCCCGCGAGCTGGCTGAGTCCACCTTCGCCCCCCGGGCCGCCGCGCTGGATCGCAGCGAGGCCTACCCCTGGGACAACGTCGAGGCCCTCAAGGAGGCCGGCTTCCTGGGCATGACGCTGCCGACGTCGCTCGGCGGCGAGGGCCGCTCGTTCCTGGACGCCATGTTGGTGATCGAGGAGGTCTCGGCGGCCTGCGGGGTGACCGGTCGCATCGTGGTCGAGAGCAACATGGGCGCCATCTCGGCGATCCTCCAGTACGGCACCGAGGCCCAGAGGCGCCTCGCCGCCGAGCTGATCCTCTCGGGCGACAAGCCGGCGATCTGCATCACCGAGCCCGACGCCGGATCCGGCGCCTCACAGATGAGCACCCGCGCCGACAAGCGCGGCGAGACCTACGTGATCAACGGTCACAAGCACTGGATCACCGGCGGCGGCGTCTCCAAGCTGCACCTGGTCTTCGCCCGGGTCTTCGACGAGCGCGGCGAGGAGCAGGGCATCGGCGGCTTCATCGCGCTGCGCGGCGAGGATGAGGGGCTCCGGGTCGGTCGCCGCGAGCCCACCATGGGCCTGCGCAGCATCCCCGAGACGGAGATCCTGTTCGAGGACATGGTCCTGCCGGCGGACAGGCTGCTGGCTCCTCCCGGCGGGCTGCGGCGCGGCTTCGCCCAGCTGATGAACGCCTACAACGCCCAGCGCGTCGGCGCCGGCACCGTGGCGCTCGGCATCGCCGAGGGCGCGTACCGGCTGGCGCTCGCCTTCGCCCAGGAGCGCGAGCAGTTCGGCCGCCCCATCTGTGAGTTCCAGGGCCTCCAGTGGATGCTGGCGGACATGAGCGTGCAGCTCGAGGCCGCCCGCGCCCTCATCTGGCGCGCCGCGGCCAGCGGGAACCCCTTCCCGGACTGCATGGCGACCGCCCAGGCCAAGCTCTTCGCCTCGGAGATGGCCATCCGGGTCACCACGGACGCCCTGCAGATCCACGGCGCCCGGGGCTACTCCCGCAACTGGCCCCTGGAGCGCATGCAGCGCGACGCCCGCATGTTCACCATCGGCGGCGGCACCGCGCAGATCCTGCGCACCGTGGTCGCCTCCCGCCTGCTGGAGCGGAAGCTCCCGCAGACCCGCGAGGGGCACGCCGAGCTGGCCGCCCGGGAGCTCGCCGAGGCCAGCGCCGCCAAGTAGCGACGCCGGGGGGTGCCGCTCCGGTCGGATCGTGGCAGAGTCGCCGCATGGACTTTGAGGTGAAGGCGCTGTCGCGGACGCTGGGCGATCGCACGCTGTTCTCCGGGGTCGGGTTCCGGCTCGCGCCCGGGGAGGCGATCGTCGTGCGCGGCCGCTCCGGCTCGGGCAAGACCAGCCTGCTGCGGCTGCTCGCCTGGCTGGATCCACCGGCGGCGGGGGAGGCGCTGCTCGGCGGGCGCGGCCCCGCTCAGTGGGGCGCCCCGCAGTGGCGGGCGGCGGTGGCCTATGTGGCCCAGCAGCCCCCGATCTACCAGTGCACGCCGTCGGAGACCTGGGCCTGGGCCCGCCGGCTCGGCGCGCACCCCGACGGCGGCGATCCCGTGGCGATCTCGGGTCGCTGGGCGCTGCCGGCGGAGGCCTGGGAGCGCCCCTGGACCCAGCTCTCGGGCGGCGAGGCCCAGCGGGCGGCGCTGGCGCTGGCGCTGGCGCGCGCGCCCGAGGTGCTGCTGCTGGATGAGCCCACCAGCGCGCTGGATACGGAGTCCGCCGCAGCCGTGGAGGCGGATCTGATGGGGCTGCGGGCGGTGTGGGTGAGCCACGACGACGCGCTGGCCGGTCGGCTGGGCCTGCGGACGCTGGAGCTGAGCGCGTGAGCGGACCGCTTCCGCTGGAGCCGGAGCAGCTCGCGCTGGCCGGATCGCTGGTCCTGGTCAACGGCCTGCTGTCGCTGTGGCTGAAGCTCGGGCTGGAGCGCAAGCTCGCCGTGGCCAGCCTCCGCACCGTCGTGCAGCTCTCCCTCGTGGGCTACATCCTGGCCCCGATCTTCGCCTGGGAGCGCCCCGAGCCCGTGCTGGCGCTCGCGCTGGTGATGATCGCGCTGGCGGGTCGCGCCGCGGTGAAGCGCAGCGGCCGGACCTACCGGGGGGCCCAGCTCACGGCCTTCGCCGCGCTGCTGCTAGGCGCTGGGGCCACAGCGCTGCTGGCCACCGGGGTCATCGTGGGGGCCGAGCCCTGGTGGCGGCCGCAGTATCTGATCCCGCTGGTGGGGATGATGCTGGGCAACACGCTCACGGGCGTGAGCCTCGGTCTGGACCGCTGCCTCGCGGAGCTGGATGAGCGCCGGGATCGGGTCGAGGGCCGGCTGGCCATGGGGGCGACGTGGTGGGAGGCGGCGCGGCCGGTGGCCTCGGAGGCGCTGCGGGCGGGGATGATCCCCATCCTGAACTCCATGAGCGTGGTGGGGCTGGTGACCCTGCCGGGCATGATGACCGGGCAGATCCTGAGCGGCACGGATCCAACGCTGGCTTCCCGCTACCAGATCCTGATCATGTTCCTCATCGCCGCGGCCACGGCGCTGGGGACCGCCGCCGCCGTGCTGGTGAGCACCCGCGCGATCTTCGATGACCAGCACCGCCTGCGCCCGGAGCGCATCACCCGTCATCGGGATCGAGCTTGATGCGCTGGTTGAGCCAGTCCAGGTTGATGTGGTTGCCCAGATCGGGGCTCAGAGTGGTGGGGACGGCGGCCGCGTTTGGTGTCAGCGTCGCGTCGATGGGGGAGGCCTTGGTGGCGTCCTCGTAGGTCTTGAAGACCGCCTCCAGCTCCGCCGCTCGCAGGTCGAGCCCCTCGGCGACGCTGCTGTCGAGGATCGCGGAGAAGCTGTCCTGGATGGTGTCGAGGGCGTCGGCCTCGGCGGCGACGGCGACGAGCTGGGTGAGCACCTGATCGTAGCGGAGGGTGTCCTGCTCGGCGATCGCGGTGGCGCGGGCGGTGTCGTCGAAGGCGAGGAAGTCCTGGTAGGCGAGCTGGGCCACCTGGAGGTTGGCCGGCGTGAGCTTCAAGGTCTCGCCCAGGAAGACCTTGCGGGACTTGGCCAGGGCGTTGCCCTCGATCAGCCGGGCGTGTCGCCAGGCGTTGGAGTCGACGGGGACGAGCGCCTGGAGCTTGCGGAGGGCCGCGGTCCCTTCGCCCATCAGCCCGCGGCGCGCCCGGGTGCCGCTGAAGCGGTACAGCCGCCCCAGCCCCCGCCCCGATCGACTCCGGGTGAGGGCGCGCAGGCTGTCGTCCGTGGGGGGATGGATGCGCAGGCTGGCGCTGGCGACGGCCAGCGTCCGGTGCGTGTCGCCCAGCAGCACGATGACCTCGTAGTCGCCCGGCTCCCGGAAGAGCAGGCCGAACCCTGGCGCGCTGCCGATGTAGACGTCCAGCGGGAGCGCGCCGCTCGGGGGCAGGAGGGTCTCCCGCGCGCTGTGGTTGGCGCGGGTGTAGGGGCGCACCCAGCGCCACCCGCTCGGTGTGTTGATCGCGACGTGGACCGCGTGGGGATCCAGGCGCCCCTGGCCGGGGAGCGCGGCGGGCGCGGCGCCCACGTTGCGCAGCACGCCGGTCAGGTAGACAGGCTCCAGGTAGTCGTAGCCGGCGGACGGCGGGGTCAGCTCCAGCGTGAGCGCTGGCGCCCCCGGTGCGCCGAGTCGGAGGCTCGTGATGAGCCGCTGCATCCGCCGAACGCTTCGCGCGCGGGTCACCGGGTTTGTCGAGGTCATGTTGGCGTCGCTGAACCAGACCGCGCCGCCCATCCGCACCAGATGCTCGGGGGCGTGGCGCAGGAAGCGGAGCTCGGCGTCGTCGAAGTTGTTCTGGAAGTTCGGCCAGAAGTCCGGCTCCCGATCGGCGTAGGTCATCCAGGTGCGCAGGCCGGCGCCCTGCTTCTCCGGGAGCCACTCCCTGTCCTCATCGGCGAGCGTCACCTCCAGGATGCGCCCCCAGGGGTGGGCGAGGTTGAAGGCGTGGCCGATCTCGTGCACCAGGGTGAAGAGCTGCTGTCGCCGGGCGTGGGCCTCGGTCTCGGCGTTCTCGGCGAAGACGCCGACCTGATGCATCCAGGCGCCGGCGAAGACCGCAGCGCCCTGACGCTGAGGGCCGTCCCCGATGTCCGGGCCGTCGAACATCACCCCGCCGTACTGACCGCCGACGGCGTGGGTGTCCGCGGCCAGCACCCACATCCGCCACGGCGGCGGGTCGCTCTGATCCCAGGCGTCCCAGTGGTTCACCATGGCGTCGTGGAGCTCCATCTCGTCCCATCGACCCGCCTCCTCCTGGGAGAGGCCCGCTGGCGGCACGACCTCCTGGGGCGCGCGCAGCGTCACATCCACGCCGGCCCGGCCCAGGATCTCAACCAGCGACTCGGTGTGGTCGGCGCCGGTTGTGGGGTGGAGGAAGGACCAGGCGCGGGTGTAGTCGATGTCCCGCTGGGTCGTGAGCGCCACCTCCAGCTCCCGGAAGCTGTCGGCGCTTCGCGTCAACATCACCGAGCGGGACGGCACCCCCGGTCGGAGCAGCGCGACCACCGCGCGCTCGCTGGCCGGATCCACGGCCAGCTCCAGCCTCGGAGCGCGCGCGGCCAGGCTCGCCTTCTGGAGGAAGAGGTGCCAGGTCGCCCCGCCCACCCTGACGCGGGCCATCGCGCGCAGCTCGCGGTGGATGACGCCAGGGGCGTTGAAGTCGATGTCCAGGGAGGTGAGGCGACCGGTGACCTTGTTGAGCGGCGCGGGGCCGTCCACATCGACGCGGAGCCTGTCGGCGCCTGCCTCGTAGCGCCCCGAGAGCCGCCGGGGGCGGGGCTCGGCCGGGGGAGCGTTGATGCCCAGATCGCTCATCCACGGCCGCTGCGGCTGCGGCTGCGGGGGCTGGGGCGGGGAGACCGCCGCGGGGCTCAGGTCGGCGACCGTCACGGGCCCGCTGGGGGACGGCAGGCGAAGGATGGGGGTCCAGCCTCCGATGGTCAGCGGCATCGCTACCCTCCCGCGGGCTTGTAGTGGTCGATGGTCTCCTGAAGCTCGCCCAGGAGCAGCGAGCCGGTCTGCGCGCCGAGCCTGTCCTCGATGGACGAGAGCGCCTCGGCGGCCTCCCCGATGCGCCCGTCCTCACCCAGCATCGTGGCGAAGCGCTTGAACACGTCGGTGTAGTAGGGGGCGTTGCTGGACGCCGCCGCCAGCGCGGCCCCCGTATCAGAGAGCGCCAGGAAGTCCCGGTAGCCCCCCTCGGCGCGCTTCGTGTCCGCCTCCAGCCAGCGCACATGGGTGGTCTGATCCTTCCGCTCCAGGACGCGCCGCGCCCGCCCGAAGGGGTTCTCCCGGTTCAGGCGCGCGTGTCTCCAGGACGCGCTGCCCACGGCGCCGCCGGCGTTGAGCGCCGCCAGCGACTCATTGGCCCGGGTGAGCACGTGGGAGCCCTCGAAGCGGTAGAGACGGCAGGTGTCCTCCCGGCTGAACGCGGCGCCCAGCCGCCACGCCTTGATGTTCTTCGGCTTCTCGATCGTCACGGGGATCACCGGAGAGTTCGCCAGGGCGACGCCGCCGGCGATGATCCGGATCTGGACCCGGTACTCGCCCGGCTCGGGGAAGGCGTTGCCCGTGCCGGGCTCGCCGCCGATGTACAGATCGAGCCAGCGGGACTCCCTGGGCTCCAGCGTGATGACCTCCGACACCGCCAGCGTGTGCAGATACGGGCGGAGCACGCGCACGCCGTCGCGGCCCTCGACCAGCACCTGGACGGCGTCGGGGTCGATGCGGTTGCCGGCGCCGGGGAGCTGGATCGGGACGGTGCGGTTGTTGATGACCTTGGCGCTGAACCGCACCGGCTCCAGCCACTCGAACCGGGTCGCGGCGCGCGAGGGGCGCACCAGCACGGGGGGCTGCTTGCCCGCCTGCAGCGCGTGGTCGACGAAGAACGGGCTGCCGCCCATCCGGACGTAGGACTCCGGGGCGTGGCGCAGGAACTTCAGCTCCTCCTCGTCGAAGTCGAAGCTGAAGGTGTCGTAGAAGCCCGGGATCTCGTGGGGGTAGTTCATCCAGGAGCGGGCGTCGGGGCGATTCTTCAGGGGGGTCCAGCTGCTCGCGCCGGGGATGCTCGACGGGACGAGGGCCTTCTGCCAGGAGTGAGCGAGGTTGAAGGCGTGGCCGATCTCGTGGATCAGGGAGAAGAAGCGGCTGCGCTTCGCGTCGGCTGCGTTGAGGGCGTTCTCCCAGAACGGGCCGGGGTTGTGCATCAGCGCGTTGCTGAAGACCGCCGCGCCCTGCCGCTGCGGCGCGTCCGGTGAGCCCGGGCCGTCGAACATGATCCCGCCGAGGCCTTCACCGTCGACGTGCTGGTAGGCACCCAGCACCCACATCGCCCAGTTGGGGGCGTCGTCGAAGCGCTCCCAGCTCTTCTGCATGGCGTCATGCAGCTCGAGGTTGTCCCAGCGCTTGTCCTGGTTCGCGTGGGCGACGTCGACCAGCTTCTGGGGGTCGGGCTTGACGAGGGTGACGTCGATGCCGGCCCGCTTGAAGGTGCTGGGGATGTTCAGGATCTGATCCTCCCAGGTGGGGAGCTTCTCGTTGTTCAGCGCGGTGTCGTAGCTCAGCTCGTAGCTGACCTCCTCCTGCAGATCGACCTCGATCTCCACGCTGCGGAACCAGTCCGAGGCGCGCTCCAGGGAGGAGGCGGCCAGCGGCCCCTGCTGAGTCCGCAGCCGGAAGAGGCAGCGCCCGGCGCTCACCGCGACGTCCATCCCATGCGCGCCGGGCAGATCCACGTCGGCGGAGGCGTAGACGCGCCAGGTCTCTCCCGCCCACTCGACCTCGCCCTCGAAGCTCAGGGTTCCGAGGAAGTCATGCGCTCCGGCGACTCCCCAGGTGTTGGTGAGCCAGAGTCGGCCGCTGACCATCAGCAGGGGCCGAACGCCGTCGACGTCGACCCGTAAAACAGTCACTCGGCTCGTGTCTGTTTCGGGGACACCGCCGGTCAGATTCCAGGCCGGCGTTGAGCCGAAGAACCGACCGCTGAAGCGTGCACCGTCAGGCCTCGCGGCGCGCCCCCTGGGAGGCAGGTGCGCGACGAGGGAGAAAGGACTCTCTGTAATCATTACGAAATACTCCCGTTAGATTTCATCGGTGCCGGCTGAATTTTCGCCTGTTTCGCCTTGTCTCGTTACAGCTTAGATACTAAGCTTTTTTGGCCGAACGCAAGTGCTCGGGGCGAATAAAAAGCTGACCGAATCGACCTCCCAGAACTCTCATAAAAGAGGGGTGCCCGTGGCTCGCCTACCGTATTTGATTCCCTACGATTCAGACTTTCTGGGCGATGGCCTTCGTGTGTCGATGCCCACACCAAGCTGCAATGGAAAGCTCTACCGCCAGGGCGAGCCGATTGACTACATCCACTACTCGTTGGTGATGCAGGAGGATCGGAAGACCGCGCTCTTTACAGCGCACAACATCGACGGGGACCAGATCCGCTCAGTGAAGCGGACCGGCTGGAACGTCGACTCCCGCGTCGGTGACGCCCAGCTCGGCCCGCAGGTCTACAAGTACAACGAGTGGGATCGGGGACACCTCGTCCGCCGGGCGGCGGTCGCCTGGGGGCCCACCGAGCAGCGCGCGAAGGACGCCAGCGACTCCACCTTCTACTACAGCAACGCCGCGCCGCAGCACGAGCGCTTCAACCAGGACGAGTGGGTCGATCTGGAGGACTGGGTGCTCCGCAAGGCGACCGGCTTCTCCAGCCGGGTCTGCGTCTTCACGGGCCCCATCTACACCACCGGCGACGTCTACGACGACGGCACCCGCATCCCGTCGGCCTTCTTCAAGGTGGTGGCGCTCGTGGACGGCGGCGACCTCGCGGTGCTGGGCTTCGTGATGAAGCAGAACGAGCTCTGGGAGGACTGGGACGGGGCTGACACCCACGACCTGCAGGTCTATCAGGTCTCGATCAAGTCCATCGGCGAGGCCGCCGGGCTGAACTTCGGAGAGCTGGCGAACCTCGATGAGTTCGTCTGGCGCAGCCCCCGCTTCCGGGACGGTCGCGGGCAGCGCCCGGTCTTGATCGGCGGCGCTGACGACATCTCCCTGAGCGGCAGCGCGCGGCGTCGCATCGTCGGCGTGCGCGCGACCCGCACCGCGCCGCCGGAGGAGACCGCCGCCGCGAGCGGCAGCGCCAGCTCCGCGCCGGCGGATGGCTACGGCTGCGGCTGCGAGGGCGGCGCGGAGCCGGTCGCCATGGTCAAGGCCATGGCGGATGAGATCACCAACCTCCGGGGCATCCTGGACTACCTGATGGCGAAGGACGCCATGGGAGCGCGCGGGACCGACGACGATCGGGCCGCGCTGGGCCGCCTCCGCTCGAGCTTCGATCGCATCGTCGGCGGCAAGCTGGCCCGCGCCGGCGCCTTCACGGACTGTGTCTGTCTCGGACACGACGACGGCAGCGGTGACATCGAGTTCTTCTGCACCGGCGTCCTGATCAGCCCCGAGGTGGTCCTCACCGCCGCGCACTGCGCGCCCAACGGCATCAACCGGGTCTTCCTGGCCGGCAACGCCATCCGCTTCCTCGCGGACGGTGAGATCCGAGAGGTCAAGCAGGTGATCGTGCACCCGGACTACGACGGCTACGCGGTGCCCTCCCACGACATCGCGATCGTCATCCTGGCGGAGCCCTCCGCGAAGGCGACCCCGGTGGTGCTGGCGAGCGAGGATGAGTTGCGGGAGGCTGGCGACACCAACCTCGTGGGCTTCGGCTACAACCACCCGACCCAGCCCTGGGGCTTCGGCACCAAGCGCGAGGTCAACGTCGGGCTGACCAGCCCGGTGGCGCTGTCTCCGGCGGCGTTCGAGGAGGCGGAGGAGCGCCACGGCTTCGCGGGCAGCCACGAGTTCCACGCGGACAACAAGTACGACGACAAGGACTCCTGCAACGGCGACAGCGGCGGGCCGGCCTATGTGTGGGCCAACAACGCCATCAAGCTCGCGGGGCTGACCTCGCGCGCGGCCTACTCGGCGCTCAAGTCCTGCGGGGACGGCGGGATCTACACCAAGGTCGGGCCCTACCGGGCCTGGATCGCCCAGGTGACCGGCGACGACAGCTTCCTCGCCGGTGGGGCTGGTGGCGGCGTTGTCGACGGTGGCGGTGTCCCCGACGCGGGGCTCGGCGGGCCGTACGTCAGCGCGGTCCTCCCGAACCCGCCCAGCAGCGACAGCGGCCGGGAGTGGGTGGAGGTGAGCAACAACAGCACCGAGGACGTCGACCTGAGCGGCTGGCACATCGAGGACCGCCAGCGCGGCAAGGAGCACCTGAGCGGCGTGCTGCTCGCGGGGAAGACTCACCGCGTGGTGCTGCCGTCCAGCTCCAAGGTGAAGCTCGGGAACAAGGGAGACGAGGTCGCCCTCTTCAACGGCGACGCCGAGATCCACCGCGTAGGCTACGTCTCAGCGAAGTCCGGGGTGATCTTCCAGTATGCGGCGCCCAAGACCCCGGCTGCTGATGACGATGACGACAGCGACGGAGGCGCGGACTCCCCTGAGATCAGCGGCCTCCAGCCCGATCCCTGCTGAGACATCTCCGCGCGGCTTCGGGCCTGGAGTGATGCCGACAGCGCTGGGGGGTCAGTTAATCGCCCTCAGCGCCTCCGCGAACCCCACACAGTCGTTGTCATCCATGGCCCCAGCGCGTCGCCGTAGCCGTTGACGGCGAGCTGGTGGTCATCGAGCAGCGTCTCGTAGCAGGCGTCGAAGAACTGCTGATCGTCCTGGCAGGCATCCAGGCAGGGTCCGGGGCCCTTACAGCCAGACAGAGCGAGGGCGAGCATCAGCGAGAACATGGGGCGTTGCGCGGGGTGTTTCGTTTGCCGGAATGGCCTTATAGGACGCCGAGCTCGCGCATCGCAGCCAGCAGCGCGGCCCGGGGGGCCTCGGTCATGGGGCACAGCGGCAGGCGCAGCTCATCTTCGAGCAGCCCCTGCGCGGCCATCGCGGCCTTGATCGGGATGGGGTTGGTCTCAAGGAACAGCGCCTTGAAGAGCGGGAACAGCGCCAGGTGCAGCTCCCGGGCGGTCACCAGCTCGCCGGCCCGCCCAGCGTCCACCAGGGCCTTCATCCGCGCGGGGGCGACGTTGGAGGCGACCGAGATGGTGCCCGCGCCGCCCAGCGCCAGGAAGGGGAGCACGGTGAAGTCGTCGCCGCTGAGCAGGGTGATGCGGTCGCCGCAGCGGATCAGGAGCTCGGAGATGACCGACATGTCGCCGGTGGCGTCCTTGATGGTGGTGATGTTGTCGACGCGCGAGAGGCGCTCGACGGTCTCCGGCAGGATTCGGATCCCCGAGCGGCCCGGCACGTCGTAGAGGCAGACCTCGAGGCTGGTGGACTCGGCGATGGCGCGGAAGTGCCGGTAGAGGCCCTCCTGGGTGGGCTTGTTGTAGTAGGGCGCCGTCGCGAGCACGCCCTGCGCGCCAGCGGCCTCGGCCTCGCGCGCGGTGGCGATGGCGGTGGCGGTGCTGTTGCTGCCGATGCCAGCCATGACGGGCACCCGGCCCGCGGCCTCCTCGACGGCCCAGCGGATGACCTGGATGTGCTCGGAGGCGGGCAGGGTAGGGGCCTCGCCGGTGGTGCCGCAGGGAACCAGCCCGTCGACGCCGCCGTCGATCTGGCGGCGGGCGAGGCTGCGGAAGGCGGCCTCGTCGAGTTCGCTGGGGGCGCCGGCCTCGGCGCCGGCCTTGAAGGGGGTGACCAGCGCGGTGAGTAGTCCCTGGAAGGTCATGTCAACTCCTGAGTCGGGGCGGCCCAATATCTCGCGGAACCCGTCAGAGGCAGCGGCGATCAGTTAACAATCGTCATTCTCACCACCTGGGGGGTATCGTGGACGCCATGCGGATGATCACCACCGCCCTGCTGCTGGCCCCCGGGCTGGCGCTGGCCGCCCCGAGCGAGGCGGAGCTGGTGGATCGCTTCCTGAACGGCGAGAGCCAACCGAGCACATCCAGCGAGGCCCGGGTGGAGAAGCCGGTCGAGGCGCTGCTCAACGAGCCCAACCTGTACCTGACCCGGGATGAGCTGGGGAGCGTGGTGCTGAAGTCGGTGGGTGGAACCCTGGACCTGGATCTCTCGGGGCAGAACCTCGCGCTGCGCGGCGTCGAGCGCTACGACGCGCTGGCCGAGGAGGCCCGGGTGCGCTCCGAGGTCGTGGGCTCCGTGTGCAGCCTGCGCTCCGAGGTGCTGCACTACCGGGACGCGTCCGCCCGCTCAGCCGCTCTGGAGGCGAGCCAGCGCCGCCTCGACCTCCTGATCACCTCGATGAAGGCCCGCGCCGCGCTGGGTGAGGTGTCCTCCTTCGACGCCTCCCGGGTGGCCATGGTGGCCGAGACCCGCCGCCCGGATCCCGCCGAGCTGATCGGCGCTCAGGCGATCGCCTCCGATCGCATCGCGGAGGGGCTCGGCGCGCCGGTCTCGGAGATCGCCTTCGGCGAGCTCGCCCCCCTGCCGTCGCTGTCCTCGATCGTCTCGCGGGGCCTCGCCAACAGCCCTGAGCTGATGAGCCAGCGCGCTCACGCCGAGGCCGCCTCCCGGCGACTCACCGCCGCCCGCCTGGGGCTGGTGCCCGATCTGAACGTCTACGCCGCCATGCGACTCGACGAGCTGCCCGGCGTCGTTGACACGGGCAACCCCGGCTACGAGCTGGGCTTGTCGGTTGAGATCCCGCTCTGGGACAAGAACCGCGCCGAGCGCCGGGACATCGTCGGGGAGATGGCGCGCCTGGAGTACGACCTCACCGTGAGTCGGGGCATGCTGGAGGCGGAGCTGGGCGGGCTCTACGACGCGGCCGTGAGCCTGGAGCGCTCGCCCCCCGCCGCCGTCGACACCGCGGCGACCTGGAGCGAGGCGCTGTCCAGCTACCTCGCCGGCGCCGCCGCCCTCCCCGAGCTGCTCACCACCGCCGAGCACCTGGACGACGCGACGCTGGAGCAGATCGCCCACGACACCGCCCGCCGCCGCGCGCGGCTGGAGCTGTCCTGCGCCGCCGGCGTCTTCCTGGAGCCCGACATCCAGGACGCTGTCGAGCAGGCGCTGGACTGAACCCGCTGACGAGGCGAACCCGATGGGACTGGACTACACCCTCCGCGCGGACACCGCGCCGCCGACCTCCTGCGCCATGGGCCGTGAGCTGGGCTCCATGCTGCTCTGCTACAGCGCCGGCTACGAGTGCGCCGCCATCGAGGCGGGCTGCGGGCTCGACCTCTCGGGGCTGGCCGGGACGCTCCCCCGCGAGCCGGGCTCCGGCTCCTGGCGACCCCTGCTCACGCTGGCGACGGCGCTGACAGCGCTCGCCAGGGCCCGCAGGGAGCACCCGACGGTCTTCGAGCAGATCGACCCCAAGGTGGTCGATCCTGACTTCTTCCAAGGCCGCTTCGCCGAGACCCTGGACGCGCTGCTGTCCTTCCTCGATGGCGCCCGCGCAGCCGGCGCCCAGCGCGTCCGGATCAGCGTCTACTGAGGCCGCTGATTGGCTTGGATCAGTCGAGCCGGAAGGCTGTAATGACGGCGGCCTCCATCGCCTGAAGCTCCGTATCCGTCAGCATGGCGAAGTGTCGCTCGCGCTTGAGGTTGGAGAGCTCTCCGCCGTTGGATTGCACGAGCTGGATGAAGAGCGTGCGCTTTTCGGTCCGGCAGATCCACGATCTCGCGGACGGCCTCACGCGCGATGTCCAGGCCCAGTAGAAACGCCAGCTCATCCGAGAACTCTTCGTCGATGGCGATGTCCAGCCAGGTCGCGAGCGCCTCTACCATTTGAGTCAGATCAGCGTGGCGATAGAAGTCCCCGCTGTCCTCCGTGACGACGAGGACGCCCTCCTCATCGAGTTCGTAGTCCAGCAGCCGCATCAAGGGGCTGGAGAATGACTCCAAGGCGGCGTCGTAGTCCGCCCGCCGCGAGAGCATCACCGCCGACACCGGGATGATGTGGCTGGGCGGGGTGACGCCGTGCCGAGAGAGGTACCAATGGATCAGCCAGCGGTGAATCCGACCGTTTCCATCCGAGAAGGGATGCAGGAGGACGAAGGTGAAGGAGAGCGTCGCGGCGGCGATCACCGGATCGACATCGGCGAGCAGCCCGGGTCATAGCGCTCGACCAGGGCCAGGAGTCGCTGGTGAATGCCCACCGCCGAGATCGAGGCGACCCGAGCCGTTCGCCGGACCATCGGGGAGAAGCTCAGTCCACCGAGCGTGTTGAGGTCGATCCGCTGACGGCGGATCTTTCGTGTGACACCGACGATCTGACGCTCAGGATCGAGGAGCGGCTTGTAGTTCCCCTGAGCGACATCTGGGAGGTCCAGGCGACGTCCGGTGAAGACCTCGAACAGCAGCCATGCGCGGCGGGCGTAGGCGCTGGTTGGGTGGGCGCGGAGTTGTGCTGCAAGTGCATCTCCCAGATCGGGCGCGGCCTTGAACAGCGCTCGACTGATAGCGAGGTTCACGCCTTCGTATCGATAGGCGAACAGGAGCTGGCTCAGATCCTCCGAGGCGGGGCCGCGGGCGCTGGGAAGGATGATGACAGCGCCGCCTTCCAGCTCGCGACGTGTGCTGGTTCTGGCTGTGTATGTGCTCCGCCAGTGTGAAATGACCTTCAGCGCATGGCGTTCGATCAGGCAGGCGTAGCCAATCGGGGTGGCGTCTTCGGGGAGATTACTCACAGCGTTGATGTCTTCATTTTTGTTACCAGACACCAAAAATTATTAGATTCGGCATCTGAGCTTCAAAAAAGATTACACCAAGATGGTTGTGGCACCTCACCCAATTGCTCTCAGTCGTCGCGACCGCCGAGCAGGCCGGCGCGCATGGCCCAGTAGAGGAGCTGCAGGATCGCGGAGACAGCGGCGGCGAGGTAGGTCGCGGCGGCGGCGGTGAGCACCTTGCTCACGCCGGCCAGCTCCTGGGGGCCCAGCAGGCTGTGCTTCTGCAGCACCTTGCGCGCCCGGAGGGAGGCGTCGAACTCGACGGGCAGGGTCACGATGGTGAAGAGCACGAAGCCCGCGAACACCACCACACCCAGCGTCGACAGGCCGGTGAGGCCGATCATCATGCCGATGATGACCATCCAGATGCCGACGTTGGTGCCGATGTTGGCGACGGGAACCATCGCCTGACGCATGCGCATGGGCAGGTAGCCCTGCGCATGCTGGAGGGCGTGGCCGACCTCGTGGGCGGCGATACCGGCGGCGGAGATGCTGCGCCCGCCGTAGATGTCGGGGCTCAGGCGCAGGGTGCGGCTGCGGGGATCGTAGTGATCCGAGAGGAAGCCGCCGACCTGCTCGACGTTGACGTCGCGGATGCCCTCGGCGTCCAGGATGGCCTCGGCGACCTGGGCGCCGGTCATGCCGCGTGAGGTGGGCACCTGGCTCCACTTCTTGACAGCGGACTTGGTCCAGAAGGAGGCCCCGGCGCTCAGCACGAAGCCGATCGCGAGGATGATCATGTAAAGGGGGTCGAAGTACATGCCTGGAAAGTTATCCATGCCAGCGCCCGCGCCAAGCCCTACCTGGAGATCCTGTGACCATTCCTTTCTTATGCGTCTTCCTCGCCTACCTGTTGATCCTGGGGACCAAGGCCCCGGTGGGGGTGGCGCAGTTCAAGTCGGAGGGGGGCTACAACAACAGCAGCCCTCGGGAGCAGCAGGCGACGCTGGAGGGGTGGGGGAAGCGGGCGCTGGGGGCGCATAGCAACACGATCGAGGCCTTCCCGATGTTCGCGGCGGCCGTGATGGTGGCTCATCTTGGCGGGGCGGATGAGCGACATGCGGCGCTTGTTTCGGTGGGGTTCATCGCTGTTCGGACGATCTATCCGGTGCTCTACATCTTGGATATCCATATCGGTCGGTCGATCGTTTGGACTGCTGGATATGGGCTCTGTGGGGTGTTGATGTTGTTGCCGCTGTTTGCTTGATGGGCGGGTTGTCGGTTTGTCGAGTCGGTTTGTCGAGTCGGTTTGTCGAGTCGGTGGGTTTGTCGGGTTTGTCGGGTTCGGCTCGGTTTGGGCGGGTTCGGCTCGGTTTGACGGAGGTTGATGGTTCTGAGCGATCGGTTTTGGCAGTCGCGGGCTCGTAGTTTGAGCGTCTCGTCGAGGCGCCGTCGTTCTGCCTGTTGGGGTTTTGGACTTCCCGATCCTTTGTGGTGGCGCGGTGCCCCTGGGTAGATTCGACGTGTGCTCGCTGCGCTAACGAATCCCCGGACGATCCGTCAGTATCAAGTCGACAAGGTTGGTGGCCGGTGCCGTGCAGCTTGCGTCACACACGCCCGAATCTCCCTGGTCGGGGCACTTCGCCACAACGGTCCCAGGGCGTCCTCAGCTCGCAGGCAGACGACTGAACGTCTGGTAGCCCTCTAGAACCGACTGGAGGTAGCGAGGGCGTTCCCCCTGCCTTCGTGACCTCACCGCCCTTGTCGACAACGGCGTGGGCTTACCGTCATCGAGCCCAGGAGGGGAGAGGAGAGAGGTACGGGGTGGACCGGGACACAGGTGGGAGAGGCTCCGCACCCACTGTGGCTTCATGAGCAGCCGCCCATCGTTGCGCGGAGGACTGGATGGGGAATGGGTCGTCACCACCGGGCTTGGTGGCGCAGGTTCGCCAACCTGGGCGGCACTTGCGACCGAGCGCTGAAACTCGAGAACGTCCTCATGACTCACGGCCCGCGACAGCCCTTCTGAGTTTGTCGCCGTCGGCTCCAAGGCTTCAGCTCGCACCCTGGTTTGCGACCTGCGCCACCAAGCCCCGTGGTGACGACCCATCCCCCAGCCAGTCCTCCGCGCAACGATGGGCGGCTGCTGTTGAAGCCACAGTGGGTGCGGAGCCTCTCCAACCTGTGTCCCGGTCCCACCCCGTACCTCTCTCCTCTTCCCTCCTGGGCTCAGTGAGGGTAAGCCCGCGCCGTTGTCGACAAGGGCGATGCCGTTGGGGAGCAAGAGGAACGCCCTCGTCACCTCCAGTCGATGCTGGAAGGCTACAAGCGTCCAGTCGTCTGCCTGCGGGCTGAGGGCGCACTGGGACCGATGACGTCGAAGTGCCCCGACCAGGGAGATTCCGCCGTGTGTGACGCAAGCTGTACGGCACCGGCCACCAAACTCTGTCGACTTGATGCTGACGAACCAGCCGGGGATTCGTTAGCGCAGCGAGCACACGGTGAAGCTCCCAAGGGGCACCGCGACACCCAAAACGGTCGGGAAGTCCGGAGACCTCTCAGGCAGCACGACAGCGGATCGGCGAGACGCTCAAACAACGAGCCCGCGACTGCCAAAACCGCTCTCGACAGTCCCATCAGCCTTCGTCAAACCGAGCCGAACCCAACAAACCCACCGACTCGACGAACCAGCCGACCCGGCGAACCAGACCGACCAAACAGCGGCATCCTTGCTCCTCCTCGAGAGACAGTGTATTCGCGCCACTCAACCAGGAGCGGACTCGATGACCGGCCTCTCTCTCATTCTGTTCGCATGCGCTGGAAAGCAGGTTCCCGCGACGAGCACATCAGGTGCTGCTGAAGAGGTGCCCGCCGAGGTCGCCCCCGAGATCGCCCCCGAAGAGGTGCGGGTGCCACGGGTCGCGCCGACGATCCATCGCTTCGCGGCCGAGGGGTATGGCTTCGCCTTCGACGACGACGGGCACATCGTGGGTCGTACACCCACCGGGCTGGTTCGCTGGACACGCGAGGGGGAGCTGTTGAGCGAGGTCGAGATCTCGAACCTCCCCGAGTACTGCGGCGGAGGCTTCACCCCGGCTGGTGATCGCTATCTGTGTACGGCCTCCGGGGTGATCCTCCTCGTGGCCGTGGAGACCGGCGCGGAGCTGCTGCGGCTGGCGACAGTGGACTTCCCCGACTCCTACCAAAACCCGGTCTGGCACCCGGCCGGAGAGCGCTTCGCCGTGGGCGGCAGTGACCTTCACATCGTGGACCTGCGCGATGGCTCGATGCGTTCGACGCCGCTCCCGCTGCAAGACCCTGACTACACCCGGTCGGTCGAGGCCTTCCTCGATGATGACAGGCTCCTCGTCGACCACAAGAACGAGATCACCGAGTACATCTTCGGTGACGCCGACCTCTGGGTCGGCTGGGACCACCACAACTACAAGATGCGCTTCTATCGCGGCCGTGAGCCGGCGCCGTACCACACCATCTCGACCGCCTACTCGACCAACCTGCACCTCTCTCCGGACGGCCTGACGGCCTACCTGAGCGGCTTTGATGGGGAGATCTACACCTGGGATCTGAGCGCGAAGCGGCCTGTCCGTTCGGAGGCGGACTTCAAGTTGTACGAGCTGGATGAGCACGTCGAGGTGGCTCGTCCGTTGGGCTATGATGACGTGGCTGAGGTGCTCACCCCCGACGGTGTGCCCACCGCCGCCGTGCCCTGGCACTACCGGTCCTGTGTCAGTGACTCGTTCCTGTGGACGTGGTGGGGGCGCGAGCTGGTGAAGCTCCGGCCGTCGGATCTGTCGGTGGTCGATCGGGTGATGTTGCCGGAAGGGGCGTACCCGGGGGTGACCGGGTGCAGTGACGCCGGGGTGGTGACCAGCGATGGTGAGACGACGTGGTGGCGGATCGGCGATCAGCCCTTCGATGGGCCGCTGGAGATGCCGCTGTACGAGAGTGAGCTGATGCTCTCCGACAGCGGCGACGCCATCGTGGCTCGGGACGACGGGGGGATGGTCGTGCTCCTGATCAACCCGCCGGAGTGATAGAGGCTCCGTATGCGCTTGATGATGCCCTTCGCTCTGACCATGACTGCACCCTTCGCGGGCTGCGCGCCCAAGGGTGAGCCGTCGAGCGGGGGGGACACCAGCATCGAGGCATCCGAGCCTTCGACCGACTCGGAGACAGGTGCCATTGCAGACACAGGCGACGGCGTGGAGAACGACACAGCGGTCACCGATACCGTTGATGACACCGCGACTACCGGTACAGCCGGTGACACGGCGGATGATGCGACCTCGGAGCCCGAGGCGTCCCACTGTGAGATCGGCGAGTTCACGCTGACCTGCGACCACCAGACGACGACCCTCTACACCGGCTTCACCGGGCTCCTGCCCCGGGAGGTGCACTGGCAGGTGCCGCTGGGTGAGGCCCCGGCCGGGGGATGGCCCACGGTGGTCTTGTTCCAGGGCTCGCTGTTTACCGCCGAGCTGTTCTGGATCGTGCTGGATGTGGAGGTGTTCGGCTTCTGGAACCAGGGGCTGCTCACCAAGAGCCTGCTGGACAGCGGCTTCGCGGTGCTCACCCCCGAGGCCCACGCGGGCGGGGCGACGGCCTGGGACACCAACATCCCGCCCATGTCGCTGTGGTGGGAGCTGTCCGAGGACAACCAGTTCATGCTGGACATCTTCGAGCACATCGACGCCGGGGGCTTTGGAGCACTCGACACGGATCGACTGTACGCCTCGGGGATCTCCAGCGGCGGCTACATGACGAGCCGCATGGACCTGGAGTACCGGGAGCGCTTCCGCGCGCTGGCGATACAGTCGGCCTCCTACGCGACCTGCGCGGGGCCGGTGTGCTCGGTGCCGGACCTGGACGCGGGGCACCTGCCGACCCTCTTCCTGCACGGCGCGGACGACCTCATCGTCCCGCTGTACACCATGGAGCCCTACCACGAGGCGCTCCAGGCGCTCGGCGTCGACACCGAGGCCATCATCCAGGACGGCGTGGGGCACGGCTGGATCGATCCCGCCCCCGAGGCCATCACCGACTGGTTTGCGCGCCACTGATTCGCGCATCACGGAGGTCGAAGCGCTCGGACTGATGGGGCGGGCTTCCGCGGTCGCTTGCGCTTTATGTATCGAGCCGATATATATCGATTCGATATGTGGAGGTGTGATGAAGAGCCCGACCGAGTGCCTCTTGCTGGGGCTGATACATGCGCGCCCGCTCACCTCCTATGAGGTCCACAAGGCGCTCCGGCACCTCGCCGCGCACCACTTCAGCTCCAGCTACGGCACCATCAATCCCGCCCTGAAGCGACTGGAGAAGCGGGGCTGGCTGCAGGGTGCCGACCTCTCCGAGGGGGGGCGTCGCAAGCGGCAGTACACGCTGACCGAAGCCGGACGCCAGGCGTTTGCTGCCTGGATGAGCGAGCGAGACGTCGCGGACCAGGGAGAGCACGGGATGCTGGTGCGCCTGTTCTTCCTGGGGCTCGTCCCCGAGGCGGAGCGCGTCAATATTGTGCGCAACCTCGCGGCCGCAGCCGAAGCCGTGGCCGGCTCCATGGCGCAGCAGCGCACGCAGGCGGCCCAGGTCGCCGCGTCCGTTGAGCCGGCCCTCAAGGAGCTGGCGGCATCGCAGCTCGCCGCCCTGGACTACGGGATCGCCCATCATCACTTTGTCGCCGCGTGGCTGCGCGAGCGGTTCCCGGGGTGGGCACCATGAAGTGGATAGGCATGGGGCTGGCCGCTGTGGCGGTGGTCTGCATCGTGGGGGCGCTGATCTGGCTCTTCGGCGGCGCGTCCCGACCCGCGCCCACCGGCCCCTTCGCGGTCGGTACGCGGCTGTTTACGGTCGAGGATCCGCAGCGTCTGGAGACCTGGGGCGCGCACATCGGCGAGCCGCGCCAGGTCGCCGTGCGGGTGTGGTACCCCGCGACACCCGGCGACGAGCCGCTGCTGACCTCCATGGACGGGAGGGTGTCCGCTGCCTTCGGGGAGCTGTACGGGTTTCCGATACCCGGCAGTGATGGCCCGCCGTCCGCGTCGCGGATCGACGCGGCTCCTCTCGGTGAGGCCCACCCCGTCGTGCTGTTCTCCCACGGTGGGTTCAGCGACGCCGGACAGAACGCGTCGCTGATGGAGGAGCTCGCGTCCCACGGGTACGTCGCCGTGTCCATCGGACACACCCACGAGTCGGTGATGACCCTGTTCCCGGCTGATCGCGCGGTCCCCATCGAACCTGAGCTGGGCGGCGCGATCGCGGAGCTTCAGGATGCGAGCGCCGAGACGATCGGCACCTATCGGAGGGCCCTCGACGCGCTGACCTCGGCCAGCAGCCACGCCGAAGCGCGGGCGGCGGCGCTCGGGCTCGGAGAGGCCTATCGGGAGATGTGGTCGCCCATGCCTGTCAGCATCGACGACCTGGTGGAGACCCGGGTCGGCGACCTCGAGAGGGTCGCGGAGGTGCTCCGGGGTTGGAACGCCGACCCCGAAAATCCCCTCTACGGTCAGCTCGATCTGGACCGCCTCGCTATCGCCGGGCACTCGCTGGGTGCCTACGCGGTGGTGCACGCCGCGGCCCAGCAGCGGGTGTCAGCCCAGGCGATCGTGGCGCTGGACATCCCCTACTTCCTGCTGGATGGCTCGCATCGGTATCGGGTCGACCAGCCGCTGCTCTCGCTCTACGCCGAGTCCACCAGACTGGGGCACGGTGAGAGAGCGCACACGGCGGGCGCCAACCGCTTCCTGGCGGCGAGCCAGCGAGAGCGCACGCTCGCGGGGACGAGCCACATGAACCTGAGCGACATGAACTTCCTGCCACGCGTCGTTCGCTTCACCGGCTTGTTGGGCCCCGTTGATGGCGCGGAGGCGACCGAGGTGGTGCGTGCCGAAGTCCTGAGCTTCCTCGAAGACGAGCTCGATTAGCGAGCCCCTGCAGCGCCCCACCCCGGCCCGGGGCTGCTGGGTGACTCCGAGGACCGCTGAGGTCGACGGCATCGTTTTCAGTGGGCGTGAACGGAAATTGTGAGTCACGGTTGTCGTTCATGGAGCGTAATGCTTATGTAGTGTGACCCAACCAACAAGGGGGACTCATGTTCATCACAGCGCTCATCGGAATTCTCGGGGGGGGTAGCCTTCGCCTCGGGTGACGCCTGCCCGTCCAGCCCTGTCGATTATGACTCGGAGGACTGTGTCATCAGTGACTACTACGACCCGGTCCTCGGCAGCTCCTACAGCGTGGATGTCTGTGGTGCGTACAACCTCGCGGGGAAGACAGTTTGGGTCTGTACGTTCCGTGGCGCGCAGGGGGGCTCGAAGATCACGGTCGTGGAAGATTATGATGACGATGCGTCCTCGAAGAATACCTACGAGTCCTGGGGAACCTACTGGTACTACGAGCTTCTCCCTGGCGGCGGGACCATCCTTCGGAGCGAGAGCTTCTGCTGTCAGGTGCAAGATGACGCCAACACCCAACACCATGTCCTGGTCTACGGCAGTGACTTCGGCGATGATGTCCGGTTTCATGCTCCGGTGAGCGTCACGAACCTCAAGCCCACCGGCATCAACCCAGGAGGGTTCACCGGCACGGTCTATGCGTATGGTGGTGACGATGACATCTACGGCTCGAATGACAACGGTCTGATCGAGGCGCTCCACGGAGGAGACGACGAAGACACCATCTACGGCAACGCCGGCAGCGAATACATCTATGGTGATGATGGCAGCGACACCCTCTTCGCGGGAACCAACGGCTCCATCATCTATGGTGGAGAGGGGGATGACACCATCAACGGTGGGGCGGGAGGAGACATCATCTTTGGTGAGGGCGGCGTGGACACCATCATCGGCAAGGAGGGAGACGACGACATTGACGGTGGTGACAGCATCGATCGGATAAACGGAGGGGATGGGAACGATGAGATCTATGGTGGCGACGGGGCGGATGTCATCTGCGGTGGTGATGGGGATGACGACGAGCTGTACGCGGATGACCCTGACACGGAGACACCGTTCACTGACCAGCTCTGGGATACCAGCGCGGCGGTCATCGATTGTGGTGTCTCAACCGCAGGCACTAACTGGGGGGGAGCTTCTGGTGCTGTAAGTAATTGCGCCTCGGGCGATGAGATTGCGACTGAGCCTTCCGCCTGTCCGGGGATCTGAGTGAAGTCGAGGTGGTGTATCGTAGTCTTGCTGAGTGGCTTGGGCTGCTCACGGGTTGGTAAAGGCATAGACTCTACAGAAGATAGTAGTCTCGATGCGGTTGGTGTTGATTCAATCTATGATAGTTCAACGGGACTCGATACCTCTGATGGTTCTGAGGAAGAAGCCTGTGATGGTATTGACAACGATCGAGACGGGACAACTGATGAGGGACTCGGTGACGCAGACTCAGATGGTGAGAGTGATTGCTCTGATGGGATGTGTACCATTTTATGGGATTCAGGAGCGGAACAACTGAAAGAACAGGACACCTGTCCGTGGCCGACACCATCAGGTACACTCTGGGATGTGACTATCCTTTGGGAGCACAAGAGCAAAGAACGATACTTCTGTTCCATCACTTCAACCCTGGACGTCAGCGGGGATGGGTACGCCGACCCTGTGTGCACGGATAATGCCTACAATTACCTGACTAAGGCATTGTCGGGGGTGGACGGCACTGTGTTGTGGGAGACGCACGATATCGCGGGAGACACACCTACGGTCTCATTGGATTTTGATGGTGATACCTCCCCTGAAGTGCTCGGCGCTACCTGTTATTGGTCTGAACTCCCAGCAGAGAGCTACGATGCTGTCGACATCACCTTCCTTGAGGGTGACGGGTCGCTGGCGTGGTCAGAGAGGGCCTTCCTCCCGGATACTCGCTACAGCACGAGGTCCGATTGGAACTTCTCGTTGGTGCCGACTGATCTTGAGGGGGACCATTCGTTGGAGATCTTGACGAACTGGGCGCTCTTTCGAGAGAACGGCGCGGAGGAGATCGAGTACCAATATCCTTTGGATGCATCCAACAAGGGTAACTTCGGTGGGGTCTCCAACGGAGACCTGAATCTGGATGGTGTCCAAGAGATCTATGCGGATGGACGCGCTTATGATAATAACGGCCTTGTCTTATGGGAAGTGGAAGAGCTGGCGGACCGAAGCAGGTTCATTGACAGTGTCACCCCAGTGCTTTTTCAGGCTGACGATGATGATGAGGGAGAGGTGGCCTGGGTCAGCGCTAGCGGTGTGACTATCTCTGATACCGATGGGACAACCCTTCAATATTACCTTGCGGATGTTCAGCCCAGTGATGGGACGGCACCGATGCGGTCTTGCGCGGGGGATTTCACCGGGGATGGACGAATGGAGTTTTTGACTGGTGCGTTGGAGTCAAATATTCTGGCCATGAATGCTGACGCAGAGGTTCTCTGGTCGTTTGAGGTGAAACATAGTACTTTCGCAGGTGAACAAGCCAACACCACTTGCTCAGTCTTTGATTTCGATCTTGATGGAAGGGTGGAAGTCCTTTTAGTAGATTCCCATAACTTTTATATTCTTGATGGAACTACCGGAGAGATTTACTTCCAAGACGACGATGTTATCGGAGGGTATATTTACACAATGCCCACAGTAATTAGTATTGTAGATGTCGATGGGGATGACTCAGTCGAGATCATCGTGACAGGGGTTCCAGGGGAGTACAACGACTACACTTCAGTCCGTGTGTACACCCACGCGTCAGGGGAGTGGCCTCCTGGGATGCGTATCTGGGGTCACCAGAACTGGTCGGGTGTTGGCGCGCGGTCGGATGGGACGCCGACGTATGAGGTGGAGACGCCGTGGCTGACGACGGGGCTGTTTCGCGGTCAGCCGTCGTGGGTGCCCGAGGGGCGCGACCTGCGCGCTCGGCTGGAGGAGACCTGCGTGTCCTCCTGTGTCGATGGTGTGGGCACGGTCTCCATGGCTGTCCACCTGGAGAACTACGGCCCCTGGGAGGCGCCGGTGGGCACGCCGATCGCCCTCTACACCAGCGACGCCGACGGCGCGTGGACCCTGGAGCGCACCCTCTCGCTCTCCGAGGCGTTGCCCGCCTACACCGCCACGGGGGCTTTCCCTGTTGACCTGCCCATCGAGCGCGCCCGATTCGGCGTCCGCGTCGTCGCCGGGGACTTCGGCGATGGCGTCCTCCCCGAGGATGACTGCGTCCCGGAAGACAACACCCTCGAGTGGAGGCCAGACGCCTGCACCCCGTGAACGACAGCGCTCAGGTGCCCGCGCGCTCGACGGTCACGGGCACCCCGGAGAGCACGGCGGTGCCGCCCAGATCGTCGATCTGTGTCGGGTCCGTCAGGTCGTTCAGGCTCACCCCGGGCTGCCGCCCGGCGACTGAAAGCCGCGCGCCCTGGCGACCGTGGCCGAACCCGTGGGGCAGGCTCACCACCCCGGGCATCACCTCATCGCTCACCACCACCGGCGCCTCCACCGACCCCACCCGCGAGCTCACCCGCGCCGTGTCGCCGCTCGCCAGCCCCCGCGCCGCCGCGTCGTCGGGGTGCACCAGCAGCGTGCAGCGATCCTTGCCCTTCATCAGCCTCGGCGCGTTGTGCATCCACGAGTTGTTCGAGCGAAGCTGCCGCCGCCCGATGAGCAGCAGGCTGTCCCCCGGATCCTCCTCCAGGCTCGCCGCCAGCCGCGCCACGTCCGCGATCACCGGCGGCGGCGCGGCCGCGATGCGCTTCTTCGCCGTGAACAGCCGGGCCGGCAGCGCCGGCGTCAGCGGCCCCAGGTCCATCCCGTGCTCCGCCGCCTTCAGCCCGCTCAGCGTGAGCCCCGGGTGCGGGCCGATCCGCAGCGCCATGTCGATGAGCTTCGCCGGCCCCATCACCCGCGTCGCCGCCGAGCGACCCCGCGCCGTCACCCCGCGCCCCCGCACCAGCCGCTTCTGCAGCCCCGCCAGGATCTGCCAGTCGTCCAGCGCGTCGGGCTTCGGCGCGAACACCCTCGGCGACCACTTGGCCACGTTGCGCACCGCCAGCAGGTTGAAGGCCAGATCGTAGTGATCCCGCTCCAGGGGCGAGACCGGCGGCAGGATCAGGTGGGCGTGGCGCGTCGTCTCGTTGAGGTAGGGGTCGATGCAGACCATGAAGTCCAGCCCGGCCATCGCCGCGTCCAGCGCCTTGCCGTCCGGTGTGGACAGGGCCGGGTTGCCCGCGAAGGTCACCAGCGCCCGCACCTGCCCCTCGCCCGGGGTGGTCATCTCCTCGGCGAGGGTGGCCACCGGCAGCTCGCCGTTGACCTCGGGGAGATCCCGCACCCGGGAGCGCCAGCGATCGAAGCCGCCCTTGCCCATGAGGTTGGGGCGGGCCAGCGGATCCACCGCCGGGTTGGTGAACATGGCGCCGCCGGGGGCGTCCAGGTGCCCGGTCACCAGGTTGAGCACGTTGATGAGCCACTGGCAGAGCACCCCGAAGCGCTGGGCGGACACCCCGAGGCGCCCGTAGAGCACCGCCCGCTCGGTGCCGGCCAGATCCCGGGCCAGCCCCCGGATGACCTCGGCGTCGATGCCCGTGAGGCCCGCAACCCGCTCGGGGCTCAGGTCCGCGACCGCCGCCCGCGCGACGTCGAGCCCGTCGGTGATGGCGCCCAGCCGGCCGGGCTCCGCGAGCCCCTCGTCGAACACCGTCTGGAGCATGGCCGCCAGCAGGAGCGCGTCCGCGCCGGGCCGGATGAAGTGGTGCTCCCCCGCGAGCTTCGCGGTCTCCGTGCGCCGGGGGTCGATGACCACCACGCGACCGCCGCGCGCCCGGATGGCCTTCAGGCGCTTGCCGATAGCCGGGGCGGTCATGATGGAGCCGTTGGAGGCCGCCGGGTTGGCGCCCAGGATGATCATCAGGTCCGCGCGGTCCACGTCGGGCACCGGCATCAGGAACTGGTGGCCGAACATCCAGTGGGCCGTGAGCATGTGCGGGAGCTGATCGGCGCTGGTGGCCGAGTAGCGCTGGCGGGTCTTGAGCGCGCGCATGACCTCCGGGGCGAAGATCATGGCGCCCAGGTTGTGCACCGTGGGGTTGCCCAGGTACATGGCGACGCTGTCGTCGCCGTGCGCGTCCTGGACGGCCAGCAGCTCCTCCGCCGCGAGGTCGAGGGCGGCCTCCCAGCTCATCGGCTCCCAGCCGGCGCCCACGCGCCGCATGGGCTGACGCAGGCGATCGGGATCCTCGTGTAGATCCTGGAGGGCCAGCGCCTTGGGGCAGAGGTAGCCCTGGCTGAAGGGATCCTCCTTGTCGCCCACGATGGCGGTGATGGCCTCGCCGTCGACGGTGATGGAGAGGCCGCAGGTGGCCTCGCAGAGCGGACAGGCGCGGTGAACGGTGCGAGTCATGTACCATCGTCGCATGAGTAAGGATGAGCCGACCATCATCGACGTCGGGGTCGTGGAGACGCGGGTCGCCGTGCGGCAGCCCGCGGCGGTCGCGCCCGGGCAGACAGCGCTGGCCACGGGGCAGGCCGGGTCGGAGCCCCAGCTCCCCATCCGGCAGGCCATGCCGGCGATGCTGCGGGCCTCCTCCGACGCCTTCGGCAGCGCGGTGGGGGCGCTGCTCAGCGACCTGGATCAGCTCTCGGCGGGCATGGAGCGCATGGCCTGGCTCGGCGGCACACCCTCGCTGCTGGAGGACGAGCAGGCCTACCAGCAGGCGGTGGCGCAGATCCGCTGGTGGGGCGAGTTCCTGAAGGGCCTGCCCAACCCGCAGCTGCTGTCGACCAAGGTGCGGGCGGCGGTGAAGAACGCCGAGACGGCGCGGCTGCGGACCCGGGTGCTGGCCCGGGAGGCCGCGCTGGTGGAGCACCGCAGGCTCGTCGGAGAGCAGCTCGACCGGTCGGAACTCTCCGGCGGGGAGCGCTTCCGCCTCGGCAAGATCTACGACGACCCCGACGCGACCGAGTGGTGGGTGGACCCGGACGCGGTGGTTCAGGCGGCGCTGGATCAGCTCCTGCCGCCGCCGGAGGTGGTGCCCATCGTCGCGGAGGATCTGGGGATCATGACCAACCCCTCGGGCTTCAACGCGGTCTCGGCGATGCGTGAGCACCCGGAGCTGGGCGGGCGGGCGCAGGCGATGGACGCGGCGATCGCCCAGGTGCTGCGGAGGGAGTTCAAGCTCTCGAAGAAGGACGCGGCGGCCCACGCGCCAGCGCTCACGGGCATCTTCTGGATCGCCATGCGGCGCGCCATGAGCGTGGGGGATCGGCAGCTGGCGACCTCGCTGCAGCTGATGGTGGGGACGACGGATCGGCCGATCCAGGAGCAGTTCGCCGAGGAGCTGCTGAAGAGCTGGCTGCACTACCTGGAGAAGCTGCCGCTGCCGAAGCAGCGGCTGTCGCTGGGGCAGCGCATCAACAAGCTGCTGGGGCGCGCGCCCGCGCCCACGAACGCCCTGCCGGCGCCTGAGCCCGCGAAGCAGATCGCCGCCCCCCGGCCCCGAGGGCTGCTGGGTGACTCCGAAGAGCGGTGATGGGTGTCGTGGCGCTCCCTACGAGTTCAGCAGCGCCTTCTGTCGCCAGCCCGGCGCGCGGACCTCGAACAGCGGCCCCGGTTGGAGCAATACAAGCTCCAATGCCGCCGCCATGCGCTGAGTCTGGGTGCCGAAGAGAAGCGCGTCGTGAGCGCTGGTTGCGGAGATAGGCCGCCCCAGGAGATAGCGGACGCCTGGTGTAAATCGATGGCAGTTATCTCGCCACCACGAGTCTATTGTCTCAGGGTCTGGCCAAGGGAGCCCCCCATCAGGATCCATCGCGACATCATCATCACCAGGGTCATCTGTGGGGCCGGCCTGGAAGTCCTCGGGAGCTTCGCCTTGGAGAGACTCCGCTTCGAGATCCAGTCCGGTAATCAGGGACAGCGCCGCCCCGGCGAGGCGGGCGGTGAGTGGCTCCTGTAGAAAGGTTAGCAGGGCAGGGATGACGCTCGGATTACCTGAGGCTCCGGCTCCGATGAGGGCGGATCGAGCCCAGCTGGGGTCCTCCCGAGCGCGCTCTAACCACTGCGCGACACCGCGTGTTGCCCGACGGCGTGCCACAAGAAGCGCGGCCTGATCCGCCAGCGCACCACCTCCTTGTACGAAGCCATTCAAGGTGTGGGTCGCGCGGTTGTCACCCAGTAAGGTTGCGGACCACGAGGCCCAGAAGCGGCAGCTGGGATCGGGGTGTTCCAAGTTCCCCAGCAGTGTGTACAGAAGCTCGTTTCGCCCGAACTCACCCACCGAGCGTAGCGAGCGAGCCCGGAGGAGTCGATCCTCCGATCGTAGTCCGCGACTGAGGGGGGCGTCACCGG
>Ga0316204_10000993_pt1 | contig 86587 bp, 68 predicted proteins | sample 6monrhotite_MG_2_FD_205661 | JGI IMG/M metagenome (GOLD analysis project Ga0316204, IMG submission 205661) | Microbial mat bacterial communities from mineral coupon in-situ incubated in ocean water Damariscotta River, Maine, United States -... | ecosystem: Environmental > Aquatic > Marine >... | reverse complement strand
TCTGAGTCCAAAGATCGCGTTCCATGCTTGATTCTCCGTGCAAAAGAGACCAAGTATGGACGCGTTTCTTTGTAGATTCAATGCCGAACAAGCGCCGAATGGCGCATAAGCCTCAGCCCGGGGGAGGCGAGTTTGCAAATCAAACACGCCTAATCGTCAAGGATCGCCTGCACGCGGTAGTACTGGGTCGAGAGGTAGTCGCGCCATTGCTCTTCGGTTTCACGGAGCTGGGCGTTGCGGATAATGCTCATGATTCTCGCGTCGGCTAACCCGAGCATCTCGGCGCTGCGGATCATTCCACGCAACGCGGGCTGATAGTTGGGATCGCGCTTGAGCGCGTTGTCGAAGTAGGTGAGCGAGTCTTGAGCCCATCCCACACGCTGGTAGGCGAGCCCGATGTTGTATTCCGGGCGTGGATCGGTGGGCTCGAGCCCCGAAGCGATTCGATAGGCCGACACGGCATCGGAATAGTTGCCCTGTTCGAGGAGCAGCTGACCCATATTGTTCCACGCGGCGTAGAGCTGATTGTCGAGTTCGAGCGTTTTGCGGTATTCGATCAACGCCTCGTCGGCCTTGCCTTCGAGGTGGAGCTTCGATGCTCGGGTGTAGTGTTCAATCGCCCCTTCGCGTTGGCGTTTGGAGTAGGCGATCGCCGGGTCGATCTCGTTGAACGCATCGGCGTTGTTCTGGGTTCGCGGGCTTGAGCCGGTGCACCCGGAGATGGTCATCGGGATGAGACCGACGCTCACGAGAAGGACAGCCACGGATGTGAATCTGGATTTGTGCATTGGGGCCAACTCCTATTGGGTGCGTTCGTATCGTGCAAAGATTGTCGTGATGGTCCAGTCCGTTTTCGAGGGAATGATCTTGATTTCGCTGATCTCAAGCCCGGGAACCTGCTGGGTTGAAATCTTCACCCACTCGAGCAACCGTTCGAGCGATGGGTCACGGACAGTGTATGTATAGATCAACTTGCGTGCATCGCCCTGAGGCTGCGTCGAAGTCTTGGGAATCCCCAGCTCGTTGCTCAGCTTCGCCTGGGCGGCGTATCGCTTGAACCGCAGGAGCATATCAGGGATCGGGGCGTACCGATCTGCAGCCGAGCTGCTCGCCTGGGTCTGTTCGAGTTCGCGAATCTGGGCGATGATTTGGTCGATTTGAACGACCTGGTTCGACTTGCGAACATTGGTCTCGATCGCAGCCGATCGCACGCGCCAGGCGATCACCAGCACCACAATCGAGACAAAGACCAGAAGCACCCCGAGCACGATCAGGTGCGATGGGTTGTTGAGCCGATGCTGGCTCTTGGCCTTGGCAGCGAGTTCGTACCGATCATCGACGCTGAGCCGATCCGATGATGTTCCCTGAAGACTCATGACTCATCCTCCAACTCGCCCCACCGAGCGGAATAGGTCGCTTCGATCTGCTGCCCGCGGTTCACCGGGTTCATCGAACGCCAGCGCAGGTGCGAGCCTTTGATCGCGTTGAGATTTAGGTTCAACTCGACCGCTTGTGCGAGATCGTCAACACGGATTTTGACCGTCACATTCGTGTTGTTGAGCCGGGCGGAGAGGATTTCGACCCCCGGGACACCAAAGACAAACGAGAGCGTCTCGAGTTCTTCAAGGATGGGCTTGGTCTGCGCCACAACCAAAGGCCCTTGGCTTTTTCGGATCTGCACGAGTTTGGCGTCGAGGGCCGTCATGACAAACTGGGACATGATGAGCCCTGGATCGTAGTTATTGATGGATTCGGCCCGTTGAATCTCGACGAGCTTGGTCTTGTCCTGAATCTCATGTGCTTGGGTGAAGAGCTCAACGCCCAGCAGCGAGATCGCGATTGAGATCGCGACCAATGCGATCCCCGCCCACCGATACATCGAGCGGTGCGCCCGGACGGGTCGGCTTTCGAGCGCGATGAGCGAACCCAGCGTGTCTCCCTTTGCGCCCGAGGCGATTTTGCTCAGGGTTTCGCCGATGGGGTCTTGGTGCTCGATGAGATCCACAAGCGCGTCGGGCCAGGCCCGGGTGATGGCTTGGCCGATCTCGCCTGCGCTGAGCCCGCGCTTGGTGGGCGTGGGTTCGTTGCCCGGGGTGTTTGGATCTGGGGTGTTCGGATCAGCGAGGGATTCGATCTGATTGGGTTGCCCGAGTACCACGATCCGCGATGGAGCGATCCCGAGTTGGGATGACCATCCGAGCCAGTCGCTGCAGAGCCGGGCGATGTCTTCTTCGCGGATCAGGGCGAGGGGTTCGTGCTCGCCTTGGGCGATGGCGATGCGTGAGCTGCCCGCGGTGATGAGTTTCCCGCCCCGCGACCACGACCAGATCAATCGCCCGTCATCAGCGTCGATCGCGATCACGGCTGCGATGGGCGCATCAGATGAAACAATCCGCTGGGCGCTCTTCGATGGATCGCCCGCACCGGGATCCCAGACACACGCCAAGGCGTGCCAGATGGTTGTAAACTTTTCGACCCGGATGCCGATGGCATCGAGCTCGTCTTTGAGCAGCCGACCGGGGATATCTGGGGCAGCCATCACCGCTGCCCGCGAGCCCGTCGAGGTTTGGTCATCATCGAGAAACTCGAAACTCAGCTCCATAGGCATCTGGGGGAACCGCTCGCTGAGTCCTGAGTGTGTCTCGGGCTCGAGCGCGTCGAGATCGACCTGGGCGTTGGTGCCATCGGTCGCGCTCTCGAGCAATGATTCATCCGCATCTTCAGGCTTGACCCATGAACACACCGCCCCATCGGTATCGAGACACAGCACCGAGAGCACACGGGGCTTGCCCGTCCCCGCCCCGAGCCGATCACGGATCCACCGGGCGCCTTCATTGATGCTCCGCCCAACAAGCAATGGGTCTGCCCCGCCCGAGCCCTGCCAGGTGTCATCGGTGTGCGTGCCGATGAGCCGAAGCGAATGAAGCACTGCTCCGCGGTCTGATCTTCGGATATAACACACACGATCGTTCAATGCTGGTCCTGTCTACGCTTGATGAAGATTGGTTGACCTTGATCCCCCGCCGATGGGGTTGGTTCGCTTTGGGTCAGTTGCTCTGGTTTGGTTTCTTCTTGTTGAAGCTGCTCCGATTGGATCCCAAAGGCTTGGGCACCGGGCGGTTGTATTCCTTGACCGGCGAGAGCCCGCGGAGCTCGCGTTCTCTTCTTCGCCGGGCGCCGGGTTGTTGGCGTGGAGGCAGAGCCATGATGGCTGCTTCGTCCTCAGCGGTCAATACAGAGCCGTTTTTCGCGGCATCTGCAACATCGACCTTGCCCCCGCCGATGAGTGTGATCGAGGCGCCTGATCGAGAGGCGAGCTTGATCTGCGCTCGTTTCTCGCCATCGGTCATCACGATGTAGTTGGGTGTGATCCGCTCAGCGGTCAGGTCAGAGAACCCGTCCGCGCCCGCTTTGGCGACTTGCCCCAGCGCGACGATGCGTTGCTTGCCGTCGATCCGGATAAAGGCATGGCGGGCGGATGGATCATTGATAAATCCGATATACCGGACCCGCTTGACGATCTCGCCCGAATCGGTGGTGGGTGTGATGATCGTGGTGGTCTCGCCGGGCTCTGGCTCGGGGGGGGCAGCGAGCTTGGGGGCGTTGTCGAGCAGCGCAAATCGTTGGGCAAGCCCGATGGTGTCGATATCGCGGTGATCGGCCGTTTGGTCACTCGCAGCTTTCTTGATATTCGCCGAGCCATCGGGCAGCCCATTCTCCGCGTTGTTCGTGCTCTGGATCGTTGGTCCCACAGCCGGTTCAGGGAGATCGAGGATGCCGATCGCGACGGCACCGAACACAAAGCCCGCCGAGGCGATCTGCGCCCCGAGCGTCCAGGCTTTGGCCCGTGATCGGGAGATGGTCTTGGTGGTGTGGGTCGCGTTGCTCATCGTGCTCTTTCTGTTCATTGCTCATCGTGCTCAGGGGGAGCGCATTTCATCGTCGGTATCGGCTTGATCGGGCATATCTGGACAGATATCCCCGATTCTGATCGCCATGCTCGTCCACAAAGGGTAGACGCGCTGGGTGGAACATTCACAAGTCCGCCCTCTTCGAGTCGCCCGGGAGTGGGTCGATCAATGCTTGGGTCAATAGAGTTCACCCAGATCCACATCTCTCGACTTGATCCCGATGTCTTTCCAGGTGATGAACGCACCAAGTTCCATTGGATTGCCGCCGTTGTTGCGGGCGTTGACCCGAATTCTGGTAATTCCGCCGTAGCGTGAGATCAATCGGCCCCGATTCATCCCTCGCCCCGCCCGAACCTCAATAATCACGGCCCAGAGTTCGATATCAACCGCGAAGGTTCTCAGGACGGCTGCGCGCTGCTCGCTCGAGAGCCCGGCCGCTTGGGCTGCTCTGGTGAGTTCGGTGCGGGTGACTTTGGTTCCTTGGTTTCGCAGGATTTCAAGTTCAGCGAGGAACCGATCGGCGAACTCGCCCGCAGCCACCCGTGTCGCAGCATCGAGCACTTGCTCAGAAGCCGAGCCGACACTGATTTGTGTTGGTCCAAACGGGCGGGTGAATCGGAGGAAGTCCTCGCGGGAGGTGTTGAGCGAGAGGTTCCGCAGGATCGCGCCCCCTTCTTCGATCTGCCGATCGGTGCTCCCGGTGAGATTGCTCAGCGCGGCCCCCTGGGCATCACGGAGGTATACCGAAACCTCCGAGCCGTCGGCGAGGATGATGTCCATCGCGTGCCCGTCTTCGATCCCGAGCACATCGAGCAAGTCGCGCCCGTTCTGCTGGCGCAGCCACGCGCCGATGGCTTCTTGAAGCCCGCGCCCGAGATGATGATCCTGATACTTGGCGACTTGGCGATTGACTGTCTTTGTCTGTGCGCTAAACCGGTTCATCGCCATCCCGATCCCGAGCCCGACCACCACCATGAGCATGATGACCATCGCGATGGCAAATCCTCGCTGATGAGGATCACTCGAACCGCTTCGGGATGGTGTGTGCATCTTGTTCATGAATCACCCGAGAAGTTGATGGTGCGATCGCCGCCGGGATCGGGTTGCCCTGGGCGGTTGCCCCCGTTGACATTGCCGGTGTTGGGCCCAGCGCTGGCGTCGTCATCGGTCTCTTCCCCGGGGGCACCGGCAGCGGCGACGGTGCTCGGGTCATCGCCGAGCACCCAATCAACTTCGAACATCCACGATGCGTACTGCGAGTTGGTCAGGATCACCTCGAACTGGGCGTAGGCGGGCAGATCGCTCATGGTGAGCCCGGCGAAGGTTGATACAAACTGATCCGCTTTGAAGAGTTCCCAGGTGCATCGTTCGATGTGACGCATCAGCGGGATTGCGCCCGCTAAGCGAGCACGGATTTCTTCGGGGGTGCCCTGTGTGTCTGAAAATGGCTGTGCGCCAGCGCTGAGTTGATCGCTCTCGAAGGTCAATATCGGCCTCCACCAGAGCGTCCAGTCGGGCTTGGGCGCGTTTTGAGTGAGTGCCGAGCCTGATCCTGATCCCGAGTTCGGGCCCGAGTTCGAGTTGAGGCTCGGTTTTTTCATATCCCGCAAGGCCGGGTCGCCATCTTTGATCAGCCCGAGTTGGTACATGACCCGTTCGCGCGATCCCGCGGGGCGCATTTCGAAGACGCCTCGGACGGTGCCTTGTGAGCCGTCCATCGCTGAGAAATCGACCGAATCGGATTGGTCTTGGGCGACAAACCACGAGGCGGACTGCGTCGCGAGCCCCGATGGGGCAGGCGGGGTGGCGTTGACAATCTCGAAACGCTGAGGGCGCCACCCGGTCAAATCAGGGGAGACGCTCGGGTCTGTTTCAAGAATCATCCTGAACCGAGGCTCGGGCTCGGTGCTTTGGGCGGGCTCTGCGCCGTTGGTGGTGCGGGTCACCGTGTTGGCCAAGGGCTCCTCCATGAGCAGGCTCAGCATCGCGCGGGTGATGATGGTGTGGGTGATGTCGAGTTCGCTCGTCCGCTCGTACCTTGCCGAGAAGGTGGATTCCATATTCCGCAATCCGAGGAATACGCCCAGCGTGCCCGCCAGAACCATCGCGCCCAAGACCATCGCCAGAACCGTTTCTAGGAGTGTAAAACCACGGGCAGCTGCGCGGGATCGCTTCAAGATGGGGGCGGTGGTTGGCATCATGGATCGGTTCATTGTCCTGTATCGAGCCCGTTGAGCAGGTCTTCGAAGAGTTGTTCAATCCCGCCCGGCTTGGCGAGGAGGGTTTCGAGTGAGTCGGGGTTGTTGAACGCGAGCGGGTCGATCAGGCGGGTGATGACGGTGTTGGGCACCGCGGAGGAGTAGGCGAGCGAGCCTCCCGAATCGCCCGCGAGCCAGACCTTGATGGTGATGAGTTTGATGCGATCGAGGCTCACGCCGCTGCCGATATTTGATTGATCGTCTTCTTCGATGCTCTGCTCATCGAAGACAAACTTGACGGTCGCTTCTTCGAGTGTCCATCGGTAGAGCGCCGTGTCATACTCGATGGGCAGCGAGCGATTGGGCAGCGAATCGCGCTCGTCCATATATTGCAGGATCAACCGATTGCACAGCTCGGCCGACCCGAGTTTTTGGTCCATCCGGCGCTGCATATTGGTCATGAACGACACCGCGTTCGAGAGGGTCATCGCGACCATCGACAAGAGCACCACCGCGAGGATCGCTTCGAGGAAGGTCAATCCTCGGCGATGCTTCATGCCCGGTGGGCACGATCGGCTCGCTCGCTTGGTGCTGGTGGGTTGCATGGGTTAGTTGGTGGTGCCGCTGGTGACATTCATCGTCCAAAGATTGATATCGTCGTTGGTGCCGGGCTGTTTGTCTTTCCCGAGCGAGATCAGTTCGTAGGGGTGGTTGCCGCCGGGGGTGGCGATGTAGTGGAATGGTTTTTGCCATGCGTCGAGCTCTGAACCCGTTTCGAGATACGATGGGATCAACGCGATGAGCGAGGGTGGGGCATCGCCCGCGTTGTCGGCCATGTAGGTATTGATCGCGGTCTTAATGGTCACCATCGAGGTTTTGGTGACACGGACGCGGGCGCGGTTGATCTGCTTGGGCACCGCGACGGCTGCGCCGGCCATCAAGAGTCCGAGGATCACCAAGACCGCGACGAGTTCGATCATCGAGAACCCCGGGCGGGCGGTGTATCGGCGGGCTTGTTGCTCGATCTGCGCATCAAGGTCGGTCATCAACTCGAGGTTGGGTTGGAAATCGTCGGATTGGTAATCGGCAGCAAAGGCGGACATGTCTATTCTCCTGGTTTCACTTGCGTAAGTGACTCTCTGGTCAATGGTTGGGATACTGAGATATTGCATTCTATCGGGATCGGTCAAGGATTTACAGTGCCCCGCTGGCCATGTTGAACATCGGGAGCATGATCGAGAGGATGATTGTCCCCACGACGACGAAGAGGATAATCACCAGCAAGGGCTCGAGGATGGCCATCAGGCGGGCGGTTTTTTTATCGACTTCCTGGGCGTGGTCACGGGCGAGCCCGTCGAAGGCGTTCTGGAGATCGCCCGCTTGGTCTGCCGCGACGAGCAGCCTTCGGGTGGCCATGGGGAGGGATTCGACATTGGAGATCAGCGTGCGGAAGACCCCGCCTTCGATCAGGCGTTGTCGCATTTTCTGGAAATCGCCGTTGAGCTTGGGGTGCGAGATGACCGCCGAGCTGACATCAATCGCGTCGGCGAGCGGGATGCCCGACTTGGTCATCGAGCTCATCACCGAGAAGAACCGGGTGAGTTCTTGCTCCATAACGACATCGCGCACAAAGGGTGCGTTGCGGGTGACGCGGACAGCGAGTTTGGCGAGCGCGGATCGGAAGAGAATCGCGCCGACGATGAGGAGCACGAACCCGCCGCCGAAGAAGAGCAGGTTGGTTTGGAGGAAGTTGCCCAATCCCACCATCATGCGGGTGATGCCCGGGATCGGGATGCCGGCTTTGATCATCGAGTTGCCGATCATCGGCACAACGAGCACAATCATGATCGTCGCTGCAATAAACGCGATGGTGAGGACAATTGCCGGGTAGATCATCAGCGTGGCTGCCTTGCCCGAGACCTCCATGCGTCGGCGGGCGCCGGTGGAGAGTTGCTCGCACGCGCCCGCGAGATCGCCGGTCTTTTCTGCTGCCCTGTAGACCGCGATGGTGACGGAATCGAAGCTGCCGACTTGTTTGCACGCATCGGCAAAGCTCGTGCCCTGGGCGACAGCATGGCGGAGCCGATCAATGCGTTCCTTATTGCCCGGCGAGACAACGGTCGCTGCGACTTCGAGCGCGTCGGTGAGGGTGACGCCTCGGGACACCAGTTGGGCGATCTGGGCATCGAACTCGGCGTGGTCCTTGAGCGACAACTCGGATTCGTTGTTCGCCCATGCCGGCAGGGCCCAGGTGCGGACGAGGATTTGTTTTTCTTTGCGGAGTTCTTGCGCCAGGGCTCGCTGCGAGCGCGCCGAGCGGATCCCCATCGCCTTGCCGCCCGAAGATCGGTTGGCGACATAGAAGAACGGGCGGGATGAACTGGCAGCTCGGGTCATGGATGCAACGGGTCTCTCTTCTGGCGATATGGTGATGCTCAGGGTTTCTATCGGACATCAAAGCCTATGGAATCCCGTAGATTGTACGATTCGGACGGGCACTAGGGTCAATTGAGTGATTCATCGGTGCAGATTCTGCCCTGATCTTTCCCGCCGGGCACGAAATCCCTTGTTTGGACCCGATCTGGTCGGATTCCGTTGATATCGCGGGTGTTTGACGGGACAATATCAAACGCCTGTGTGCGTGGTTGATTGCATGTATGTGTCCTCTCCAACGAAAGATATCCATGACCATGACCTCCACCGATGATTCCCCCTCGCCGACCCAAGCCACCGGCACCATGCGCTGCCTGACCAAGCACCATGCCGGCGTGGGCTTGGCCTTCGCTGATGACCACGCGATCCCCGCCGTCGGGCCTCGCGATGTGCGGATCAAGGTGAAGAAGGTCGGGATCTGTGGCACAGATCGCCACATATGGGAATGGGACGAGTGGGCATCCAACCGCATCCCCGTGGGGATCATCACCGGGCATGAGTTCGTCGGGCATATCGAATCGGTCGGATCAGCGGTGACGAAGTACTCCGTCGGGCAGCGCGTCAGTGCTGAGGGGCACATGTCGGCGGGGGTGGACTACAACTCCCGCACCGGCAACGCCCACATCGCCGCCGACACGACGATCTTTGGGATTGATCGCGACGGATGCTTCGCCGACTACATCGTCGTGCCCGAGGAAAATGTTTGGCCTGTGCATCCTGGTATTGATGACAAATACGCTGCGATCCTCGATCCATTGGGCAACGCGGTGCACACGGTGATGGCTGCGGGCGTGAGCGCCAAGACGGTGTTGATCTCAGGCGTGGGGATCATCGGGTTGATGGCGGTCACGGTTGCCAAGGCGGCTGGGGCATCGCGGATCTACTGTACTGATATCAACCCGCCAAGACTCGAACTCGCCAGACGGCTCGGCGCGACCGAAGCGTTCGATGCCAGGGACGATTCATGGATCGAAAAAGTGCGCAGCGAGACCCATGAGGGCGTCGATGTGCTCCTCGAAATGTCGGGCGCACCCGCTGCGATGGACCAAGGGTTCCGCGCCCTGCGCAACGGCGGCACGGCTGCGCTCTTGGGATTGCCAGCAAAGAATGTCCACTTTGATTTCAACAACCACATCATCTTCAAAGGCTGCACGGTGCTGGGGATCAACGGGCGAAAGATGTGGGACACCTGGTACCAAATGGAGCAGTTGCTTTTGTCTGGCAAACTCGAACTCGACGAGATCATCACGCACGAGTTCCCGATCGAAGAGTTCGAGACCGCCTTCGCGACGATGATCTCGGGCGATGGGATTAAAGTGTTGATGAATGTGAGTTGAAGAAGGGACTAGCCATTAGCCATTAGCCATTGGGGATTGGAAGAGATTGCGCAGGAGGTTGTATGAGCGATGGGAAGTTGAGTGAAGGGCTTGATCCGATATTTCAGCGGATCAAAGCGTCGGCACTCAGGCGGGGGTTGTCGAAGCAAGAAGCATTCGATTCGGGTTTTCATATGGTGGATTGGCTCGATGATCTCGGGGCGTTCTATTCGTTTTGCCAGAACCCTGATTCTCTGACGGATGGCGAACTCGATACCATGCTCAATAATTTCCTCATCCATGTACCCAATCATGTTGCAGCAGCGGCCAAGATTTATGCGGATTATCCGGTGAGCGATGTGTTTCAGATTGATGTATTTCGGAGTTCTGAAGATGATTCATCTTCACCCTAGTGGCTAGTGGCCAGTCCCTAATCCCTGAACCGCTCATGGCACCGCACACACGATTCGGTCAGCGCGTTCATCGAAGCCATCGCGTTTTCGATCTCGTCCATGCTGATCTGGGTTTCGAGCGTTGATGACAGGGCGATCGCGTCGCCCAGGTGCTCTTCGAAGATGATCCCCTCGGCTGCAACAAGTTGGTCATCTCCGAGCGAACGCAGCAGGTTGTGAATCTGACCGGCCAGCGATGCCGGGGCGAGGTCTGGGTGATCTTCGGGAGCGATGAAGTTATTGTCAGCGCAGAGCCAGAGCAGTTCGTTGAGCCGATCAATCTCGCTCATGGCAGCGGCAAAGTCACCGATGTCGGCCTGCTTGGGGAGTTCGATGGTGTCGTCGAAGAGGATCGAATCGTCGAAGGTTTGGGCCCGGTCGATCGCCCGCCAGAGCCCGGGGTAGTTTTTCGAGGTGCCCGCCTTGGCGAGGAAATCGAGGGCTTGTTCGATGGTGAGTTCCCCGGTACCGATCGCGCCTGCGCAGATGGCGGCGGGGCCTCGGTGCTTGCCGTGGTGGCAGTGGAGGTAGATCGGGCGGGGCAGGGTGGCGAGCGCATGGGCGAGTTGCTTGGCGCGCTCCTCGGAGATCCCGTCGTACCCGATCGGGAGGTGGACGATCCTGATGCCGAACTCGTCGGCGAGTGCTTGATCGGGCGCAACCGCATCGACCGAGATCACGGTTTGGATTCCCAGTGATTCGAGTTGTTCATAGGCTGATCGCCCAGCGGGTTGGCTGCCCGAATAGAGCCCGGCATTGAGCTGGTGGAGATTGTGCAGCACAGACACCGGCACCGGCTCAGGCATTGGCTCATCGGCACGCATCGAAAGATTCACACACCCAGCGATAAGCATGGCGAAGACGAGGGCGGCGAGCATGGCGATTCGAAGAAGCATCGCAGGAGTATAGAAAAAACACGCCTACAAGTTGCAGGCGTGTCGAATGATCTTTCTTCCTAGTCCCTAGTCCCTAGTCCCTCAGTCCTCAGGCACATTGTCCGAGGTGACGATCTCGCGGAACTTCATGCGGAGCTTGTTGGTGATCGGGCCCTCGCCATCGGTGATGGTGTGGGTGCTGAGTACTTCGAGATTGTCATGCTTGATGACTTCGCGCACCGCGATCATCTCGGCAGCCGAGCCGGTGAGGAACACCTCGTCGGCATTGAGCAGCTCGTCGAGCTCGAAGGCTTTTTCTTCGATTTCGAGTCCTAAAGCCGGGCAGAGGGTGTCTTTGACGAATCGGCGGGTGATGCCTTCGAGAATCCCGACCTCGGATGGAGGCGTGAAGACTTTGCCATCCTTGATGATGAAGATGTTATCGCCCGAGCCCTCAGCCACTTTGCCTTCGGTACTGAGCATGATGCACTCGAGGAGTTGGTCTTCGGGCTTGGTGATCCCGAGTTTTTTGCTCAGGTGGATCGCTTCGACCTTGGCCATGATGTTGTTGAGGTAGTTGAGGGTCTTGACGCGCGGGTCGAGGCACTCGATGGGGGTCTTTGGACGGTTCGCCAAGACGACCCGCATGCCCGATTCGTACATCTCAGGCTTGAAGAGCGTGATGGTGTCAGCGATACAGATCACCCCGGCCCGTGGGCACTGGTAGGGGTTGAGCCCCAGGGTGCCCTCGCCTCGGGTGACGACCAGGCGGATGTACCCATTGATGATGTTGTTGGCTTCGATGCATTCGCGTTGGATCTGGACCATCTTCTCACGCGAGACACCGATATCGAGGAAGATTTTGTCAGCACAGTCGTAGAGCCGATCCATGTGCTGTTCGAGCTTGAAGATCTTGCCGTTGTATACGCGGATGCCTTCGAATATGCCGTCGCCATAGAGCAGCCCGTGGTCGAAGACCGAGACGGATGCCTGTGATTTGGGCAGCATCTGCCCGTTGACCCAGATCATGGGTTCAGCGTTTGGTGTGCAGGTGGTCGCTGGGGATTCTGAGCTCGCGATGGCGGGGTCGGTGGTCATTGATGTCATGTTATCCTCCATGATGGGCTCCGTTGAGTATGTATATTCTAGCTTTTGAATCGATCTCAGGAGTCGTCGAAATGGTTCGGAAGGTGAAATCGTACGATCGAAAGCCAAACAAAGCAAGTGTTTCGTGGGTTATCAGCCCAATATGGTATACTTGTTGGGTGACAAATTGTTCCGATATGGTGTCGATATAGGGTCGAAAATGTGCCGAACATGCACGAAAGTGCTTGTTTCTTGTGAGCCGGTGGGTTTTCCCCGTAGCACAGGCGTCTCGCCTGTGTCCTATTCTTGATGGGTCAATGGAAAGACACAGGCGGGACGCCTGTGCTGCCAGTATTTGCGCAAACTCACGATCGGATCTCGGCCTTGAGCACTTCCTTGGCTTTGCTCGCGAAGAGTTCGATCTGGGGATCGACTTCCTCGTGGCGAAGCGTGCGGGCATCGTCGCGGAAGTGAAGCCTGACCGTGACGGACTTCTTGCCCTCGCCGAGCTGCTTGCCTCGGAAGATATCGACGAGTTCGTGCCCGACGCATCGGTCGAGGTTGAGATCGACAGCTGCCGACTCGACCTGCTCCCAGCGGATAGATTCGTCCACAATCAACGACAGGTCTCGGTCGATCCCCGGGAACTCGGGCAATCGCCCAGCCCGTGAGATCGGCGGATAGGCGTCGATCATCGGGGCAAGGATCAGCTCGGCCCCGATCAGCGGATGGTCGAGATCGTGGGCTTGGCGGGCAGCATCGGAGATGAGCCCGAACGAACCGATCTGGGTGGTTTCGTCGCCGAGTTGGACAGCCACGGTTGCGTGGGCATTGGCATCAAACCCGGCGTGTTCGGGTTTGGTCGGCGTGATGATGGTTTTGGCGTTGGTGCCGAAGGTTGCGTGGACGATCGCGTCGATCGAGCCTCGCATGATTCGGGTGGCCTTCTGGATGTCCTCGTGCTTGGGTTTCTTGCCCGTGAAGTCCACATCCATGAGCATCGCGATGACGCGTTGCTCGTTGGAGTTGATGGTGCCGGTGTCTTGGGCGAAGCGTTGGGCGACTTCGTAGAGCCGAATCCCGCCGGGGAGCGAGGCGCGGGCGGACTGATTCGTGTGTCGGCACCCGAGCAATCCCAGAAGCACGCTCGGTCGGAGCGTCGGCTCGGCTTTGCGCCGATCATCATCGACGGCCACAAGATCGGTGCCGGCTCGCTGGAAGATTTTGCCGAGTTTGGGTGAGGTGAACGAGAAGGTGATGGCCTCGAAGAACCCGAGCCCGGTGAGGGTCTTGGCGATGGTGCTCATCGCGCGTTCAGATTCCTGAGGCTCGCGAGCAGTCACGGGCAGGGTCTTCTGGATCGGGATGATGTTGAGCGATCGGGCGCGGGCGACCTCTTCGATCAGGTCGATCTCGCGGTGAACATCATGGGAACGGAACGGCGGGATGGTGCACTGCAAGAGGCCAGCACTATCAATGGTGGTCTTGAAGGACAACGCATTGAGGAGCTTGGCCATTTCTTCGGGCGCGGTGGGGATGCCGAGGATTCGGTCGCAGCGTTGTGGGCGCAGGGCGATGATTGTATCTTCAGGCAGCGGGGCACCCTGGGAGAGCACGCCCTCGGCGAGTTGGCCGCCGGTGGTTTCGCAGATGAGTTGGACGGCTCTTCTGGCAGCGTAGTCGATCGAGCGCGGGTCAATCCCGCGCTCGAACCGGAAGGCGGCGTCGGTGCGGATGTTGAGCTTGCGCCCGGTGTTGCGCACGGTGACGGGGTCCCAGGTCGCCATCTCGAAGACGACGGCTGTTGTGGATTCATCGACCTGCGAATCATGCCCGCCGATGACGCCGGCGAGGGATTGCGGCCCGTTGGCATCGGCGACGACGATATCGGATTCGGTGAGTTTGTGTTCGCCGGCGTAGAGGGTGTTGACGACTTCGCCTTTGGTCGCGGGGCGGACGATGAGCGAGCCGCCGGCGAGCTTGGCGTGATCGAACACATGGCACGGGTTGCCGAGTTCGAGGGTGATGTAGTTGGTGATATCGACGACATTGTTGATCGAGCGTTGCCCGAAGGATTCGATGGCGTCTTTGAGCCACTGAGGCGATGGGCCGACTTTGACATTGCGGATCAGGCGCGCGGTGAAGAGCGGGCACTTGTCGGGGACTTGGTTGTCGAGCGAGAGTTCATCGCCGATCGGCGGGCCCATATCCATCGGCTTGAGTTCGGGGATGACCAACTGGCGTGGTTTGGTGGCATACTGGGCAGCAGCGATCTCGCGGGCGACACCGAGATGCCCGAGGCAATCGCCACGATTGGAGGTCACTTCGATGTCGATGATGGTGTCGCCATCAATGCCGTCTTTGAGCCCCTCGATGGGCATGCCGGCTTTGGTGAGGATGTCGTCAAACTCATCGACGGCAACATCGGCGGGGGAGAGGTATTGGTTGATCCAGCGCAGTGAAATATCCATGGGAAGCAAGGATAGGGCCGTTGTGCCCGTTTGTGCATTTGGCTGGGGTTGTCGGTTCTCATTCTCCTCCCCCGGGCTTCCGGGGGAGGTGTCCCGCAGGGACGGAGGGGGTCTTCGAGATCGTGTTTACAAAGGGAACAAAGAAAGACCCCCTCCGTCTGCTTCGCAGCCACCTCCCCCGGAGGCCCGGGGGAGGAGAGAAGAGCGTGCACCCGAAATCGAATGTGATACACTGTATAGATGATGAATTTGCTCAGAATCAGTATCGTGCTCGTCTTGGCTGCTCTGCTCGGCGGGTGCAGCACCACCTCGATGACCCATCAGGCTCTGCCCGATCGTCGCCCCGCGGATTTCACGCTCGGGGTGGTGGTGTTCGGGCAGGCGGATGCCCAAGCGGTCGAGCATCGGTCGGCGAGGTACATCGTCGATTCGGCTGGCAACCTGCGGGCCTCGGTCGGCGATGGGTCAGCCGCAGCGACCTACCCCAAGATCACCCGAAGACTCAGCGCTGCCCAGCTCGATGAGATTTGGGGCATGGTCGAGCGGCTTGATCTCAGCGAGCCGATCGCGGATGAGCCGATGCCGACGGATGGGTACCTGATCGAGATCCGAGCCGGGCAGATGAGCCGGGCATGGGTGGTTGATGAGTCGGCAGCGGGGGTTGTCGGGCTGATGGCGGAGTTGGCGTGGATTCGGGAGTAGGGGAGGGGAGAAGATTTGACCACAGAGCACGCAGAGCACACAGAGAAGAAAGGCAGAGGGAGAAGATGTGGAGGGGGAAGAGTGAGTTTGGGTGGCCCGACGGAACCGTCTTCGGTTCCTTCGGGGAATGTGTTATTTTACCAAGACCCGAAGGAGGATAAGAATCCTCCGTCGGGGCACGCGGCCAGAGATTTCATTAGTATATAGGAGAAATAGCATGATACTGACGGATGCGTTGTGGGGGTTGCTGGCGGGGGTAGTGGTGGCTCTTGTTGTAAGTGCGGTTTTAAAATGGAAGAAAAAGAAAGATTAAATTTATAAAGCCGGCCGGGTGCCATGCTGGTGGCGTCTTCGGCACCTGCATGTCTTTGAAATGACCAAGATCTGCACATGCTTCGCATGAACAGGGCACCCGGCTGTTGGCGGAGTTGGCATGGATTCGGAGTGAGGGATGCAGCAGTATGAAATCTGAAGTAAAATTTTATTTGTTTATCCGCGGGGATGGTGTTCTCAGTAAGGCAGTGGAGAGTGAGTTGCCTGAGATGAAGATTCTGCAAGCCCGCGATGTGACGAAGACGAGCGTCTTCAAAGATGGCTCGATGAGTGAAAAGACAACTCGTCTGAGTGAAGGTGTGAAGTGGCTCTGGTGTGAGCAAGGAAGTGATTTGGCGAGTCTTGTGGAGGATCGCTTTGAGTTTCTTCAAGAGCATTGGGTTTATTTTTTCGGCCTGTGTCAGATGGCAGAGGAGGTCAGTATTTTGATTATCGCTGGAGGCTGTAGAAAGAAGGGGGCTTGGGCGTATTTGAGTCATGAGCAATTGACGATGTGTGTTGAGATGGGTGCCAGTGTGGAAGTTATATTTGAAGGGAAGTAAGCCTGGTGCCATGCCGGGTGCCATGCTGGTGGCGTCTTGGGCACCTGCATGTCTTTGAAATGACCAAGACCTGCACATGCTTCGCATGAACAGGGCACCCGGCTGCATAGGGTTGTGAGAGAATGGATATCCGAAAACGAATCAAAAACCCGCTCCTTGGCTTCGGCTGGGTTGGGTTTGTATGTGCTGCGATATTGCTCGCGCTGATCGCGGCCCTCTTCGCCGGGGTTGAACTTCGATATGAACTCTTCAAGCTCATCATCGCGACGCTGGGCGTCGATGCGATGATGTCCTTCGCCTCGCACCTGCCGTATGTTGGGTTTTCCATCTTCGGTGTATCCGTAAGTGTGACAACCGGGGTAGCAGTTCTGATTGCCTTCAGGATTGCCCCATACCGAGTTCATCCACTCTTGCAGTTGGCGGTTTTCCTTCTTTGTTCTGGCTGGTTTTTCGTGTCTTTGCAGATTTATGTTCTTGCACAAGCATTCCTTGGCATATCGAACTTTGGGTCTGTTGATTTTCTTTATGATCTAACAGGTATCGCTGGAATAGTGTTGGTTGGGCTGGCTGTTTTTTATCTCTCTCGTTCTAGATTCGTCGCCGCGATGTGGGCATTGGGGGTCATTGTTGCTTCCGCAAACGCGATATGGTTTATCGCCTTAGGCGTGTATCTGCCGGGGACGGTCGTGCTCTTTTCGGCGTTTAATTATTTTGATTACACATCGCTTTCGCTCATATTTGATCTATTGACTATGGGCTCTCTCATTCTCTGGGCAATCATCGAGCGGCGAAAGATCGTCCCGGTTCGGATGTGCCACGCCTGTGGATATGACCTTGCGGGGCTCTCGGGCGATGCGACTTGCCCCGAATGTGGCCGCAAGGAGGCCGAGTGCCATGCTGATGGCGTCTTGGGCTCGGAATGACGAAGACCTGCACATGCTTCGCTTGAGCAGGGCACCTGCTCAAAAACCGCCTCTATTCGTTCTAAGGAGCGGTCTTGGGGTTATGACTTGTGTTTGATGAAGATATGTCTATAGTGGGGTTGTTGAATATCGAAGCACAGGTTGGATTGAAGAGGAGTCTGCGATGCACAGTCAGTTTTTACAAAGGCGTTCCGTTTTTTTGATTGCTGGTGTCCTTGGGGTGATGGGCATGGGGATGCCTGCTTGGGGTCAGGTGGTCAATGAGGATTTGAAGATACTCCCGACCGACGGGGCTGAGGAAAATAGCTTTGGCGTGGCCATCGACACCGATAACGGGCTCGTCGTTGTCGGATCGTATTACGATGATGATAACGGGTATCACTCGGGTTCTGCGTATGTCTTTGATGCGGCGACGGGCGTGCAGATTGTGAAGTTGCTTCCCAGCGATGGGCAGCCGGTGGATCAGTTTGGGGTTTCGGTAGCGATTGATAGCGGCGTCGTCGTGGTGGGTGCCTATCTCCACGATGACAACGGCTCAAATGTCGGGGCAGCCTACCTCTTCGATGCCTTGACAGGTGTGCAACTCGCCAAGCTGCTCCCCGCGGACAGCCCGCCGACAGGGCTCTTTGGGTGGTCGGTTGCGATCGGCAACGGGATGGCGGTCGTGGGGGCGTTCGGGGACGATACCAATGGCGACACCGCGGGGTCGGTGTATGTCTTTGATGTCGCAACAGGCAACCAGCTCTCGAAGCTCGTCTCGAATGACACGGCGGAGGGTGATCGGTTTGGATACAGCGTCGCGATTGACAACGGGATCGTTGCGGTCGGGGCGAGTCTTGATGACGACAATGGCGTGAGCTCGGGCTCGGCGTATCTCTTTGATGCGTCCACCGGGGCACAGATCCGTAAACTCCTCGCCAGCGACGGGGCGGAGGGTGATTTCTTTGGGCGCGCGGTCGGCTTTGCTGATGGGCTTGTGGTCGTTGGTTCCCATGGGGATGATGACTTTGGTGATTTCTCAGGCTCGGCGTATATCTTCGACGCCGCGACAGGCAACCAGCTCGCCAAGCTTCTTCCCAGCGACGGCGCTGCGGGCGACGACTTTGGGTCAGCCTTGAGTATTAGTGATGGGGTGGTCTTGGTTGGAGCAAGGCTCAAAGATGATTTAGGGAACGGATCAGGAGCTGCCTATCTCTTCGATGCATCGACAGGGGCGCAGATCAGCAAGCTTCTTGCCAGCGACGGCGCGCAGCTCGATCAACTTGGCGAATCAGTCTCGATCGACAACGGCACCGTCGCCATTGGGGCGATATGGGATGCGGACAACGGCTTCTTCGCGGGTTCATCCTATATCTTCAGCGTGGCGAGCTGCCGGGCGGACCTGACGGGCGACGGCGAACTTAACTTCTTCGATGTCTCCGCCTTCCTCGCCGCGTTTTCGAAGGGCAATCCGGTTGCCGATTTTACAGGCGATGGCAACTACAATTTCTTCGATGTCAGCGCCTTCCTCTCCGAGTTTGCATTGGGGTGCCCATAAGGCCTGAGTCTGGAGGAAGGTCATCCGCTCTTCACGGGTCAAAGATGAGAATCGGTCTCATCGGCCCTATCATCCCTTTCAATGACTCCACCCGATCCCATCACTGACCCCATCATCGGCATCGACTTGGGCACGACCAACTCGCTCGTGGCGTTCGCTGATGCGCACGGAGCCAAAGTGCTTGGGGATGAGGGGGATCAACTGATGCCTTCGGTGGTGCGGGTAGAACCCGATGGGTCGGTGGTGGTTGGGCAGGAGGCAGCCGACGGGATTGTCGAGTTTCCCGAGCGCACAATCAACTCGATCAAGCGGCTGATGGGGCGGTCACTCAAAGACGCCTCGGATGATCTGAAATATCTGGGATACGAAGTCATCGCGGGCGAGCACGATACGGCTCGGGTGCGAGTGATGACTGATGCGGGTGAAAGAATACTCTCGCCTCAGGAGGTGTCGGCGTTTATTTTGCGATCGCTCAAAGAACGGGCGGAGGCATCGCTGGGCGTGGCGGTGAGCAAAGCGGTCGTGACAGTCCCGGCGTACTTTGATGATGCCCAACGACAGGCGACGCGCGACAGCGGGCGATTGGCCGGGTTGGAAGTCGTGCGGATTGTCAACGAACCCACGGCTGCAGCATTGGCCTATGGAATCCGATCGCGCGATGCGAAAGATTCACAGACGATCGCCGTCTATGACCTCGGCGGCGGGACCTTTGATATCTCGATCCTGAAACTGATCCCCGGCGACGAACACAACGCGACCGAGTTCTTCCAGGTGCTCGCGACGGCTGGCGATACGCATCTCGGCGGCGATGATGTCGATCATCTGATCCTTGATCTCTTTATCAGCGAGATCGGCGAGCAACTCGGGATCGAAGCGGACCAGGCAATAGGCTCGTTCGATGGCTCGACGCGCAAGGCGTTGATCGGGTTCGCACGGGCGGTCAAGCACAGGCTTTCGAGCGAACATGCAGCGACGGTGGCGATTGATCTCGGCGCAGGACGCAGATATGAGCGGAGCATCAGCCGGGTGGAGTTTGAAGCGTTGATCGAGGGGTGGGTGGATCGGTCGATTGATGCCTGCGAGCGTGCGATGCGCGATGCGGGCAAGGCGATCGGGGCAGTGGCGGGCGAGCTGAGGGTTGATTCGGTCGTGATGGTCGGAGGCTCGACGCGGATCCCGTTTGTGCGCACCAAGGTCGGGGCACTGTTTGGAGTCGAGCCTTATACCGCGATCGACCCGGATCGGGTCGTGGCGATGGGAGCAGCGTTGCAGGCCCAGATCATCGCAGCGGGGCAGGCGGGCGAACAATCGGACGCGTTGTTGTTGGATGTGATCCCACTATCAATGGGCATCGAAACCGCAGGCGGCGCGGTGGCGAAGTTGATTATGCGCAACACCACAGTCCCGGCGCGCGCGGTCGAACGGTTTAGCACCAGTGTTGATGGGCAGGTCAATGTGAAGATTCAGGTGGTGCAAGGCGAGCGCGAGATGGTCGAGGATTGCCGATCGCTCGGCGTGTTTGAGCTGCGGGGCATCCCGCCGATGCCCGCCGGGGTGCCCAAGCTGGTCGTCGAGTTCTTGGTCGATGCCAACGGCGTGTTGAATGTGTCGGCCATCGAAGAACGATCGGGCAAACGGGCAGCCATCCAGATCGTGCCCAATCATGGATTGACCCGTGATGAGGTCGATCGGATCGAGGCGGAGAGTTTCGAGCATGCGCGCGAGGACATGACCCAGCATCAGGTGGTCGATCTCATCACCAACTCGAAGCTCGATTATAAGTGGATATCCGAGCGGCTGACCAAGTTCTCGACGCTGCTCGATGACGGCTACCGCGATGAACTGCGCACAAAGCTTGCGATGCTCAAGGGGTTTATTGACAAGGCCCAGTTCGACTGGCGCTCGGTCGATCCCAACGCATTTCACGCAGCAAAGGAAGAACTCGATCAGGCGAGCATGCGATTGCAGGAGATCGGGATCGCGGAATCATTGCGTAGCGACCAGAACGCTTGAACGGTTTGATATCACACTATCGGACCCGTCGCTCGGGATCGGATATCCCAGATCGTACGATCAGTTGGGCATCGGGCTGTCCCGAGCGCTTTGGTCACCCGGATTGACCTGAATCAGCGGATTGTTCGATGCGAGAGGCATGATTGATCGACTCTTCACCCCGCTGCGGTTTTGTGTAGTTGCTCTGTGCCTGGCTGTGCCCATCTCGCTCGCCCATGCTGCGGTGACGGTGGTTGGGTTCTGGGAACTCGAAGATGCCTACGGCTCGTCGGTGGCGGTGGATTCGGCATCGGGGTATAACGGGATTATGCGCGGCGATGTACTCTTCGGGGTCAAGGGTGTCTCGGCGGGGACATTTGCGGGGGAGTTCGATGGGGTTGATGACTATATCGAGATTCCGCATGATGATGCGTTTTTGATCGATGAGGGGTCGATCTCGCTCTGGTTCCGTGCTGGTGCTCTGCCTACGCGGATGGATATCTTGAGCAAGGATTCCTCCGGCTATGACACCGGCGGGCACCTCTCGATCTGGGTCGATTCATTGGCGACGGTCAATGTCCGATTGCAGAGTTCATCGAGCAATTACAGTCTCCAGACCGGGGCGGTGGTCACCGAAGCGATCTGGCATCACCTCGCGTTTGTGTGGGGCACGGGCGGGATGGAGTTGTATATTGATGGGGTGCTGCTCGATACCGATCCGTACACGGGCGGGTTGGGGACGAGTTCAGGCGGAATCGGGAACTATGAGCCTTTGGTTATTGGCGCGGGGACCTATGTCAGCGGCAATCTGGTTGCGACACCAACGAGTTATCCATTTACGGGAACGATCGACGAGGTATCGCTTTTCTCGGGTCGGCTCGATGCGCCCACGATTGCAAGCCTTGCGGGCATCGCCGTTCAGGGGTATCTCTTTACCGATATCTCTGTCGCTTCTGGGTTCGATGTGAATCTTGGGACGGGGATGAACGGGATGCACTGGGGCGATCTTGATGGCGATGGCGATCTTGATGCGATCCTGACCGGGTCATCTGCGCATCTGCTCTGGAATGATGCCACCGGCGGGTTCTTTGCCAACGCCAGCATGGGCAATATGCCACGCCAGGGCGCGATCGGCGACTATGACAACGATGGCGATCTCGACTTCTGGCATATCAATCTCGCGTATTGGGAGAACAACGGCGCGGGCGGCTTGACCAATCAGGGGGCGGTCGGGATGCCCTCGCCGCATAATAATGAGAATACCGCTGCGATTGATGTCGATGCCGACGGGCTGCTCGATGTGGTGATGCTCTCGGAAAATGGCAACTGGATCGGATACAACTCCGGGCCGAGCGAGCCGGGGTCTCTTTTGACGGTGTTCGCTGAAACCACAGACGCTGCCGACGGGCTTCATGTCGCTGGGGCGTATGGCAACGGGGATTATGTTTCGACCGCCGATGTGAACAATGATGGGTATCTTGATATCTTTTATCACTACAACAGCGGGGAACTCTTCCTCTCCAACGGCGATGGAACCTTCACACTCAACTCAAGCGGGATCTCGGTGGTGACGGGCAATACTGACAAGATCGGATCTGCCTGGGGCGACTATGACAACGACGGCGATATGGATCTGTGGGTGAGTCGATATGACTCGAGCCAGCCCGGTACGCTCTGGCGGAATGACAGCGGCGTGTTCACCGAGGTGGCGGCGGTGATGGGGATCACCAATGATGACCACCAACGAGGATGCGCCTGGGGCGATTATGACAACGACGGCGACCTTGATCTGGCGATCGCACGAGTAGAGGGGAAAGGGGTGATTGTTTATGAGAATCTCAACGGCGTGTTCACCCGTTCGTACGACTTCCCCGAGGTCACCGGCAATACGGTTGATGTCTGCTTTGTTGATGTGAACAACGATGGGAACCTTGAGCTCGTTGTGGTTCGCGAGAGCGGTGCCGCCGCCATTTTGCGCAATGATATCGGATCGGATTCATATCTCCGGGTTCGCTTTGTGGGCACCAACGGCGTCAACGCGGCGGGGGTCGGGGTTCGATTAGAACTCTGGGACTCGACCAATACGGTGTTTTATGCCCGCCGAGAGATCGGCACCGCTCGGGGATACGCGGGACAGAATCCGCTCTGGGTTCACTTTGGAGGGATCGCAGCATCGGGAACTTATACATTGCGTGTGTATGTCCCGGGATCGACCACACCTCACTATCATACAGTCACGCCCTCGACGACCAATACGGTCTTTGCATCGCAGACCGTCGCGCAGCTGTATACCCTGAATGAAACGGGCAGCAATGTGCGGGTGATCCGATGGAACGAGGTCGGTGCGCAGCGGTAGGAAAAGCTGTTTAGGCCGCGATGAGTGATGGATCCATTGTCCCGATGAGCTCGGCGTTCTTGCCCGCGATGAAGAAATATTCCGTGTTGCGGAGCTTGCCGACCTTGCCCACTTTTTTGCCCGCTTGGTTGTGGATACCGATCTTGCACCCCACATAGCGCGGGTGATCCCGATCGAGCACGACCAACGGGCCTCGTTTGGACAGGGACTCTTCGATCTGTTCACGGGCGAGGTAGCCCTCGTCACTGAATGAGACGATCAGGGTATCGGTGTCGATCGAGTCGATGAGTTGGTCGAACGCTTGGGCGATTTTGACTTTGGAGTTGTACGGGCTTTTGCGCTCTCGGCAGTCGATGCGCTTGCAGGCGACGCCGTAGACCTCTGGGTGGTCCCATCGGACGAGTGTTTCCCAGATGTGGTAGTTGCCCAGGTATGAATGCTGGTTGTAAGGCGGGTCGAGGTAGGCGATGTTGGCGGTGAGGGTGCGCGCCGCGTCGGTTGCGTCGAGCCGATGGGCCGAGCAGGCGAGTTGAGGTGGATGGGCGAGGATATTAGGCACGCGGAGCTCGATGTGCTTGTGGGCGCGGGGGGCCCATGCTTTGAGATACGCCATCTGCACGCCTGTGGTCGAATCCACCCGGTCGGCGGCTTCGATCAGGCTCGTGAGGACGATGGCTTTGAGTTCGGGGGAGAGGTCGAGTGTTTCGATGTGTGTGCGCATCGCGTCGATGCGTCGGCCGTTGTCTGGATGGAAGAACCGGGAATCGAGGCAGTAGGTTTTGGTGATGAACCCATCGTGCCCGGTTCCTGATGGGGTTCCAGAGGGGATGCTCGAGGCAATGGCGTTGAGTTCGTCGATGATGCCCGAGGCTTGGCCGATGAGTTTGGGGGCGTCGGCTTGGATATAGCACATCGCCAGGGTATGGGCGTAGCTGTTGTGGTCATTGGCGTGGACGCCGAATCCGGCGGATTTGAGGGCGTGTCCGACGCGCGATGTGCCGCTGAAGAGATCGATGACCGAGCCTCCATTGGGTGCAACGGCACTGCACAGCGAGACGATCTGATCGACGAGGAGACGCTTTGAACCGATGTACTTAATCACGGTGTGGTTATCGGTGGTTCGGGGTGCATCCATCCAGTGTTCCTTGCGGTAGGCCTAAGATAGATAGAGAGCCTTGGATGCGCTGTGCAGGAAGAGCGTCCGGGCGAACTTGCTTTCAGGAGCTTCTATTGCCATCTCGAAATAAATCAAAGACCGGGTCGGATCGCTTTGCCAAGATCGCGATGGTGTTTCTGCCTCGGATCGTGCTTGTGGTGCTGTTGCTCGCGGGTTCAACGGGGATCGTCAAGGCGTTGATCGCCACGCGGGCCCAGAACGAGAAGAACCCGCCGAGCACGCAGGGGATTGTGGTGCGGACGATTGATTCGGTGCATCGTCCGTCGAGCCGAATCTGGTCTGGGTATGGCACAGCCCGGACGATGGGCAGCGCAGATATCGTCGCCGAGGTTGCTGGGCGGGTAATCGAGCGGCCCGAGAAGATCGAAGCGGGGGCACGGGTTGAAGTTGGCGATCTGATCGTTCGGCTTGACGATGCTGACTTTGTCAATGCCCTCGATGCGGCCCGCCAGGCGGTGAAATCACTCGAAGCGCAGATCAGCGGGCTTCGGATCGAGGCTGAGGAACTCGGCAATCAGGTTCGGTACGCGACGCAGGAGATCGACGCGGCCCGTCGTGATCTTGAACGGGTGGAGGAGGCGATTGGTGCAGGCGCGGGCTCGGTGGGCGAGCGGGATGTGAAGCTCGCGTCGCTTTTGCGCTCCCAACGCGCACAATCGGTGCTCCAACAACAGCTCGACCTGATCCCTTCGCGCCGGGCCCAGCTCGAAGCGCAGCTCTCGTCGCAGCGGGCCAATGAACGGATCGCGCAGGAGAATGTGACGCGCTCAGCGATCCGCTCGCCTTTGTCGGGCGAGCTGCAATCGGTCAAGTATCGGATGGGCGATTGGGTGGCTCTGGGCACGAGCGTCGCGCGGGTGGTGGACCTGTCAAAGCTTGAAATCCCGCTCAAGGTGGCGGCGTCCGCGTCGTCATGGATCGAGCTCGGCGATGAGGTTCGGCTCTGGGTGCGTGAGCCCGGAGGCGACCCCGATCAGATCGGGCAGATCACCCGGATCGCGCCCGAAGCCGACAGCGCAAGCCGAACCATGACCGTGTTTGTCGAGGTCGAGCAAGACCCCGAATCGGACGATCGGTTGCTGCCCGGGCAGTTTGTCCATGGGCAGGTGGTGACGGATGATCCCTACGAGCGGGTGATCCTGCCCCGCCGAGCGGTGCAATCGGATCGGGTCTTTGTCGCGAGCAAGCGGGCGGACGGGGCGCGGGTGATCGAGATCATGCCCGTGCGTGTGGCGTATAGCTTTGAATCATCGATGCCTGAGATCGACCCGATCGAGACGCAATGGGTCGCGCTCGGGGTTGGATACGAACCGGTGGAGCATTCGCAGGTGGTGGTATCGCTGCTCGATCAGGTGATCGCGGGAATGCGTGTGCAGATTGAGTCGGAATATGACCCCGATGCGGCTCTTGAACCAGAACCAGAACCTGTTCCTGAATCAGCCGAGGAATCGCCATGAGTCTGGCCCGCTTTGGAGTGCGCAAGCCCGTCGTGGCGAATCTGGTGATGTTCGCGATCATCGGCGCGGGGTTGATCTTCGGGACTTCATTGAGGCGTGAGTTTTTCCCGTATGTCGAGCCTCGGATCGTGACGATCGTCGCGCCCTATCCCGGTGCTGCGCCCGAAGAGGTCGAAGATGCGCTAGCGACCAAGATCGAGGACAAGGTCGCCGACATCACCGATGTCAAAGAGATCAACTCCACCGTAAGCGAGGGCATGGCGAGCGTGGTCGTCGAGTTCGAGGAGGGGATGCCGATCCAGCAGGCGCTCGCCGATGTCAAGCGCGAGGTCGATGCGATCCAAGACCTGCCCGACGCGGTGGACAACATCGTGGTTGATATCCTCGAGCCCAACATGCCCGCGATTGTCGTGGCCCTCTTTGGTGATGCCGACGAGCGGACGATGAAGGAGTTTATTACGGCTACCCGCGATGATCTGCTGACGCTCCCAGAGATCACCGAGATCACGACCAGCGGCGTGCGCCCCGACGAACTCCGCGTCGAGGTCTCGCCCGAGCGGGCGATCGAGTATGGGGTGTCGCTGGTGACGATCGCTGACAAAATCCGCTCGGCGATGGTCGAACTCCCCGGCGGCTCGGTCCGCACCTCGACGAGCACCATCTCGATCCGCTCGGTGGGGGTCGAGGAACGGGCCGACACAGTCCGCGAGATTGTCATCAAAGCCACAGGCGACGGCGGGGTGATCCGAGTGGGCGATGTTGCCCAGGTGTTCGATGGGTTTGTTGATACGGATCTGGTGACGCGCTATCAGGCGATGCCCACGGTGACGCTGACGGTTTTTCGGGTGGGCGATCAGGATGTGATCAAAATCTCGGAGTTGGTCAAGGCCTATGTGCAAGGGCGCAACGGCAAGAAGATTGACCTGAGTATGAAGGAACACCTGCGGCTCAAGATGTCCAAGCCCGGAACTGATCCGGTGAAGGTGCTTGATCGGTACAGAGCGTGGAAACTCGGGTATGAGCGGTCGTTGATTTCTACGCCTCCTGGGAATCTGGAGACGACGACGGATCTGGCGCGGTTTGTCGAGGGGCGATTGGATCTGCTGCTCCGCAACGCGCGCAACGGCGGGATTTTGGTCTTCGTCACCCTTGTGCTGTTGCTCAACTGGCGGATCTCGTTCTGGGTCGCGATGGGGCTGGTGGTCTCGCTCTTGGGCACGCTGGCGATGATGTCGTTTCTGGATGTCTCGCTCAACTTCCTCACGATGTTCGGATTGATTATCGTGATCGGGATTCTTGTCGATGATGCGATTGTGGTGGCGGAGAATATCACGACACGCCATGAAGCGGGTGAGCCCGCGCTGATCGCCGCGGTCAATGGCTCCGGTCAAGTCGCCTGGCCTGTCGTTTCGACGGTGCTCACGACGATCTTTGCATTCTTGCCTTTGGCAATGATGAACGGGCAGATCGGGGACTTCATGAGTGTCATGCCCATCGTCGTGGGGTGTGCGCTCGGGGTGTCGTTGATCGAATCGTTGTTTATCCTGCCGATGCATATGGGGCACTCGTTGCGCTCGGTCGACAAGATCAAAGCCAACGGCAAGAAAAAACATCGGCTCGCCAAGTTCGAGGCGCGATATGACGCCTGGCGCGATCACATGATCTCGGGCAGGCTCATCCCTGCGTATGCCAGGGTGCTTCGGTTGGCGATGCAGTTCCGGTATGTCTCATTGGCAATCGTGATGGCGGTGCTGATCGTGTCGGTCGGGATGGTGGTCTCGGGGAGATTGCAGTTCATCCTCTTCGAGACCGATGACGCCGAGACGGTCAATGTGACCATCACCATGCCCATCGGCACGCCCGTTTCGCAGACACAAGAAATCGTCGAACGGTTTGAAAAAGTGTGTCTGGATATTCCCGAGGTGCAGTCCGTGTTTGCGATCGCTGGCGCGGTCGGCGATCTCGAAGGCAACGGCGGCGACGCGACCTCATCACACCTGGGACAACTCATCCTTGAACTCACCAGCGCCGAGAATCGCGAGCGATCGAGCGCGATGCTCATCGACGAGATCATCGAAACCGTCGGGCCGATCCCGCAGGCCAAGAATATCCGACTCGAAGGCGTCTCGGGCGGGCCGAGCGGCCCGGCGTTTAACTTCACGGTGGTCGGCGATTCGATCGACCAGCTCGATCTCGCGGTCGCGCGGATCAAAGCGGTTTTGAGCGAATATAAGGCGGTGCATTCGATCGCCGACGACTCGGATCGTGGCCAGCGTGAGCTCCGCTTCACGCTCCGCGACGGGGCATCGGAACTCGGATTCACCCGGGCGGATCTGGGGCGACAGATTCAGGCTGCGGTGTTCGGGATCGAGGCGTTTACCTTCGCGGGCAACCGCGAGGATATTGATGTGCGCGTCACGGTGCCCGAGCGGGTGCGTCGATCGACGGTGATGATCGAGGACATGTTCGTCTTCACACCCGCCGGCATCGCGGTGCCTCTGGGCGAGGTGGCGACGATCGAAGAGTCGCAGGCGTTCGCGACAATCCGCAGACTCGATCGCAAACGACGGATCTCGGTGCAGGCCGATGTCCATCGGGGGATGGCGAACCCGGATCAACTCGCCCGCGAGATCAAGCCTGAACTGGTCGCTGCGCTCGCCGATCTGCATGGGGTCGAGCTCGTCGAACGCGGACGCCAGAAGGACTTCGCCGATTCGATGAGTTCATTGCCCATCGGGATGGTGTTGTCGATGGGGTTGATCTATGTGGTGCTCGCGTGGTTGTTTTCGAGTTTCACCCAGCCTCTGGTCGTGATGCTCGCGATCCCGTTCGCGCTGATCGGGATGATCTGGGGGCACCTGCTGATGGGGCACTCGATGACCTTTTTGTCGATGATCGGGTTCATTGCGCTCGCCGGGATCGTGGTAAACGATTCGCTGATCTTTATGGAGTTTTTCAACGGGCGACGACGCGAGGGGATGAGTGTGTATGAGGCTGGCGTCTCGACGGGTCAGGCGCGGTTCCGGGCGATCATGCTGACGACGATCACAACGGTGTTCGGGTTGCTGCCGATGATGATGGAGAAGAGTTTTCAGGCGCAGTTCCTGATCCCGATGGCCATCACGATCGCGTTCGGATTGATGAGCGCGACCTTTATCATCTTGCTGGTGCTGCCGAGCTTGCTGATGATTCTCGACGATGCGGTGCATCTCTGGCGGGTGATGTGGAGCGGGGATGTGCATCTTGAGCGCAAGAATCCGAAGATTGATGATCCTGAGTTGGTGATGCTTGGGGAAAAGGCAGAGTAATAAACAACGCTCATCTCTGGGTCCGCATCGGAGCACTCAGAGCTCTTGCTCCTCTCTTGCTCCTCCCTGCGCCCCGCGGGGAGGTGGCCGCGTCTTCGCGGTCGGAGGGGTGTCTTTGAGAGTTTGGGTGGTTCGAAAAATACGCAGAGAAGAGGAAGACACCCCTCCGTCTCGCTTCGCTCGACACCTCCCCGCGGGGCGCAGGGAGGAGAAAGAGGAAGTAGTCAGGTACACCCTAGCCGGCGGAAGCGGGGACCAGATCGACATACATTGTCTGTCGGCCGCGATAGAACCGGATGCGGATGGGATGCTCATCGGGGAGTTCGCGGAGGTAGTCTTCGATTTCTGCTGCCGATTCGAAGACCTGTCCGTCGATCTGGAAGATGAAATCGCCGATCTCAAGCCCGCGGAGCTCGGCGGGTGAGTTGTAGTCGATATCGCTGACGAGGAATCCGGGAAGTGTTTCGATTCGGCGTCGGCTTTGTTCGCGCCTGAGAAGTCTTGGCTGGACCTTGGCGCCGATCATGTCGATGTGAACCCCTTCATCGGTGACACGCTGGGCGATCCGGATTTCTTCGTCGCGGTTCGAGACGATCGCGGTTGCCTTCATCGGCTTGGCGTTTCGGATGAACTCGATCTCGACGGGTTCGTCGGGTTTGGTGAGCATGATCGCGTTGGAGAGCCGAACGATGTTCTCGGTGGTGCGTCCGCCGACAGCGGTGATGATGTCGCCCGCGATCAATCCGGCCTGTTTGGCTGGGCCGTCGCCGACGATTTCTTTGATGACCACGCCGCCATCGATATCGAGTTTGTGGGCGAGCATTGGGGAGAGGGGGTTCATATCGACCCCGAGCCACCCGCGTTCGACGCGTCCGGTCTCGATGATCTGCTCCATGACCGCTTTGGCGATGTCGGCGGGGATGGCGAACCCGAGCCCGTTGTTGCTGCCGGTGCGCGAGATGATGGCGGTGTTGATCCCGATGATCTCGCCGTGGAGATCGACGAGCGGCCCGCCGGAGTTTCCGGGGTTGATCGCGGCGTCGGTCTGGATGAACTCTTGGAGTTTTTGGGTGTTGGTGCCGCGTCCGGGGAGTTGCAAACTCGCCGAGCCTCTGCCTTTGGCGCTGACGATCCCGGCGGTGACGGTTTGTTCAAACCCGAAGGGAGAACCGACCGCCAGGACCCACTGCCCAACGCGGACGGCTTCGGAATCGGCGAACGAAGCGGGTTGAATATCGTCGGCTTCGATCTTGATGACCGCGATGTCGGTCTCGGGGAAGGTACCTACCAATCGAGCGTTGAGCTCGCGCCCGTCAGCGAGCCGAACGGTGATGTACCGCCCGGTCTCGATGACATGGTTGTTGGTGATGATGTATCCGCGTGGATCGACGATCACACCCGAGCCCACGCCCTGGCCATTTTTACCCGATTGAAGCGATGCGCGGACGGTGATATGCACAACCGAAGGCTCGATTTTTTCCGAAGCGTACTCGAAGGCGTCGGAGATATTGAACGCCATGTCGATCGCCCGCTTCTGGGTTGAATCCGGGTCGGCGAGGGTCGCGCTGGCCAAGGTTGGCATCAGCGCCAAAGCCGAGAGGGCGATCGTCGTGGTGAGCATCAATCGAGGACTTTTCATTCGGGTATCCTTATAAAGGTATTCTGATGTCTGCGTTCTGATCTGATGAGAACTCAATCCAATCCCTGCGTATTCCGTGAGCCAAGGAGTTATGGGGATTCACCGATCCCGTATTCCGCCCAGCTCGAACTCGTCTCACTGACCCGTACGCGTTCGAGCACCAGATGGGTCGGCAGCGTGAACGCATTTCCATTGGGATCCACAAACGACCCGCCAGCTTTGATCTGGGACGACACAAACTCGTAGATGCGCCGGGCGAGCACTTCGGTCGTCGGGTCTTCATTGTCGAGAACGATCAATCGGGCTTTATATTGCTCGGGGATGGTCTCTAAAAACGGATCGTTCGAGTTGATCATCAGGGCATGGTCGTACTGATCCAGATAGTCCTCGACGGCCAGCTTGAGGGCTTTGAAATCGCAGACCATGTCGTTTTTGTCGAGATGATCCGATGCGATGACGAGTTCGACCGTGCGGGAATGCCCGTGGGGGAGCTTGCACCGCCCGGGGTGTTTCGAGAGCATGTGCCCGTTCTCGATTTCAAAGGATTTGCAGACGCGGTAGATCATGGGGGATGGTAGATGTGAAAGCGGCTTGACGATGCTTCATCGATTGGGTAAAATATATAAAGCCAATCGGTTTTTCATCCAAAGATAGGCAGGACGCCCCAACGCACCATAAGGGGCGGCGAATGCCAAAGCCGGCAAAAACGAATCCAAACGACAATTGTGATATCATCCGAAGCGATCTTCGAAATATAAAAATATTTTGGGGGCTTGTTCATGTGGAACGCTGGAAATATTTTTCCAAAAATCAAATAGGTAGAACAAGCGGAAAGCCGACTTTCAGGCAAATAGTGCTCGGCATACGCAGAGCATGGATAATGATTCGCAGATAATCTAGGTCCCTCGGATGTCGCCAAAGAGGGCGATGTGCAGGCGGGGGCAGTAGGTCCACCCTCGGGTGATACACTCGTTGAGGATCCATCGGATTGAGTCTCGATCAGGCACAGCCACGCCTTCGGGCATGAGCATGATGTCGCGGGGGTGATATCCACGGATGTGCGCAAGAACGGTGTCAATCTCGATCAGATCCGTGGGGTCGGCGACGACGAACTTGAGCTGGCGATCGGGGGTTGAAGCGATGAGCTCGTTGAGGGCATCGAAGTTGAGTCGGCGGGTTTCGTGTCGCTTGGCCCAGACTCCATCAGCGTCACGGGGGTCGTTGGTTGGGGTCGAGTTGGCGAGTTTCGGAGAGAGGCTCATCAGGTGACACGACACGCCGGGGAGGGTGACGGTGCCCGCGGTTTCGATGGTGATGTGGAACCCGAGCGCGTTGAGTTGATTCGAGAGGGGGATGAGTTGTTTGAAGATCATGGGCTCGCCGCCGGTGAGCACGGCGTGGTGGACACCCGATGCTTTGGCTTCTCTGGCTTCTGTGATGAGTGATTCGATGGTGCGTGTGGTGTGTTCCGGGTTCCAACTCGCATAGGGGGTATCGCACCAGGTGCAGCGGAGATTGCACCCGCTGAGCCTACAGAACCATGAGGGCACGCCGGTGCGTTTGCCCTCGCCTTGGATGGAGGTGAAGGTTTCGGAGATGGGGAGTGTGTTATTCATATCAAGCGTCATGCGTAGTTGGTCGGGTCGTCGATGCCCGCCTGCTCGAAGCCAGTTTTGCGGAGAATGCACGAATCGCACCGCCCGCACGCACCGCCTGCGGGTGATGGGTCGTAGCACGAGTGGGTCATGGAATAATCCACCCCGAGCGTGGTGCCGGCTTGGATGATCTGGGCTTTGGTCATTTCGAGCAGTGGGGTATGGACCTTGATCGTGTTGCCTGTAGCTTGCCCATCGACGCCGATCTTCGTCGCGAGGTTGGCTGTGTGTATGAAGGATGCGATGAACTCGGGTCGGCAATCGGGATAGCCTGAATAGTCGATGGCGTTGACGCCGATGAAAAGATCAAGGGCTCCAAGCGTCTCGGCATAGGCCAGGGCGATCGAGAGGAAAACGAGGTTGCGGGCGGGGACATAGGTGATCGGGATGTCGGTCATCGCGGATTCATCTCGATCTTTGGGGACTTGGATGTCGGAGGTGAGCGCGGAGCCTCCAAATGAACCGATGTCGAGATTGAAGATGCGATGGGATGCAGCGTGCATGGATGACGCGATCTGTGCGCACGCATCGAGCTCTGTCCGATGGCGTTGCCCGTAGTCGAAGGCGAGGGTATGGCAGGTGTAGCCTTGATTTTGAGCCATCGCCAGGACGGTTGCCGAGTCGAGCCCGCCTGAGAGGAGGATGACTGCGGGCGGGTTTTTCGTGGTATTTATGTCCATGTTTGGGGCGTATCTTGTTTTCTGTATGGAGGTTATGGCGATTGGCAGCGAATTGTGCAACACCTGTGCGAGAATTTTGGTAGGATAGGGTATGCCATTCTCAGTGCTCAGCGCGAGGGTGTTGTGTGTTCGCCCGATCGGGGTCACCTCCGACTTCTGTCCTGTCTGCCGACAGGAGCGCCGTTTTTATCTCGCTTTGGCCCAGCGTAGCCGATATTTTTTGTGCTTTAGGCAAGGGCAAGAGGGGCATGCTCATCATGAACTGACCTGCTTTGTGTGCGGGTGCAAGGTCGAGCGCCCTGCAGCGGAGCGGCCGATCGAGCATCTGCCCGATCCGAAGATCGCGGGGAGCTTCGAGCCCGATTCATTGCCGATTGTGAAATCACGGATCGCGGACTGTGTGGCGATGGAGCGGGCGTTGCAGTCTGGCAAGCTCAAAGGCGAGGATCGTGAGGAGATGATCCGGTACACGCTGATGGGCTTTGCGCGGGTGTATGACGAGGAGCCGCTCGAACGGATCAAGCCTTGGATCTTATTCGCGATTCTGTTCACCATCTTCTCACTCTGCGCGATGGGCGCGTTCGGGATGCACCGTTCAGGTTCGGCGATGTCATTGGTCGCCGCTTTTCTTGCGATCGGCGTGGTGATCGTTGCGTTGATGTATTGGGTGTGCAAGCACTCGCCGAGGAAACGGGTGCGGACTTGGTTGGCGATGGCGTTGCTGCCGATAGATCCGACACGCGAAGAGATCCGCCGGGCGCGCAAGGAGATGCAGGCTTCACGGATCAAGGCTGGGGATCGGATCCGCCCGGAGAAGGTGCTGGCGAAGATGAGGAAGCTGCGCGAGGCTTGAACAGATTTGATGCCATATGATGTGCTCCTTGCTTCAATAGCCGATTTTGGGTATTTCGTTGCTCATGCGCGTGGAACTGTGGGGAAATGTGGAGATGGAGCAGTGAAGAAAAGTGACTATATCGACGCCGCTATTTCGAAACAGGGAGTTGTTGTATTCGGCAGAGACAAGGGGTTTCGGCGTCGGATTTTGATGTATTGGTCACTGATATTTGTAGGCGGTGGTTTGTTATTTTTGATCATGAGTCCTGCTAGTTTGGCCCAATCATTCGGTATAACAGCGATATTGATGATCGTGATATTTGGAATCTTTGAGGCTGTTTACCATTGGTCAAAGAGCAAGCGAATCGAAGTAGACTTTGATTTGAATGTTGTCCGTCTGTATGGATTTCGATACCCATATGGTTTTTGGGATATTGGGCCGAAGAAGTTGGTTGAGTTGAAGTTCGATGATTTTCTGTATATAGAGCGCACTTGGAGCAAGATTGACAGTGTGATTGTGCACACTAAACAAAGCAAGTTCTATGTGATGGAGACTTTGGAAAGATACTCTCAACTCGTCAGCCTGCTCGGCGACTTCGGTGACACGGGCGAGCATGAGATTGAGAAGAGGAAAAAAACCAAGATGATTGAGCATGTGCTCATCTGTGCCGGCGCGGGTGTAGCGGCCTTCGCGATTGTTGGTTTTTTAGGTTATTTACTTGGCTGGATTTAATTTTTCCGCAGCACACCCGCGTTAAAACTCCGCCCCTCGATCCGAAACTTGCGCTCGAAGTTTGTCCCGACGAGTTCGCCTTCGTTGGCGGATTCGGGAGCGGCGAAGTCGGTGCGTTCGAAGGGCTTGGTTTCACGGGCATCAAGGAAAGATTGGATCGCGGCAGGGGGAGTGGGGATGCTTGGGCGAGCAGCTTCGGGCGGCGTCGCGGATGGATCGCTCGCCCAGTGATCGAAGTGGGCTTCGTCCCAGGCCCAGAGATCGTCGTGGTCGGTGACGACGCGGAGCTCGCCGCCCGGTTTGAGGCAGCGCCAGATATCGAACAAGGTCTGATGCTGAATCACTCGTTTTTTGTGGTGCTTTTTCTTCGGCCAGGGGTCGGAGAAGTAGAGGTGGATGACATCGATTGAGTCGTCGGGGCATCGCCATTTGAGGAGTTGGGCCGCGTCGGTGTGGAGCACGCGGACATTGGTATGGGTGTTTTCGCTCTCTTGCTTTCGGCGGATGCGATCGGCGATGTAGGCCGCGAACTCGCCGGCCCATTCGATGCCTAGGAAGTTGGTTTCGGGCTCGAGATGGGCCTGTTGGATCAGAAACGCGCCTTTGCCGGACCCGATTTCGAGCTCGAATCGTTTGGATGGGTCTTTGAACCATGAGCGGAGATCAAGCCGGGCTGATTCGGGGTCGTCGATGATCGAATCGGGGAGGGGGGGGAGTTCGGATTCAGAGATCGCGACCACCCCGGGGGCGGTGTCGAGTGCTTTTCCATGGCCGAGTCCGAATGACATGGGGGGATCATAGAGCAGCAAATCAATAGAGCAGCAAAGCAGCAAAGAAGAAAAGAGAAGAGTTCACCACAGAGCACGCAGAGCACACAGAGAAGAAAGGCAGAGAAAAAGAAAGGATGAGTGAAAAAAGAGAAGAGTGGGGAATGTGGAAGATGAAGAAGGATGCTTCTTTTCCCCTCTTCCGCATCCCCCCTCTCTTTCCTCTTCCTCTGTGTGCTCTGCGTGCTCTGTGGTGAAATCTTTCTTCAAGCACGCCTAGGGTTCACTATGCAAGAATCACCACCAACCGCCGGCTCGTTCCAGCTCCGTGTCCGGTATGTCGAGTGTGACCCGATGGGGGTGGTGCATCATTCGAGTTATCTGCCTTGGATGGAGATGGGGCGGACGGAGTTGCTTCGGAGCGTGGGCGAGAGTTATGCTGCGATGGAAGCCGACGGGGTGTTTCTGGTGGTGACGAAGGTCGAGGTGAAATACCGTCGGCCCATGAAATATGACGATCTGGTCGAGATTCGGACGAGGGTCGAGAAGACGAGCAAGATCAAGCTGCACCATTCGTATGAGATCGTGCTCGTCGAGCGCGGCGGGGAGGCGAGTGAGCAGGTGTGTGCCGTGGCGAGTACGGAACTGGCGTGCGTGGGGGATGATGGGCGACCGACGGCGTTGCCGGGGTGGTTGGGAGCGTAAACACTCTCCTCCCCCGGGCTTCCGGGGGAGGTGGCACGCGCAGCGTGACGGAGGGGGTCTTATTTTGGTGTTCTCGCTTGTTCCCTGATCGCCAGTTGTGTTTTCGCCACGCATTGAATTGATTGCAGCACGCCATCCAAATGATCCCGCACATCGGACGCAGCGAACCGAATCACCCGGATGCCTTGTTCACGCATCCACGCATCGCGGCTCTGATCATGGAGAAGTTGGTCTCCCCGGTGCGTACCGCCATCGACTTCGACAACCAATCTCGCAGCGTGGCAGTAGAAATCCGCGATGTATGGGCCAACAGCGACCTGCTTGCGGAAGTGAAGCCCGTTGAGTTTCTTTGCTTTGATCGCGAGCCAGAGTCGGCATTCTGGGGGTGTGAGTTTTCGGCGGAGTTGCTTTGCTCGTGTTTGGGCCTTTGGTGTTGCTTTGATCTGTGATCGGTAGGTGCGGGGCTCATTCATGGTTTTAAGACCCCCTCCGCCTCACTTCGTTCGGCACCTCCCCCGGAAGCCCGGGGGAGGAGAGTTGACGATTCAGCAGTTCAATTGTCATCTGACCATTCTGGATCGTTATCAACCAGCGGATAGCGGTGAAAGACCCATACTTCACGGTCAATCAAGGCCTGGTCATAGTATTCGAGTTTTTCTTTGTCCCAGTTCTCTCGGCTTGTTTGGCGAGGTGTTTCCTCGTAGTCTGTGACTGTCCAACTTTGCTCTTCAATGCCCCTGCGTGCGGTTATTTCTGCTGATTCAATGGTTGAGTCTTGAATCCAACAGTTTATATATGCTCCGCCGCAAGTGGGATCAGCAGGCGGGTCGCACTGCGCGGCATGAAAGTTGAAAAAGAACATCGGCATGGTTATCTCAGGCGAGTATATGCCTACATCAACCTCTCAATCGCCTGCGACACATTCCGGATCGGGATCAGTTCCATCCCCTTGATCCTCGGCAGCTTCGACGACCCTGCATCAGGCACGAAGGCGTGGGTATACCCGAGTCTTGCAGATTCGCGGAGGCGTTGTTCGAGTTGGGTGGCGGGGCGGAGTTCGCCGCCTAAACCTACTTCGCCGATGGCAATCGTCGTGGGGGGGAGGGAGCGTTTGTAGTGGGCGCCGGCGATGGCCAGTGCTAAGGCGAGATCGGATGCGGGTTCGATGATTTTTAAGCCTCCGACTGCGGAGGCGAAGACATCGCGGTCGGCGAGGCGTAAGCCGCCGTGTTGTTCTAAGACGGCGATGAGCATGGCGAGCCGGTTGGTGTCGAGTCCTGAACTCTTGCGCTTTGCGCTGCCGACGAACCCGGTGGCGGTGAGGGCTTGGAGTTCGACGAGCACGCATCGGGACCCGTGCATCGCGGGGCACGCGACGGCTCCGGGTCGGTGCTCGTTGCCTGATTGCATCGCAGCGACGGACATGCCGCCGGGGAGTTGTTGTAAGCCTTTTCCGGTCATCTCGAAGATGCCGAGTTCAAGCGTGGTGCCGAAGCGGTTTTTGATGGCACGGACGATGCGGGCACTGTGGTAGCGATCGCCTTCAAAGTAGAGGACTGCATCGACCATATGTTCAAGCATGCGCGGGCCGGCGAGTGTGCCTTCTTTCGTCACATGCCCGACGAGGACGATGGCGATGCCGGTGGCTTTGGCGAAGTAGACGAGTTCGCTACAGCATCGGCGGAGTTGGGTGACCGAACCGGGCGAGGCTTCGAGGTCGGCCTTGTAGATCATCTGGATCGAGTCGATCACGCAGACATCGGGCTTGATTTTGCGGGCTTGTTCGAGAATCCGTGCGAGGTTGGTGTCGGCGAGGACGAAGAGGCTATCGGTTTGTGAGACACCGAGTCGGGCTGAGCGGAGTTGGATCTGCTCGGCGGATTCTTCGCTCGATACATACAACACCTTGCTCGTCCAGTCGCGCTTGGCTTGGTCCATATTGATCGGCGAGGCCCATGCGCCGGCGGCCTGCAAGAGCAGGGTTGATTTACCGATCCCGGGCTCGCCGCCGACGAGGACGACCGAGCCGGGGACGAGCCCTCGGGAGGGGTCGGTATCAATCCCCCCAAGCACGCGATCAAACTCGGTGATGCCGGTGGGGAGCCTGCGCATCGGGGCGGAGTTGGTCATGATCTCGGTGATGGGGGTGGCGGCGGGCGAACCGACGCCGGGCTTGGTTTCGACGAACCCGCTGCCTCGGTGCGGATCGGTGCCGGCGGATTTGTCGAACTGCGACTCTTCGAGCGAGTCCCATTGGTTGCAATCCGGGCATTTGCCCATCCATCGGTGGTGGGTTGAGCCGCAGGATGTGCAGACGAAGATGGTGCGTGTCTTGCTCATGGGGTGAGTATAGACGATTGGGCGTGTTTGGGCGGGATGTGTTTGGGTATTTGGGTGCTGAATGTTGAGCTGGGCATCCTATAGTGATGTCGGCAGCGATGCCTATGTGAGGAACCCGTGTCGGAATCAGATCGGTCAGCCATCCAGACAACCCCCCCCAAACCCCGGCGCAAGTGGCGTCGGCGGGCGCTGTGGTTCTTGGTGATCGGGCCTTTGGGCTTGATCGCTGCGGTGCTGATTATCGGACAAACCTCGTTGATGCAGGTCATCGTCGAGCCGATTCTTGAGGATCAGATGGGGGTGGATGTTTCGACGGGTTCGGTTCGGCTCTCGGCGACTGGCGAGATTGTGATTGTTGATGCGGCGTGCGAAGCGTCGCGTATTGATTCGGCTGCGGGCTCGCTGATCGAGTTCAAGCGGGCGACGATCTCGGTGAACTGGTGGGGCGTGATCAAAGGCAGCGGGCAGGTGCATTCGATTGTGATCGAGCAGCCGATCGTTCGGGTGAGCCAGGATATCGAAACAGGCGTGCTGAATCTTGCAGCGATGGAGTTCAAGCAAGGGGGCGGCGGCGGGGCGACGCCCGCGATCGAAATCACCAACGGGATCTTCGAGATCGGTGAGCACGATCAGGGTTCGTATCGTGTGCTCAAAGAGTTCTCGTTCAAGGGGCAGCTGTCCCAGCAGACCAGCGATGGGATTTCCGGGTTTGATTTTATTGCATTGCCCAAAGGAGCGCGGGCGATGGGGATGGGCTCTGGCGAGCATATCGAGCACGCGGGGCATGGGTCGATCGGGTTGACGGGGCAGATATCTAAAGATGGGATCGACGGCGTGCTCGATGGGGTTCGGCTTGAGGATTGGCCTGCGGATATTGTCCCGAGCCGATCGCGCGGGTTGTATGCGCAGCTTGATCTCGCGGGCGACCTTGCCCCGACCCGGTTCCATGTTTCGCAAGACGGGTTGGTCGAGATCGTGCTGATGCTCGATGGCGTGGCGCTGAATCTGCCGATCGAGGAAGCGGATGCTTCGCGGGGAGTCGAGGGCGAGGGAGATGCTCAGATGCTCCGCATGCGCCAGACGCGAGGGGTGATCCGGTTTGGAACCTCTGGGCTCAACGCCGACATCAAAGGGTTGATCGATGAACTCGAATATGATGTGATGCTCGATTACCAAGGACTCGAAGCGACAAGCCCGTTCGATGCGATGCTCGTCACCGACTTTCGGCTCGACGAAGCATTCAAGCCCGCGCGGTTCTTGCCTGCCAATGTGATGTCCAAGCTCGATCGGTTCGAGAACCCGATCGCCGATGTCCATGCGCAGGTACATATCTCACGCGGGGCAGGGCGCGATGCGAGGATCGCAGTTTCGGGCAAGGCGGAGCTTTCCAATGGCAGCGCGATCTATAAGAAGTTCCGGTATCCTTTTCGTGATCTCTCTGGGGTGATCGAGTTCGATCCAGATCAGTTGGTGATCCGGGATATCATCGGCGTCGGGCCCACGGGGGCGAGGTTGGTTGCCAATGGGGTGTTCTCGCCTTTGGGCGAGCAGTCGGTGGTGAACCTGATGCTCAATGTGAAGGGGGTGGCGATTGATCAACACCTCATCAACGCGCTCGATGGGGACCAGCGTGATCTGGTTGATGCGCTCTTTAGCGAGACGGATTATGCAGAGCTGCTCGATGATGGGTTGGTGCTCACGCAGGACGATGCCGATGCGCTCGGTGAATCTCGCCGGGCGATCTGGGATCGGCTCGATCGTTGGGAGCCGGGGGTGGATGGTTCGGATGAGCAACGCCGATCGCTCGCCCGCGAACTCGCATCGATTGACCGTCAGCTGTTGTCGCCGGTGTTCTCGTTTGGCGCGGTGCCCGATGTCGATGTCGAGCTTGTTCGTCATCCAGAGCGGGCATCGGATGATCGGTGGACGACCGATGTGCGTGTGAAGCTTCCGCAGGCGGGGCTGGTCTCGGAGCATTTTCCGCTGCCGATCAATGCGCACGATGTGGAGATCGTGATCAATGAAAAGGGCGTCGAACTCACCGGTGGGCGGTACACCGGGCTCACCGGCGGGCGGGCCGATGTCGAGGTGAAGATTGATCTGACGAAGCGCAAGGCCAAGCCGATCATCAAGATTCAGGCATCGGATTTCCCAATCGACGCCCGGCTCATCGCGGCCATCCCCGGATATCACGACCCGCAGAGCGAGGACCCTGATGACATCACGCTTCGGCGGATCCTCGATCGGCTCAATCTCGCAGGCGTGCTGGATTGTGATGCGATCATCGGGCCTCGGGGCGATGGGCGATTGGGATACGACATCGAATCAACCGTGCTCAAAGGCTCGGCCCATCCCCAAACGCTCACGCCCGGGGATGATCTCGATACCGCGGGCATCATCGCCAAGGACCCGCTCGCGCTCAATGACATCTATGGCACGGTGTACATCACCGAGGATTTGATCATTGTTGATCTCGATGCGATGCTCTCCTCGCCCGAGCTCCCGCTCGCGCCCACGCCGATCGAGGTGCTCACCCAGCTGACACTGATCCCCAAAGACAAAGGCCCGCGCGGGGCTCGGCGGGTTGGCGGGCTGCTCCCGACGGACTTTGGCCCCCCGGTCCCGGGCCCGACGCTTTATGCCAGCGCGCGAGCCGAGGGGATTGATCTGGCGATGCCTCTCGAGCACGCGATCGCGGTGATCTCGCCGAAGGTCGCGCGGGATTTGCTCAAGAAGAAGGCGGAGTACAACCCCGATGGCTTGCTTGCTCTTGAGGCGCAGTTCGAGGGGATCGTTGGCGGGGCGATCGACACCACGCTGACCATCGACCGGTTCGATCAGTTCGGGCTCGATCTCGAAGGCTCACGCTATGAACTCGGCTCGTCCTGGGGGCGTGTCCAGATCGTGCTCGCCGATGAGCCGACGATTGACTTTGACGGGTTCCGCGTCTCGATCCAAGCCGACGGCGAGGACGCCGGGACGCTCGCGCTCGATGGGTCGATGCCTTTGGTCCGCGCGGGGCGCGTGATCGAGATCACCAAATCTTCAGCCCTTGAGCTGAGCTTTGACGGCGGGCGGTTCGATTCGCCCATCGCCAAGGGCGTGATTGACCGCCTGGCCAGCGCTCAGGGCGAGTCGTGGTTCGATGCCCACCAGATCGGCGGGCGATTCGATCTGGGCGTGACGCTCTCGCCCAAGCTCGGGGTGCATCGGGCCCGGGCAATGCCCGGGGATGGTGATCGCGAGATCATGTTCGTCCCCACGATGATTCATGGCACGCTGAGCCCCAAGTCGTTCACGATTGACATGGGCGAGCAATCGGCGGAGTTTGACGAGATCGTCGGCGAGATCAAGTTCGATGGATTCGATGGCACGATCGAAAATATCCGAGCAGCGGATGATTCGGTGAGCCTCACGGTCAATGGCGGGTGGAGCGTTGATGCACGCAGGGGCGTTGAGATGCAGATCGACGCGATCGCTGATGGTGCTCTTTTGACCGGCCCGGTGCGGGCGATCCTGCCCGTGTCGATCGACCGGGTGATCAATCGGCTTGCGATCCGATCCGATGCGCCGATGCACATCGACAACTTCCGGTTCATCGGCGATGCCCTGGGCAAGCCCGATGCGAAGTATTCCATCGTCGGCGATGCCCAGCTCAGCAACGGGAGCGCGCTCGTCGGGCTTGAGATCACCGAGATCGAGGGGGACCTTGGGTTCCGGGTCGAGGGCACCCCGGGCGCGGTGGGGTATGAGATCAATCTCGATGCCAAGAGGCTCCGGGCCGGGCTCATGCGCATGAGCGATGCCCGGGTGCAGGTCATCGGCGATGCCAACAGCCCCGGCGTCGTGCTCGTGCCCGAGATCAGCGCCTCGATGCACAGCGGGCAGATCGCCGGGAGCGCACAGATCCGCCCGGGCGAAGATTCTGACGATCAATACTACTGGGTCGAACTCCACGCTTCGGGCGTGCGGGTCGCGCCGATGTTTGATGATTTGCTTTTGCCCGAGGGGCTCGAAGGCCCGCCCAGAGAAGGGCAGAGCATGGTTCGATCGGTGTGGAACCAGGGCGATGATCGGTCACGGGGGATCCTGATCGCTGACCTGACCTTGACGGGCCCGATTGGCGATCCAACCAAGCGTTCGGGGCGCGGGCTCGCCCGGGTTTCGGGCGGCTCGGTGGTCGCGCTGCCGGGGTTGATCCAGTTGATCGAGGCGAGCAATCTTTCGATGCCCGCGGGGTCGCCTTTGGATATGGCGCAGGCGTCGTTTTATGTCGACGGGCAGACGCTGGCATTCGAGCAGATCAGCGCATCGTCCAAGCGGATCGAGATTCTTGGCTACGGCACACTCGACTGGGCAACGCGTGCGCTCGATCTGCGGTTCCGCTCACGGGCGGTGCATCCGATCCCCGTGATCTCGTCGATCATCGAGCAGCTCCGCGATGAACTCATCACCACCCGAGTCACCGGCAAACTCGGCGAGCCCAAATACTCGGCCGAGCAGTTCGGGTCAACGATGAGACTCTTCAACGCGATGCTCGGCAACGCGGAATCCGACCTCCAACGCCGAATGCGCGAGGTCGAGGACCAGGTCCGGGCGAGCCGAATGCGAACACTCGAAAACAAAGCCCAGCGGGTGCATTACCCGGTTGATGAACAGAACGAAACACAAGCCAGCGGGTGGGAATGGGCCGACGAGGTCTCTGGGGACGAGAAGTAGACGGGGGGGACAGCGGGGGGCGGGGGCGGGCAGGTTTCTGGGCTTTGGTGAGACAGGCACCGGTTGGTGACATATGATCCCCGTTGGCCCAGATTGGCGGATCGAGATCGAGCACGCCTGGGCGGAGATGGAACACGAGACAAGCAAGATTGGATTTTCAATGAGCAAAGAACACAACCGGGTCGAGTTAGATCCGCCAACGAGCACCCAGCCGAAGAACGAACTCGCCGCCCCACCCGAAAAGCCCGAGGTTCGACGCGCCGACGATGGCGAGGTGCAGGATCGGATCTGCGAACTCCTCGAAATGGTCGCGGGAACATCGGAGAGCTACGACGCCAAGTTGGTGCGCGAGCTCATCACCGCCGGGCTCAAGCTGATCCCCGACGGGCGCGATACGGGCGAGCTCAAGCTCATGACCGCAGCGATGAAAGAACTCCGCTACGCCTATCGCGTGTTCGGCGAATATCCAGATGCGCACAAAGTGACGATCTTCGGCTCGGCAAGAACTCCAGAGGATCATGCCGATTACAAATCAGCGGTCGTGTTCTCCAAACTCATGGCCCAGGCGGGGTGGATGTCGATCACCGGCGCCGGCGATGGGATCATGAAAGCCGGGCACGAGGGCCCAGGGCGCGAGGCGAGCTTCGGCGTGGCGATCCATCTGCCGTTTGAGACCAGCGCCAATGAATACATCGTCGGGGATGAAAAACTCATCAACTTCCGATACTTCTTCACCCGCAAGCTCATGTTCCTCTCGCAGGCCGAGGCGGTCGTGTGCTTCCCGGGCGGGTTTGGCACGCTTGATGAAACCTTCGAGACGCTGACCCTCGTCCAGACCGGCAAGGCGAGCATGGTGCCGATCGTGTTCATCGACGGCGATCGCGAAGGGCCCAACGGGTCCTACTGGGAAGGATGGGATCGGTATGTCCGCCAGCAGCTCGCCGGGCGCGGGTGGATCAGCGAAGAGGATTTCCATCTGTATTACATCGCCAAGGACCCGCAGGACGCTGCGGATCATGTGACTAATTTTTACAAGAACTACCATTCATCGCGCTATGTGCGTGATGATCTGGTGATCCGGATCAACAAGCGACTCCGCGAGGAGGACATCGCCGTGCTCAACGATGAGTTCTCGATTTTGGTCAAGAGCGGCAAGATCGTTCAGCGTGATGCGCTTTCTCAAGAGCGTGACCATCTGGATTTGCCTCGGATTGTCTTTGAGCACACCCGGTACAAGTTCGGGCTCATCCGTGCCCTGATCGACCGGATCAACTCGTTCGACGCGCCCGATGCCTAGTGCGAGATCACGCCATGTTGGACTCTTGGGCTTGGGGCTGCTGTGCGCCGGGGTGTTGGCGTGCGCGCCGGGGTGCCGGGTCGTCCGGTACTATTTTCCTTCAGAGGAGATCGAGATCGCAGGCGGAACCAGTGATGGTTCGGGTGCGCCAGCGCCGATGAACTCGGCAGCGACGCGCGGGCTCGAGGTTCGGCTCTTGGTGGTGGACGATACGGATTGGGCGGGCCCGCGTGGGCTCTTAGCCTATCTTGATGATCCTGCGCAATCGCCAGCCGATGCGCAGAGCACCCCGATTGATGCCAAGACCATCGCCCGGTGGAACGATTGGGGGTATCGCGTGCTCGCGTTGCCGATTGATCAGGTCGATGGGTTTCTAGGCGGGTTGCGCCCGATCCAGCCGACCAATGTGCAGTGGCTTGGTGAGTTTGGGAACTGGCGCGCGGTGGTCCGCGCGGGCGAGCTTAAGGTCAAGCGGGTGCGTGTGGGCGACGGGTCGGTGAAGGTCGATCCGGGCAAGCCTCGATTGATCGCGCGGGCGTGGGTCGAGCCCATGCTCACCGATACGGATGTCGTCCCCGCGCTTCGGCTTGATCTGGGCATGCAGATCGAAACGGTCGGCGAGCAGGCAAGCCGACGACGAAACACCCGGCTCTTCGAGATCGACCGCGAGCACTCGATCGCTGAAGAGGGCACGCTGATCGAGGACTTGTTCTTCTCGGCGATGCTCGATGGCTCGCAGGCGATTGTGCTCATGGGCGAAGCGCCCGGGGTGGATTGGCACGATCTGGCCGATCTGGTCGTAGATGCTGATTTATTTCACGAAGAAGCGGACGATGAACAGCCATCCAAATCAAAAGATTCTGTGTTCGGCCCTGGTGGGGGCACATCGAGCGAGCAAGCCGACAAGGCGGATACGGTTCAATCAGAATCGACATCACCAGCGCGTGATGTCGATGGCGGGCGTGCTCGTCGTGGTCCCACGGTCAATCAGCCGAGCAAGCCGATGGGCCAATCGCTCGGCGAACTCATGCTCACGAGCCCCGGCTCGCGGGTGGTTCGGCTCAACCAGGCACGAAAAATCCCCAAGCGGGTCATCGTGGTGCTGATCCCACGGGTCGAAGGCGGGTTCTCGCTCTTGCCCAGAACCAGCTCGCCAGCGCGGGGGGATCGCCCATGAGTATTGTGCTCGCGATGATATCGTTGGTCGTTGGCTTGGTGGTGCTTATCGCTGGCGCGGATATGTTGGTGCGCGGGGCAGCCCAGCTCGCCCGGGTGATGGGGCTGAGCGCCTTTGCTATCGGCGTGACGGTGGTGGCGTTTGGAACCAGCGCGCCCGAACTCTTCGCATCGTTGGGGGCTGCCGTCTCGGGGGTGCCTGATCTTGCGGTGGGCAATGTGGTGGGCTCGAACATCGCCAATATTTTGTTGATCTTGGGTGTCGGGGCGATCATGGTGCCCATCGGGGTGCATCGGCGGGTGCGTTTGATCGAGTTGCCCATCATGCTCGGGATCACCATCGCTGCAGCGATCCTGATGATGGACCATCAGATCACCCGGGTCGAGGGCGCGATCCTCTTCGCCGGGTTGATCGGGTATGTGATCTTTATCGTCAAAGCCCATCGGGTAGATATCGAGCACGAGGGCGACGAGGCGATCACCCATCCCAAGTCGATCAGGATGGATATTCTGATGGTGCTCGGCGGGGTGATCGGGCTCGGGCTCGGCGCCAAAGGGTTGGTCTATGGCGCCAGCACGCTTGCCGAACTCGCCGGCGTGGGCGCAGGGGTGGTGGGGACGACCATCGTTGCCTTCGGCACGAGCCTACCCGAACTCGCTGCGACGGTCCGGGCCGCGATGAGCAAAGAATCGGATATGGCGGTGGGGAATGTGGTGGGGTCGAATGTTTTTAATTTGCTCAGTGTGCTGGGGATCACCTCGATGGTGTCGCCTTTGTCAATGCCTGGGTCGATGGATATCCATATCTGGACCATGCTCGCGGTGAGCGTGTTTTTGGTGGTGATGGTGCTGTTCCGCCCGGCTTTGGGGCGTTTGATCGGTGTCGTGTTCGTCGGTGGATATCTGTTTTATATGCTTGCATCGTTCTTTGTGCTCGGAAGCGAGGCGGTTTGAATCATCTCGTGAGGATCGCCTAGATCTGGTGAATTCGTCGGCGTGACTGGTCGATAAGTCGGTGAGACTTTCGATTCTACACGATGGAGTGGCGATGCTGCGCGTACCGATTTCACAGGCCAAACCCGGGATGGAGCTGGCGTTGCCTGTCTACAACCCCAACGCCTGCGCCCAACTTCTGCTCCGCCCGGGCGCGGTGCTCGAGGTGAGCACCATCGATCGGCTCATCGAACTCCGCCTGCCTGAGATCTGGATCAAGTATCCAAACATGGAGTCGATCAGCAAGTTCCTCTCCCCCGATGTAATGTCTTCGCGTGCGCAGATTGTGTCGGGGGTTGCCCAGGCGTTCGATGAGGCGGGCAAGGACATGCACGCCAAACTCGACTATCAAAAATATCAGCAGGCGATGAGCACCCTGATGGCCAGGCTCATCAACGACCCTGATGCGGCGATCTTCATCGGCGAGATCGCCGACAGCGGCACGCCCGCGATCCGCCACGGCGCCAATGTCGGCTACCTGAGCATGCTCATGGGGCTTCGGCTCGGGTTCTACCTGCTCAAAGAACGCAAGCGGCTCTCGCCTCGGCTCGCCAAGGATGTGACGAGCCTCGGGGTCGCAGCCATGCTTCATGACATTGGCATGACCCGGCTCAAGCAATCAACACTCGAACGATGGTCAGCCGAGCACGATGATTCGGATCCTGAGTGGCAAGAGCATGTCAAGATCGGGTACGAGATGCTTCGGGGTCAGGTCGAGCCATCGGCAGCCGCGGCGGTCTTGCACCATCATCAACGATTCGATGGATCCGGGTTTCCTAGAAGAACACGATTAGATGGCTTCGAGGTCGGGATCGAGGGATCCAATATCCATATCTTTGCGCGCATCTTGTTGGTCGCTGACTTGTACGATCGGCTTGTCCACCCGGCGTATTCGATCGGCGACTCGGAAGAAGAACGCAAATCGCGCCCGCCCGTGTATGCGATCCACACTCTATTTCAAGAGCCATATCACTCCTGGCTCGATCCCATCGTGTTTCAATCACTGATGACCGTCTGCCCGGCGTATGCCCCGAGCACGATCGTTCGGCTCAGCGATGGCATGAAGGGCGTGGTGACGGATTGGGACCCACGCGATCCGTGCAGGCCCACCGTCACCGAGTGGAGTCGGTTTGAAGATGACGACGATGTCCGCGTGATTGATCTGCGAGAAAATCATCACCTGACGGTGGTTGAAGCCGACGGGCACGATGTGGCCGAGTACAACTTTTATCCCGATCACAAGTATGCCTTTGATCTGCGATCGGTCGAGAAGTCGATGTCCAACGGGCTTTATAAGCTCGATCCAGGAGCGATGGATAAACAGGCCCAGAAGGATTCGCTCAGGGCACAAGAGCGAACCAATGATCGAACCAATGATCGCGGTGGCGAACAGGCGGCGTGAAGCAACCCGACGCAGAGTCCGAGCCAGGCCCAAGGGGTGGCTCGCGGGTGCTACGATCGGATGTGACGATTCCATTTGCAAATCCAACTGATTCAGCGCATCCCCAAGATGATCGACGGGCCTGGCTCATCGCCGTGGCGGCTCCGCGCGAACTCGACGCGGCGATCAACGGGCTTGGATATACAGGCGATCGACCAACGCTCTGGCAGCGCATCGAGATCAGCAGCCGGATTGATCTGGTGATGACCGGCGTGTCCAAAGCCAACGCGGCGGGGGCGATCGGACGGGTGCTTGATCCTGCTCGCCATCGCGGGGTGCTCAGCATCGGCATCGCGGGGGCGTTGCCCGGCTCGGATTGTGCGCTCGGTGATGTCGTCGTCGGCTCGGCATCGGTCTTTGCTGATGAGGGTGTGCAAACGCCCGATGGATTCGAGACTTGTGCGCAGATGGGCTTTGGGCTCTTTGATTCGCAGGCGGATTCTGGGATGGACTCGAAATCGGATTCCATCGCCCATGATTCGAGCGTCGTTGAATGGCTCGGTCGATACTGCGATCATATCGGACCCATCGCCTGCGTCTCCCAATGCTCGGGGACCGATGCGGGGGCTCAGAAGGTGGTTGCCCGGACGGGGGCGATTGCCGAGGCGATGGAGGGGGCTGCGATCGCGCTCGCTGCCAAGCGGATCGAACCGACGATCTTGGTCGGGGAGGTCCGGGTGATCTCCAATACCACCGGCGATCGAGCCAAGCAGCGATGGGCACTCGATGATGCGCTGGGCACGCTGGGAAAAGTTCTCGGACGCATCGCTGATGACCTGCGATGAGAAGATACGCCGAGTGTGCGGGTTGGGACGATCCGTTGTGCGCCCGGCAACCCCACATTGGAGTGTGTTGGGCACAGGTTGAATCCACGCTATAGATCGGTCGATCCCCCTTGAGACGGGCGATTTTCGGGTTCAGCATTTGCTGGCCTGTCCGCCAGTTCACCCGGCGCCGGGTGGGAAGGGTATCGAGTTGATCAATCGCACACCAAAGTTCGGAAAGCTCGGTTCGAAGTTAGGCAAGGGCAAACTCGGATCATCGTTGTCGACCGTCGGGGCATTGCGCCCCGGCGCGATCCCGTTGGCGATCGAGTTTGGTGTCTCGGGGGTCAAGGTGCTTCAACTCACCGGCACCAACCCGAGCAGCATCCAGGCAGCGGCATTCTTGCCCACGCCCGATGACCTGCTCGATCAGCCAGCAAAGCGCCTCTTGTTCCAGATGGACGCGCTGCCCAAGTTTCTCAAGGGTGAAAAAATTAACGCTACTCGCGCAACGAGCCTGATCCCCTCGGGGCAGATGATCTGCAAGCATCTCCAGATTATTCCAACCGATGGCGTCCCGATCGAACAGATCGCCGGAGCGCAGTTGAGCACCCAGCTCGGGTGTGATCCAAGCGAGTTGCTCATCCGTTGTCGACCCGTCAACAGCGCTCAATCCAGCGGCAAACTCGAGGTCATCTGCTTCGCGGCTTCGCGCGAGTTTGTCGGCAGGATCATGGGTTCGCTCAAGTCCGCCAAGCTCGAACCCGTGGGGATTCATACCGAGTTTGATGCGATGGTCAGGGCGATTGAGCTGCGTGATACTTCTTCGGGCAGCGAGGGCTCGATCTCGCCGACGCTTATTCTCGATTTGGGGTGTGGTTCGACCAAGGTGCTCATTATGCACGGCTCCGAGATGGTCTTTGCACGCAATATCGAGTTGGGTGCCCGTCATTTCGATGAAACAATCTGCCATCAGCTCCGATGCACCATGATCGAAGCCCGCCAGATGCGATCCGAGCTCGAGGTGCTTGTTCCGGTTGCAGCGGGGGTGAACACAGCAGCGGAGTCGTCAGAACCTGCTGTCGATTCGATGCCGGAGTCGATGCCCGGGATGCCGCCTCCAGAACCAGATTCAGATCATGGGTCGGATGAGCCGGTGTTGCCGACGGCTCGTCCCGGTGGTTTTTCGCGTGGGCCTGTGATTGATCTGAGCGAGCCCTTAGAGATTATGTGCGATGAGGTGTCGATGTGCCTGCGGTATCACCGGGCGCTCTTCCCCAATATGCGTGTCGAGCGGGCGGTGTTCGTCGGCGGGCAATCGAATCATCAACCCGTGTGCGAGTATCTCGCCCGGGCATTGAGTCTTGAGGCTCAGGTGCTCGATCCGATGGCGTGCCTGGCGCGTTCTGGTCGGGTGCCCACGAGCGGGGTTGATCTGCGTATGGCTCAGCCGGGCTGGGCAAGTGTTGTTGGTGGGGCGCTGAGCCCGATGGATCTTTAAACGATGCACGGGTGTGCATGTGCAGGCAAGTGGAGGCAAGCCGATGGGTAAGTCCAAGGATAATCAAGGGCAAGCGGGCAGTTTTCTGCCAGCGGAGTATGTCAAGGGCAAGAGCCAGTTCCGCGCCAATATCATGGTGATGTTTCTCTTCACGCTCGTCATCGCGGGCGTGGTGGGGGCGTTTGTGGTCAATCATCAGCGTTGGCGACGGGTGCATCAAGAGCAGGGAGTCGTTGCGGCGTCATTCGAAGAAGAGGCAGCCAAGATCGAGCAGCTCCAATCGCTCGAAAAGCAGCGCGTCGATCTGATCGAACGCGCCGAGGTGGTGACGGCACTCAAAGACCGTGTCCCCCGCTCGGTGCTCGTCGGCGAGATCGTTCGCGCGATCCCCGAAGGATTGACCCTGACACTCTTCAATCTCGAAGGCAAGCGCGTGCGTGTCACGCCCCCTGTAGTCAAAGAAGCGGACGCCAAAGCACGATCACTCAAGGGCAAGAGTGTCGGCAAGGGCAAAGACGCCAAGCCCGAGCCGGTGAAGGTGCTCCCGCCCAAGTTCGAGTTCATGCTGACGACCGAGGGGATCGCCCAAGAGAACGACAATGTCGCAGATTTCCTGGAATCGCTCAAGGCGTCGCCTTTGTTTGGTGATGTGGAGTTGCAGTTTATCAACGAGACGAAGATTAATAAGATGGACTACCGAAAGTTCAAGATCACGATGAGCCTGCTCGACCGTGCGGATGCGCGTCTTGTGGATGGCACCGAGGAGATTGAGATCGGGAGCGGTCAGTTTGGTATCGCGGGCACGAAGACAGACACGGACTAATGCACAGGAGCGTAGATATGCGATTTGGTACACGAGAGTTTGTGTTATTTCTAGCGGTGCTGATGCTCCCGGTTGCGAGTTATTTCGTGATCTTCAAGCCTCAGAGCGCCAATATCGAGCAGGCCAAGGGCGAGATTGCCCACAAGCGAGAGATGCTCGAATCATTGCGCACCGAGACCAAGCGAAACGATGATCTCAAGATTGCCAATGAGGCGATTATGGAACGGATCGACGAGATGGAGGCGCTGTTGCCTTCGAACAAGGAGATCGACCTGATTATTCGTCAGGTCTCCGCGTTGGCGGTCGAGGCCGGGCTCTCGCCTCCGACACTCAAGAGCACCAAGCCCGTCGCGGCGGCGCGGTTCCGCGAGCAGCCACTCGATATGACGACCCAGGGTTCATTCGCCGGGTTCTACGAGTTTCTCAAGGCGATCGAGCAACTGCCTCGGATCACCCGGATTGTTGATATGGTCATCAAGGACTCGAGCGAGGACGGTGTCGAGATCGAGGCGAGCTTCACGCTGAGCATCTACTTCCAGACTCAAGAGACCCTGGCGCAAGGAGATTCGCAATGAGTGATACGAACGAAGGACTCAATCTCGATTCCGATGGCGATCCGTCCGGGCACGCCGAGGGCGCGAGCAATATCTTCTTGGATATGTCCGAGACGGATTCAACAGGGATCCCCTCACTCAAGCAAGCGCCTGTTTCGGCGATATCTGCTTCAGCATCGGACTCGAAGCTCAATATGCAGATGGTGATCGCGATGTGTGTCCTGGCGATCGGCGGGGGCGCGATCTACGGGATGCGCTATATCGGGATGCAGGCCGGGCTCGATGAGAATATTGTTGCGATTGATTACACCTCGCAGGCGAACTCAAAGGATTTTACCAACCGATTCAAATCCGTCCTGCGCACGCTCGACAAGAGCACGGTCTCGGTGCAGTTCACCGATACCGAGTCATTCGCAGAGCAGCCATTCTCGCGCCCGGGCGGGGTGAAAGAAGAGGTCGTCGAGATGGATCCGGGGCTCTCCCAGGCCGAGCGCGATGCGCTGCGTAAGGAACGCGAACGCAAGCTTGCGATGGAGCAACGCCGAGACAATGTTGTTGGCGAAGCGATGCGGTTCGATCTCCAAGGGGTGATCGGCGGGGCGAGACCGGCAGCAAGAATCTCGGGTCAGCCCGTTCGCGCGGGCATGAAACTCGGTGATTTTTTCACCGTGGTCAAGATCATGGATCGGTCGGTGATTATTGAAGCCGATGGGATGAAGTTTGAGCTCGCGATTGGACAGAAGACGGTGCAGCTCGATTGATGGGCAGTCAGGGACACGATGTCAGATATTGATGACATTCTGAGCGAACTGGGGGTTGGCACAGATTCGCCAGATTCCCAACGCGCCCCTCGGCGTCCTCGCTCATCCCCCGTCAAGCCCGACCGCCACTCCCTCGACCAACGCCCCGGTTCGTTTAGCCCGCTCCCGCCGATGCCTTCGAGCCAGACACGCTTCGGCGAAGAAGAAGGATCGAGCGTCGATGAAGACCCGGCGGTCCTCCAGAGCAAACGCCCCGCCCAGCTCCCCGGGGTGGGCAAGGCGATGCTCGATGTCTATCGACCCAAAGAGGGCGATCCGTCGCAGATCAACACCGAGCTCTCCGAGTTGCTCATCGAGCAAGAAGCGATCACACCCGAGCAGCTCACCAGCGCCGAGCAGGTGATGAAGCAATCCCCCGGCAAGGGGCTCATCGAGGTCCTCTTCGAGCAAGAAGCAGACCAAGAAGCAATCCAACGCGTCGTCGCGCAGAGCGCAGGGCTCACCTTCGAACGCGTCGATCTCGAAAAAGGACTCGACGGCGGGTTCGATGGCAAACTCCTCCAACGCCTTGGTATGGAGTTCTGTCTCGCGCACCAGGTCTTGCCAATCCGAACCGAGGGCACACGCGTGGTGGTCGGGTCGATCAATCCGAGCGATGTATTCACCATCGACGAGATCCGTGCGAATCTGCGCGTGTCGAGTGTAAAAGTTGTGCTGGTGATCCCGAGCGATATCCGGGCGGCGCTCGAAGTGGTCGGAGGCGAATCGAGCGGAGATATGGATCTTTCCGAGATCCTTGCCGATGTCGAGGAATCCGATGTCGAGGTGACAACGACCCAGTCCGCCGAAGCGGTTGATCTCGAATCGCAGGCCAGCGAATCGCCGGTCATCCGTTATGTGAACTACATCATCCAGAACGCGGTCAAAGAGGGCGCGTCCGACATTCACATCGAGCCGGGCGAAAAGAAGATCAAGGTCCGCCTACGCATCGACGGCATCTTGTTCGAGTCGATGAATCCGCCCCCGTCAATGGCGGCCGCGATCACCTCTCGGCTCAAGATCATGGCGGATCTGGATATTTCCGAGCGAAGGGTGCCTCAGGACGGGCGGATTCGGTGTGTGGTCGGCGGGCGCAAGCTTGACCTGCGTGTGTCATCGTTGCCCACAGGCTACGGCGAGAAGATCGTCATGCGTATCCTCGATACCAAGTCGATCAATGTGAAACTCGAGGACTTGGGCTTTGACGATCAAACGCTCGATATCTGGAAAACACAGATCAATGTCCCTCACGGGATTCTGCTCGTCACCGGCCCGACCGGCTCTGGTAAGACCACCACGCTCTATTCATCGTTGCGTCAGATTGATAAATCCAAACTCAATGTATCAACCGTCGAAGACCCGATCGAATATCATCTCGACGGCATCACGCAGACACAGACCCACGAAAAAATCGGCATGACCTTCGCCAAGGCGCTCAAGGCTTTGCTCCGTCAGGACCCCGATGTGATTATGCTTGGTGAAATCCGTGACCATGAAACCGCCCACACCGCGGTGCAGGCTGCGCTCACTGGTCACTTGGTGTTGTCCACATTGCATACCAACGATGCGCCCAGTTCGGTGACGCGATTGGTCAATATTGGGCTCGAACCCTTCCTCGTCGGCGCCGCCCTCAACGGCGTGCTCGCCCAGCGATTGCTCCGCCGATTGTGCCCGCACTGCAAATCACAGGAATCGCCCTCCGAGGAGATGGGTGAGTTCCTTGAGATCAACGGGTTGCCGAGTCATGAGATGTGGACGCCTCAAGGGTGCGACAAGTGCCGGAACACAGGATACTCGGGTCGTGTTGGTATCTACGAGATGCTCGCGGTCGACGATACGCTGCGTGATGTGATCGCCCGGAACCCCAATGTCTCCGAGTTCCGTCGATTATGCCTTGAGCGCGGGATGAAGTCACTCCGGGCCGACGGGATCAACAAGGCGTCCGATGGGATGACGAGTATCCAAGAAGTGCTCCGCGTGACGAGCGCACACTGATTGAATCGCAGAAATGCTCCATGCCCGGTGGTTGTGCCCGCGATCATTGTGCAATAGAATGATGCACATCGCCTGCGCGCGATGCTCAGGAGCTTTGCAATGGCTGACAAATCAATCGAATCCGTTCTCAACGAGACCCGCATCTTCAATCCACCCGCTGCTTCCGAGGTTGGTGCGAGCAAATGGCTCGTCGGCTCGCTCGATCAGTACAAGCGGATGTACCAAGAGTCGATCGAGGACCCCGACGGGTTCTGGAGCCGAATCGCCAACGAACTTCACTGGTTCAAGAAATGGGATTCGGTGCTCGAGTGGAACGCGCCCGATGCCAAGTGGTTCGATGGCGCGAAGACCAATGTGTGCTACAACTGTGTCGATCGTCAGGTTGAATCCGGGCACGGAAATGATCCGGCGATCATCTGGGAGGGCGAGCCGGTCGATGATGCGGGCAGCCCCGTCGATGTGCGCACACTCTCGTACAAAGAGCTCCAAGAAGAAGTCTCGCGCCTGGCCAATGTGCTCAAGAGCAAAGGCATCGGCAAGGGCGATATCGTCACGATCTACATGGGTATGGTACCCGAACTCGCCATCGCCATGCTCGCCTGCGCCCGCATCGGCGCGCCCCACTCCGTGATCTTCGGCGGGTTCTCCGCCCAAGCCATCGCCGATCGGGTAGAGGACGCCCAATCGAAGATGATCCTCACCTGCGATGGTTCCTGGCGACGCGGCAAGATCGTCCCGCTTAAGAAGAATGTCGATGATGCCATCGCCAATATGGGCAGCGAGTGCCCAGTCGAGTCGGTCTTGGTCTTGAATCGTACCAACAACGGTGCACCGATGGGCAGCCTCGACACCGACTGGGCATCGGCAACCAACGACGCATCACCCGAGTGCCCATGCGAAGAGATGGACAGCGAAGACATGCTCTTTCTCCTCTACACCTCGGGCTCGACGGGCAAGCCCAAGGGTATTGTCCATACCACCGCGGGGTATATGGTTTATACCTATATCACCTCCAAATACACCTTCAATCTCATCCCGGATCAGAATCAGGTCTTCTGGTGTACCGCAGATTGCGGGTGGATCACCGGGCACTCCTACATCGTCTACGGCATCCTCCCCAACCGCGTGCCCACACTCATGTACGAGGGCGGTCCGGACTATCCCAATGGGGCCCGGTTCTGGCAGATGGTCGATCGGCATCAGGTGACGCAGTTCTACACCGCACCGACCGCCATCCGCGCGTTTATGAAGTGGGGCGACGAGCACCCTGAATCGTGCAAGCTCGATTCGCTCCAAGTCTTGGGAACCGTCGGCGAGCCGATCAATCCTGAAGCATGGATGTGGTATCGCAACAAGATCGGGCGGGGCGTGTGTCCGATTGTCGATACCTACTGGCAGACCGAGACCGGCGGGCATGTCATCACCCCGATGCCCGGCGCGACGCCGACGACTCCGGGCAGTTGTACGCTCCCGATGTTCGGGATCGACGCAGCCGTCACCGATGAAATGGGCAATGTGGCAGCTGAAAACACCGGCGGTTTAATGGTCATCCGCAAGCCCTGGCCCGCGATGCTCCGAGGGGTCTATGGCGATCGCCAACGATTCATCGACACCTATTGGAGCACCGTCAGCAAGGGCGACGAGTTGTACTACACCGCAGGCGACGGCGCACGACGCGACGAGCACGGCAACTTCTGGATCATGGGACGCACCGATGATGTCATCAATGTTTCCGGGCATCGCCTGGGCACGATGGAGGTCGAGAGCGCATTGGTTGCCCATGAGAGCGTGGTCGAGGCGGCCGTCGTGGGGATGCCTCATGAAATCAAAGGCACCGGCATCGCCGCCTTCGTCACCCCCGCGCCGGGGTTCGAGGCCTGCGACGAACTCATCAAGTCCCTCTGCGATCATGTCGCCAAGGAGATCGGCGCCATCGCCAAGCCCGACATGATCCGCTTCACCAACGCCCTGCCCAAGACCCGCTCGGGCAAGATCATGCGTCGTTTGCTCCGCTCAATCGCTGCCGGCGATACCGAGATCACCCAAGACATGAGCACGCTCGAAGACTTGTCGGTGGTGGCCAAGCTCGCCGAGCAGGACGAGGGCTAAACGATGGGGCGTAGGGCGGAACTCGCACTCGAAGAGATTGATTTCTCAGGCAACGGGTTCGACATCTGCAAGCAGCTTGGGCGGTGTGTGATCCGGTGGGAGTGGAACCAAGCCGCCCATCCGCCGTACCGTATTGATATTGATGGGACATGGTTGTATATGGAGTTCAACGATGGGTTCGAGCCGGTGGATTACTTTGAGTACATCGAGTATTTCCCGGTCCTGCTCGTCGAGTACCGCTTGACCATCGGCGACGAGTATCTGGGATTCGTCGCCAACTGGCCGACGACTTGGCGTGTTCCCCATTCGTGCCCGCCGTGGTACAAGCGCGGGCGTTGGCGGTGGTTCATCGAGCGGAACAAGGCGATGGGCAAGATGGTGATGCGGAACATCAAGAATCGATTCCCATCGAAAGAGAAATAGAGGCTGGGCGCCCTGCTTACGCGCAGCTTATGCAGGTTCTTCGATAATCCCCGGTCCTGCTTAAACCCAATGAAGACATCGGGCGTAAGCGGGCACCCGGCTGAGCGACCAAGAACAAGCAAAATACGACGGCGATTGGATTTTCTTTCCGCCGCTTGCTGATGAACATGAGTGAGTGATTCGGCTTGTCTGGTTGCACTTTGTTCGCGTTTTCTCTCGAATCCACACGCTATCCTCAGTCAATTTTCTCATGATTCTCTTCCGAACCGTCAGCCAATCCTGTATACTGGCAGTCTATCACCGGCGGGCTCGCTGCCGACTCACACTTTTAGGAAGAGGGAATCAGATGCAGAATCAACAACTAAAACGATCACGCGGTGCGCTCTTTGGAACCGCCATCCTCATCGCTGCTGGGTCTTTTGCTCACGCGAGTGTCATCGAGGTGGATTCATTTCATCTTGGCGGGTTTTATGCCGTGCCCGATGCCGGGCCGCCGTTGATCCCCGACAACGACATGTTGTTTCAGAACTACTTCATGGGGCACACGACTGTTGGCGGCTTCACCACAACCGAACGGCGAACTTTCTTTTCGTTTGATCTCTCAAGCGTGGTCGTCCCTGAGGGTGAAGTGATCGTCGGCGTCGATTTCGAGTTGATGCTCGTCTTCGGAGGCGTGCTCGCGAACATGATCGACGGCTTTGAGACAGCGAGTTTTACATCAACGACTTCAGATTATCTCACCTTCGCCGATCCGGCGTCTTCGGGGATGGGCCCTGATGAAATCTTCGATTCAATGGGCACCGGCGAGTTTTACACCGGCGTCGGAATCGACGACATGACCGAAGACGGCGAAGTCACCATGGCCATGAGCACGGCCGCGATCTTTGATATGGAAACCTCGATCTCGACCGGTGCGACTTTCATGATCACCGGCAAGCTCGATACCTACGACCCAGATCCCGGTGCGCTCTTTGAGTTCATCTTCGGGTTGTCCGATGTTGTCGTTGGTGGCGGCTCGACCGGGTTCCCGGTGCCAAAGTTAATTATCACCACCGCACCGGTACCCTCACCGGCGGGTATTTTCGTGCTTGGCGGCGGGTTGCTCTGCTCGATCCGGCGCAAAAGATAAACAGTCGGCTTCAATACTTCACATATTCATTTTATCCTTGTTTCGCGTTGGGGCCGTCGAAAAGTAAACGGCGACTGAATGCTCTTCCCGCCCGAAGATTAAGCGGCGCCCTTACCGCTCCCCGTGGATTTTCGCCCGTGCAATCTGGCGATGATGCGGATGAGTTTGCGGATTTCCGTTGCGGATTCTTGGGCCGAGCATGATGCGTTGAGTGTCTGTACCGCGACAGAAGCGGTCGAGGAGAGAACTGGGTACCCGAAGCCAGCGCCGGCGGAATACAACGAGTTGCAGTTCTTCAATGCTCTGGGGTAATCATCGTTCGAAATGCAGGCGTCGAGTTGTTTGCCAAGTTCCTGGGCGACGCGAAGGAACTCGTTGAGTTTCGTGTTATCGCATTGGGCCTCAGTGAGTGTTGTGAAAATATCAGAGGACTCACTCAGGATGTCATCCCTGTTTTCAAAGATGCTACGAAGGGTCGAGATCAGAGGGACGAGATGGATCGGCTTGGGCATGACCGAGTGGACCCCGAGGTCTGAGAGCGTTTTATCGCATGAATACTTTGTTGAAGCGATCACGATCAGCGGGCCCGCGTAGCCATTGGATTGGAGATGGGTGAGGGTGCTGAGCACACCCGATGTGTCGATAGTGTCTGAGAGCAGGACAAGATCGTATGAGTTTTTTTGCACCGCGTCGATTGCTTTGCCCATGGTTGAAACATTCGTCGAGCTGATTTTAGCATTGCTGAGCATCATCTCGATCGCGTTGGCTTCGAGTTCATCGGATTCGATGTGGAGCGCTTTGCGTGGAATCATCCAGTTCTTGTTGTCGGACTTGGATGTATGCTGATCCCATTCATCCTCGGAGATATAAATTCGTGTATCGAGTTTGCTGTTGAGAACAACACCAACTCGGTGGAACCGGTTGTCGTAGTATTCGCAGCGGGTGACCCGTCCAAGAACTTTGGTCATCTCGCCATCGGATGTTTTCATGGAGATGGTGATCGGTGTATTTTGATGGAGATAGCTTCGAGTGGCGAAACCGATGCCATGAACCCCGATGTCATAGATAAGGATGGCGCACGAAACCTTCGATCCACCGGGGTGCTCGAGCACCGCCGTTGCGTCTGAGTGGACAGGGACATATCGGTTGTGCTTGCGTCGGTCGTGGATGTTGGTATATTCATCATTGACAAGCGCAATCAGAGACCGAAGCAGGGCCTGCCGTTCCGGTATTTTTAGCCGGAGTCTGAGTTCAGCATTGAGATCATTTTGTGGTGGAGCCATGGAATCATTCCAATGAAATAGCCGATCCGGATTGACCGTTTTGTGCGGACCCTCTGGTATCGGCACAGAATTGATGCCTCCGCATGAGGAAGTGTGAAGAGTTGTATGAAACATGTACAATCTGACGCGAAACGACCCAATACTGACACCCTTCATCGAGAACACCACTTATCGGGCCCGAGATGGAGTGGTCGGAAAAAGGGTAATTGTATTCATAATTCGATCCGCCGAATGCCCTCTCGTCTTCTGAAGCGATGCCGACGGATGCACTTTGAAGAATTTTTGAACCCTCAGCCGACCCCAAACGCGACAAAATCGTACGGGTTTGATATGGTCATGGAATGCAATATATTCTGATGTTGACTCTGTGCCTCGTTTGTGCAGGCGCTTGGGCTCAATCCGATTCACAACTCGCCCCCAATGCCGACTCCCCACCGGCCCCAATCGGGGGGGTGAGAGCCGAACCAGTTCTCCCTCAGAAGGAATCGTGGTCGATCAATGACCTCCGACTCCGCGATCTCACCCTCTACTGGGACAACGACGGCACACTCCCACGGATCGGGCAAGATACCGACCGGTTCTACACCAACGGCGCTGGCATCGAACTCTCGTTCGATCCAAACTTCACCGACCAAATCCGCGAAAAGCTCGCCCCGGCGGGGGAATGGGAGAATCCACGGTTCGGGCTCGGATTGGCGATCAAGCAACAGATCTATACCAGTTCCGATATCACCGATCCAACCCCGCCCATCGGAGACCATCCTTATAGCGGCTACCTTTACTTCGCCTTCTCCTTCCAACGAGCAGATGACAAGAAACGCGACCATTTCGAGCTCAATCTCGGGGTCGTCGGCGAACGCTCGCAGGGCGAGATGATCCAGAAGTTCATCCACAACGCCTTCCCCAATCAGGACGACCCCCAAGGGTGGTCAACACAATCAGCCAACGAACTGGCGATCAACTTCACCTACCAACGAACATGGAAATCTCGCCAGGCCCAGATCCAAGGCTTCGAGTTCGAGATGCTCCCCGCTCTGGGCTTCGATCTAGGCAATGTCTCGACACGGGCCAAGGGACGCATCACTCTGCGAGCCGGGCATAACCTGCCTGAGGATTTCGGGCCCGCGACGCTGCTGGGCAACAAGGACCACACCGTGAGCGCCAATGACTGGGGCGAGGGAGACTTCTCCTTCTATATCTACGCCTCGATGGGCATGGATGTCGTCGCCCGCGACATCTTCCTCGACGGCAACACCTTCGCCACGAGCCGATCCGTCGATTCCGAACTCCTCGTCGCCCAAGCCAGCGTCGGGCTCGTCGCCCGGTACAAATCGTTGTATCTCGGCTGGTCACAGACCTACCAAACCGAAAACTTCGAATCCCAACCCAGCGGCCAAGCCTGGGGCTCAATCCTGCTTGGATATTCATACACTTTCTGAGTGTTATACTGGAGCGTGTAATGAGCGACGATGCGGTTTTACAGGATTACCGGTTTGAGCAATCAAAGGCTGACGCTGCTCGCGGCTCCTTGCCTTGGTACATGCTGCCGATGATGATCTTCATCCGTCCGGGTCGATTCATGCTCTCGTGGGGAATCCACGCCAACATCGGGTGGATCTTGATTGCTGCCTGGCTCATCGGGTCCGCGGGGATGATTAGCACAGTCGTGAATAGAACGAGATTCATTCCTGAGAGTCTGCCAATCACCATTGATTCGTGGACAACCGTTTGGTTGATCGTTCTCGGATTTGGAATCCTCCGTGGCGGAATCACTTACGGGATCGGCGGACTCTGGACATGGCTCCGCCTGCGGATCTGTGGTGTGCATGGTAATGAGTGGGCGCGAAGCACACGAATCTTTTGCTTCTCAAAGCTCGCCGATGAGGTTCCGGCGCTGCTGGCGCTGGTGTATTTTTCAATGCGCTACGAAAATCTCCGTGAGTTCATCGCCCAGCCTGTAGGTCTGCCGAATCTCATCGCTGCGCTCTTCATGCTCTTGGCACCCATCATTGCCTTCGTCGGCGTGCTCGCATGCTACAAGGTGCGAATGATCTGGGCGACGATATTATTTCTGGTGGTACCGATGTCATGGAGATTGGTATTGCTCGCCGGGCTGGGATACAGCCTTGTGACATCGACCGGCAGCGTGCTTTTGCCTGATACCAAACAGCCCGTAAAGAATACCGATGATCGCTTTGTATTCGATCATCCATCGGACTGGACGGTTCTTTCGCCGAGTGATCTTGATGAACATACAATTGCACAGATCGAGATCCAGTCACAGAGCGATGAAGCCTCCGTGCTCATCCGTGTCTTGCGCCGAGATGGGATCGATCCCAATGAACACGATCTTGCGTTGATTGAGGAGATGGGATACGCCGTTGTGAAGAAGACGGTTCATTCTGATGCCCGGGTGGGTGTGCTCTATGGGTATGGGGAAGAATATGAGCTCGAAAAAGACGCCAAGAGATACAAGATGTTTCATCTTGTCGCCGGGCTCGATCAGGACTATGGGATTCTGATCCGTTCCTTGTCGAGCCGACGATACGAAAAAGCGTCGAAGCGCGCCTTGCAACAGATCGTGGATTCATTGGTAATATCGAGTGTTGATGAGGTGGCATCAGATATAGAGAGCCCAAAGACCATCACGCGAAGCTGGTTTACACATCAAGCTCCAGACAACTGGACAGAGGTGCTCGACAACCACGCGCATTTTGAGGCTGTCGAGCAACTCGCCTTTGGTGATACCTACATCCGCTTCACTATTTACGATCGTGCCGGTGGGGGAGGGGGGAGCGGTGGCCCTGAAAAGGAGCTGTCGGCGGTTCTTGAGAGCAGGTCGCACAAAGATCGTATGATCACTCATGCCTCAATGAGCACATGGCTCGGTTTCAAAGGCGTCGGAGTGAAGGGCAAAATCTGGCAGCCGCTCACAGGCGTTCATGATTTTTGGGTCCTCTTTGTGCCTTTAGAAGACGGGCGAGTGCTGGGGATCAAAAAATACCAAGCCGAGTCATCCGCCGAGCTCACCGATCCCGGGTTCGAGCTGATCGAATCGACCTTCAAGCTCCTTGTCGAACCTGAGTCTTAATCCATATTGCAGGCATATCATCACCCATGACTATGCCCAAATCGCCTCTCGTCAGCGTCATCATGGGATCGAAATCAGACTGGCCCGATGTCATGGAGCACGCTGCTGCTGCGCTCGATGAGCTGGGGATTCCCTACGAAATCAAGGTCGTCTCGGCCCATCGCACGCCCGATCTTTTGGTCGAGCACGCCAAAGGCGCCAAAGCCCGAGGGATCGAAATCATCATCGCCGGCGCAGGCGGGGCAGCCCACCTGCCGGGCATGGTCGCGTCGATGACCATGCTGCCTGTGATCGGTGTGCCGGTGATGAGCAAGGCGCTCAAAGGCATGGATAGCCTGCTCTCGATCGCCCAGATGCCCGCCGGGATTCCTGTTGCGACCGTCGCCATCGGCAAAGCCGGCGCGACCAACGCGGGGTTGCTCGCCGGGGCGATTCTGGGCAACAAATATCCTGAGATTGCATCCAAGCTCGAAGCCTTTCGAGCAAACCAGACCCAAGCGGTGCTCGATCAGCCTGATCCTCGTTCATAGTTCCTCGTTCCTAGTTCATCGTTCATAGGAAACCTGCCCAATGAGCATCCAACGCGTCGGCATCATCGGAGGCGGGCAGCTCGCCCAGATGCTCACCCAAGCTGTCAAACACCTCGGCGTCCAATGCACCGTGCTTGATCCAAACGAAGATTGCTGCGCCCGCTCGACCTGCGAACAGATCGTGGGCGACTACGACGATGTCGAATCACTCAAGCAACTCGCCGACTGGTCGGAGGTGGTCACTTACGAGTTCGAGAATGTCTCCGCATCGGCAGCCGTGATTGAAGACATCGCCGAGATCCATCCAAGCACCAAAGCCCTCGCTGTTGCCCAAGATCGACACATCGAACGGAGCATGTTCCGCGATCTTGGCATCGCCATCCCCCGATACGAACCGATTGATGGCGTCGAATCGCTCGTTGCCGCCCTGCAAGATGTCGGCACCCCCGCGATCCTCAAAGCCCGCAGACTCGGATACGACGGCAAAGGACAGGTCCTGATCAACGACGCCGATCATGCAGCGGACGCTTTGATAACCCTCGGCTCCGTCCCCGCGATCCTCGATCAGTTTGTCGAGTTCGAGCGCGAACTCTCGATCGTCGCAGCCCGTGATAAACTCGGCAACATCGCGTTTTATCCGCTGGCGGAAAATGTCCACCGAGGCGGGATTTTACGCGTCTCCAAAGCCCCCGCCCGCGATGTCTCCGACGCTTTGACTACCCAGGCCCAAGGTGCTGCGCGCAAGATTCTCGAAAAGTTCAACTATGTCGGCGTGCTCGCGGTCGAGTTCTTCCAGATCGGCACAGGCGACGATGCCCACCTCGTCGCCAACGAGATCGCCCCGCGCGTCCACAACACCGGGCACTGGACGATCGAGGGTGCGCAGACGAGCCAGTTCGAGAATCACATGCGCGCCGTGATGGGCTTGGAACTCGGCTCGACCGATCCGATCGGACACAGCGCAATGGTCAACATCATCGGCAACGAGCCCCGCCCGGGCGCACTTGACGCGATGCCCGAAGCCTTCGTCCATATGTACGGCAAAGCCCCCCGAGCCGGTCGAAAAATCGGGCATGTCACCCTCAACGCACCCAGTGCCGACGAACTCGATTCCCTCCTCGAACGCTTTACGCGTGTAGTAGGATGATGAAATCGAAAAGAGCAGAGACTGCCCCTCCCCCCCCTCTCCCCCTCTTCCTCTTCTCTATCTTCTTTCTCTGTGTGCTCTGCGTGCTCTGTGGTAAAGATTTTCTTCTTCTTCTTCTTTCCCGCTCCGCCTCACAGATTGTGCTTGAAGATGCACCAGATCGCCTCGATCCCGTCTTTCCACCCGATCTTCTTGCCCTCTTCGTAAGTCCGCCCGGCGTACGAGATCGGCACCTCATAAATCCGCAGAGGCCTGCGTTTCTTGGTGTCCTTATCAATGATCCGCGCCTTGGCGAGTTTGGCGATGAGTTCGGGCTCGACGCCGAAGCGTTTTTCGGTGATCTGGATGTCATTGATCGCCTGGCGCGAGAAGGCTTTGAACCCGCATTCGATGTCGGTGAGGTTCAGGTTCGAGAGCATGTTCGATGTCAGTGTGATGAGCCGATTGGCGATCGAGTGCCAGTAGTAGAGCACGCGGTGGGTCTGCCCGAGGAACCGCGTCCCGATCACCGCGTCGGCCTTGGCTTCGATGATCGGCTTGAGCACCGCATCGTGCTCGGCGGGGTCATACTCAAGATCTGAATCCTGAATAATCAGCGCATCAACCCGATCGTCATGATGCCCATCGAGTGCAGCCTTGATCCCCGCTGCCAACGCAGCCCCCTTGCCCAAGTTCGTAGGCTGATGGATCGCGATGGTGTCTTCGCGCTCTGCGAGATGGTCGATGATGGTTTTCGAGTTGTCGGTCGAGCCATCATTGACCAAATAAATCGTCCGTCGGCAGGGCTCGCCTTGGGTGTCGATGGGGGCGGGGGTATTGATGAGCGTGTTGAAGAGGATGGGCAGGAGTGTCTGCTCGTTATAGACCGGGATGATGACCGCGATGTGCATGGGGGGATGATAGGTTCGCTTCGGGTGGTTGATATTGTTCCAAAAACTCTCCTCCCCCGGGCTTCCGGGGGAGGTGTCTGCGCAGCAGACGGAGGGGGTCTTTGGGATTGCATTGGATAGGCAATATGAAGGATAAACGAAGCAAGACCCCCTCCGCCTCACTTCGTTCGCCACCTCCCCCGGAAGCCGGGGGGAGGAGAAAAGAAAGCACCCAGATTACGGAATCACTCAACACCCGCCATCGCGAGCACCTTGCGCTGGGCATTGGAAAGGGCGATCTCGTCGAGGGTTTCGAGCGTCCGATAGTGCTGGTGGTGTGCACGAATCACGCCCTTTGCCCGGTAGATCGCAAACTCGACGATCCGGTGGGTGGTGATGTGCGTAAATGATCCTGTAGGTTCGATGGAATCCACGCCGACGCCGAGGTGGGTAGTGATCTCCTCGGGGGTCGATTGGCGATCATCGCGCTCGATGGTCGGCACCTGATACATATTGGCCCACATCCCCGACGATGGGCGCTGTTCGAGCAGGATCGAGCCATTCTCAGCAGCGATCACCGCTGAACAATACATCGGCTTCTGCTTGGCTTTGGGCTTGGGCAAGGGGATCGACTCGGTCGTGCCCGATTTCAATGCCCGGCAGTGTGATCGGATCGGGCACGAATCGCATCGGATGTTTTTGGGCGTGCAGACCGTCGCGCCCAGCTCCATCATCGCCTCGTTGAACACGGCGGGGTCGGTCGCAGCTTGCACGAGTTGCTCAGCCCGGTGCCAGGCCCACTTGACCGTATCTTTGTCACCCTGAGGCTCGGGCTTATTGTGCACCCGGAGCAACACCCGCGTCACATTGCCATCGACGATCGGGGCTCGCTGGTGGAACACCATCGACGCGATCGCGCCGGCGGTGTAGCGACCGATCCCGGGCAGGGCTTGGAGGGCATCGAGCGACTCGGGCACGATGCCGCCATGATTTTCGACGATCGCCTGGGCACATGCGTGGAGCATCCTCGCCCGGCGGTAATACCCAAGCCCGGCCCATGCAGCGAGGACATCGTCTTCGGGTGCATCTGCGAGCGTTTGCACCGTGGGGAACCGGTCGAGGAAAGGCTGATACTTTTCGAGCACCCGCGAAACCTGCGTCTGCTGGAGCATGCACTCGCAGACGAGCGCGTGATACGGATCACGGACATCAAGACGCCACGGCAGATCGCGGGCGTTGGCTTTGAACCAGGTTTCGAGTTGGGCGGTGAGTCGAGGATCGGTCATGGGAGGTGTCTTTACCCGTAGCACAGGCGTCCCGCCTGTGATCTTGGTTGATGCAGTGACAAAGAGAAGACACAGGCGGGACGCCTGTGCTACGGGTTAGGGGAGTTTGATCTCGGCGAGGGTGGTTTCGAGGGCTCGGAGGATCGGTTTCCAACTCGTCCCCGGCTCAATGCACACGGAAATAAACCCGGTATGGATCAGCACATTGGTGATCCCCGGGATCGCAAAGATCGCCCGCCCGAGCGGGTCGTTGTCCGCATCTTCGGGTTTGAAGTACGAGCGGATCGCCCCCGGCGAAGGGTCAACGATCAGCTTCTGCGCATTGGGGTTCGGGGTCGGCTCGACTTTGGTGATGGTATAAGGCATATAGATCCGGTTTGGGCAGCAGATTCAATGCAGAGTGTACGATAAACGGTTAGAATCATCATCAATACGCTCAACAACGATTAGAAGGATAGCAATTTGGGATCATCGGAACGACTCAACGACCTGCTCAATCGGCTCGGCTCCTACTCATGGTGGGAGGTCGCGATCGAGATCATTCTGATCTGGTTCGTCGTTTTCGCGGTTTTTCGGTTCGTTCAAGGCACCAGAGCCGCCCGAGCACTCAAAGGGCTTCTCTTTATCCTCATCGTCGGCACCCTCTTCGTCCGGTTCCTCGGCGACGATGTCTTCGCACGATTGGCCTACCTCTATGATCGCATGCTCGCGGTGATCGCCATCGCACTGGTCGTGATCTTTCAGCCTGAACTCCGCCGGGCGCTGATTCGGCTCGGCGAGACCCGGTTCTTCCACGGCGGATACGAAGGGGCAGCCAAGATCGCAGCAGAACTCGCCCCGGCGTGTGCGTTTCTCTCCAAGGCTCGGTTTGGGGCGATTATCGTGATTGAGCGACGCGTTGGGCTCAAGGCACTCATCGAAGGCGGCACCGTGCTCAACTCGGCGATCAGCGCAGCCTTGATTCAGACTATTTTCCACCCCGGTTCGGCTCTGCATGATCTCGCGGTCGTGATCCGAGGCGACAAGATCCATTCCGCAGGTGTCCAGCTCCCCATGGCGGGGGCGACCGAGATTCCAGATCAATCGCTGGGATCAAGGCATCGGGCGGCGATCGGGGTGACGAAGGACTCGGACGCGCTGGTGGTGGTGGTCTCCGAGGAGACCGGATTTATCCGCATCGCCCAGCGGGGCGAGCTCTCGTCGCCGATTGATCCCAATGATCTCGAAGCCGTCCTCAACGATGAGCTTGGGCATCCGGCGGTGCCGAACCCTGAGCAAGAAGAGCACAGCGAATCGGTGGTGAGCGAAGCCAAGAGCGGGTTCGCTGACGATCAAGAAGCATCCACCCAGACAGAGGTCTCGCCTGATGAATCCCTGATGGCCAACGATTCGGACGAGGGTTCTTCGAGCAGCAAGGCTCCGAGCCCGAAGAAGGGGGACGCCTCACCATGAGCGAGCAACGGACATTCTTTGGGCATCTACGGACCTTCATGATCGTGACCCTCATCACGGTGATGGTCTGGCTCTTGGCCGAATCGCGGATGGTGCTCACCCGGACGCTCGAAGCCCAGGTGGTATTCACCTCAGTTCCCCCCGCCAGTGGCAGCTCGGCTGATGATGAGGGCGGATTGGTTGTTCGTCAGGCGTTGAGCCCCGCCGAGCGGGCATTGGGTGTGGAATCAGCGATCCGCAGCGCACGGATTCAGGTTGAGGGATCGACCTCGGGGATCGATCAGTTTGTCAGGCTCTTGCAAGGCAGGATCGAGCTCCGCATCGGACGCGAGATCCCCGCTGAGTCTGGGATTCACATGCTCGATCTGCGCGAGGTGCTCCGTCAGTCCTCCGAGCTCGCGGTGCATGGGCTGACGATCACCCAGGTCTCGCCCGCGACGGTGATGGTCGAGGTGGATCGGCTTGAAACCCGCGAGTTCAGGATCGGGGTTGATATGCCCGCGGGGGTCGAGCTCGATGGCGTGCCTCGGACCGACCCGCCGATGGTGCGGGTGGTTGCCCCATCGAGTGTGTTGGCGCAGGTAAAAACGACGCAGGCGAGTGTGCAGATTGATTCAGTGAAGGTTGCCCAGCTTGCCCAAGGGCGATTGGAGACGATCCCGGGGGTAGCGATCGAGCTCCCAGGGATTGATCGGCAGGGATGGCACACCCAGATCGAGCCCGCGCAGGTCGATGTTTTTCTGACCCTGCGGACGCTGACCGAGCAGATGACGATTGATCGGCTCCCGGTGCAGGTGCTCATGGCTCCGGGCGAGATCGGCGATTGGCGCGTCGAGATCAGCGATGCGGACAAGGATCTGGTCAATATTGTGATCGCTGGGCCGGCTCAAGCGATCGAGCAGCTGCGCTCGGGCGAGATTGTGCCTCGGGCGTTTGTGTCGTTGACATTCGAGGATCTCGAACGCCGAATCAGCTCGAAACCCGCCCAAATCCTCGGGCTCCCCCCGGGGTGCCGAGTCGTGAGCCCTGAATCGGTGGTGAATTTGACGATCTCCCCGATCCGGGCACCCGAAACCGACCAATCGAACCCCGACTAGGTTGTGCCCGGGCCCCGGCTTCGTCTCGCCTAAGCGTCGGCTGGGGGTGGGTTTCGGGGGAAATCTCGGAGCGGGGGGCTTGTTGAAAATTGGGAAGATCATTCATTTGAGCGGATGACAATTGCGAGATTTTCGTCTCGAACGGACCTACCCTTCCTCCCCCATCGCGCAGGGCATTGCTCGGCACAACGGGGTTGTTGTGAACCCTTTTTCACGCACCGCACGACCATCGAGCACACATCAGTCGCGTGCCGAGTTGGACCACGCAGGAGAGCTTCCCGTGAAGATCAAGACCGACGAAATCGTCTCCGTTATTAAACAAGAAATCGAAAACTTCTCTTCCGAGCTCGAAATCTCCGAGGTCGGGCGCGTGGTTGAAGTCGGCGACGGGATCGCCCGCATCTACGGGCTTTCCAAAGCCATGGCTGGCGAACTCATCGAGTTCGAATCCTCCGAAGGTGCGGTCATGGGTCAGGTGATGAACCTCGAAGAGGACACCGTGGGCGCGATCATCTACGGCAACTTCCTCACGGTCAAAGAAGGCGACACCGTCAAAGCGACCGGCAAGCTCCTTGAAGTGCCCGTCGGCGAAGCATTGCTCGGGCGCGTGGTAGACCCGTTGGGACGCCCAATCGATGGCGGCCCGGCATTGGGCAACTCCGAAACCGCACTCGTCGACATCATCGCGCCGGGCATCGCTGCCCGTCAGCCTGTGCACGAACCATTGCAGACCGGGATCAAAGCGATCGACGCGATGATCCCCGTTGGTCGCGGTCAGCGCGAGCTGATCATTGGCGATCGCAAGACCGGCAAGACCGCGGTCGCGCTCGACGCGATTATCAATCAGAAACAGTACTGGGGCACCGATGACGCGGTGGTCTGTATCTATGTTGCGGTTGGGCAGAAGGAATCAACCGTTGCTGGCGTGGTCGATACGCTCCGTGAATCTGGCGCGATGGATTACACCGTCGTCGTGAGTGCGGGTTCGTCGGACCCAGCGCCGATGCAGTATGTCGCACCGTACTCGGGCACCGCGATGGGCGAGCACTTCATGTGGTCGGGCAAGGAAGAGGGCAAGACCCTTTCCAACGGCTCGAAGTATCCAAAGCATGTCCTGTGTGTGTATGACGACCTTTCCAAGCAGGCTGTGGCGTATCGCCAGCTCTCGCTCTTGCTCCGCCGACCTCCAGGGCGTGAAGCATTCCCCGGCGATGTGTTCTACCTTCATAGCCGATTGCTCGAACGCTCCACCAAGCTTTCTGATGAGCATGGTGCTGGTTCATTGACTGCGCTGCCGATCATCGAAACCCAGGAAGGCGATGTGTCCGCATACATCCCGACCAATGTGATCTCGATCACCGACGGGCAGATTTATCTTGAGCCAGAACTCTTCTTCTCGGGTGTTCGCCCCGCGATTAATGTCGGGATTTCGGTCTCGCGTGTGGGCGGTGCCGCTCAGGTGAAGGCTATGAAGAAGATCGCGGGTTCACTGCGATTGGACCTGGCAGCGTATCGCGAGCTCGAAGCGTTTGCACAGTTGGGCACTGATCTCGACAAGGCCACCAAGGCTCAGTTGGATCGTGGTGCGAGAATGGTTGAGTTGTTGAAGCAGCCTCAGTATGTGCCTCAGAATGTGACGAACCAGATCATCTCGATTTACGCCGGGACCAAGGGTTTCTTGGATACAGTCGATTTGACGAAGGTCGCCGCCTTCGAGAAGGCGATGCACGAGTATTTCCAGAGTGCCGCCAAGGGCGTGTGGGATGCGATCAACGAAGCCAAGGCGATCAACGATGAGATCGAAGGGCAGCTTGTTGATGCGTTGAACAACTTTAAGGCCGGTTGGAACGGGTAGGCGAAGAGCTATCTTTCAATGAATATGACCGCCCTTCGCAGGGCGGTTTTTTTACGCGATCTCGCTTTGTCGTTTTCCGTGTTGATGGGTAAGGGTGGAAAATGGGCAGTGAAAAATGGACAGAAAGGTTGTTTTTCGGCGAAAAATTGAATGTTTTTGCTTCTTTTTATCTCAAAGAACCCGCAGCTCTGGGGTACACTGCCCGAAACAGACGCACATACAAAGAAGAGGTGTCGGGGCGATGAAGCATACAGGTTTATTGAGCGTGATGACGGTGGTCATGGCCGGGGTTGTCGGCATGGCGTCTGGGCAGGATGAGCACCGTTGTGGTGTTGGGAGTGAGCAGTTTGACCCGCCGACGATTCATCAGCTCCGGGCACTGGATCGCTCAACGACCATACCCGATACTGGGCGGGGCGCTTCCCTTGAGGATGGATCACTGATTGACATACTCGTGGTGTACACCCCGGCAGCTGCAGCTAGCTTTGGAGGCACTGCAGAAATGGAAAACCGGATCAACATCGCGATGCAAAATCTGAATCTTGCGATGACCAACTCCGGGGTGGCGACGCAGTTTCGTCTTGTCCATACACAGGAACTGGTTTACAACGAATCCGGATCGATGTTTACGCAACTTGCAGATCTTCGTGAGCCGGGCGACGGGGTGATGGATGAGGTGCATGATCTCCGCGATCAGCACAAGGCGGATCTTGTGTCCATGATTACCAACTCCAATACTGTCTGCGGCGTCGCCAACTTCGGATACGAAGCCAACACGCCCAAGCCAGAACTCGGGTTCTCCATTGTCAACAGAAACTGCCTCGGCAACGACAGCTACACCTTTGCCCATGAGATCGGCCACAACCTCGGCATGATGCACGACTGGATCGAAACGCCCTGCGCCAACGGCGGACAACCTTACGCCAAGGGCTTCGCCGCACCAGACGAATCCTTCCAGACCGTCATGGCAACCGCAGGCTTCCCGCGCATCGCCTATTTCTCCAACCCGAGCATTGATTTCAATGGGCAACCGACTGGGCTGCCGGTTGGTTCTGAGTTCCAAGCCGACAACGCGCTCAACGCCTCGCTCGCCGCCCCGCTGGTCGCCAAGTTTCGTGATCGTGACATGAACGCCAACGGCCTCCTCGACACCGACGAAATCACCAATGGCACCCTCGCCGACTGCAACGCAAACAACTACCCCGATACCTACGAGCAGGACTTCAACCGCAACGGCATCCCCGACGACTGCGACATCGCCAACGCAACCAGCCAAGACCTTGATTTCGATGGCGTTCCCGATGAGGCTGAGGCATCCATCATCCGCGTCAACCAAGCCGCAGCGGGGGGCACCACCGGGCTCAGTTGGGTCGATGCCAAAGCCGACCTCCAAGACGCCCTCGCCCTAGCCCGCGCGTCGGGTGCCGTGTCCGAAATCTGGATCGCTGCGGGCACCTACAAACCATCATCCAACGCCCAGCGGGCTCGGTACTTTGAACTCGTATCTGGTGTCTCGCTCCTGGGCGGATTCGATGGCACCGAGGACACCCCCGACGATCGTCCTGAATCAGGATCACAAACGATTCTCTCGGGCGATCTCGCCGGCGACGATCTCCCGGGGGCACTCAATCGTGAAGACAACACCCTTCATGTGCTCTACGGATACCAGCAGCCCAATCGGCTGACGATTGATAAACTGACCATCACCGGCGGGGCTGCAGACCTTGAGGTCAACTGCGGCCCATTCATCCACACCGGCGGGGGCATGATGGTCTTCCAATGCGATGTTGTCATTACCAACTGCGAGTTCACCGAAAACACAGGCGTCATCGGCTCGGCACTTGTGATCTCCAACGGCACCAAGTCCCGCATCGCGTTCAATAACTTCCACCACAACAAAGCCGTCGATGCCGTCGCAGCAACAGCCGCAGACCCAACGATCTATGAAGGCACCAATACTGTCCTGCTCAATGGGCTCACCGCTGGCGAGGACAACCAGTTCCTCAACAACAAGGTCCAGTTCAACGAAGCAAACGCGAGTTGCTCCGGCGTGGCGATCTCCCGCGGCGACCCCATCTTCGCAAACAACCTCATCACCGACAACATCGGCTACGGCATCTACTCGAACTCCGCACTCCTCGCCATCCTCACCGACGACCTCGAAATCACCAACTCGACCATCACCAACAACACCGCCCCGAACGCATTTACTGTCTACAACTCGGGCGTCTATTTCAATCGTGGTGTGGGCACACTGAAAAACTCCATCGTCTGGAACAACTCCTCCGGGGGCGCAGTCACCCGAGACGGTCAACTGACAGCCACCGGTTCGGGCAGTGCCCGCAGCGCGGACTACTCCGTCATCGACCAGTGGGACATCACCATCCCCGGCACCGGCTCCCACGAGTTTGACCCCATGTTCACTGATCCTTCTGGGTTTGATTATTCATTGCAACCGGGTTCCGCAGCGATCGACATGGGGGACAACGCTTCGGTTCCGGGCGATTTGATGGACCTCGATGGTGATGGTGATACGGGGGAGTTGCTCGCGATTGATTATGCCGGGCTTGATCGTTTCTTCGATGATCCTGATACGGTTGATTCTGGTCCATCGGGTGCTCCGGTGGTGGATGCGGGTGCATATGAGTACCAGCCTGTGATCGCTCCGTGCCCGGCAGATATGAACGGCGATGGCACCCTCAACTTCTTCGATATCTCCGCCTTCTTGGGTTCGTTCTCGGCTCAAGATCCGATCGCGGACTTCGATGGCAATGGCTCATTCAACTTCTTCGACATCTCCGCCTTCCTCGGTGCATTCAGTGCTGGGTGTCCGTGAGGGGTGATTTGGGGATTGAAATACGGTGAAATTGGTGTGAAATTTGATCGAAGCCTCGGGAATTGGGGTTGAGATTGCCCGGGATGTGATACACTTGGGTAAGTTTTAGGAGAAGACGATGAAAACCATCCAGATTTCGCGTGCGTTGTCCCCGTTTGTACTCTCGGCTGCTTGTGGAGCGATCGCCCTTGTGGCGGGTGCTGCTTCGGCTGGGCCGGCGGGGGGAGCCTTTGAAATCAGCTGGTACACCATTGATGCGGGTGGCACATCTTCGACCACAGGCGGGGCCTTTGATCTCGCGGGGACGATTGGTCAGCCCGATGCGGGTGTCGAGATGACCGGCGGGAACTTCTCGCTCACCGGCGGGTTCTGGGCCGGGGTCAACGCTGGGCCGCCTTGTGCACCGGATTTGACCGGGGATGGCGCGCTGAATTTCTTTGATATCAGTGCGTTCCTTTCCGCGTTTAGCGCGATGGATCCGGTTGCCGACTTCAATGGCGATGGGGCATTCAACTTCTTCGATATCAGCGCCTTCCTCACCGCGTTTAGTGCTGGTTGCCCATAACTCGACCAAACTGAGGCACTGTCATGACGAATCAGCTGCATATTGCCCGATGTGCGAATCGCTCGGCAGCGATGTTTGTGTGTGCTTTGTATGGGTTGATGGTGTTTGTCGGCAAGAGAATACACCAGTTTCGCGTATTTTCATCGAACCGGGTCTCGGTTTGAGCCGGATGGAACGATATCCGAATGATTGATTCAGGTGGCAGGCGCTTTCGCACTTGCTGATACTGGATCGGGATATGCAAGCCTGTCTGTCTGGTTTGCGATGCTTTCGATGTGTATGGGGACGGTTCTGTTTTCCGCGTGCACACACTTTTTAGCCGATGCTTCATCCAGGCATCGGCCAACAACTCACGCAAGAGGAGAACGAAAGATGAATGGTCTCATGAAGAGTGGCCTGGCCACGATGTGCCTTCTGGTATCGAGTGCAGCTGCCCAGGTGCAATCGACCCGGATCACCGGCTCGCAGATCGAGCACGACACGCTCAGGATGGTTGAAGCTGGCGATCATGTCCGTATCGAACAGATGGAACTCCCGTATGGGATGGTTGATCTGGAACTCGATCGGATCGAAGTGCTCACACGCAATGCTGAGTTGTGGGTCGGGAGCAAGGACGGGCTCGCCCAGCTTGCCCGCCCTGATGTGATCGTGCTCCGCGGGATTGTCGCGGGCGATGCGGATTCGGTTGCGTATCTGGCGATTTCACCCTATGGGACCAACGGGTTTGTGCAACAGAACGGCGAACTGATCTCGATCTCGACGGGGCCTTACGCTCAGGAGAAGGAACTGCGCACGGCGTTGGCTTCGGCGCGGATGGACGGGTTGCTTGATCCGGCGAGTGCACCCGAGTTGTGTGGATACACCGCGGGCGATCAGTCGCTTGAGCCTTCGGGCCCGATGATTGAATATCCTGCCAACTCAACCCGAGGCACGGCGACCTGCCGAATCGCAGGGCTCGCGGTTGAGACGGACTGGGAATATACCGATCGACTCTTTGGCGGCAACGCCGACGCATCGGCTGCCTACCTTGTTTCGATTGTTGGTGCGATCTCTGAAATCTATGAGCGCGATGTCAATGTCCGATTGGCGATCCCGTATCTGCGGGTGTGGAGTGATGATTCAGACCCGTACAACACCACCGATGATGCACTTGCACAGTTCCGGGCCGAGTGGAACACGAATATGACCGGGGTCGAACGCACGATTGCGCATTACTTCTCAGGCCGACAGAACACCGGGTATGGCGGGGTGGCGTACCTCTCGGTCTTGTGCAACAGCAACTATGGGTACGGCGTCTCGGCGTATCTCAATGGGTCGTTCCCGTATCCGCTTGTCGATCATAACGGCGGGAACTGGGATGTGGTGGTCACGAGCCATGAACTCGGGCACAATTTCGGCACCGGGCATACGCATGATTCGTATGTACCGACCATCGACGATTGCGGCAACGGCGATTGCTCGCAGGCCTTTGGCGGCACGATTATGTCGTACTGCCACACTTGTTCGGGTGGAATCAGCAATATCGTTCTTCAACTTCACCCGCGCGTCCAGGACACCATTATCGGATACATGGATTCGATCGCCTGTGATCTCGTTGGCGAGGGCTTGAGTGCGGTCGCCGATTCGGTTGAGACGCTCCAAGATCAGATCGTACAGATCGACATGCTCGGCAACGACGAATCTGCTTCGTGTGATTCGATCTCGCTCGATTCTTTCGATTCCGTATCCGCTGGCGGTGCAAGCATCACGCTGCTCGCTGGGCAAGGCCCGGGCGGACGCGACATGCTCGAATACACGCCCGTTTCTGGATATGAAGGGCTCGATACCTTCGGCTACTCGATCGCTGGAATCTCGGGTACACAGGCAGCGACCGTCTCGGTCAATGTCCGTGCGCTCCGCCCGGCGGACAGCCGAATCGATCCGCTCGATGGGCTTCGTGTGAAGTATTACGAACTCTCGAACCCTGCATTCCTCCCAGACTTCTCGACACTGATTCCCTACGCGGAGGATGTGTCGCTGAGCGTGAACTATCCATCAACCGGAGGCGAGTTCATGAACTCGGGCCGTGCGGATAATGTGGGCGCAGTGTTCACCGGATATATCTTGGCGATCGAAGACGGGGTCTATACGCTGACGACTGATTCGGACGATGGTTCGAGGCTTTACATCGGCGACGAACTCGTTGTGGACAACGATGGTTTGCATGGGATGGTGAAGGTTGGAGGCTCGATTCCATTGAGCACCGGTTGGCATCAGATGCGGATCGAGTTCTTCGAGAACGGCGGCGGCGCCGGGCTCATCGCGACGATCGCTGGGCCTGCGGTTGAAGAAACCAACATCGAAGGCTTGTTCATCTCGCATGAATCAAGCGAGCAATGCTCGGCTGCGGACTTCAACGCGGACGGCACATTGAACTTCTTCGATGTCTCTGCGTTCCTCGCAGCGTTCAGTGCTCAGGACCCATCGGCGGACCTGACCGGCAACGGGACCTTCAACTTCTTCGACATCTCCGAGTTCCTCACGCTCTTCGCAGCAGGATGTCCGTGATCTTGATCGGTTGATCAGTTCAGTTTGAGTATTCAACAGGCCCGCCACGATGGCGGGCTTTTTTTTCGGAGCATTGCAATACAGGAGGATGTTGGCCGTTGGTCTTTCATCTGATGCAGTTGTACAGGACAACTGAGGCAGGTGAAGAGGATCATCACATGAAAGACAAGAGCGGTCGTTTGCGCGCCTATTTGGGTGCATATCAGTTCTCGGTGTTGGCACTCGCTGGCGGGGTCATCGCCTGCGCAGGATCGGTATCGAGCGCGCAGTCATTGCCCTCGGTGCAGTTCCCGCCTGAGAATCAGTTTACTATCGAGAAGAGCACGCTCGGGAAGATTCTTTTCTGGGACGAACAGCTCTCGAGTGACAACACAATATCCTGCGGCACATGCCACATCCCCGCCTTCGGCGGTGCTGATCCGCGTGTGGGGTTGAACCCTGGATTTGACGGGGTGTATGCAACGCCGGACGATATTTTGGGGTCGTTTGGTGTTTCGGTGACTGATGCGGATGATGAATATCTCAACCCGGTTGCGTTTGGGTTGCTGCCTCAGACAACCGGTCGGCTTGCACAGTCGGCGATCATGGCGATGTATGCCAATGAACTTTTTTGGGACGGCAGAGCAAGCAGCGAGTTTGTTGATCCGCAGACTGGCGAGGTGCTCATCGCAACGGGCGGTGCGCTCGAGAGCCAAGCGGTGGGGCCCATTGTTTCAGATGCCGAGATGGCCCATCAAGCGCGGGACTGGAACGCCGTGATCGCCAAGCTGACAAACGCGAGGCCTATGGCGCTGGCATCGAACCTGCCATTGGATATGGCTGTGATGATCGCGGACGGGGAGAGTTATCCGCAACTTTTTGCGCAGGCGTTTGGTGATGACGCGATCACCGCCGGGCGCATCGGGATGGCGATCGCGACCTATGAGCGGACGCTGCTCCCGGACCAAACCCCATTCGATGCGTTTGTCGCGGGTGATGCGTCGGCGCTGACCCCGCGCCAGCAGGGCGGGCTCAACGCGTGGAACAACTCGCGTTGCTCGGCGTGCCATATTGGAGCAGAGTTCACGGGCAATGGGTTCCGCAACATCGGGCTCCGACCGATCTTTGAGGATCAGGGACGGTTTGATGTAATCAACACGCCTACATCGCTTGGGCGCTTCAAGGTTCCTTCGCTGCGCAATGTGGGGCTTCGGAATCGGTACATGCACAACGGGCAGCTCGGAACGCTGGGCGAGGTCTTTGATTTCTATGCGCGCCGAAACGGACAGGTCTCGTTCCCGCAGAACCGGGATGGATTGCTGACGGTTCCCATTGTCTTCGGGCCCAATCAGCAGATCGCGGTCGAGGATTTTTTGATCAACGCGTTAACCGATCCCCGGGTCGCCAACGAGCAGTTCCCGTTTGATCGCCCGATGCTATTGAGCGAGCAACCGATCGCCAATCCGTCGCTGATCTCAGCAGGTATCGCTGGGGCAGGCGGGTTGGTGCCGGGGATGATCGCGCTCTCGCCTCCAAATATCGGCAACAGCGATTTCAAGATCGGGCTCAGCAATGCGCTCGGCGGAGCGCAGGCTTGGGTTGTTGTGTCTTCGAATCCACCTGTTGACGGGCTGCTTGATGAGGATGAACTCCTCGGCCCGATCACACTCGAAGGCTCGGGCATCGGTAAAGGGTTTGGCACCATGCATTATCCGATCGCCGATTCGATCACGCTCGATGGTGAAGTGCGGTACATGCAGTGGATCATTGCGGATTCGCAAGCCCCCAACACCCTCGCGGCTTCGCCGGTGGCCCAGCTTGTGATTTTCTGTTCGATGAATGGGCTCTGTGTAAACAACTGCCCGGCCGATCTCACCGGCGATGCTCAGCTTAATTTTTTCGATGTCTCGGCATTCCTTGCTGCGTTTTCATCGGATGATTCGGCAGCGGATTTCACGGGTGACGGGCAGCTCAACTTCTTCGATATTTCCGCATTCCTCGCCGCATTCGCAGCGGGGTGTCCATAAGCGTTTAACGCTGAGGATGAGTTTGTGTCACAACCCCGCTTGGCGGGGTTGTTTTTTGGTGCGTGCAGTAGATGCTGGTCAAAAAAATAAATCGCCCCATCCACAGTTCGCAATGCGAACGGGATGGGGCGAATAGGGGTTCGATTCAGTTTGCCCGGGTGGTTATGGGCAGCCCTGGGCGTAGAGGCTCAAGAAGGCGGAGACATCGAAGAAGTTGAACTCGCCATCGCCTGTGAAGTCCACGCGTGGGACCTCGTTGGCGTATTCGGTGAGGAAGGTGGAGATATCGAAGAAGTTGAGTTCACCATCGCCGTTGCAGTCGGCGGCACAGGCGAGCCCGGCACCGCAGTCCGGCGCGATGACCGATACCTGAATCGAGCAGCACTCATCGAGTGTTGCATCGTGCATGGTCATGAGGAAATCGACCTGTTGCCCGGGCATTGCGCCGCAGATGGTGACGGTGACCGTCTCGGTGCCGAAGTTGGCCAGCGGCGCGTAGTCCCATCGGCTCGTGTCGATGTTGTTGGTGGTGATCGTCACACCGGCGGGGGCCAGTGGCACGAAGAAGGAGTAGTAGATATCGATCCCGGTCATGTTATCGACATCGAAGGTGTAGGTGAAGCACCCGGTGCCATCGCCGAGACATTCGACGCGTTCGTCGTGGATCTGAGCACATTCGCACTCGGGGATGACGATGCAGACATCAATCGCGCAGCACTCTTCAAAGTCGGCGGTGTTGAGGCTCAGGATGAAGCAGAGTTCATCGCCTGGGACGCCGCCGTTGAATGTGATGGAGATTTCGCGTGTCTCGCCATCGAGCAGTGGGGTATCGAGCATGATGAGCCCCGATGGAACCGGATTGGCCCCGCCTGAAACCGGCAGCACGATCAGGTACAGGGCATCTTGCCCGGAGGTGTTGGTGAGATCGAAGGTGTAGGTGTAGTTGCCGGTGTCGTCGAGATCGCAGAGGATTTCTTCGTTGGCGATGCTTGAGCACAGGTTAAAAGTGGGGTCGGGGCAGGAGACTTCGACCGAGCCGATCCCAAACTTGTCCTGCAGGATGATATCAGCGTCGAGGTCGATCAGGATCGAGTTGGCAACATTGCCACCTGCTTGGGGGACGCCTTGGATGCCATAGACATTTTCAGGATTGTTGAGCAGCAACGCATCGCCCGTGACCCAGACGCGGTCATCGGGTGCGGGGGCGTAGGAGTAATCACATCCGCCCGCGGAGTTTGATCCGGTCGCGCCGGCGGATCCGATCAGGAATGTGTTCCCGGAGGGGAAATAGCTCGCGGTGGCCCCGTCGCATACAAACTCGAGCGCCCGTGATTGGTGTGCGCCGGTATTGAATCGTCCGGTGGTAAGGTCTGTGGACATTGTCCGCTCGGCCGCCATCATGTTGCCCCGTTCGTTGAAGGCGATGTCGGCGACGGGGTTTGAATAATTCAGCGCAATCACAGGCATCGAGACTTCAAGGTGCTCGGTGCCCGCGATGAACTCGCCGAGCGCGTCGTAGGCGACCGACCAGATTTCGTTGGCTCCGTTTGCTGACGGTGCGCCCTGATCCTCGGTCCAGATCGAGTAGTAGACCCGCCCGTTGAATGTCTGGACCGCCCAGACCCGTTCGCCCAGCGGTGCTGCGCCCTCGCCATCGCCTGCTTCTGGCAGACAATCCCCGACGATCCCGGTGGCGTGGTCCCAGGTGCTCAGGCAGGTGCCCGATGCGTCGATGCGGTAGATGCGTCCGTCTTCAAAGTTCGAGACATAGACCATCTGTTTTTCGACATCAAAGCACAGGTTGCCCAGCCCTGGATACGACTCACCGATCCCCGCTGGCGATGCAGCGATGACCGGGTCGGAGTTGTTGGGGAGTGTGGCGAAGACAGTGGGCACGCCGGTGTTGGTGTCTACCTTGTAGACCTGCCCGGGTTGCCCGCCGATGGATCCGATGGAGTCTTGGAAATAGACCGCGGTGTGGGTGGTAAAGATATTGCCCCGGTCATCGAGGGCGACGCCGAAGAGCGAACCCATTCGTGAAGCAACCCAGTCAGGATGCGAATAGATATTGGTCGGCCAGTCCACACCCAGTGGCGCAGCCCCCTGTCCGGAGAGGTCGTACACATTGAGCACGCCTTGCGCGTCGCCGAGTCTCCATTGGGTGGCGACGGCGATCTGCCCGCCACCGAAGGCGAGGTATGCCTCGTCTTGATATTGTGGTCGTTCGCCGTCACATTGTCCTGTGCCGCAATCGCCAAGTGATACAGCCGACATGGACGCGATTGACGCGACAGTGGCTGCAACGATCGTACCTGCTCGTAGCATGGGTAACCCCTCTGAGTTCCGGGACGATGTCCCTAGTATGAAAAAATAAACAAAATGCTCCTGTGCCCTGTGCACTGGAGCAGAAAAAACACGATCAACAGCTCTTCAACCCTGATTGTGACAACCCGCCTGTATCGTTGGACATCGGCGGATGAATCATCACAAGTACGCTGAGCCATCACGAATGCGAGCGGGCGGGGCGCATGAAGTTCATCACCCACTCTACCCGATTTGGATCATGGGTACAAGTGTGATCTGAATCTTCGTGCTGAGCGTTTTCGAATCGTGTATCTGATTGGGCATAGGGTTGTCGCTTGATGCGATCATCAACTCCCCAGCCTCACGCCCGGCGATCTCCTCGAGTCGTTGATTCAAAGATGAGAATCATTCCAATCCACCATATCAGCATCGGCTGATATACGATCGCGAACTCGTCCAGCACACCCGTCAGATTGAACTCGTCGAGGCGGCCTAGCCAAAGAAAAATCCCGAACAAATATTGTCCGGGGCTTGGTAATGAGTCACTGTTGGTAGAGCCCGTTTTACGGGCACCCAGCACTAAACGCTGTCAAGAATGCTGATATGTCGAAAAAATTCCATCGCCCATCGCCAGTGAAATCTGCTGCCGGATCTTGAGCAGTAAAGATCGTTAGAAATATGGAGATATCAAAGAAGTTGATCGTTCCATCACCATTGAGATCGGCGGTGCAAGTATCAGGACAATCGCTGACATCGATGATTTGGAGGCCTGAAGACCAATCTGCCACATAAGCGGTAGTGTCCAGAACGGCGACATCGATTGCATTAGCAGGTGTATTGTACGAGCCGAGGAATGCAGGTGCTAGTGGGTTGCTGATATCAATTATCTGTAGACCTTGCTCATCATCAGCGACATACGCAGTGATGCCCACAACAGTGACACCTACAGCTCTGTGAGGTGTGTCGTACGATCCGAGGAATGCCGGTGCTGTTGGATCACTGATGTCGATAATTTGGAGTCCTAAATCGAAATCAGCGACATATGCAGTGGTGCCCACAATGATGACATCGTGAGCGTCGCCAGGTGTGTTATACGATCCAAGCAATGCTGGTGCTGTTGGATCACTAACATCGACGATTTGGAAGCCTGAAATACGATCCGCCACATAGGCGGTGGTGCCCACAACGGTAACACTCCAAGCTCTGCCAGGTGTGTCGTACGATCCGAGGAATGCAGGTGCAGTTGGGTTGCTGACATCGATGATCTGTAGGCCTCTTCGCACATCAGTGACATAGGCTGTGGTACCCACAACTGTGACACCACCAGCTTCTCCAGGTGTGTTGTACGATCCGAGGAATGCCGGTACACTCGGATCACTGACATCGATAATCAGCAGGCCTTCGTTATTATCAGCCACATAAGCGGTGGTACCAACTACGGCGACACCGATTGCCAAGTCGGGAGTGTCGTACGATCCGAGGAATGCCGGTGCAGTTGGATCACTGATATCGATGATCTGGAGACCTGAGTTCCAATCAGCGACATAAGCAGTGGTGTCCACAACGGTGACACCGTATGCTACGTGGGGTGTATCGTACGAACCGAGGAATGGCGATGCTGGATTGCTGACATTGATGATCTGCACTGAAGGGCCATCAGCGATATATGCAGTGGTGCCCATAATTGTAACACAGGCAGCCGATCCAGTCGTGTCGTATGAATCGATGATTGCTGGTGTTACAGGATTGCTGACATCGATGATCTGGAGTCCTGAATCGGAATCAGCGACATACGCAGTGATGCCCACAACAGTGACACCTACAGCTCTGTGAGGTGTATTGTACGATCCGAGGAATGCCGGTGCTGCTGGATTGCTGATATCGATGATCTGAAGGCCTGAATCCTCATCCGCGACATAGGCGGTGGTGCCCACAACGGCGACATCGAGAGCCCTGCCAAGTGTGTCGTACGAGCCGAGAAATGCTGGTGCTATAGGATCACTGACATCGATGATTTGGAGGCCTGATTGCAAATCCGCGACATAGGCGGTGGTGCCTACAACGGTGATACCGAAAGCCCTGCCAGGTGTGTCGTACGAGCCGAGGATTGTTGGTGCTGCTGGATTGCTGACATCGATAATTTGCAGGCCACCAATGTTATCAGCGACATAGGCGGCGGTGCCCTCAATGGTGACACCTAAAGCTAAGCCAATTGTGTCGTACGAGCCGAGCAATGCAGGTGCTGTTGGATCACTGATGTCGATGATCTGGAGTCCTGAATCTGAATCAGCGATATATGCAGTGGTGCCCACAACGTTGATATCGCGGGCGCTGCCAGGTGTGTTGTATGAACCGAGGAATGCCGATGCTGTTGGATCGCTGATATCGATGATCTGGAGACCTGAACCGCCATCGGCGACATAGGCGATGATGCCCACAACGGCGACAGCGTAAGCACTACTCGGTGTGTTGTAGGATCCGAGGTAATCTCGGCTTTGGCACAGCACCCCGTCGGCTTTGGCTTGTGAGGTGGTTGCCCAGAGCATGCTCAAGACCAATGCCAAACCTATCCCAGCGGTCGCATGAAGGCAACAACGGAGGGTTCGACGGATTACACTGTAAGGGCGGTAGATCATTGGGTGGCCTCTGGTTAATTCGTATTTGCAATATGCCCGCTCATAGTATCGCATGGCTCGATAGGGTGCAAGCAGAATCCATCGCCAATTCTATGTCGCCATAGGAAGAAGACAGGGCACGCTTAGCCGTGCCCTGTCTTCATAAGTCGTAAGTTGTCGAATCAATGGAGCCGGGGGGAATCGAACCCGCGCCGATTCAGGCTCTACAAACTCTCAAGGCCGAAATGGAGCATGTGCGCGCAACTCAGCGCGCAGTCCAAGGCGATCCAGTGTTGTCTCAACTCGTCCAAGCATGGCCAACGCTGCCTCATGAATCGCGTGAACTGATCGCGGTTATCTTGCAGCAACACCTCAATGCGAGGAGCGATTGCGATTGCACAGAAGCCGCTGGAAGTCCGTCGGCTCGCGGCCCCGCCGCGACCGACGGCGACAGCGGGGAGGTGCAATCATGAGCATCTCACTGCCCAATGACCAATCTCAAATGGGTATCCATCCCCGCTTTGTATTACCGGGGATAGAAAACCAAAACCGCCCTGAGCAAGTCCCAGAGCCGGGTGTGTGGTGTCGCCCAGATTGGATTCGACTCACCGGCCCAGAACTGATGACCAAAGAAGTCCATCGGCTGCTTCGACAGTGCTTTGGACACCCAACGGGTGTCAATCGTGGTGCTCAGTATTTCACCGAAGGCACCGAGTGGCATCCCGGGGTGTTATTGAGCCAAGGGCATTCATCCAAGATCGTGATGGTTGATCTTCAAGGCAAACGCCTCGCCACGATGAAGCCGTTGGATGCGCTCGAACTCACTCGAAAAATCCTGATGATGGGATTTCGATGTACACGGATTGATCTGGCTGTCGATCATGTCATGCAGGGGCTTGATCTCTACGAGAACGCTCTGACATCATGCAAGGCCAAAGAACTCTGCATCATGCGCACCTACGAACCCGACGAAGCCTTCAAGGTCGATGGCACGCCGATCAAGAAACTGCTCAAACTCGGCCAGCGGGAATCCGAAGTCTGCGCCCGTATTTACGACAAGGGCCTCGAAACAAAGCTCCTGCCCGTCGGCTTGTGGGAACGCGCCGAGGTTGAGATCAAGCATGATCGTGCCAATGAAGTGTGCATGGCTCTTGTGGTTGCGGGCGACGAATACAACAAACTCCTTTGGGAATATGTCATCGGCTCGGTCGATTTTCGAGAATGCAATGGCCGAAGCGAACGCACACGAAGACCTCGATCTTCATGGTGGGCCGAGTATATTGGGCAGTCAAAGCCAAAGCGGATCAAGCCGGTGCCGAAGGAATCGAGTCTGGATCAATGGTGCGAGTGGTTTCGCACGGCTGCGGCTCGTCGTTTGCTCCAACTCTCCGCTGTGCTCGATATCGCCCCTCATGATTTGTTCGCTCACCTGATCAAAGGCCTTGAGCCTGCCAGAACGGTCGTGCCTGCGGTTGTTGAAGCGGCTGAAATCGTGCAAACAGATCGAAAAGCCCTCTATATGCCTCAAAATGAGCAATTTGCCGAATAGTCTTGCAAACCTCGTCGATATATGTATAGTATTACTAGTCATGCCAAGAAACCTCGATCAACATCTCGCACTCGAAGCCATCCGAATAACGGGTGCTTATCTCGATGGGCAAGGGATCTCCAAACCGATCCGGATCATCATCGCCGGCGGTGTCGCCGGATTGCTCGGCCAATACCTGAACCAGAGTCGGACGACCGCCGATTGTGATGTGCTCAACAATGTGGACGATGAATCTTGGGGCTTGCTCCAAGAAGCCGTCGCCAAAGTCGCTGGAGAACTTGATCTCCCCAAGGGTTGGCTGAACCGAGAAAGTCGAATCTATCAGCACTGCTTCGCCATTGGTTGGGAAGACCGGGCGGTCGAGATTGGTCGGTTCGGGCCTTTGGATGTGCGGATCATCAGCCGGAAGGATTTGATCGCATCAAAGATTGTGAGCGCCATCACACGCCAGTACGACCTTGAAGATTTGCAGGCCATTAAACCGACCGAGCAAGAACTCGATTTCGTTTCCGATCATCTTGACCGACTCGAAGCCGAAGACCTTGATGCCAAGTGCTACAACAAAGAACGGGCCATTCTCAATTCGTTGCGAGGAGGCACACATGAATGACTCCATCAAGACTACTGACATCATTGAATCCCAATGGGCACGCCTTGGCGTGTTGTTCAACTGTGCTCTTGCATCGGCTACGCCCGATCTCGAACGCTTGTTGCTCGATACCGCTCGCCAACTCCATCACAACGGGCGACTCTTGCCGTTGATATCGACCTGGCTCGTCGAGCATGGGCTGTATGTCGCCCGTCATCGCCTCAAGAGGCTGATCGTCGAAGAACTCGAACCAGAACACCAACCCGCTCTTGGCTTACTGCTCGAAACAGCGGTCGAACACGGTGCCCCCGCCGAACTCCGTCGTCTTTGCAAGGTGTGCATCCCATCGACGGATCCGAGTCCGCTCTCGGTTTCGTTTCATACCAAGCCCGCCCTGATCGAAATCGCTCAACAAACCGCGAGCGAACTCTCAAAGAAGTGGGGGCTGTGGTCGCCTGCGATTCAACTCAAACACGATGCAATCTGCCCATCGAGTTGGATCAGAACCCATAATCCATCGCTCCTCCCCAGGCTGATCCGCCGAGGCGATCTCCGTTGCAGCATCCTCGAAGTCTTTGCTCGTGATCTCGACAACTCAGCATCATCCATCTCAGAGCTTGCTCGGCTGACCAATGCCACTCGCCCAGCGGTGTACGATGCGGTTGAGTCATTGGTATGTGAAGGAGAGTTGATTCAACACTCGCGTCAGGTCGTACTGCTTTCGGTGGCATAGGCGGGGGGGGCGGCGGGGGGGGCGGCGGCGGGGGGGGGGGGGGGGGGGGGGGGGGGGGGTTGGGGGGGGTGGGTGGGTAGGGAGTGG
>Ga0316204_10000992_pt1 | contig 86792 bp, 93 predicted proteins | sample 6monrhotite_MG_2_FD_205661 | JGI IMG/M metagenome (GOLD analysis project Ga0316204, IMG submission 205661) | Microbial mat bacterial communities from mineral coupon in-situ incubated in ocean water Damariscotta River, Maine, United States -... | ecosystem: Environmental > Aquatic > Marine >... | reverse complement strand
ATGTACTACGTGCAAAAGCCTTAGAAGAGGGAATGCAAAGTATTCCATCACAACTCAAACTTATATTGCTTAAGGGTGAAACCTCCCTTGATGAAGCTATTAGGGTTGGTTTGAAAGATGCGTAAAGGTTTTACCCTTATTGAAATTTTAATTTCTGCAACTCTTATCTCTGTCGTGGCAATGGCACTTTTACAAGTGAGTGGCAATAATACCAAGATGTTAGATTTTTTACATAAAAAAAGTCGTATTACACTTTTACCATCAATGTTTATATCTCACGCTAATGAAAATGATCATAACAGTAAACTGTACCTTTATGATACTCTTAGAAAAACATATCCAAGTATCAATAATGACGATGTTATTGCAATGCTAAAAGAGTATAATCCCCTCTATAGAGAAGAGATTATTTCAACTATTGATTTAAGTGCAAATGATGAAGAGATAGTTGATGATGAGTATGCGTACTATGATGATGAAGAAAAAGAGGAGAATCCATTAATTATTACAATACGTAAAATTACTCTTTCTTTGAAAAATCAGAGTGCATATCTTTACAAAATGTCATTAGAGGGCTTGTAGATTGCGTCGCTCATTTACACTTATTGAACTTCTAATATCTGTAGGACTATTAAGTCTTATTATAATTTTTTTATATAATTCATTGGATACACTAAGACGTTCAAATAGTTTTTATGAGATAAATTTAAAAAAAGATGAAAGTAGACATAAGATTTTCAATACTATATATTTTGATCTTTTGCGAGCAGATGCTGGAACTATAGGTATCAAAGCTGGTTATGAAAAAGATTTTGACATACTCACTCTTAGATCACTAAACTCTCTGCACAGTTTAGAACGTCCATATATTACATATGTTGTATCACGTACTGAGAATACATTAATTAGAATAGAAAGTCTATTTCCTATTAAGTTACCACTTAGTTATGAGTTAGAAAATAGTGTTAAAATAGATAAAGTTGCCACAGAGTTTGAACTTTTTAAATTCTTTCAAGATACAAAAAAAGAGAATGTTTTAGTTAGTCTTAAACATAAGAAAATTGAACCAATTCTTTTTGAAATGGCGCTTAGCAGTACAGTCTCTGGTACAAAAACTAAGAAAACTGCTACTTCTAACGCAGTGCCATCAACTAGCGCGAACACTCAAAGTCAAGATAATAAACCTAGTAGTGGACAAGCTGCACCTCCTGCCTCATCACCACCTCCAGCGTTGCATGCAATACCGAATCCATTTGCAATGTAAAAGTGGAACATTAATTGCTTTAAGTAAGGTACAGCAGTGATTGCACAAATCAGACTGATTTACATTACACCTGTCCTTCGGGACGCACACACACCTTCACACACACAAATCGCATCATTGCTGTAACTAGAAAGGACGGTTACTCCCCTTTCTGTCCTTTGGTGTTAATACTCATACTCAATCCTATCCAAAGCAGACAGAGTTTTATCCCTAAGCTCTTTTTGTGTGTCTAATACCTTCATGTCATACTCATGCTGCTGTGTAATAATTAAATTAGTATTCTTAGCAATAATCTTTAAATAGTCATTATCAGGAGCTAAAAGCTCTTTGGGCATATCTTTCTCAAATACCATAGACATTGCTCCAAGTGCACTATTAGATAGATGCTTTACAGTGTTATCAACTAACATCCCAAAATTAAGAATCATAGATGAAGTATTAACAATTAAATGCTCAGTATGAACAATGCGATCTGCCATCTCTCCAATGCGATCAGCCATAGTTCCAATTTGAGCTGCCATCCATAAAACTCTGTCAGCCATAGGTCCTAACTCTTCTCCCTGAGTTGTAAACATATAACCATAATCCATTCCCTTAGAGGCAAACTGATAAGCATCCTCTTCCATCTTAGTTACAAAATTATAAGCATCATCTTCCATCTTTGAAGCAAACTTGTAAGCATCATCTTCAGTCTTAGAAGCAAACTCAAATCCATCTTTAGCACGTGAAGAGGCAAACTCATGAGCATCACCTTCAGTCTTAGAAGCAAAATCAAATGCATCTTTTTCAGTAGAACTTGCAAAGTCATAAGCATTTTTCTCTGTATTATCTAAAAGAGTTCCATTATCTTTTTGTGTTTCAACTTTTGATTGAACTTTTTGAGGAAATATATTAGCAGAGGTCTTCATAAATGAGTTAAAAGCATTAGTCATACTCTCAAACTCCTTACTGTCAAACTTGTTTGTCTCTTTCATACGCTTTGCTGATTCTAAAAAGTAAGCCTCTATCTCTTTATATATATTGACTAAATTCTCATTTGAACTTTGATTATCTTGAATAACAGGATTCTCAATCTCTTCAATAGTCTCAATAAAAGCTAAAGCCTGATCACTTTTAACAAAATATCCAAGCTTTACAACACCCTTTTTAGACCAATACTTCTTTATCTTGCTCCCAAAGTTTCTATACAAATAATGTTTATCTTCATGAAGATGCTCAGCATTAGCATTTGTAGTTATTTCAAAACTATCACTATCTACACCAAAACCTGAAATTACATCACTACTACTCATTAGCCATTCATGCTTTTTATCTAGAATTGGGTGTAGCTCTAAATCTAAGAAATCTACTAAGAGTGTTTGTAGGTTGTGCATAATACCTCCAGTAGATTTAATGTATTTATTTTGAGCAAAAAATGTTCCCTAAAGAGAGTATTAATGTACTATAATTACTAAAGTGATTGTACTAAAACAGATATTAATATAAGATATAACTATGCCAAAAACAGATAATGAGTCATTTTTATCAAAACTAACAAACTTTGCAATGGACTCAATGAAGAGTGGAGCAAAGAGTGCGATAATCCAGACAAAAGATACAACAAATGCTGCACTTTTCAAAGCTGCAATAAATCCATTTATAAAACAGTATGGTCAAATAATTTCAATAAAAATTGATTCAACAAATAAAGCAATGAGTTTAGAGGTTATGTTAAAGGGTGAACTTCAACCATTAAAGATTGAACTTTATGAGTATGGTTTTATAGAAGAGGGTAATCATTTCTATTTAGAGGTTAAAAAAGTTGGCTCTAATCGTTATTGGATTGATACTTTAGTTGAGATGTATTTAACTGGGAAGAGATTCTCTCTTCCTAGGGAGTTTAGTAAGCCTATTAAGGCGCTTATGTAAGAAGTACCTAAGTACTTCTTAGAAGACTAAAAAGTTTGTATATCTGCTTCTGTAAACTTATAAAAAGAGTAGTCAGCATTTGGTAGTTTTGTTGGAAATGCATATTTGGGATCATTTATAAGAGCATACATTTCTGGATCCATCTGCTTTAATAACGCTTTTGTATAAGGTTTCCATTCAGTAGATGTCTTAGTTTTACCAGCATCAGAATCATGCATACCGACATTTGATGTCATTGCCCAATACATATATTCTGTCTGCATTGTTGCGTAATCTGCTGTTTGGTCATCATAAAACCACCAAGCAGTTGATGGATATACCCAACCACCTGCAGGCATAGTTACAACTCTTCCACCTCTTGCTTTATCCATTAGTAGTGCCATTTTAGATGTAGCACCATTCTTTTCTTCAAAAATATCAGGATAAACTTTGGAGTAACCAAATTGAGTAATTAAGTGAAATATCTCTTCAATAGATGCATCGTGGTTAACACCATCTGCATAATTATCACGAGTCTCATAGGCACCTAATGTAGTACCAGCTTTTGTAACTTCCATTAAATTGCCATTGTCTATTTCGACTTTGTTACCTTCTTGTAAGTTGTACATAGTCTCAAACGCACTCTGTTCAATCAATTTATTTAGCACAGCTTGATTATCTGCTATACCATCTTCATTACTATCTATAAGTTCGGCCATAATATTTGCAGCATGTAGCAGTTTAGCGTTAGGTACTTCAGAAGTTGCTAAGAAGTTAATTCCAAAAACAGTTAAACCTTTAGAAAGGTTTGCTGATTTTGCAATAGCTGTAGTTATTTTATTAGAACTATTTTCTCCAACCTTTCCAGCTATTTTAGTTGTCTTTACGGCAGTTGAAGAGGAACTGCTGCTTCCATTAGGCTCACCAACAGCAATACCCTGAGATGAAGAACTACCTGTGTCACTGCCAGTTTCTAAAGTAATATTTCTTCCATCACTTGAAATAGAGATAGAGTTAAATATTTTCTCTTGGCTTCCACCGCTAATTGGTGTCCAAGTAAAGTTACTTAAACTATGTTCCCAAAGAGTTGTAGTATCTGCATTTTCACCTTTTCGTGTATCTGCAATAAAAACTCTACCACTTTTCGTCATCCAAAAAAACCACTTAATTGGGTGAGTTCCCTCTAGTTCATTAATAATATCTTGCTTTTGAGCAGCAGTTAATCTGACTTGTTTATTGTAACTATTTTGTTCAAAATCATCAAGTTGGTCTGCAAAACCGACTGATAATAATAAACCTGAAATTACTGTTGACTTTAAAATTTTTTTTATCATATTAACCCTTAGTACTAATTTTTTCTCTATGAAAATGGACTACTACTTGACGTATTAGAAGTTGATGAACTACTACCAGCAGGGTTAGTTGGTGAAAATGGACTTGTTGAAATTGCTTGTGTTTTTAGACCATCTTCAAACTCTTTTTTAACACCACTACAAGCAGCAGGAAATTCTGGATCTTGTGGGAACGCATATCTACTTCCATCTGCTATTTTTGGTACTTCTATTAATTCACCTTCACTAGACTTACATTTAGGAGTAATATTTTGAATTTGTGAAAAAGAGTCATCTCTCTCAGCCGAAGATATGTTATTCCAGTCAATTACTTTATCTTTTAAATCTACATCCTCTTTTGCAAAATCTTTATTAAAGAAGTCTGTTGAATTACCCCAACTTCCTGTTCTTATATTGTAAAGTTCTGAAACACCCCATGTACTTGCATTTTTTGTAGATTCATTTTTAATTTTTAGATTAATTTTACCACCGCTCTCATCAGTAATATCAACAAGTTTGTAACTAACTTTTACAGTCTCACCAGTTGAACCAAGGTAGTTTAGAGTTAATGCACCTGTATCACTAATAATTGCTTGCCCACCAAGCGAAGTTGTACCAGAGATAATTTCAATATCCATTACTTTAAAGTCTGTTTTATTTGGTCTGAATCTAATTTTTGTTCCATCTGCATCTACATAACTTTTGTCGATTAACATATGCGGATCAAATCTAAACGCCGCATTCCAATCATCTTTACTAAAGTTTTCTGGTTTTCTTGCAGTCCAATCAATCGAACCAAAGCCTTTATTAAAGTTATCTTCGATTTTACCACCTTCACCCCAAGTATCTTCATAGCTTGCAGTCTCAACAGGCATTGGTGCTTGCAAGTTTGCAGCATCTAGTGCTTTTGTAGCATCTAAAGGTTTTAAAATAGCAGCTTTTTCATAATTTGAGATACTAGATGGAAGGTTCGTCTTAAACTCAACAACAAAAGGAGCTCTTGATTTTACCCAGTAACCAACACCTGGAAGTAGCATACTAAATCCACCTGTTGCTGTATCTGTTGCAAATGTTGCCCAGTCATTCTTTTTATTATCATAGTAGTAAAGAGTTTCAATTGTACTCTTATCACCTAAAATATCTTGCACCTTATAAGCTTTATAACCAGGAAGACCAAACATTGTCCAGCCTTTTTTGAACTTAAGTTTATAAGATATACTCTCTGCCGCATTTGTCGTGCTATCTACTGCAATTTCTGCACCTACTACATCTTCGAACGGATTTGGAATGCTCTCTTCAGCAGCATATGATGAAGTTGAAAGTAACAGCGTAGCTGCTACAGCGGATGATAAAAGTTTTAAACTCATAAAAAGTCCTTTTGGAAGTTATTTAGCGTTAATTTTAGTATTTTAAATATAAAAGTAAGCTAAGATTAGATGAATGAAACAGATTAGTATCTTTATTGTAACAGTTGTTGTTTTTTTACTGTTTTTACCATACCTATTAAGTGCATATGCAGAGCTTTTTAGTAAAGAGATACTATTTAAAGATGCTGATGCTATTGTAATACTTTCAGGTAATCCAAGAACACGTGTTAATAGAGCTATTGAACTTTTTAAAAGTAGAGTTTCAGATAAAATATATATGACACAAACTCCAAAAAATGCACATATAATTCAAAAAAGTATGGTTAAAAAGATTATGCAAGCTGAAAATATTAATTTTTTTGTAATTCCTAGTTTAAAAGGAGGAGCTACAAGTACATATGATGAAGCAAAAGATGTAGCCCTTTATGCTAAAAAATTTGATTGGAAAAAGATTGTTATAGTAACAGATGAGTTTCACTCAGCACGCGCTTATTATGCTTTTAAAAAGGTATTCAATATTTTAGAAAGTAAAACAGAAATTGGTATAGCTACTGCTAAAAATAGTGTTTTTAATGTTAATAGTTGGTGGAGAAGTGACGCAGGCATATCTGCGTATATATTAGAAGCTCTTAAATTTATGGTCTATTTTTTTAAGAGCTCTAATGTAGAGTTTATTGAACAAGAGTAGTTATTTTAAGATTCTAGGTAATGTAATTCCTGTCTGTTTTTGATATTTGCCTTTTTTATCTCTATAACTTGTCTCACACGGTTCATCACCTTCAAAAAATAGAACCTGAGCAATCCCTTCATTTGCATATATTTTAGCTGGTAGTGGAGTTGTATTTGAAATCTCAATTGTTATATGCCCTTCAAATTCTGGCTCAAATGGAGTGACATTTACAATAATTCCACATCTTGCATATGTGCTTTTACCTAGACAAATTGCTAGAACATCACGTGGTATTCTAAAGTATTCGACTGTTCGTGCTAACGCAAAAGAGTTTGGTGGAACAATACATGTGTCACCTTTAAAGTCTATAACATTTGCATCATCAAAGTTTTTTGGATCAACAAGGGTTGCATTAATGTTTGTGAAAATTTTAAACTCGTCACTTACTCTTATGTCATAACCATATGAACTTAGTCCATAACTTACAACACCTTTTCCTACTTGCCCCTCAGTAAATGGCTCTATCATAGGTTTTTTTGTGTTAACACATTGTGAGCGAATCCAAGTGTCTGATTTCATTCCCATTAATTATACTCCTTAAGCTAAGTGACGATATTATACCACCACAAAATAAAAATTCATAAAAGAGAGCAGACTTAAATGAAACTTGACGAAATCAAAGATCTTATCGGTCTATTTGACGAGAGTAATTTATCAAAAATAGAAATTGAACGAGAAAAATTTTCAATAAAATTAGAAAAAGAGACAGTTGTAGTAGCACCAGCTCCTGTAGCACAGGCTGTGGTTGCACCTGCGGTGGTACAAACAGTTGATACTAAGACTGCGATTGTTCAAGAAAATGATGAAGTTGAGGGTGATAAGCTACGCTCACCAATGGTTGGGACATATTATGCTTCACCATCGCCTGATTCTCCTCCATTTGTAAAAGTAGGGGACACTGTTAAAAAAGGACAAGTTTTAGCAGTTTTAGAAGCTATGAAAATTATGAATGAATTTGAAGCAGAGTATGATTGTCAAATTCTTCAAGCTCTTGTAAATGATGGACAGCCTATAGAGTATGACATGCCACTTTTCATTGTTAAAAGAATCTAACAATGGCTGAAATTAAAAGAATTTTAGTTGCAAACCGCGGAGAGATTGCTTTACGTGCTATTAGAACTATTCAAGAGATGGGTAAAGAGGCAATTGCAATCTATTCAACTGCTGATAAAGATGCTGCGTATATTCACTTGGCTGATGCTGCTATTTGTATTGGTGGAAATAAAAGTTCACAAAGTTATCTGAATGTTCCAGCGGTAATTGGTGCTGCTGAGATTAGTAATTGTGATGCTATTTTTCCAGGTTATGGCTTTTTAAGTGAGAATCAACAATTTGTTGAGATATGTAAACATCATAAACTTATATTTATGGGACCATCATCTGAGCTTATGCAACTAATGAGCGATAAAAGTAATGCTAAAGATGTAATGATTAAAGCTGGTGTTCCAGTTGTCCCAGGCTCAAAAGGTATACTTAAAGGCATTAAAGATGCAAAAGAACGTGCTAAAGAGATAGGTTACCCTGTAATTGTAAAAGCAAGTGCTGGTGGTGGTGGACGTGGTATGCGTGTTGTTGAAGATGAGTCGTATCTAGAGAACTCTTATCTTACAGCTGAAAGTGAAGCGATTAGCTCTTTTGGTGATGGCAAGTTATATATGGAAAAGTTTATTAAAAATCCACGCCACGTTGAAGTTCAAATTGTTGCAGATAGTCACGGAAATGCTATTCATGTTGGAGAGCGTGATTGTTCAATGCAAAGACGTCACCAAAAATTAATTGAAGAGAGTCCAGCAATTGCGTTAACAGAAGAAGTTCGTCAAAAAATGCACAAAGTGGCTGTTGATGCTGCTAAGTATATTAAGTATGAAGGTGCTGGAACATTTGAATTTTTAGTTGATGATCAACTTAATTTTTACTTCATGGAAATGAATACAAGACTTCAGGTTGAGCATACTGTTAGTGAAATGGTAAGTGGACTTGATTTAATTGAATTAATGGTAGATGTTGCAGAAGGTAAAGAGTTACCATCTCAAGATAGCTTTGAACTTAAAGGTCACTCTATTGAGTGTAGAATTACAGCTGAAGATCCTGTTAAATTTATTCCATCTGCTGGAAAAATTATTAAATGGATACTTCCAGGTGGAAAAGATGTACGTGTTGATACTCACGCGTATGCTGGTTACACAGTTCCACAATATTATGATTCTATGATTGGAAAATTAATTGTATATGCTCCAACAAGAGAACGCGCAATTGCAAAAATGCACCGTGCTTTAGATGAGTTTACTGTTACTGGAATTAAAACAACTATTGCGTTTCATAAGAAAATGATGCGAAACAATGACTTTGTTACAAATAATTTTGATACTAAGTATTTAGAGAGAACTATGTAGGTATTTACCAAAGGCTTTAACTCCTTTGGTATGAGATTTTTTGTTATCTTGGCTCGCGTATAATTTTAATATCTGCTGTTACACGTAGTTTTTGAAAATAGTTTTTCAATGTACGTTCGCGTTTCTCTTCCATAATTGAGTTTATAATATTATTTTTTACTTTTTCAATTGGAGCTAATTGAAGATTGTTTTTTGCTTGAACATAATAAAGTGCATAACCAGCATCTTTATCTGGCACAATTGAACTAAATGTTTGCTCTTTAGTTTTATGCAGTAGTTTTACAAAATCAGGACTTAACCCTTGTGTCTTTAGTGTCATATTCTGACGTGATACACCCTGTGGATTCATTAGTGGATTATTAGCGACACTTTGTAGAATTTTAGGGTCTTTTGCTTTATATTGAATAATATCGTAAGATGATGCTATGCTAAAGTCATTTTTATTGATACGATAATAATCCGATATTTCATTATCATCGGGCATTTTCATTTTTGAATATGTAATAGAACTATATAATTTTTTTTGAAGTAGTTGGCGATTAAGTTGCTCTTTTAGCTGTTTTGAACTAATCCCGCGTGAAGTCCTAATTGCATCTGTAAATTCCATTACACTCATACGATTACGACGTGCTAGTGTTGAAATTTCATCTTGAAGTTCAGCATCACTTATCTCAATTTTTCTCTGTTTAGCCTCAGACTCTTCTAATTTTTTTCTAACAAGAAGATTCATAGCCTCATTTTGAGAAATACTTTTTTGAGTGCTTAACTCTTCTATTTCATACAATGTTATTGGAGTATTATTTACAATAACAGAGACACCGTTTATAATCCCAGCACTTAAAATTCCAAGTGTTACAAGAGATGTTAGAAAGATTTTTTTCATATATATTCAACCTATAATAAAATTGCCAAATTTTACCCTTATTTAACATAGCAGAAGCTAAAATGCGTAAGTTGTAATTTATAGAAATAGGATATTTATGGTTGTTACAAGGTTTGCTCCAAGCCCTACTGGTTATCTTCACATCGGTGGACTTCGCACTGCTCTTTTTAGTTATCTTTGGGCTAGAAAGAATGGTGGAAAATTTTTACTTAGAATTGAAGATACAGATAAAGATCGCCACAATGAAGATGCAGTAGAAGCGATATTGAAAGCTTTTAAATGGGTAGGCCTTGAGCATGATGATTCAATAGAATACCAATCTCAGCGTTCTGAAATTTACAAAAAATATGTAGATCAGCTTCTAGATGAGGGCAAAGCCTATAAATGTTATATGACTAAAGATGAGTTAGATGCTCTGCGTGAGGAGCAATCTGCTAAAAAAGAGCGCCCTCGTTATGATGGACGTTACCGCGACTTCAATGGTACACCACCTGAGGGAGTAGATCCAGTAATTCGCATTAAAGCTCCTATTAGTGGTGCTATTGAGTTTGATGATGGTGTTAAAAAACAGATGTCATTTAATGTTGAAGATATTATGGATGATTTTATAATTGTACGTTCAGATGGAAGTCCTACATATAATTTTGTTGTTGCAGTTGATGATGCACTTATGGGTGTTAACAATGTAATACGTGGAGATGATCACCTTTCAAATACTCCAAAACAGATTGTTGTATATAAAGCACTTGGATTTACACTACCAAAGTTTTACCATGTTCCAATGATTCATAATGAAAGTGGTAAAAAACTATCTAAACGTGATGGTGCTACTGATGTTATGGCATACAAAGAGATGGGTTATACGCCAGAAGCACTGTTAAACTTTTTGGTTCGTCTTGGATGGAGTCATGGAGATCAAGAGATCTTTTCAATGGATGAGATGTTAAATCTTTTTGATCCATCAGATATTAATAAATCAGCCTCTATCTACAATACTGAAAAGCTAAATTGGTTAAATGCCCATTATATGAAAAATATGAGTAATGAGGTTTTAGCAAAAGCTTTAGAACATTATGGTCTTTTAATTGTTAGTAATGATAAAAGAGAGATTCTTTTAGATTCCATAAAAGAGCGCGCTCAAACTTTTGGTGAGTTAGCAGATGCCGCAAGATCTATTTTAGAAGCACCAAGTGAATATGAGGCAAAATCAGTTAAAAAACATTTAAAAGAGATGAATGTAATAATTCTAAAAGATTTTTATGAGCGTCTTAAAAATTTAGATAAACGTTTAAATTTGCCAGTAGATTATGAAGAAGTTTTTACACAAACATTAGAAGCACATGATGCAGGAATGGCAAAGCTTGCTCAGCCAATTAGAATAGCGTTAGTTGGTCGCGCGGTTAGTCCTTCTGTTTATGATGTTATGAGTGTTTTAGGTCAAGATGAAGTTGTGCGTAGAATTGAAGTAATGTTAGAAAGTTTAAATTTAAATTCGTAGGGGAATGAAATGATTACAACTGAAGAGGCGTTAGCATACCACAAAGAGCCACATGCTGGAAAATTGTCTGTCTGTGCAAGTGTTCCATTTGAGAGCCAAAAAGATATGGCATTAGCTTATACACCAGGTGTTGCGAAACCATGTTTAGAGATTGAAAAAGATCCAGATACTGCTTATGATTATACGATTAAGGGCAATTTAGTAGCTGTTATCTCAAATGGTACGGCAGTTTTGGGACTTGGAAATATTGGGGCACTCGCTTCAAAGCCAGTCATGGAAGGTAAAGCTGTACTTTTTAAACAATTTAGTGATGTTGATAGTTTTGATATTGAAGTAGACAGAACTGACATTGATGAATTTTGTAACGCTGTTGAAGCGATTGCTCCAACATTTGGTGGAATTAACCTTGAAGATATTAAAGCACCTGAGTGTTTTGAGATTGAAAAACGTCTAATAGAGAGTCTTGATATTCCAGTTATGCACGATGATCAACACGGCACTGCTGTAATTTCAACTGCTGGTATGATTAACGCTTGTGAACTTACTGGACGTAAGTTTGAAGATTTAAAAGTTGTAATCGTAGGAGCTGGTGCGGCTGCTATTAGTAGCGCAAGAATGTATCGCTTTATGGGTGTTCAGTCAATTACACTTGTTGATTCAAAAGGGGTAGTTCATAGTGGACGAACTGATTTAAACAAATATAAAAGTGAATTTTTAATCGATAGAGATATAACACAACAAGAAGCTTTTGAAGGCGCTGATATGGTTTTGGGACTTTCTCGTCCAAAGTCAATTACAAAAGAAAATATCAAAGTAATGGCAGAAAATCCTATTGTATTTACAATGGCAAACCCAACTCCTGAAATTTTCCCTGAAGAGGTAATGGAAGTTAGGCCTGATGCTATTAGCGCAACAGGAAGAAGTGATTTTCCTAATCAAGTTAATAATGTTTTAGGTTTTCCATTTATTTTCCGTGGAGCTTTAGATGTTCGTGCTTCTGAGATTAATAGCCAAATGAGAGCAGCAGCAGCTCATGCATTAGCAGATCTTACAAAAAAAGAAGTTCCAGAATATTTAAATGAACTCTACGGTACTAAGCTTTCATTTTCAAAAGATTACATCATTCCAAAACCGTTTGATAAACGTCTAATTTATGAAATTTCTAGTGCAGTGGCACAAGCTGCTGTAGATAGTGGAGTGGCAAGAGTAAAAGATTTTGACGCAGCAGCATACAAAGAATCATTAAAGAACAGAGTACCAAGCTGCAGTAAGTAATGGCTTGTATTGAAGGGGTAGCTTTTTTAGCTATCACTACAATCGTTTTACTAATTTATGCATTTTCTAAAAAATGTCCATCTACTAAGTTAGATGAACACGAAATTGAATATGTGAGTGTAGAACAAACACTATCTGAGAAAAATCGTCTCTCATTCTCTTTGCATGATGAAGAAGAAAAAGTCTCCTCGATGCAAGGCTACAACGTAAATATAATGAAACTTTACTACGAGAAGTATCCATCCGCATTAATGCATCAATTAAGAGATTTTTCTAGAAAAAGTGATCAAGTCTATTTATATAATGACTCTCTTGTATTTATCTTCCCATTTTTCGATGGAAATGAAGCAATCAAAAATAAGATTGAAGAGAGATATGCGCAATTCATAAAATTAAGATATGAAGAGATGGAATTAAAAAAAGTTGAGTGGTTTGCTTACAATGAAAATAGACCACTTAATCGCGACGAGTTTATGAGTTAAATAAATCTAGGCTACTTTTTCCTAGGTTAAAATTAAATATAGTAATTTCGGACAAGATAAACTCTTTTAAAAATTATATAGTTTTAATTGTATAAATTTGTTGGAATTCATAGATAGTAATACCTAATTGAGCTTTTCAGGTACTAATATAATTTTACAATTATTTATCTAAGGTAAAAGACAGTATATTACCGCTTTAAATTAATTAGATAAAGACAAGTCTATAGATGCAAATAATTCGTGAAACCATTGAAACATTAAAAGAGCAATACTTTGCCGATTCACGTCCATGGGTTGTAACTTATTCAGGTGGTAAAGATTCAACTTGCGTATTGCAATTAACACTTACAATGCTTCAAGAACTTCACGCTGAGGGTAAAGACAATAAACATACTTATGTTGTTTCGTCAGATACAACAGTAGAAATGCCAATAATAGAAAAATATCTTCAAGTAAAATTAGATGAAATTTCAGAGTTTGCAGAAAAAAGTGATTTGAAACTTTCATGTCATAAGCTTAGTCCTAAAATAGAAGAATCATTTTGGTCTTTACTTCTTGGTAAAGGATACCCAGCACCTACAAATACTTTCAGGTGGTGTACAGAACGCCTAAAAATAAATCCAGCTACACATTTTTTAGAATCATTAGTAGATGAACATCAATCTATAATAATGCTTTTAGGTGTTCGAAGTGCTGAATCTATTGCTAGACAAACATCAATTGAAAGTAGAAAATTAAACCAACGTGGACTTTCACCACATGATAATATCCCAAATGCTTTTGTTCTGTCTCCAATTAAGCACTGGAGAAATGAAGACGTTTGGAAATACCTTAGTGAAAATCCATTTCCTTGGGGCGATCACTCTTATATGATGAACCTTTATGATAAAGGAAGTGGTGAGGGTGATTGTAATATTGCACTTAATCCTGAATCACCAAGTTGTGGGAAAACTCGTTTTGGTTGTTGGGTGTGTACTGTAGTAGAAAAAGATCGTTCTATGGAAGGAATGCTTCAAAATGGAGAAGAGTGGATGCAACCACTTTGGGAGTATAGAGAAAAACTTTATAATTACCGACAACCAGAATCTGGAAAACGTGATACCCGTCGTAGAGATGGTTCTATCGGTGCTGGTCCATTTTTACCAGAAGCTAGACGCGAATTACTATATGAACTTTTAAAAGTAGAAATAAAGGCAACACAAAACTATCATGAAATGAAAAAAAATGATTCTGACTACAATCTTGATGAAGTAGTAGAATTGATTAAAGATGATGAAATAAGTTTAATACAAGAGCATTGGAATCATGATGGAGACATCAAAAATAGTGCTTTTCGTATAGCACAAAAATATTCTCGCATGATGAATAAACCTGTAAAAACTCCGTTACGCTCAAAACTAGAAAGTATTAGTGACAATTTTAATATAGATCTTTTTGAAAGAATATATGAGATAGAAGCATACAGGAAAAATATATCTACTCGTTATGGCATTATTGGTGATATTGAAAAAAGAATTGTAGACTTCTATAAAGGAGAGTATCGTGATATTAACTAGTATGTTAATAGATAATCTTTTCTCTTATAATGGAAAACAAGAAATAAGCTTTGACAAAATTACTTGTATTATTGGAACAAATGGTTTTGGAAAAACTTCTATATTAAATTCTATTAAACTATGTCTTGGTCATGCAAATATTTCACTTGATTCTATTTTAAATAACAATGCAAAAGAAGCACATTGTAGTATTACTTTGAAATTTGATATTTTTACAATAGAAAGGCATTGGGAGTTTGGAAATAAAATAGATGAAACACTAATTATTACTTTTGAAGATGACCATATTATTGAAGGTGCTGAAGCTGAACACTACATACAAAATAAAATACCAAATTTTATTATTGACTTTCTTTTTTATGATGGTGAAGTTGGCAGTAACCTGTTTTTACTTTCACGAACAAAACTAAAAAGTCTTTTTGATTTTATCTTCAATCTTGACTTGCTTGTAAACGTTCAAAAAGATTCAGCACAAGTTGCAAAAAATCTTTTAGAAAAAAATAAAGATACTCAAACTTTAGAGCTTGTAGAACTTGAAAACAAACGTATTTATACAAAAAATACAATAGAAGAAAATAAAGAAGAATTAGAAGTTAAAACAAAAGAGTGTAAAGTTTTGACAATGAATGTTCAAAAGTTAGATACTCAAATAAGAAACAGAAATAAAAAGATAAAACTACTCCACAAAGAACAAGATGAAAAGCAAGAAATGTTAAATGAACTCTCTAAAATATTTAAAGAACTTATTATGTTCCAAATGCCTTTGTATTTAAATAAAACTCTTTCAGATGGATTAGATAAACGCTCACATAGCCCACTAAGTATGAATGATGAAAAGCTTTTTGCTAATCACTTCAAACGTTTTTTGGATCAAATAAAATCTAGTGTTGAAAAAGATGAAGCATTAACAATGTTTAAAAATCTAATGCTTAGTGAAACACCAACTATAAAACTTTCACTAAGTCAAAACAAGTTTACAAAACTACTTTCAGATATGAAAGATTTACAATTTGAGGTTAAACAACTTCAAACTAAAATAGAAGTATCTGAATCTTCAAATATGGAAAAAGAGATAGCTCGTTCACTTGTAGAATCTAGACAAATTCAACAAAACGAACTAACACAGATGCAACACTCTATTGAAGATATTGAAAACAGTATAGAAAATAATACTAGCCTTTACAAAGAACTTCATCGCGAGCTAACTCAAAGTTTTAAAGCGAATCAAGAAAAATTTGCATTTCTAAAAGGTTATACAGAACTGCAACAAGTATCTAAAATAAGTGAGATAGCATATAGAAAAGAGTTAAAAGATAAGCTAGAAGTTTTTAACAAAACCCTTAAAAAGAATACTAAATCATTTCTAAAGCAATATGAACATATAAATGAAATCTATATAGATGAAAAACATAATATATTTATAGGAGATGGAGAACAAGCTTTAGATATTGAGCTTCTCTCAGCAGGTCAAAAACAGGTTTTAAACTTTCTTATAGTAAAAAGCATACTAGAGTTTAAAGAGTTTGCATCTTTTGTGATGGTTGATACACCTTTTGGTAGATTGTCAAATGAAAATAAAAAACTACTTTTAAATGAGTGTTATTTAAAATTTAACAACCTTATTCTTCTTTTAACAGATAGTGAGTTTGAGTTTATACAATCACAAAAATTAAAAAATAGTACATACAGCATAACAAGAAATAGTTTAGGCTCAAAAATAGAGAAAGCATCATGATAAGAACAAGTTTAGAAATAGAACAGCTTATGATTCCACTAGCAAAATCGTTAAATCTTGAAGGTGAACCTAAATGGATTTACTTGCGCTTTATGCTTAATATATCACTTTCATTAAAGTCTGGATTTGAAGACATAGAAATAGAAGCTAGAGAGGGCAAAGAGTACCGTCTTGAACAAATAACTGGTGAAGGTAAAGGCAGTGAAGATTATACAAAATTTTACTGGGATGCTATAGAAGTTTATGATGATATAACTATAACTTCAAAAAAATCTTTAGAAGTACACCTCCAAAGACACATATTTAGAGGTTATCAAGTTTTGAGTTCTTCACTTAAACATGATAGTAATATTTTTGATCTTATGTTACAAGATTTTAGCTAATTTCTTAACTTCCACTTTCCTTTTCCTGTGTGAATAAATAAATCTTCTTTTCCTAGATATAAATCTACATCTGAAGAATAATTATAGATTGTTTTACGAATTGATGACTTCCACGAAGAAGTTAATTCTCTATCTGTATTTTCTTCAATAAATACATATATCTGTTCAAGAGTGGCTTCTTTGTTTAAAGAATATAATGCATCCAATATTTCTTTTTTCCAGCTTGTTAATATAATATTATTTATTTTTTCTATTTCTAAATTATATTTTTGAATTTTGTCAATTTCTATAGTATCTAGACCATGAACTATATTATTTCTAATTATTCTTATATTTCTAATTCTTTCTATAAAACTTATGTCAAAATAGTTTTTATTTTCAAGATTTTTTAGTAGATATAAAAAATTACTTTTCATATCTATACCATTATTTTTAGCAATTTTATATAATTGTTTTTCTAATTTATTCCATGCTTGCAAAAAATTTCCTACACTTTCATTTACATTTATTGCAATATTTTCAGACAACTGTTCTTTATCTTCGTCTAATAGTTCGATTGTATCAATATTTGAAAATGCTTTTTCTAACTTTTCTTTAATCTCGCCAACTAAGTTTTTAATATCTTCATAATCACCTAATGTAAAATGAGATGTATGTGCAATTTTATTTCGTAAATCGTACAATTGTTCCCAACGTTTTTTTAAATATATATCATCACAATCAACTATTTTTTTAAAATATTTATCCCAATTTGACTTTGGAAGATAATTTTGTAATTCACTTATGCTTATGTCATTTTCTAATGTTTGAATTTTCATAAACAAATCTGAAATATCTTCTTCATGATAGGCTTTGAAAAGAAAATCTCCTAGATGAATAAAATCAAGTTGTTGCAATACATCAATATATTGCTTACGTTTACTTTTATCTAATGCTTCTTGTATCTGGACTGGAGAACTTTCATTAACCCAATTCTTTCCTACATTTGTAATCATAAAATATGTAATGAATTTTCTCATCAAATTTTCAACATTATGAATTAATGAGTAGGAAAGTTTAGAATAATAAAATGACAAATCATCCCTTAAAGTTTCTATAATAATATCGTTAGCGTGAAAAGAGTTTTTAACTGTTCTTAATAAATTCTTATATTTATCAAGGTGTTCTTCATTTTCATTAAATTTCAAAGTAATATAAAAGAAAATTTGTTCTTTTCCTTTAACTTTTCCCTGTTTTACATTATAGCAATAACTATATTCACCCATTGTAAGCTTTTTGTCTTTTATTTTTAATTTTGTTGTTTTTTCTACATACTCATTAAATCTTTTAATAGAATTACATAAACTATAAAAAGGTGAAGATGTTTTCTTATCAATGATTATTAAATATTCATTTTGTAATTCCATTATTTACCTTAAATAATATCTTCTTCAAATGAGATAACTTCATCTACAATTTCTACAAAAGACTGTAAAGATGTAATATCATCTTGATTATTTTGTAATAAATTTAAAATTCTTATTCTATCAAATAACAACACATCTGTTAATATCTCTTTTTGCTCAGCAAATTTTCTATCAGCCCTTCGTCCATCATAAGGAATAAAAATAGCATTATTTGGTTTTGTTTTAAAATTAATAAAATTACTTGTAAACTTATTAGTCTCATATTGTTTTTTAAACCATTCATCTCCCGTCGCACATTGAGACAAGATTACTTGCATATTATTTTGATTTTCATCATTTAGAAAAGGAATCCAAGAAACCAAATCTAGACCACCATCACCACCATCACCATCATTAAAATCATCTTCTTCATATTGTGTTTTATATTTTAAGTCTTGTGCCAATAAATTAATTTTATTAATTAGTTTGCCAGTATACCTATCGTAATCTAACATTGATTTACCAAATCGGAAACTAAATGCATTAATAGGTAAATATTTTTTTAAAGCAATAAGAGAAAACTCTTCAAAATCTGATGTTAACATATTTCTTTTTTTACTAATATATTTCTTATTAGAATTTAATAATAAGAATATATACAGCTTATGACTGTTGTTTAAATTTGATTTTAATTTTATAGTTGTTTCATCAGTAATTAAAAATGGATAAAATTCTTTAAAGAGTTGTTCCCTAATATTTAGTATAGAAAACCATTCTTTTATTCGTGTTTCCCATTTATCATTGACATTGGATGTCTCATCACCTAAATTGACATCACTTTCATTTATTTTTATTTTTATTTTTTCATCATCATAGAATCTGTCATAAATATCAGCTATCGATACAATGTCATCATTGTTAATTAAAGCTATTAACTCAATATAGTCACAAAAATAATGAGCTTTAGAAAATGAAACATTAGGTGTATTATTAATATTTTTAATCAATTTATTTTTCTCTTTTATTTTTTCTTCTACTTTTTATTTTTTTCATATTGATAGTATTTTCAATAACTTCACATAAATCCATTATTTCATTGAGAGTTTCTAAGTCATTATCGTTATGATGAAATATTTGATGCATATAACTGTTGGCAGTTTTTAGGTTGTACAATGACTCATGTAATGTTGATGTAAAAGTTCCAGAATCAACTTCTACTAAATTAAATGATTCATCTAATGGTAGTCCATCTAAAAATTTTGTTGTAATTTCTTGATTTGATAATACTTTATTAAGCCTTGTTAAATCTTTACTATCACCTAAAACTCTACTTCTATTTTGATCATTTTTTCGAAAAAACAAATTTACTAGTTTTTCTAAATTTCCATAGTTAATTTCTTTTAGCGGTTCATCACTGTCTAGATTAACATTAATAAATCTTTTAATATTCTCATGCCTCATTGAGTCTGCAAAATAATTAAAATGTATTGTTGTATCATTTAAGTTTGGTATTTTATAAAAACTATTATCTTGTACTATGTTATATATTGTAAAACTAATTAAGACTCTTTTCACATAATCAGATCTACTACCAATTTTCTTTGCTAGCTCTCTTGCTATTTCATCAATTGTTGTTGATTTTACGGTTGGTATCAAACTATTTAAGTATCTAGCTTTTTGTAACATACCCCATGTTTTAATACCTGTGACATGTCTATAACCTAAATATTGTACAATTTCTTCTTTATTATCAAAAAGTATACAAGGTATTATTGTTGGTCTCTCTTTTGTTTCAGATAAAACTATTTGTATTTTTTTCTTATGTACATCTGCAAGTGATGGGTTGACTAAAAGCTTTAAAGAGCTTAGTCTTCTATTTCCTTCTATAACTATATAATTATTTTCATCTTTAACAACAAGTAAAGCTTCACCAATAAAAAAACCATTTTGTCCTATTGCTAACATAAGTTCTATAATGGAAGCATCTTGAAGCATCCAATTGATAATTGTTCTTTCATCTAAGTCTTGAGACTGAAAAGACATAGGTAATCTAGGGTTATGCTGGTCTAGCTTTAAATTTTCTAATTCTACTTCTATTAATTGTCCACTCATTTAAATTCCTTCGTATCACTTACTTGTAATATTCAATAAATTATTATCTATTTTTTTAATATTTTAATTTCATCAAGATATTTTTCAACATCTGAAATATGCTTTTCAGTCTTTAGACCAAGTCTAATCAACTTCATAACTTCAGGACGAGATTCTTCCCAAGACTTTAAGGTTTTTACGTCTATATCTAAACGTTCCGCCAACTCTTTTTTTGTCATTTATAATTTTCTCTCTTGTAAACTTGACATAAATGGAATTTTTCCCTATAATTTGTAATATAAAAGGAATTTCTCCAATTATGAATAAAAATATACTGTGTATTGAAATATCAAAAAGTGATGTTTATATACAATATACAAACATGGAGTTTGAATATGTAACGTTTACAAAAGCAAAAAGAATACTATTTGCGATACTATCACCAACTTTAAAATACTCATGCGTAGATAATGAGAAAAGTGTAAACTTTTTGAATCAACTACTTACAAAATACGTATTATGCGAAGACTGCTTAATCCTCAAAATAAAATAGTTCATATTGTTACAAAATAAATATAAGATAATAGTTAAATAGATATATCTATGTGTATATATTAGATTTTATGTGTAATTAAAGAGCGTATAGGATGCTCCCATTTTAATAGGTACTTAAAACCTGAGCCAAAAGGCTCAAAGTGTTACTTACTAAAAGCTAAATTCAAAGCGCTAAAAAGAGCTTTAATTGAAGCTATTGTAATGTCTGTATCTTTTCCAACTCCAAACTGAGTATTAAAGTCTTGTGTTTGAATCTGAATGTAGGCTACAGCTTCCGCGTCAGAACGCTCACCTCGTGAGTGTTCTGTGTAGTTTAGAACTACAAACTCTTTTTCATATACTTTTCTAATAGCATTTACACAGGCATCTATTGGCCCATTACCAGTTGCTTCTACTTTAGTCTCTTTACCATCAATATTAAAAATTATAGATATACTGACACTTTTTTGACGACTTGATTCGCTATTAATTGCAAAGTCAATTAGCTCAAGATGCTTTTTAGGTTCACAGTAATGCTCTTCGAAAATTTTAACAATTACATTTTTATCTATCTCTTGACCAGTCTTATCTGTATGACTTTGGATTAGTCTTCCAACTTCTGGGTACATCTTTTTTGGAAGATGGTAACCATAGGCATCATCTAAAACATATGCAACACCACCTTTTCCAGATTGCGAGTTTATACGAATGATGTCCTCATAAGTACGTCCTACATCACTTGGGTCTATTGGTAGATATGGAACTTCCCAAGGAGCATGCTCTTTTTGTGCACGCTGATAAGCAAGACCTTTATTAATTGCATCTTGGTGTGAGCCTGAAAATGCAGTATAGACCAAATCACCAACATATGGATGACGTGGATGTGTTTTCATGCGTGTAACTTGTTCAACTACTTCAACTACTTCATTTACATCACTAAAGTTAAGTTTTGGGTCAATTCCTTGCGATGCTAAGTTTAAAGCTAAGGTAATAATATCAACATTACCAGTTCTCTCACCATTTGAAAGAAGTGTTCCCTCAACTCTTTGTGCACCTGCTAGTTGAGCTAACTCACTAGCTGCAATGCTAGTACCTCTATCGTTATGAGTGTGTGCGCTAATTATTACATGTTCTCTGCGTTTAAGTGAACGTGACATCCACTCAATTTGATCAGCATAGATATTTGGTGTTGACATCTCAACAGTTGATGGCAAGTTGATAATGATTTTATTTTGCGCATCTGCTCCCCATGCTTCAATTACTGCGTTACAAATATCTCTAGCAAATTCTAACTCAGTTCCTGTGAAACTCTCAGGTGAATACTGAAGTGAAATTTTACTGTCGCTATTTTTTGTTTGCTTCTTTATCCATTCAACACCTTGCAGTGCTAAAGCGATTATTTCATCTTTATCTTTTTGAAAAACAATCTTTCTTTGTGCAACAGATGTTGAATTGTAAAGATGAACAATTGCTCTTTTTACACCACGTAATGACTCAAAAGTTTTTTTAATTAAATGTTCTCTTGCTTGAACTAGAACTTGAATAGTTACATCATCTGGAATCATATTCTTTTCAATCAAGGTGCGCAAAAAGTTAAACTCAACTTGCGAAGCAGATGGAAAACCAATTTCTATCTCTTTAAATCCAAGTTTTACAAGTAAATTAAATAGTTCTATTTTTTCTTCAAGGTTCATAGGAGTAATGAGAGCTTGGTTTCCGTCTCTAAGGTCTACACTACACCAAATCGGTGATTGTGTTAATGTCTTAGACGGCCAGATTCTGTCTGGCAAGTCAACTTGTGGGTAAGGTCGATATTTTTTTATCGAATCTATTTCCATGATTTACTCCTTTGAAAAATTTAAGTGCAATTATACCTAAACGTGGTACGTTATGAATTTTAAAATAAAACTTTTTTTATATTTATTTTTTTTGTTAATGCACCATTAAATATTTGTTTATAGAATGTGTATCTATTTTAATAATTTGCAATGTTTATATTTTTGTTTAGGGGTAGGGTGTAATGAATAGATTTCCTTTTTATAAAGATTTATCAAAAGGTGCCAAAAAATTAATAGAAGAGAACGCTATGGAAGTCTCTATGCCAGCAGGCATAGAACTTTTTGCACAAGGTGAGCAGTGTAAGGATATACTCTTTTTAGTTGATGGGTTTGTTAGAGTTTACCGTCATCATATCTCTGGTCAAGAGATTACACTATATTATTTAGAACCGTTTGAACAGTGTAATATAAATTTAAATAGCGCGTTTGCAAACTCACCAGCAGCAGGAACAGCTGTGAGCGATAGCGAAATTAGTGGATATATGTTCTCAGCTCCTATAATTAAAAGTCTATACACTTCTGAACCTGCCTATCAGCAATATGTTTTTGAATTATTTTCTCGTAGATTAGAGGGAATGGCTGGTCTTGTTGAAGATGTTCGTTTTAAAAAAATGGATGAGAGACTTCTTGATTGGCTAAGGTTACAAAACAATAAAATTATTGAAATAACTCATGATAAATTAGCTGCTCACCTTGGAACATCTAGAGAGGTAATTAGCAGATCTTTAAAAGAGTTTGAACGTAGAGATATTTTAGAACTTCGCCGTGGTGAAGTTGAGCTTAAATGAGACACCTAAAACTATAAAATTATTAGGAGATATTATGGCGGTTGAAAGATTGGTGGGTCTGTTTGTTACAGATAAGGATTTATATACAAAGTATCGTGAGGGAATGTCTCCTCTTTTAAAAGAATATGGTGGGGGTTTTGGATATGACTTTGAAGTCTCAAACGTTTTAAAAAGTGAAGTTAGTGAGCCGATAAATCGTGTTTTTACAATTTTTTTTGAAAATGAAGAATCAATGAACAAATTTTTCTCTGATGAAAAATATTTAGAGGTTAGAAAAAGATATTATGAACCCTCAGTTTTTGCTACTACAATAATTTCAAAATATGATAGGTAAAATAGATGAAATTAAAACTGTATCAAATAGATGCGTTTGCATCTAAAGTATTTGAGGGTAATCCTGCGGCTGTTTGTCCATTAGACGGATGGCTAGATGAGTCTATTATGCAAAAGATTGCTATGGAGAATAATCTTGCAGAGACCGCATTTTTTATAAAGAGTGGTGAAGAGTATGATATTCGTTGGTTTACTCCTAATAAAGAGGTAAATCTTTGCGGTCATGCGACACTAGCATCTGCTTATGTGATATTTAATATCTTAGAAGAGCCAAAAGAGAGTATTACATTTAACTCTAAAAGTGGACCGCTTCATGTTCATAAAAACGCAGAGCTTATTACTATGAACTTTCCAGCAGAATCACCAACATTGTGCGATACCCCACAAGCGATAATTGATGCTTTTGGTAAAGAGCCAGTTGAGGTGTTAAAGTGTGTAGATTATATTGTTGTTTTTGATGATTATGAAAACTTAGAGCAGTTGACACCAAATTTACAAGCACTAAAAACATTAGATTTACGTGGTGTATGTATTACAGCTAAAGCTAAAAAATATGACTTTGTAAGTAGATTCTTTGCACCAAACTATGCGATAGACGAAGATAGCGTTACGGGTTCAGCATATACACAATTAATGCCATATTGGAGTAACAGACTTCAAAAAATGAGTTTGCACTCTAAGCAGGTATCTTCACGTGGTGGAGTGTTACATTGTGAACTCAAAAGTGATCGAGTTTATATATCTGGCACAGCGGTACAATATTTAAAAGCGGAGATAGAAATATAATGAAAAAAGCATTAATAGTAATAGATTTGCAAAATGATTATTTTTGTAATGGAAATATGGAATTAGTTAATATAGATGAAGCTCTGCAAAATAGTAACGAATTAGTTAAGTTTGCAAGAGAAGAAAATTATAAGATATATTTTATACAGCATTTTTCTACAAGAGAGGGCGCTACATTTTTTGTGCCAAATAGCGATGGTGTAGAGTTACACTCTAATTTAGATATTCAAAATGAGTTAATTATTGAAAAAAACTATCCAAATAGCTTTAGAGAGACAGTACTTCAAGATGAATTAAAAAAAGAGAATATAAGTGAATTAATTGTTTGTGGGGCAATGACTCATATGTGTATCGATACTACAGTTAGAGCTGGATTTGATTTAGGTTATAAAATTATATTAGTCAACGATGCGTGCGCCACAAGAGATTTGATGTTTAAAGGCGAGACTATAAAAGCAAAGGATGTACATAATAGTTTTATGAGTGCATTAGATGGGCTATTTTGTGAAGTTAAGGATGCAGGTGAGATTATATCTTAAACTTACATATTGAATAAAAATATAGTTCAAGCTATTTTATGGGACGAACTAATGGAAATATAATGCTCCCTTTTGTCAAGACCAGTAAACTAAGTTTTCTTATTTCACTCCTTGGATTAACTTACGATACCTTAGGTGACAGCTTTGCTCCTTTAGAATCTAAATTATTAACAGCTTGATAGTAAACTTCATTTGGAGTTCTATAATCAATCGCTGAGTGAAGTCTCTTTTTGTTGTAAGAATCCATATATTTTTCTATAGCACGATTGAGAACTTTTATATTTTTGTATTCATTTAAATATATTTCTTCATATTTTATAGTTCGCCAGAATCTTTCAATACAAATATTGTCAGTAGCTCTGCCAACACCATCCATTTAAATTTTGATTTGATGTTTTTTCAAGATGTTAGTATGAGCTTTTTAAGTGTATTGAGATCCTTGGTCTGTATTAAATATTTCAGGTTTTGGATAAAGTGCTAATGCTGAGTTTGTAAAGCCAATGGAAGAATTATTGTTGTAGATGCAACACCTGAAGATAAAAGTTCTAGTTATTATAATTATGTTGAAAAACTTAGAGACCCATCACCTACTAAAGCTTTAACATTTGATGAATTTAATGATCTTTTTTCAAATAAAGTTTTATCAAATCATAAACATAGTTCTTATACAGTTGATATTGAGTTAGAAAGTTTACTAGATTCATCATTTCCAAATGATGGTAATGTAGATAAAATTAGAGAGATTTTTAAGAATGATAAAATATATTTTTCTTACCCAATTACTATTTTATATTAACTATACTTGAGCCAAAAGGCTCAAGTATTAGATTAGCATGAGTAAGTTGATTTAAATTCGTATGCTGTTGGACGTGACTCATCAGGGATAACCTGAGTATCGAATTTGTGATGACGGTATGTTGTTAAGAAATCTTCAGTCATTACACCACGTAAGAAGTCACTGTCTTTGACTAGGGCTTCTAATGCTTCACGTAGAGTGTGTGGCATTTGGTTAATACCTTTTTCTCTAATTTCATCAAGAGTTAATTCAAATAAATCTTCATCCATATTTTCACCTGGATTAATTTTATTTTTAATACCATCAAGACCAGCTAGTAAAATAACAGAAAACGCTAAGTATGGGTTTGCTGTACTATCTGGGAATCTAAATTCAACACGTTTAGCTTTTTCATTATTTCCATAAGGAATACGACAACATGCTGAACGGTTTTGTGCTGAATATGCAAGAATTGAAGGTGCTTCAAAACCTGGAATAAGACGCTTGTACGAATTTGTTGATGCATTAGTAAATGCAGCAACAGCGTGAGCATGTTTAAATACACCACCAACATAATGAAGAGCAGTTTCACTAAGACCTGCATACTCATTACCAGCAAACATATTTTTACCATCTTTCCAGATAGAAGAGTGAACGTGCATACCATTACCATTATCACCAAATAGTGGTTTTGGCATGAAAGTAGCAGTTTTACCGTTTAAGTGAGCAATATTTTTAACAACATATTTTACTTTTTGTACGCTATCAGCAGCTTCAACTAATGTTCCAAAACGAACACCAATCTCACCTTGACCTTGTGCAACTTCGTGGTGAACAACGAAAATATCAAGACCAACTTCTTTCATAACTTTAACCATCTCAGCACGCATGTCTACCATTGAATCTACTGGTGAAACTGGGAAGTAACCACCTTTAGTTCCTGGGCGGTGACCAGTGTTATAACTTTCAGCGTAACCAGTTGACATATTCCACTCACCCTCTTCAGTATCTACTTCATAAGACTGAGAGTTGATTTCATCACGAATCTGTACGTTATCGAAAACAAAAAATTCATTTTCTGGTCCAAAATATGCAGTATCACCAATACCAGCTTCATTTAAATACTCTAGAGTTTTTTTAGCAATTGCACGTGGACATTTTGCATAAGCTTCATTTTTATAAATGTCATAAACATCACAGAACAGAACCATTGTAGGATCAGCCGTAAAAGGATCAACAAATGCAGTAGCAACGTCTGGTTTAAGAAGCATATCTGATTTGTTAATTGGTTGCCATGCAACAATTGAACTACCATCAAATGGGAGACCTTCGCTTAACATATCTTCATCTACTGATTCAATTGTGTAACTTACATGGTGCCATGCGCCTGAGATATCTGTGAATCTAAAATCGATAAATTCGATTTCTTCTTCTTTACATTTTTCAAAGAATGCTTTTACTGCCATTTGTTGTTCCTTATAATTAATAATAGCTGGTAGTTTATCTTAATTAATGCAGTTTTTAAATTAGCTTATTGCTCAAAATTTAAGCACTTCTTGTTTTCTATTACTAAATGATACATGAGATTTAAAGCCAGCATCTTTCGCAAAGGTTAGCAATTGCTCAGTAAATTGACCAATTTGAGAAATTTCATGTGCATCACTACCAAAAGAGATAGGAATGTGACGTTTTTGTATCTCTTTTAATAGGGAAAATGATGGGTATGCCTCTTTTACAGGTTTTCTAAGACCTGCACTATTTAATTCAATTACCATATTAGAATCTGCTATTGCATCTAGTGCATTTGAAGCTAGCGTAGTTATATTGGTTTTAGGAAAATATTTAAAAACTTTTATTAAATCAAAATGTCCTACTATATCAAACTGTTTAGTTTGCGCCATTTCAGAGATTGAGTCAAAATATTTTTTCCATAGCTCGTCTATATCCATTTCATCATACTTACCAATAAATTCAGGATTGTCAAAACCCCATTTATCAACAAAATGTACAGAACCTATAAAGTAGTCTACATCTCTACTTATTACACGTTTATCAACTAAGCCATTTATGTAATCAACTTCGTAACCTAAACGAATATCTATTTTATCTCTATATTTAGTAGCCACATCTTTAACCATACTCTCATAATCTTGCATCTGTTTAAATGTCATACGATATTTTGTATCAAAATTCATCGGTGCATGATCTGAGAATCCAAAAATGGAAATTCCCTTTGAAATAGCCATCTGTACGTACTCTTCTACAGTTCCATTGGCGTGATTACACAGATATGTATGGTTGTGTAAGTCAGATAAAATCATTTTTAGCTCTTTTTAAAAGAAATTATATATTAGTTTGACTATAATACACCACTTATATGTTGTGACTGAGGGTATAAAATAATGACACAAGAAGAACTTGACGCATTAATGAGCGGTGACGCTGACATGGACGCAGTTGATGAAATAGCCAGTGAAGATAATGGTGAATCGTCTGATACAGGTGCTACAGAAGAGGTTTCAGAAGATAATTATCGTGTAAGTGCTGATAATGCATGGCCTCCACCGCCTCCAACTGATGATAATAAAATGGTTCATCAACTTGATGACGTTACTAAAGAATCAGAAGAAAAAGCTTCTGCAATTTTTGATATTATCGAAGCTTTGAGTAATGATGCAATGGACGCAGAAGAAGAAGCTAACCAAATTTCTGAGGTTTTTACTCAAAATATTGAAAAGTTGACAACTCTAACTGAACATTTCCCTCAGGTGGCAACTTTTAAAGAGATGTTACAAACAAACATTGAGACTAAAGAGAAGATTGGTTCTCAAATTGAGATGTTGCAAAACAATCAAGATCAGATTATGACAATTATGGATATTATGCAGTACCAAGATATTCACCGTCAAAAGATAGAGAGAGTTATTAATGTTATGCGTGCACTCTCTACATATATGAATGATCTTTTTGCTGGTAAGAAAGATGATTCAAAACGTGTTGCATCTGCAAGACACATCGCAGGAGATAGCCATAATGCAGACGTTGTTGACAATGAAGACATTGAAGCATTGTTAGCATCTTTTGGTGGGTAGGACTTTTCCATAGAACTTCTCTCTCCAGCAGGAAATCTGCAAAAACTAAAAATCGCATTAGATTATGGTGCTGACGCCGTTTATGGTGGTGTTAGTCACTTCTCTCTGCGTATTCGCTCAGGAAAAGAGTTTACTATGGAGAGCTTTGCTGAGGGCATTGAGTATGCACATGCTCGTGGTAAAAAGGTTTATGTAACAATAAATGGTTTCCCTTTTAGTTCACAACTAAAACTCCTTAAAAAACATATTGAATCTATGGCAGAGTTAAAACCTGATGCTTTTATTATAGCAACTCCAGGTGTTCTAAAACTTGCAAAGCAGATTGCACCAGATATGGCTATGCATCTTTCAACACAAGCTAATGTTATGAATGTTTTAGACGCACAAGTTTATTATGACATGGGCGCAACTAGAATAATTACAGCACGCGAGATTTCACTTAAAGATTTGATAGCAATAAAAAGTGAATTACCAAAATTAGAGATTGAAGCTTTTGTTCATGGTTCAATGTGTTTTGCATTTAGTGGACGTTGCTTAATTAGTACAGTTCAGAGTGGACGTGTTCCAAATCGTGGAAGTTGTGCAAATGATTGTCGTTTTCCTTACACTCTTTATGCAGAAAATGAAGAGACTGGTACACTATTTAAGTTAGAAGAGGAACCAGACGTCGGTACTTATATTATGAATGCAAAAGATCTTAATCTTGCTTCACATATAAAAGAGATTGCAGATAGTGGAGTTGTTGATTCAATTAAGATTGAAGGACGTACAAAGAGTCCATATTACGCGGCAATTACAGCGCGTACATATTCAAAAGCTTTAAGCGATTATAGTAGAGGCGAACAATATCCTGAATTTTATGAAAAAGAGTTGGCAACTACACAAAATCGTGGCTTTACAGATGCTTATTTGGTGCATCGTCCATTTGAGAGAAATGATACAGAGAATCATGATGCATCAATGTTTATGGGTACACATCAAGTTACAGCACTTGTAAATGAAGAGGGAACTCATTTTTTATGTCGTTTTACGACAAGACCAAATGATATATTAGAAATAGTTGCTCCAAATGATGCAAAAATACCTATTGTAGATAATGAAATAGGGACAATTGCACGCCAAAACGATGGTTATGTGATAATATTTAAAAAAATAGTTGATGATAATGGAAAAGAGTTTGACTCAATTCATAGTGGAAATACAACTCCAATCAAACTACCTATAAAGTTACCTTCATATACTTTTTTTAGAGTTGCTGTATCTGGAGATGAGGCAGGTAAAGCAATCAAAACATAAAAATATATAAGTTAATTATACTAATTTATAATTTTATGAATAATCTTCTATACTTTAAGTTTTAAGTTTATATAATCCTTACTAATTAATAGTTTTACGATAAAAATAATTAAAATGTAGTTTTATTTATTAGATTCTATACAAAACTTAAACTATATTTATCTTTTGTAATAGATTTATTTATCAGCTTTTAATAATATTATACTTAGGGGGTAAGAGTTAAAAATGAAGATAGTAATCAAAGTTTTAGCTATTGGTCTAATTACATCAAGTAGTTTATTAGCTAGTTTAGCACCAAAAGAGTATCCAAAAGGTACTCTTGGGGATATGGTAAAGTTAGGTGAAGAGATTTTATTAAAAACAAATACTCATCCAATGACAAAAGATTTAGTTAACAATAAACTTACATGTGTTAACTGTCACTTAAAAGGGGCAGACGGTAAACCTGGTACGGCTGATGGAATTGGTACATTTACAGATACTGCTACAGCTTTTCCAGCATATTCAAAAAGAGAAAAAACTATTCAAACACTACAAGATAGGATTAATAACTGCTTTATGAGAAGTATGAATGGTAAAAGACCGATAATAGACACTCCAGCGAGTTTAGCAATGGCAACTTACATTACTTGGTTATCTACAGGCAAACCAATCAATTTAAATACAAAAATGCCTTGTGGCCCATCAAATAGTAAAGTATGGGCTAAAAACTCTAAAAAATTTGCAAAGATTCAAAAAAAAGCAACACATAAAAATTACTTGAAAGGACAAAAATTATATGCTAAAAAATGTGCATCTTGTCATGGTAATAAAGGTGAGGGTATAGCTACATTTCCTCCATTATGGGGTAAAGGTGCTAAAGGTAAATGGTTGTCTTATAATACAGGCGCTGGCATGAGTAAATTAAATAAGGGTGCAACCTGGGTTCAGTCAAATATGCCATTGGGACAAAATAATAGCTTAAGTGATATTGATTCGGCAGATATAATGTTATATGTCAATGCTCAAGCAAGAGCTGATTTTAATTTAGTTGGAGCTTTGCAAACAGATAAAAAAATGGGATATTATAACTCTAATGTTTTAAGTGAAAAACATAGTGTACGAAGTAATTTTAAAGCGTTAGGGTTAGATATAGATGTCATTAGAGGAGATTATATTATAAAATAGTTTGATTTTAAGGCATATATTTATTTATATGCCTTCTGCGTTTAATTTATTATATGTACTTATGTTATAATTCTCACATTCAAATATACATAACAATTTCTTTAAAATTGTTCATAAAAGAGGTAGTGGAATGAAATTTGTTTCTATAATTATTGGAAGTAAGAGTGACAATGAAATAATGCAAAATTGTGCAAAAACTTTAGAACAGTTTGGTGTTCAGTATGAGATGATAATCTCTAGTGCACATAGAAGTCCTGAGAGAACTAAAGATTATATTATTAGTGCTGAGAAAAAAGGTGCACAAGTTTTTATTGCTGCTGCTGGAATGGCGGCGCATTTAGCTGGAGTATTAGCTTCAAAAACTATTCGTCCAATTGTTGGTGTTCCTATGAGTGCTAGTGCGTTGAGTGGTATTGATGCCCTTCTTTCAACTGTCCAAATGCCAGCTGGAATGCCTGTTGCTACTGTTGCTATTGGAAAGGCTGGTGCTATTAATAGTGCATATCTCGCAATGCAAATTTTAGCTCTTAGTGATGATGAACTTCGTATAAAATTGCAAGAAGATCGTATTGGTAAAGCTAAAAAAGTTGAGATGGATTCCATGGAGATTGAAAAGCGTCTGTAAAGGGATTATAAAATGGAAGGTAACTGGATAAGTGTTGAAGAGTTTTCAAAAGCTCTAGATATTGACGAAGTTGATGTCTACCATATGATTAAAGAGGGGAGTGCCGAGACTTATGAAGAGGACGGCACTCTCTATGTTAGAAGTAGTTCAGCATCAAGCGTACTAACTCCTGATATTATAATTGATAATGGGAGCGATGACAATGAAGAGAAGAGTAGCGGTACTGAAAATCATCTTGTTGGAACTCAATTTGTAGAGAAAACTATCGGTACTATCATGAATCTACATGAAAAAGTTGTAGATTCAAAAGATGAGACCATTGCTGTGTTAAAAGATGAGAATGCATTTATGAAAGAGGCACTCTACTCTATGCAAGAGCTCTATGATGAAGATAGAAAAACAATTGAAACATTTACAGAACAGTTACGCCTCTGTCAAGAAGAGACTCTTTTTATGAAGCGTAAATATAAAATGATGTGGGGTAAAGTTGTAGAAAATTATTCTACCTAGCTAGTTTTTTTATTCTAAATGCTCTTTTTTCAAAGAGTTTTGAGTTCTGCTTTTTTGCTACAGAAATAGCTTTATAGATAGTCTCTTGAAAGTTTTTTTTAGAAGATAGTTTTGCTTTTAAACTCAACAGTTCAGCTTCATAACATAACTCATTCTGTTTGTAAGCTACATTCAACGCCTTTTTTACATGTTCAGAAGCTAAGATGTACTCTTTTTGTTCTAAATAAACTTGAGATAGTATTAGGCGGTATAGTGAGTGAGCAATCATAGCACCAGAGCTTTTGATGTACTTTTTAAATCCATCTTTAATATTTTGTATGTGATTACCTTCTTCTCCTAGCATTGCGCTTGACCAACCACCTAAGATAAGTGCTATTCCTATATAAAATGGAAAGTTATGTTTTTTTGATAACTCAAGTAGTATTTGGCTTGATTCTTGAACTGCTTCTGGATTATTTAAATGGTAATTCATCCAAGCATCACCTTGATAGCAGATTGCAAGACTAAATGGGTGTGACCATTTATTGGCTATATCCATCATTTTATCTCTTTTTATTCTTGCCTCACTCTCTTCGCCCATAGCACTTAGTGAAAGTATTTCAAACATATATCCAAGCGATAGTGGGTCATATCCAAATTTTAATATATGTTCATCATGCTGTGATGGTTGATAGAGATTTATTGCGTTGTTTGCATGTTCTGATGATTTTTTAAAGTTACCTATCCAAAAGTAAGTATTACTCAATGCAATATAGGCTTGTACTTGTGTAAGTTCACTTCTCATTGATTTACCAATCGCAAGACACTCATTAGCTAGTTTAGTTGCTTCATTTAATTCAAGTGTCATAAGTTTTACTGCCCAAAGTCCAAAGACAACAGGAGCCAATTCATTGCGGATTTTTAAAGAACGACCAAGTTTTAATGCTTTTTCATAAGCTGAAGTAGTCTCTTTAGATACCCACCCAGTTGTTGCTTTTAGTGCGGCTGAGCGAAGTACGTGAGTATCAAACTTTAATCTATCGTTTGATTTAGAGTTAGAATTGGAATTTAGAATATCCAATACATAATCAAATTGAGTCAGACTCTCTTTATAAGCACTTAGTTTCAAAGCATATTTTCCAGCTTTTGTTAAGTATTCAATAGCCTTATGACTATCATATGATAATCTATAATGGTATGCTAGTTTATAAAGATATGTATGTGTACTTTCACAATATAGCAACTCAAGTTGTTCTGCAATTTTTGTATGTAAAGTTTTTTTCTCATTTTTACTTAATTGAGCATAAATATATTTTTGAAAAATAGTATGTAAGAAGTTAAATTGATATAGCGTATAGTCTTCTAGCTCTTTTGTACCATTTTCTTGTAAAATATTGTATGTATCACCTAGGTCTATTTTTAACTGTCTGATGAGAATATTCTGTGGTATATTTAATATATTTGCTATCACCTGAAGAGTAAAATAGGTTCCCTCAACTGAAGCAACATTTAATATTTCTCTAAAATCTCTAGGTAACTTTTCTATACGATCTACTACTATCTCTTCTACGCGTTTTGGCAGTGTATCCCAGTCAATAGGTTTTTTAATAAATAGTTTTTCATCTTTATTTTTTGATATATTTTCATTTTGCTTTAGATGTTCTAAAAGTTCTATTGTAAATAGTGGTTCAGCATTTGTATGCTGTAACATAGTTCTTGTGAAACTTTTATCTAAAATATTTGCTTCTATATCTAAAATTAGACGTATAAACTTTTCTCTTTCAGTAGTACTAATATCATGTAAATTAATTTCACTAAGGTTATCTCTTGATTGTAAAGAATCATTTATGATATGTAGTGGATGCATTTTATCTAATAGATTTATTTCATCTAAACGATAGCTGCCTACAATTAAGAGGTTCTTAGCAGTTAACTCCTCAAAAAAATATTGTAATAATTTTATAGACGGCTCATCTATCCAATGCATATCTTCAATAATTAAAATTATGTTTTTATCAAGTGTTATGCTTCTAAAAAATGAGCTTAGCTGTTTGAAAATTTCATCTTCAGTTATGGAAGTTATATTCTCATTAAAATTTATAATTGTATTTTTAATATCTATGGAGTTATCTATACTATTTAGTTGAATTAAGAAATCTATAAATGGAGCGTAAGGGCTATTTTTACCAAGATTAATTTCACATTGGTATTGCATTATGATAGATATAGGGCTTTTTTTACTAAGTTCTTGTGAAAACTTATGAATTAAACTAGTCTTTCCAGTTCCAATATTACCAGTAATAAAACATGTTTGAAAGCTCTTTTTTATACTTTGTTCATGTAGAGTGAATAAACGTTTTAGTTGGGAATCTCGTCCAACAAAAGTGACTTCTTTCATATTTCATTACCTAGTCTATTAATATAATTGATAGATTATACATTAGTTACTATAAGTTTTTACAATTATCTTGCTAATCGTTTATATTTTAGTGGGGGATTGGTATTAATGTTCCTTCTACATTCTAATTTGAACTAATTCCATTTTCATCTAATGTGATTATATTTGACTCAATTAAAGCAGTTAATGTGCGTTTGAACTCTTTTTTACTTAACCCAAATGCAGACTTAATCTCTTCAGGGTCACTTTTATAGTTATAAGGTAGTTTTCCATTATGCTCTTTTAACATATTAAGAATTTTTTCTTGTGCTACATCTCTCTTTTTTGCTCCAATTGGTTGAAGCGTTAAATCAAGCCTGCCATCTTTACGAATAGTTTTTATGTAAGCTTTTTTTCTATCACCAGATTTAATTTTTTCAAAAATTTCATTATGAAAAAGCATACCTTCATATATATTGTTTACAATAACTTTAAATCCAAGTGGAGTTTTTGCTACTACTATTAAAGAGACTTCACTGTAAAGTTTTAGATGAGATGCATCTTCTATAACATCTTTGTAAATTCTCTCACTAGCAGCAAGACGATGTGTCATCTCATCATATACAATTCGTACAATTCTTTTTTCACCTTGTTTAAAAGGAGTTTTTTGAAAAACATTTGGTGCAAAAATATCTTTGCTTAGTCCCCAATCTAAAAATGCACCAATCTTTGTAACATCAACAACTTCTAAAAGTGCTAATTCATCTAGCATCGCTTTTGGTTTTTCTGTAGTGGCTACTAGTCTATCTTCTGAATCGGTATATAAAAAGACATCTATCTCTTTACCTAATTCCATATCTTTTGTGATGTAGCGAGTTGGGAGTAAAACTACATTTTCATCTTCTGCCATTAGGTAGATACCTGGTTCTGTGAATCTATCAATCTTTAAGGTGTTAATTCGTCCAATTTGCATTTTTTCATTCATGAAGAGCCTTTGATGTGTGAATTATGCTACAGTTTCGCTTTTTAAAGGGTTAAGTCAATGAAAATGAAGCAAGATTGCATTGGATGCATTTTAGAACAATCAAGTCGTGTGGCATCAGTTATTGGAGCAGATGATAAACTTAGAGCCAAGCTTTATGATGCTGTTGAGGTTATGAGCAGAGAGTTTACGCTAGAGTTAAGTCCACCAGAAGAAGCAGCAGGTGTCTATGCTAATATGGCAAATATTGCAAAGATGCCAGATTTGTTTAAAGAGATAAAAAAAATTTCAACAGCGCGTGCATTAGAGTTTATTCCATATTTAAAGGATAAAATTGAAAGCTCTAATGATAAATTCTTAGATGCAACAAAAGCAGCAGTCGCTGGAAATGTTATAGACCTAGCATCACAAATTCAATTTGATTTAGCCCAAGAGGTTGAAAAAGTTTTTGATATACCTTTTGGATTAGATGATAGCAATGATCTTCATACATCTTTAGCTAGTGCTAAAAAAGTTTTATATATTGGTGATAATGCAGGTGAACATATTTTTGATAAGTTTTATATTGAAATCTTGAAAGAACTTTTCCCAAATATTATAGTTACATATCTTACAAGAGGTGTGCCAATAATTAATGATATTACATTTTCTGAAGCAATAGAAGCTGGTTTAAGTGAAGTTGCTGATGTTGTTGATAGTGGAGTTAATACTCCAGGTTTTGTAAAGAAAAATGTAAATGAAAAGACACTTAATCTTTATGAAAATGCTGATTTAATTATAGCTAAGGGTATGGGAAATTATGAGACTATGGAAGGACTTCGTAATAGGCCTATATTTTTTCTTTTAAAGGTTAAATGTGAGGTAGTTGCAGAATCTTTAGGGCAAAATGTTGGGGATATAATTTGTAAGAAGTCTAAACATTAAAGCCAGAATCTTCTGCATTTTTAGGTTCAGAGAAGTAATAACCTTGTGAATAATCAATTTGAAGCTCTTTTACTAGGTCTGCTAACTCTTTTGAGCTAACAAACTCACCAATTGTTTTAATCTTTGTATCTTTAGCAAATGATACAAGAGATTTAACCATATATTTTACATTTTCATCATTGGGAAGTTTTTCTATTAGTGTACCATCTAGTTTGATGTAATCGATATTAAATTTAATAAGATTTGTAAAGTTTGAATAACCTGAACCAAAATCATCAATGGAGACTTCACATTTGTACTCTTTTACCATTAAAATAAAATCTTCTACTATTGTATAGTCTTTAATATCTTCTGATTCTACTATCTCAAAAGTAATACCATCTCCGCCATATTTATCAAGTCTATTTTTTATATAGTTAATCATACTTTCTGATTTTAAATTTTCATATGTTAAGTTTATTGATATATTTATATCATTTTTGGCAAATATATTAAAAACCTTTTGCATCATCTGTCTTGTAAAATACTCAAATGTTTTATCATCTTTAGCTGATTGTAAAAAATAGTGTGGAGATATTATTTCACTATCTTCAGTGATTATTCTTGCAAGTGCTTCATACTTTAAAATTTTATTATCTATTGTACTTACTATTGGTTGGAAATATGGAATTATTCTATCATCGTGCAAAGCATCTTTATATATTTTTAATTGCTTAAAAATTTTTTCTTGAATGGACTTTGTATCTTTTGAGTGTTGGTATATTTCATACTGTTTATTCTCTAGAAGCGCCTCTTGAAGAGCTAAATCAGCCATATGAAATATATTGTTTACACCATATGATATACCAGCTGTAAAGTCTGCTACAATATGACTATTCTCATTATCGCAAACATCTTCATCATCTAAAAGAATAGAGTATTCTAGAATTGATAAGTATTTATCAAAAAGCATCTCCTCTTTTATAACAATTGCAAACTCTTGTAGATTTAGTTTATATAGTGTAGATTCACCTTTGGTTAAGACACTATTTAGTTGAGCAACTTTTTTAGAAATAATAATTTCAATTGTATCAGGAGAATATAAATCATTTAAAGTTTTTATCTGGTTTATGTGAAGTAAAATCAACATCGCTTTTTCTTGTAGTAAAGAGATGTCTTGTAGTAATATCTCTCTATTTGGTAGTTTTGCAACATTGTCAATATTTGTTAGATTTTGCATTCTACGTTTATCTGCTACAAAGCTAATTCTATTTCTACCACTGTCTTTTGCAAGATAGAGCTGTTTATCAGCATCTGCAATAAGTGATTTATAATCTTTATGTTCTGCTGGTATATACTCTGCTAAACCTATACTAGCAGTTATTGGTAGATTAATGTCTGCATATTGAAATGGGTCTTGTTCAATTGCAACTCTTATTTTTTCAGATAAAAAAATACCTCCAGTTAAAGAGTTATATGAAAAAATAATTAAAAACTCTTCACCTCCATACCTAAAAATAATATCTGATTCACGTATCTGCTTTGTTATTATGCGTGCAATATGTTTTAATGCTTCATCACCTACTTGATGCCCATATTGGTCATTTATCCTTTTAAAATAGTCAATATCTAAGAGCGCTACCGTAAAGGATTGAGACGCCATAGAGTGAAGTTCTAACATTTTTTTAAGTATTGGAAACATAGTTTGACGGTTTTTAAGTCCAGTTAATGGATCTGTTTCTGCTTTTATAACAAGCTCTTTTTCTGTTATTTTTATATTTAGTCTATTAACCATGTGTAAAGATAGTTTTGCAAGAACTAAATAACCTATAAGTGCTTGTGTAAAATTCTCTTTTTGAATGGAGTTGTATATATTTTTACCAATTGAGTGAATTTTTTTGTGAATTTTTTTTAGCTCTTCTATATCTTGATTATTAAGATATTTATTTTTATCTAAAGAGTTTAACCAGATATTAAATTCACACCTATTTGAAGATAGTTCAATAGATGTTATGAGGCATCCAGTTTTAATATCTGAAATCATCTTCTTCATCCAACGTAGATGATCATTTACATGAACTAATGCCATTGATTCTCTTAGTTGACTCTCAATAAGTGGTAAATCACTATCTATCACTTCAAAAAGAAAACCTTTTGATGTCGCATTTATAACTATATCTTTGTATGAGTATATTTTTTTAATGATAGAAATATCTACACTATTTTCTATACAGTAGATAATTAACTCTTTAGATAACTGTTCAAAAAAGTCAGCATGCATGTTGTAAGGCATTGTCTCTTTAAAGTTCTCTTTTATCATTTTTGTATATATCTGTATTATAGTTTCATTATTTTGTCCTAATGTTTTGGCAAACATATCGCGTAGAACTTCTTTAAGAGTATCTGTATTCTCTAAAAAATCTTTTACATTAGAGTTCTCAATGTACTTTTCAAAAAAGGCATCATAAACATTATCCAATAACTGTTTAATCAATTTATTTTCAGATAGAGTATTTATACTGTTCATTGACCAACCTAATACTTGATTTACATTGAATGTTGTTATTCTTCCATTTTAGCATAAAAAATTAATTTATAACTATTTTATTTTGATTAAATTAAATAAACACTTAGAAGATTAATGAAGTATAATCTCTATCAGTTTAAAAGCTTATGACTTCAGCAATTAGGTGATATAATTTCAAAATTTTAAGAAAGAGGCATATATGGCATCAGCGCTAACTTTCAGCGATATACTTTTAAAACTTCAGATGTTTTGGAAAGAGCAAGGTTGTAATATTCTTCAGCCCTATGATATTTCCTCAGGAGCAGGAACATTTCATCCTGCTACCTTTTTACGTTCACTTGATTCAAAACCTTGGTCAGTGGCTTATGTAGCTCCAAGTAGACGACCAACTGATGGGAGATATGGAGAGAATCCTAATCGTTTGGGTAGTTATTATCAATTTCAAGCTCTTATTAAACCTAGTCCTGACAATATTCAAGAACTTTACTTAAAAAGCTTGGAGTATCTTGGATTAAATCTTGAAGAGCATGACATTCGTTTTGTTGAAGATAACTGGGAGAGTCCAACACTTGGTGCTTGGGGTCTTGGTTGGGAAGTTTGGCTCAATGGTATGGAAGTTACTCAATTTACATATTTTCAGCAAGTTGGTGGTATTGCTTGCGATCCTGTTGCTGTCGAGATTACTTATGGAACTGAACGCTTAGCAATGTATCTTCAAAATGTGCAAAGTATTTTTGACATTGTTTGGAATAGTAATGAACATGGTACTACAACTTACGCGGACATCCATATGGAGAGTGAATATGAGATGAGTCGTTATAACTTTGAAGTAGCAGATATAGATATGCTTTTTGCAGATTTTAATGCATGTGCAAAAGAGTGTAAACGCTGTTTAGATGAAAAGTTACCACTTCCAGCTTATGATTACTGTATGAAAGCGTCAAATACATTTAATGTTTTAGACGCAAGAAAAGCGATTTCAGTAACTGAACGTGCTAACTATATACTTCAAATTCGCAATCTTTCAAAGGCTTGTGCTGTGCAGTATAAAGAGCAAGAAGAGGAGCGTCAGAAACGTATAATTGAGTGTGTTAATTGATATTAAAAGATTTAGTAAAAACTCTAAATGAGATAAGTCCATTTGAACTGCAAGAGGCTTGGGATAATAGTGGACTTATTGTTGGAGATGACAACCAAAAGATTGAAAGTGTTGTACTTAGTTTAGATATTGATGAGAATTTAATAGATAGTGCTCCTGAAAATTCAGTACTGCTAACACATCATCCATTGATTTTTTCAGGTCTAAAACAACTTAATTTTAATGAGTACCCTGCTAATCTTATTCAAAAGATGATAAAAAAGAATATTTCTCATATTGCCATGCATACAAATTTTGATAAAACACACTTAAATCGTTATGTTGGAGAAAAAGTGTTAGGATTTGAGGTTGCTGATGAAGAATCTTTTATTTTAAAAATGCGTTGTGAAATGAGTTTTGAAAATCTAATGCTACATGTTAAAAGTAGATTAGGATTAGAGAACTTAAAAGTAGTAAAAGGTAAAGAGTATATTAAAACGATAGCCTTAACAACAGGCTCAGGAGCCTCACTTTTGAGTTTTGTTGATGCAGATTGTTTTTTAACAGGTGACATAAAATATCATGATGCGATGCAAGCCTCATCACTTAATTTGTCTCTAATTGAGATAGGACATTTTGAAAGTGAGCGCTTTTTTGGTGAAGTTTTAGCCAAAAGTTTGAAAAATATCTCATTAAGCGTTATAATTTCAAATTCGAAAAATCCGTTTACTTATATATAAGGATTCATACACCAATGAACAAACACCTAGAACAATTAATTGACCTCTCAGTAATAGATAAAGAGATAGCTGAATATGAGCCAAAAATAGCCGATGCAAAGGCTGCATATACAAGGCTTGTTGTAAAACAAGAAGAAGCAAATAGTGCTATGGAAGTTTTACAAGAAGAGATTAAAGCTGAACAGCTGAAAAAGCAAAAACATGATTTACATTTAGCTGAACTTGCTGAAAAGCTAGAGAAAAATAGTAAAAGAGGCGCAGAAGTTAAAAATGAGCGAGAAGCAAAGTCTCTTCAACTAGAAGATGAAATTGCAAAAGAGCAGATTGATTTTGCAAATGAAGAGATTGAAAGATTAGATGCAATTATTGCAAATAAAAATGAGCAAATTGCAGAGTTAAACGATGCAGTTACATCTGTAAATGAAGAGCTTGAAAGTGTTCAAGGCGATGTTAATGCACAAGTTGCATCGATTGAAAAAGATAGACAAGTTGTATTTGACAAAAAGACTGCACTTGTTGGTGAAGTTAATCAAAAAGCTCTTGCATTTTATGAAAAAATTCGTCGCTGGGCTGGAAATAGTTCGGTAGTAAAAGTAAAAAGACAAGCATGTCATGGTTGTTATTTGAAAATTAGTGATAAAGTATTTTTTGAAGTAGTACGTGGCGAAGAGATTATTACTTGCCCACACTGTGGACGCATTTTATACTACGAAGCAGAAGAAGAGAACGATTCGGTTGCATAGGTGTCATTTAGACACATCTATTGGCTAGCATTAGCCTTGCTTCACATAGTAGCACTGCCAATTTTGGTGCTACTTTCATTTAAACAACGCTACAAACAGTCAATCCCAGCACGGTTTTTTCTTTTTAATAACTTTAAACCAAAAGATTCGGATATATGGTTTCATGCTAGTTCACTTGGGGAGACTATTGCATTATCGCCATTAATTGAACAATTTATAGATAAAAAGCTATTAATTAGTTCAACTACACAAACCGGATTTGATAGAGCAGGCGAGTACAATATTCAAAGGTCATATCTTCCTTTTGAGACGCTTTTAAAGTTTTGGATTCCTCGTGTTAAAGTTTTGGTAGTTATGGAAGCTGAACTTTGGTTACTACTTTTTACTTATGCAAAAAATAGTGGTGCCAAAACTATTTTAATAAATGCAAGAATTTCAGATAGAAGCCTACAGAGTTATAGGCGTTTTAAATGGCTTTATAAAAAAATATTTGCTCAAATTGATGAAGTATATGCGCAAAGTATTACAGATAAAGAGCGACTTGAGAGTTTGGGTGCAAGAAATGTTAAGGTAAGTGGAAATATTAAACTAGCTCAAGTTCCAAAAGTAAAAACAGAACTTCTAAAGCCAGAAAGTCTAATTATAACAGCAGCGAGTACGCATAAAGATGAAGAAGAGGGAATAATTGAGGCATATCTGAATTTTGGTAAAGGGAGACTAATAGTTGTCCCACGTCATCCTGAACGTTTTGAAAGTGTTGCAAAGATGATGCAAAAATACGCCAATAGTAGTGGTAAAACTTTTGAGAAATTTAGTAATACTAAAGAGATAAGAGCAGATATGATTTTAGTAGATGTAATGGGTGAGCTAAATAGCATTTACGCAATTACAGATATTACAATTTTGGGTGGTGCATTCGTGAGCGTTGGTGGACATAATCCACTTGAACCGCTATATTTTGCCAATCGTATTGTAAGTGGAGTTGAGATTTTCAATCAGCGACCACTATTTGAAGCGATGAAAAATGTTCATTTTTCATCTATAGAAAAGCTTGATAAAGCGTTAGAGGTTGCCCTAAACTCACCACCAGCTTCATTAAAACAAGAGTGTGATATAGATAATATTATAAATTCAATTTCAAAGGAAATGAGATGAATGAAGATATTAGATGGATACAAAGATTTTCTAACTATAAAAAAGCATTGTCTCAACTGCAAGATGCCGTAAAATTGTCTGAGCAAAGAGAACTTTCGCAGCTTGAGAAACAGGGTTTAATACAAGCCTTTGAATATACACATGAACTAGCATGGAAGACATTAAAAGATTTTTTAAAAAGTCGTGGAAATAAAGAGGAAATTTATGGTTCAAAAGATGCCACAAGAGAGGCTTTCAGTCTTGAACTTATATCTAATGGCGAAGATTGGATGAACATGGTAAAAAGTAGAAATCTTACATCTCATACTTATAATGAGGAGACTGTAGAAAAAATTGTAGATATGATTTTAGGAACTTATATTTTTAGATTTGAAGAGTTAGAAGAAAAACTTACTCAAATAAAAGAAAAAGAGATAAACAGTTTATAATGTATGGATTGAACCAACAAGATATTGATAGCATAAATGACATATTCTCACAATATCATCAAATTTCAAAAGTAATACTTTTTGGCTCGCGTGCAAAGGGAAACTATAAAGCTGGCTCAGATATTGATTTAACAATTTTTGGAGATGAAATAGATTTGAAATTATTTCATAAAATTGAGCTTGAAATGGATGATTTACTACTTCCTTATAAAGTTGATTTATCTATTTATAACGATTTGAAGAATGAAGATTTAAAAGAACATATTAATAGAGTTGGTGTTATATTCTTTCAAAAAAATTAGGAATTAAATGAAATTAATTGACATGGGCATAAAAGAAGGCTTAATATCTTTTTCTAGTGAAAAAAAATATATTACATATATTGAACAAAATAAAAAAAGAAATTATTCAAATCCAGAGGAAATAGTTCAAGCAGAAGCCTATTTGAAACTCATTTTAAATTATGGATACCCAAAAGAAAATATCGCATTAGTTCAAACAGTAAAAATGGGAATGTCATCGAAAGAAGCTGATATAGTTGTTTATAAGGATAAAGAGCATACACAGCCCTATATAGTAGTAGAATGTAAACATAAAGATATATCTGATAAAGAGTTTAATCAAGCCATAGAACAAGCTGCAAGTTACGCTTATTCACTAGCAGGTACTATAAAATATATTTTGATAGTCTCAAGTATAGAAAAAAGCTTTAAAATAGATAAAGAGAGTAGCATAAGACAAACGATATCTGATATACCAGTATATGGTGAAACTTCAATCTCGAAATATAAATATGTTAAAGGTGGAAGAAAGAAAGACGAAGAGTTTTCAGACGATAAAATAAAAAGAAAATATTTCGATATAGAAACTATAGAAGAAAATGAACTTACAAAAAGATTCAAACAGGCACATAACGCTCTTTGGGCAGGTGGAGAACTTAATCCTAGTTCTGCTTTTGATGAACTTGATAAACTTATATTTTGTAAAATTTGGGATGAGCGAAAACCAAGAAAAAAAGGTAAGCCTTATGATTTTCAGATATTTTCTGAGGAGTTACCCAAAATATCTAAGGAAGACGAACAAAAAATATTAGAAGAAATACAAAAAGACATATCATATAAAGAAAAAAGTAATACTAAAAATAATATAGCAAAATTATTAAAAGAGTATTTAACTAAACAGCTAGAAGATAGATTAACAAATGAATTGTTTGATAGGATAGTAGCACTTTACAATGAAGGTAAAGTAAAAGATCCTGAAGTGTTTAAAGAGGACATAAGATTAGATGCTAAAAAAGTAAAAACAGTTGTAGGTTATTTAGAAAATATAAATTTAAATCAAACTGACCTTGATAGTAAAGGTAAGGCATTTGAAACTTTTATGGGTTCATATTTTAGGGGTGATTTTGGTCAATTTTTTACACCTAGAAATATTGTAAAGTTTATTGTGAATACTTTACCAATTACACATGATAAGAGAGTTTTAGATTCTTCATGTGGTAGTGGAGGTTTTTTACTTTATGCTCTTGATAAAGTAAGAAAAGAAGCAAGTGAATATTACGATGATGGTACAGTAGAACATCGTACGCATTGGCACGACTTTGCAGAAAAAAATCTTTTTGGAATTGAGATAAATGAACAAATAAGTAGAACGGCTAAGATGAATATGATAATTCATGATGATGGTCATACAAATGTAATATCTAGCGACGGACTTCTTAGAAGTGATGTTATGTGTAAAAATAGTAATAACGATGAGTTTAAATATGATAGTTTTGATTTCATCATTACTAATCCACCATTTGGCTCATCTGTTAAACAAACAGAATCTGCTTATTTGCATCAATATAGCTTAGGAAATAAAGATGTAAGTTGGTTAGATTTAAAAAATAGTGCTTCGACGCAGAGAGCAAATCAAAGTACGGAAGTGCTTTTCATAGAGCAAGATTATAACTTTTTAGTAGAAGGTGGATTTTTAGCTATTGTTATACCTGATGGAATACTCACAAATAGTTCTATGCAGTACGTAAGAGATAATATAGAACAATGGTTTAGAATAGTTGCAGTTGTATCATTACCTCAAACTGCTTTTGCTCATACTGGAGCGGGAGTAAAAAGTTCTGTTTTATTTCTTAGAAAACATACATATAAAATAACTGAAGAGATAGAAAGTTTAAAAAAAGAGATACAAGAAGAAGTAAAAAATTCAAATGAATACGAAAGACAAGTAAAGGATATAGAAAAAGCAAAAAAAGATGAAGTTTCTTCGTACAAAGGCAACAAAAAAAGTGAAGAGTTTAAAGAATTTAAAAAGCAGACAAGTGAAAAATATACTGGGCAAATCAATAATCTAAAAGATTTATTAGAAGAAATATATATAAAAGAAAAACAATCTAAACTAGAAGATTATACTATTTTTATGGCAATAGCTGAAGATATTGGTTTAGATGCTACTGGTCGAGAAACTGGAAATAATGAATTAGAAGTTATTGAGAAAGAACTGATTAGATTTATTCTCAATGTTGTAGAAACGGAATAAATATGAATGGCTTTATGTTAAGTAATGAAATTAATAATAGTAAAATTTTTTTAATAAACTCAACTGAATTAACAACTCAATTATCACCAACTTTTTATCATAAAGAGCGACTAAAATATTTGGATATTTTTTTAAGTCCAACTTACAAATTTAATATTAAACGATTAAATAAAGTAGTTCATATTTCAAGTAAAAAATCAATAGTCTCAAAAGTTAATAAATACATTGGCATGGCAAATGTTGAATCAGGTACAGGACTTTATGTAGAATCTAAAAATGACAAAGGTAAAGGTGATTGTTCTGTATTTAAAAAAGGAGATGTACTGTTTGGAAAGTTAAGACCATATTTAAATAAAGTACATTTTACTAAATTTAATGGAGGCTGTACAACAGAGTTTATAGTGATGGATTGTTTAGATGAGAATATAATTTCAAATAGATTTTTGTCTATATTTTTGTTATTGGATTGTGTAGTAAATCAAACAAAGCATATGATGACAGGCAATACATTACCGAGGTTACAAACGTTTGATATTGAAAACTTAATTGTACCAATACCATCAAAAGATATTCAGAATAACATTATAAATACTATGGACAAAGCTTATTTAATAAAAGAAGAGAAAGAAGAGAAAGTGAGAAGTATACTAAATGGTATAAGTACTTATCTTTTAGATGAACTAGGTATAACATTACCAAAAATTAATGATACTCCAGAAAAAAGTAAATTTGAAATAAATTTAAATGAAATTAGTGGTAATAGATTTGACCCTGATTATTATGCGTATCACTATAAAATAATTCAAGAAGAAATTTTAAAAGTTGAAAAAAATGATATTAAAATTGATGAAATTGATTCTGTAGTTTGTGTAATAAAAGGTGGTAAAACACCTGCTTCAAATGAATATAGTAATACAAAAACTTTATTTCCTATTATTAAAGCAGGCAGCTATACAAATGAATATATTGATTTAAATAAATTAGGATATACAAAGAATGAGAATGATTTTGAAGTTCAAAAAGGAGATATATTTATCCTCTCAGCAGCTCATCAATCTCAATATGTTGGTAGACAAATAAAGATTTTAAATGAAAATATAAATACTAAAATAAGTTATGTTGGGGAGTTGATTTGCATTAGAGTTATTGAAGAGTTATGTAATCCTATGTATTTATTTAGCTTATTAAATTTGGAGATCTATAAAACATTACTAAATAGAGAGAAAACTGGACAGACATCTCACATATATGGCAAAGATATAAAAAAAATAAAAATACCTATTCCACACATTGATAAGCAAAATGAAATCGCTAAACATATTCAAAGCATAAGGGACAAAGCAAAAAGATTGAAAAAAGAAGCAAAGCATGATTTAGAAAATGCAAAATCAGAAGTGGAAAGAATTATATTGGGTAATATCAATGAATAATTTAACTATAAAAGATGAGTTAACAGAATTTTTGCTCTATACAACACCAGATAGTGATGTAAAAGTAGAAATATATATGCACAATGAGAGTGTATGGTTAGCACAAAAAGAAATTGCGGAACTTTTTGGTGTTCAGCGCCCTGCTATCACTAAGCATTTGAAAAATATTTTTAAAAGTGAGGAGTTAAAAGAGGATTCAGTTAGTTCCATTTTGGAACATACTGCAAAAGATGGTAAAAATTATCAAACTAAATATTATAATTTAGATGCAATTCTTTCAGTTGGTTATCGCGTAAACTCTTCTAAAGCTACTCAATTTAGAATTTGGGCTACTAAAGTATTAAAAGATTTTATCATCAAAGGTTTTGCCATGGATGATGATAGAATGAAAAATGGTAAATATTTTGGTAAAGATTATTTTAGAGAACTACTTGAACGGGTTCGTTCTATTCGTGCAAGTGAAAGAAGAATGTATCAACAAATAACTGATATATTTGCAGAGTGTAGTATAGATTATGATAAAAATTCTCAAATTACTAGAGACTTTTATGCTACAGTTCAAAATAAGTTTCATTTTGCGATTAGTGGTCGAACATCAGCAGAAATTATTTACAAACAAGCAGACAAGTCAAAGCAATTTATGGGTTTAAAAACTTGGAAAAATTCTCCTGATGGAAGAATATTAAAATCAGATGCAGTAATTGCAAAAAATTATTTAAGTGAAGAGGCAATAAAAAAGTTAGAACGTACAATAAGTGGATATTTTGATTATATTGAAAGAATCATAGAAAATAATACAACTTTAACAATGGAAAAAATAGCAGATTCTGTAAATAAATTTCTTGAATTTAATGAGTATAAAGTTCTTGAAAATAGTGGTAATATTTCAAGAAGTCAAGCAGAACAAAAGGCCTTTAGCGAATATGAAGAATTTAATAAAACACAAAAAATAGAATCAGATTTTGATAAAGAGATGAGAAAAATTTTAAATAAGGGTAAAAAATGAGCGAAAATAAAAAAGAAGATAAAGCGTATAAAATTTTAGCAATACAAGAGGGAATTTCAAACTCTAAGGCAAAAGCTTTAATAGATAGAGGAGTTGTCTACTCTGGTGGTCGTCAGATAAAAGTTGCACGCGCTGACATGGATACGCGTACTGTTTTTAGAGTAGATAAAATTGAAAAAACTACGATTATGTTTCAAGATGACAATATATTGGTAGTAGATAAGCCAGCATTTAAACGAAGTGATGAGATAGAAAAAGAGTTTGGTTATCCACTCTTACATCGCTTAGATCAGCAAACTAGTGGTGTTTTGGTTATGTGTAAGAATGAAGAGTTTAGAGAAGCTGCTATTGCTGAATTTAAAGCAGATAGGGTTTATAAAGAGTATAGCGCGTGGGTTGAGGGTATTATAATTGATAATATTGTTATAGATAAACCTATTTTGACACAAAAAGGTAGTCGCGCTGTAAGTAAGGTGAGTACAAAAGGTAAGCCAGCTACAACAGAGGTATTTGTTGATGAGGTAATTGGTAAACGTTCTAAGGTTAAAGTTGTTATTCATGAGGGACGTACACATCAGATTCGTGTACATATGAGAAGCATTGGTCATCCAGTTGTCGGGGATGAACAATATGGTGGAAAAAATTATAAAAGAATAATGCTTCATGCCAAAAAGTTCGAGCTTTTTGACTATAAGTTTGAATCACATGAACCTAAAATATTTGGACATATTCAGGGCTAAAATATGATTCTTATTTAGTTATTTTAGAATCCAAAAACCATCATATTTATCTATCTCAAGACTATCTTTAGCAATATCTGTCTCTTTTGGTACATATTGCTTCCATGCACTATTTTTGTAAGACCAAACTGATTTTGTATTATCAAAGATAGTGTAGTCTGAAATTTTCTCACTACTGCCAAGAAGATTCCAGCCACTGCTTTTTGTATCAATAATATTTTTTGTAATAGAAGAGGATGTAGTTAAGTTACAATCTAGTGGATTATTTTGGCAAAACTTTTTTCCATCTTCGTATGATTTTAGTTTCTCTTGGTCTAATTCCGCTTGAGTATATGATTTAGTTCCACTGCTTGTTGTAGTGTTTGTCTCACTTTTAGAAAATTGAATTGTTGGATATAAAGAGGCAATTGCCAAAAAGTCATCATCTCTTAGAGTTTTTTGATACTCATATGTATGATATGGTCTAGCATACATTATTGATTCAAACTTATCTGAATGCCCAATTCCTAGAGTGTGCCCAAACTCATGCGTTGCTAAACCGACAAAATCACTAATTACGCCATTTTGCCAACTACCAACGTTAAATGACATCTCTGCATCATATACATATGTTCCATCCCACCAAATGTTCGTATAACCAGCATACGATCCAAACCTTTGAGTAAATGTAGATTCATCTAACCAGCCTATGACAAATTTATTATCAGATGAGTTACTTAATGCCTGAGTAGTTTCGCCCATGTAGATATAATCTACTCTACCAGTAATTTCCCAAGATGAAATCGCTTCAGTCAGTGCTTGTAAAACTTCTGTTGTCTGAAATGGTTGATTTATAGGGTTATACCACCATTTTATTACATTGTTTTGCCATCTATTTTGTCTAAGTGTGTTATATGTTGTATATCTTGAACTTTTTCCTATATACTCTATTGAAAAATCATTACTATTTACATCATCAAATATATCATTAGCTGAAGTATCTACTAATGGTAATAATGGGATTATAAGAGTAGATAAAAGGTTTATTTTTTTCATGTTAAGCTCTTTTTTAGTATTCAGCATAATAGTACACTGTATAACCTAAGAAAAAAATATTTAAGATAAAATGTTATATTTGATTGAGAGGTACAGATAATATGATAACAATAGTACTGTATAACTTAAGATGACTCTATTGGTTTTTTATCTTTTCTTGGCAGTTGGAATCTCATTTATATGCTCTATTTTAGAGGCAGTTGTACTTTCAACAAATAAATTTTATATTTCTGCACAGATTGAAAAAAATGTTCTTGGAGCTAAACTTTTAAAAAAAAATAGCGATGAAATAGATAAGACCTTATCTGCAATATTAACGTTAAATACTTTCGCTCATACGCTAGGTGCTGCTGGAGTTGGCGCGCAGGCAGTAATAGTATTTGGTGATGATTATATGTTTTTAATCTCATTTTTATTGACTCTTACAATTTTGTATTTTTCAGAGATTATTCCTAAAACTATTGGTGCAATATATTGGCAACGTTTGGCTATCTCTTCAGCATATATAATAAGAGCATTAATAATAGTTACATACCCACTTTTAAGGGTATCTTCTTTTCTAACACTTTTACTAAAAAGTAATTACAGTGAAAAAATTTCAGTTGATGAGATTAAAGCTGTTACTAATCAAGGGGAGAAAGATGGACTTATAAATGAAAGAGAGGGTGACATAATAGATAATATACTTGATTTAAAGTCATATAAAATCAAAGATATACTAACTCCAAGAAGTGTTGTTTTTGCACTCTCATCTGATTTAACAATTGAAGATTTCTTTAAAATAGAAGATTATGACAACTTTTCAAGGATTCCTGTATATGAAGGTAGTATAGACAATATTATAGGTGTAGTTCTTCTTAGAACGATTATGATTGAGAAGATAGCTCCAAATAATAAAAAGATAATTAAAGATATAACCAATGATATATATGCAGTTAATGAAAACATACACGTCTCTAAAGTTTTGGAACTATTTATAAGAAGAAAAGAGCATATTTTTTTAGTAAAAGATAGTTTCTCTCAAACTGTTGGTATTGTAACTTTAGAAGATGCAATTGAGACTCTTTTAGGTGTTGAAATAGTTGATGAGTTTGATAATGTTGAAGATATGCAAGCTTTTGCGAAAGAAAAAAACTAAAACCATATAGTTATATTTTTAAATGTGTATTTTTATACTATAATGAAAGTATACGTTAGGAGATTTAGCTATGGAAACTTTAAATAAAAATAGAGTTTGGCACTCTTTAGGTATTGATGAAGTTCTAAAAGATTTAAACGTAGATAAAAGTATAGGCATACCTTCAGATGAGTTAGAAGAGAGACACATAAAGTATGGATATAACTTTCTCACTCAAAAAAAGGGAACATCACTAGTAAAACTTTTTTTACTACAGTTTCATCAACCTCTCGTATATATTTTATTAGTAGCTTCTATAATTACCGCATTATTGGGTGAATGGGTTGATTCATCTGTAATATTTGGCGTCCTTTTAGTTAATGCTGTTATTGGCTTTATTCAAGAAGAAAAAGCTATCAGAGCTATAGATTCTCTAGCTAAAATGAGCAGAGTAAATGCAACAGTAATTAGAGATGACCAAAAGATAATAATAGATGCAAAAGAGCTAGTCGTTGGTGATATTGTGATTTTGTATTCTGGTGATAAGGTTCCAGCAGATATACGAATACTAAGATTAAAAGAGCTACAGATTGATGAGTCATCTCTTACTGGTGAATCAGTCGCTATACAAAAAAGTGATGAAAATTTGGCAGAAGAGACTCTTTTAGCTGATAGAAAAAACATGCTTTACTCCTCTACACTAGTTACATATGGTAGTGCAGTAGGAGTAGTTGTAGCAGTAGGTGATAGTACTGAAATCGGAAATATCAATAAAATGATAGCTAATGCTGATATTTTGCAAACACCACTTACAAAAAAAATATCTAGTTTCTCCAAAATACTTCTTTATATTATTTTAGCCATGGCAGGACTTACATTTTTAATAGGAACCCTTAGAGGCGAGGCAATGTTAGATATGTTTATGGCTTCAGTAGCTCTTGCAGTAGGTGCAATACCTGAGGGCTTACCAGCTGCAATGACAATTATTTTAGCTATTGGTGTATCACGCATGGCTGAAAAGAACTCTATTATTAGAAAACTTCCTGCAGTTGAGACACTTGGAAGTACTACAGTTATATGTTCAGATAAAACTGGAACACTTACGCAAAATGAGATGACAGTAAAACAGATATATACAGTTGGTAATCTTTATGATGTTTCAGGCATTGGGTATTTTCCAGAGGGAAAAATCAGTCAAAATGGTGAAGATGTAGAGGTTGATTATTCACTCAGAGAGTGTTTAGTAGCTGGAGTAATGTGTAACGCTTCAATGCTTGTCAAAGAAGATGATAAATATAAAATTAATGGCGATCCTACTGAGGGTGCTCTAATTGTATCTGCTCAAAAAGCTGGAGTTAAAAAAGATGATTTAAAAGAGGAATTAATTCATATAGATACTTTAGTTTTTGAATCAGAACATCAATATATGGCCTCACATTACACAAGTAGTGATGAGGAATTTTCTCCTGTATATATAAAAGGTTCTGTTGAGAAGATTTTAGAGCGATGCGATTGTTACTTAGATAGTGATAGTTCTGTAAAAGATATAGATGTAGATTTAATATCTAAAGTAGCTCATGATATGGCACTTAAAGGTATGAGAGTTTTAGCATTTGCTAGAAAACATAAAGATGTTGAGGAAAATGACACTATAGGACATCATCATATTCAAGATGGACTTACATTCTTGGGATTACAAGCTATGATAGATCCCCCTCGTGATCAAGTAATTGAATCAATTCAGAGTTGTCATAGTGCTGGAGTAAATGTAAAGATGATTACAGGTGATCATAGTGTGACAGCACTTGCTATAGCAGATCAGATAGGTATAAAAATAGATGAAGAGACAAAAAGTTTAAATGGCAGAGAGTTAGAAAATTTAAGCGATGAGGCATTATCTAAAATAGTTGATCGTGTAAATGTATATGCGCGAGTTGCACCTGAACAAAAACTTCGCCTTGTTAAAGCTTTGCAATCAACTTCAAATGTAGTAGCAATGACAGGTGATGGAGTTAATGATGCACCAGCACTAAAGCAGGCAAATATTGGTACTGCAATGGGGGTAGCAGGAACTGAAGTAGCAAAAGAATCAGCAGATATGATTTTAACTGATGATAATTTCTCTACAATAAAAGATGCAATAGAAGAGGGCCGTGGTGTTTTTGATAACATTGTAAAATTTATTACATGGACACTCCCTACAAATGTTGGTGAGGGTTTAGTAATTATGTTTGCAGTTGTTGTGGGTGTTTCTCTTCCAATCTTGCCCGTTCAAATTTTATGGATAAACATGACAACTGCTGTACTTCTTGGGTTAATGTTGGCATTTGAGCCTAAAGAGCCAAATTTAATGAGTAGAGTTCCACACGAACCTGACGCACCAATACTTACTAAAGTGTTAATGTATAGGATAGTTATGGTTGGTGTGCTTTTGTTGATTGGAGCATTTGGTGCTTTTTGGTATGTACAAACTGAAGGGGCTAGTGAGGTTGTCGCTAGAACAGTTGCTGTAAATATATTTGTATTTGGTGAGATGTTCTATCTATTTACGTGTCGTTCAACAACTGATACAATGTTTAAAATTGGAGTCTTTAGCAATAGGTGGCTTGTTTATGGTGTAATAGGTATGACGCTATTACAGATTGCATATACATATCTGCCAATAATGAATTTTATTTTTAAAAGTGCACCATTAGGAGTTAGCGAATGGTTCATTATTTTAGCCTCTAGTACAGTTATATATCTAGTGGTTGAATATGAAAAAAGTAAAAATAGGAGTATAAAATGAGCATAGATAAACATGGTCTAACAGTAGGTATAGATAGAATAGATAACAGGTTTTATTTAACACTTAAGGCAGTTGGAAAGTTAACTCATGAAGATTATGAAGTTATTACTCCAATGATTGATTCAGCATTAAAAGGAATAAAAGAACCTAAAATTGATGCTCTTATGGATATAACTGAGTTAGATGGTTGGGAATTAAGAGCAGCATGGGATGATTTTAAACTTGGATTGAAGCATGGTAGTGAATTTGAAAAAATTGCTCTTCATGGCAATAAAAAGTGGCAAGAAGTTGTAGCAAAAGTTGGTTCATGGTTTATATCAGGAGAAGTTAAATATTTTGAAAATATTAATGATGCAATATTTTGGCTAAAAAAAGTTTAATACATTTGCTTTTAATTAACCTAGCATTGTCAATTGATTAAACTCAGTATGGAATAATTCTAACAGTTACTTAGTTGATTCCCTTATTATCTAAGTTACTTTTTCACATCCTTTTTCTACTCCTCCCCTTTAAAGTTGTAATTATATAACCCAAGCTACTTACTTGGGTTATATTTATATATGAAAGTTTTATTTGACTCAAAGTATGAAAATTGTATAATCCGCACCAAAAACTTTTTAGGAGCTACTCATGTTTGACGTATTAACGGATTCTTTTACCTCTGCTGTCGGTAAGATTCGTTTTCATGATGATGTCCATGCCTTAAAAAGAGCTTTAACTGAGCTAAAAAAGTCTCTGCTTAAAGCTGATGTTCACCATAAAGTTGTAAAAGAGCTTTTAGCTAATGTTGAATTAAGTGTAAAGCAAAGTGAAATAATTGGAAAAGATCAATTCCTTGATGCTCTGAAAAAACATCTAAATGAACTTTTAGATGTTGGTGGACGTCAAGGTTTTGTATATTCTGATAAGCCACCAACTATTATAATGATGATGGGCTTGCAGGGTTCTGGTAAGACTACAACTACAGCAAAGTTAGCTAATTATCTTAAACAAAAGAATAAAAAAGTTTTAGTAGCAGCCGCGGATTTACAACGTATGGCTGCTGTGGAGCAGTTAAAGCAACTTGGAAAACAGATTGAAGTTGATGTTTTTTATCATGATGATTATAAAAATCCAGTAGATGTTGCAAAGTATGCTCGCCAAAAAGCTAAAGAGGGAATCTATGATGTCCTAATCATCGATACAGCTGGACGTTTGGCTATAGATGATGAGCTTATGAATGAGTTAGAGAGCATTAAAAAAGTGGTTAATCCTGATGAACTTTTTTATGTTGCTGATTCATTAACTGGGCAAGATTCTGTGCGTTCAGCTCAAACTTTCCATGAGCGTTTACAGATTGATGGTGTTATTTTAAGTAAATATGATGGCGATAGCAAAGGTGGAGTAGCACTTGGTATCGCTTCACAAGTTAAAGTTCCATTGCGCTTTATTGGTGTTGGTGAGAAGCCTGAAGATTTAGAGCAGTTTATTCCAGATCGTGTTGTTAATCGTCTTATGGGACTTGGTGATGTCGAATCATTAGCTGAAAAGACAGCGATGGTTATGGATGAGAAGCAGGCTAAACGTGTTACTCAAAAAATCAAAAAAGGTAAATTTAACTTTAATGATTTTTTAGAGCAGATGAAGACTATTCAGAAAATGGGAAGTATGAAATCTATAATGGGTATGATTCCTGGAATGTCAGGTATGAGTTCAGCCCTTAAGAATATGGATTTAGAAAACTCTGATGAGATGAATCGTATTAAAGCTCTTATTAACTCTATGACGCCAAAAGAGAGAGAAGACCCTGATTTGCTTAACAATAGTCGTAAAATGCGTCTAGCAAAAGGTTCTGGACTTAGTCAGATTGATGTAAATAAAGTGCTAAAGCAGTTTAAGAATGCTTCTAAAATGATGAAAAAGTTTTCAGGTAAAAAAGGTATGCAGGACATGCAAAATATGATGTCCCAGATGAAAGGTGCGCAGATTCCGCGTTAACAATAAACAGTAGACTTCTTACATGATTTTATTTTGAAGTTATGTAAGAGGTCTAATAGTGTATAATTTCAGACTCAAAAAAGGAAAGACATGGCAACAGTAATAAGAATGACAAGAATGGGACGTAAAAAGAAACCATTTTACAGAGTAGTAGTAACAGATTCACGTAAACGTCGTGATGGTGGTTGGATTGAAGAATTAGGTTATTATAACCCAATGACTGAACCAAAAACAGTCAAATTAGATGAAGAGCGTCTTAACTACTGGGTGAGCGTTGGTGCTAAAATGAGTGATACTGTAAAGCGTATTTCAAGTAAATAATTATGGTTGAAGAATTTGTAGAGCACTATGCTAAGATGATTGCATCTTTTCCTGATGATATTAAGGTACAGTCACGTATAGTTGACGATACAAATGAACTTGTAATTCTCTCTAACAAAGCTGACGTAGGTAAGCTAATTGGTAAAGAGGGTAAAATGATTGGCGCAATAAAAACAGTTATTTCTGGTTGTAAAGCCAAAGATAATACTAGCTATAGAATTAATGTCGAGTCAATCTAAGCTCCATATCGCCACGCTTGGGCGTGCATCTGGGCTTTTTGGCGAGATGAAACTCCATCTTTTTACAGATTTTTATGAACAATTTGATAGTGGTGCAAAATTTCAAAGCAGTCGTGGCGAATTAGTTATAGACTATGTTAACTTAGATTTAATGCGTATTAAGCTTAAGGGAATTGATGCTCGTGAGGATACAAGAGCTTTTACAAATGTAAAGCTTTACTCAACTAAAGAGGATACTAGAGAAGTTTGTAATTTAGGTGAAGATGAGTACTTTTGGTTTGATGTAATTGGATGTAAAGTATATGAAGATGATGTATGCCTTGGTGAAATTAAAGATATTGATAGATTAGCAGTTAGTGATTATCTCTATATAGATACCGATAAAGCTTTAGTTAGCGAAGGCTCCACAAAAACTTTTTTACTTCCATATATTGAGCGTTTTATTGTGAATGTAGATATTGATAAAAAATGCATAGAAGTTACTGGTGCTAGGGATATATTAGAAGCTAGTTAATGCGTTTTACATACATAACTCTTTTTAAAAACCTTATCGATGGTTATTTTAGTGATTCTATTCTTAGTCGTGCAATAAAAAATGATTTAATTTCGATTGATTATATAAGCCCACGCGACTTCTCAACCAATAGACACAATAAAACAGACGATACAGCAGTAGGTGGTGGTGCTGGTATGGTTATGACCCCTCAGCCTCTATTTGATACGCTAGAGAGCCTAAAACAGAGTAGTAAAGATGTGCATATAATTTTTACTACACCAGTTGCAAAAGCATTTGATCAAAGCGATGCTATTAGGTTAGCAAAGAGTAAAAAACATATTGCATTTGTAAGTGGGAGATATGAGGGAATTGATGAGAGGGTAATTGAAAAATATGCCGATGAAGTTTTTAGTATCGGTGATTTTGTTTTAACAGGTGGAGAACTTGCATCTTTAGTTATGACAGATTCAATTAGTAGGCAAGTTGATGGAGTTTTGGGGAATATGCAATCTTTAAGTGGTGAAAGTTTCGAAGAACAGCTTTTAGAGGCTCCAAATTTTGCAAAACCTCAAAATTTTGACAATTTATGCTCTCCATCAGAATATTTAAAGGGAAATCACAGTAAAATCACGGACTTGAAAAATGAGATGGCTTTGTGTAAGACACAATTTTTTAGACCAGATCTTTATGAACGATTTATTAGCAGGAGAAAATTATGAAAAATAAGTATATTGAGAGTTTTGAGCAAGCTCAAATTGTAGGTAAAGAGATTCCAGAGTTTCGTGCAGGTGATACACTTCGTATAGCTGTAAACATCAAAGAGGGTGAGAAATCAAGAATTCAGAACTTTGAAGGTATCTGTATAGCGCGTCATGGCGAAGGTACAGCATCTACATTCATGATCCGTAAAATGGGTGCAAACAACATTGGTGTTGAGCGTATTTTTCCTTTATACAGTGAAAGTGTAACAGATATAAAAGTATTACGTCGTGGTCGTGTACGTCGTTCTAAACTATTTTATCTACGTGGTCTTACTGGTAAAGCAGCGCGTATTAAAGAACTTCGCCGTAAATAATCTGATTATTTTCTGCCTCTTCTAAAAACTTCAATCTACATTCATCTTTTTGTATGCTAAAATACTGCATTAAAAAGGATGAGTTCTACAATGAAAAAAAATAAAAAATCAGATAAAACAAATGAAGAGAGAATTATAAGAATCTATTCACTAGCAGAATCACACTTTGGTGAGGTTCGTTTTGTTGGTTTAAAATACCAAAACAAGATTGGCTGGATAGCTAAAATACAATTTGATAGCTACGATAGTCTTATAGCAGATGCTGAGACTCCAACAGATGCTCTTAGAAAATTAAAAAACAGAATTAAAAAAATCATTCAACGATATAACACTGTATAAGTATATATTATGAAAACACAAGAGCAACTACGTATTTTATTAGAGTTTGGTGAATTAGTATCTCGCGAACATAATTTAGTTAAGCTTTTGAATATAATGGCTGACTATGCAAAAGATCTCTTACAAGCAGACAGATGCTCTATTTTTTTGTATGATGAAAAGAATGATGAACTATGGACACAAGTAGCCCATGGTACACAAGAGATTAGAATACCATCAACAAGAGGTATAGTAGGTTATGCAGCACTCTCTAAAGAGATACAAGTTGTAGTTGATGCCTATAATGATTTTCGTTTCCATAGAGACATTGATGTAGCAACAGGCTATCAAACAAAGACTATTATCGCTGTACCACTGATTAATGCAAAAGAAGAAGTTGTAGGTGTCTTTCAAGCGCTTAATAAAAAAGATGGACTCTTTACCCGTTTAGACGTTGAACTTTTAATGTTAATATCGAATTTTGCTGGTGCCGCTATTGAAAATTCACTTCTTTATGCAAAAATAAAAGAGACTCAAACTAAATTAATTCAAAAATTATCAACAGCAGCAGAGTTTAAAGATGATGACACTTCAAAACATACAAGGCGTGTTGGTCTGTATAGCGCGTTAGTTGGTAGAAAATATGGACTTGATGAGGATGAAGTTAATCTGTTGGAGGAAGTTGCTCCAATGCATGATGCTGGAAAACTTGGTATTCCAGATAGTATTTTGAAAAAACCTGGAAAACTAGATTATGATGAGTTTGAAATTATGAAAACTCATTCAATGATGGGCTTTAAACTGCTTGAAGATGAGAGTGATGAGACATTAGGCGCAGCAGCAGTAATAGCAAGAGAACATCATGAAAAATATGATGGAAGTGGTTATCCAAGAGGTCTTAAGGGTGAGCAGATAACTCTTTTTGGAAGAATAACAGCTATTACTGATGTTTTTGATGCGCTAACGAGCAGAAGAGCATATAAAGAGCCTTGGAGCTTAGAGGATTCATTTGCACTACTAGAGCGTGAACGCGGGAGCCATTTTGATCCTCATCTAATAGATTTGTTTATGAATTCAAAAGAGGAAGTTTTAGAGATTTATTATAGCCATAAAGATGTATAGGTTATCTATAATCTTTTACGGCTTGTGCAATCTCACGTTGCTGATCTTTTTTCTTTAATGTATCACGTTTATCATGTAAAGTTTTTCCTTTTGCAAGTGCAATCTGAACTTTTACAAGATTTTTACGGTTAAAATATAACTTTGTAGCAACAAGTGTCATTCCATCTTTTGATGTTTTATTAGCTAATTTTCGTAACTCTTTTTTATGTAGTAGTAATTTTCTAGCTCTTCTCTCATCAGGGCGAAAGTGTGGATTTGCTGTATTTAAGTAGGAAATATGTGCATTAAGTAAAAAAGCTTCACCTTTTATAAGTCTTACGAAACTATCTTTTAAATTAACACGTCCAGCACGAATTGCTTTTACTTCACTTCCCTCTAGTGAGATTCCAGCTTCAAATCTATCTCCAATCTCAAAATCATGAAATGCTTTTTTATTATTTGCTACTGGTGTCATTGTTCTACCATTTTAAAAAATGTACTTCCACTACCTGATAAAAATAGATTATCATCTTTTATACTTTTAAGATTCTGACATAAAAACATAGCACTATCATAGAGATCATTCGCCTCAGTAGGTTTTAAAGTCTTAAGTAGTTGCCCACTATCTATCTCAAATAGTTGTTCAACTTCATCTAGTGGAGTAATAGAGAAAAAATCCTCTCTAAATGTTTTAAATACTTTTGCTGTATTACACTCTATATCTGTTGTAATAAGCTCAACATCAATTGGTAATTCATCGTATGGCTCAACAATTTCACCTATACCTCTTACATTTGCACTATTATAGCCATAGATAAAAAATGGAATATCAGCACCAACTTTTGCACCAAGTTTAGATAACTCATCTTTAGTTAGACCTAAGTTAAGATGTTCATTAGTCATTAAAAGAAATGTAGCTGCATTTGAGCTTCCTCCACCTAATCCAGCAGATGATGGTATATTTTTTTCAACTTTTACACTATGTGTTTTGAAAAAATCTTCAATATGCGGAAACTGTTTAGATAGTTCTACATACACTTTATAGACTGTGTTTTCTTCAGTACTGCATTCAAAGTTACCATCTATTGTAAAGCTTCTATTTGACTGTTTTTTAAATTCTATAGTGTCAAAAAGACTTTTTACTAGTATAAATCTTGAAGCAATTTCGTGGTAATTGTCTCTAGTTCCCGTAATTTTGAGGAAAATATTTATTTTTGAGTATGATTTCATTAGAGTAGACTTTTATTTACTAAATGTTTGAAAGAAGGCGTCCAATACACTTTGATCTACATTTTTAGAGGCTTTTTTATTTATTTCACTTACTGCTTCTGTTAGTTCTTGGCGCAGAATTGATACATCATTTGGCGCTTCAATACCTAATTTTACATTACCCTTCTCAATAGAGAGGACCTTTATTTTTATATTTGAACCGACCAAAATTGACTCTTCTTGCTTGCGCGAGAGTATTAGCATAGTGGAACCTTGTTTAGTAAGTAGCTTACGCGCTGCTGTGAAACCGCAATGATACTAAACATATCCTCAAAAGTTAATAAATATTGCCCATCTTCTTGTAATTTTAAATTTTCAAGCTCCAATTTTCGTCCAAGTATCACATCTTCTATATCAGATAGGTACTCATTATGTGGAAGATCTATCATCTCAAGTGGATTTAGTGCTTTTTCACTCTCATATATAAATTTCCCCTCATTGATTCTCTCTAATGAACTAAGTGCGCCTGAGATTCCAAGTTTTTTTGATATATGTTCTGCTAAAGATCTAATATATGTACCCTCACTTACAGTTGCTTCAAAAGTGAGAAAAGGATGGTTATAGTTTATAACAGTAATATCATATATAGTTGAAGTTATAGTAGGGAGTTCAACCTCTATATTTGCGCGGGCTAATGCATATGCACGCTTACCAGCTATTTTTTTGGCAGAATATTTTGGTGGATTATATGTAAATTCACCCGTAAAACTTTGAACTATTTTATCTATGTGTGAATAGTCAAACTCTTTAACATCATCAATTCCGTCATTTTTTTCAATATCTAAAGTTTCACTATTGAGACCAAGCCAAAGTGTGGCACGGTAAGTTTTAGGTACTTTGTTTAAAAAACGAAAAAGTTGAGTATATTTTCCAAATGCAATAATGAGTACACCTTTAGCAAAAGGGTCAAGTGTTCCACTAAAGCCAGCTTTTTTTGTACCATACTTTCTTTTTAGACGACTTAGATGGCGATTTGAACCGACAAATGGCGGTTTATATGTAACAAAGAGCCTATTCAAATTTTTTGCACAAATGATGATAGGATATCGCGTTTGTTTCCGCCAAAATTTATATTTAGTTTGTAATCTTTTCCAGACTTATTAACACTTAGAACTCTTCCCATACCAAATATCTTGTGTTGAACAATATCACCTTTTTTAAAGCTAACAGATTGCTCAAGAGTTAAAGAGCCCTCAATTAAACCAGCCTCTTTTAAAAACCTACTTTTTGTAAGTTGTTCACGTCTTCCTTTGTAAAATCTACTTTTTGTTGTACTAAGTGTTAGATTTTCTTTTGCACGTGTTAGCGCAACATAACCCAATCGGCGCTCCTCTTCAATATCACTTCCATCACCAATAATAGGTAAGAACTTCTCTTCAAGACCAATAACAAAGAGGTGTTTGAACTCTAAACCTTTACTAGCATGAATACTCATAATATAAATAGTGTCATTATCTATCTGATCTTGATCACTTTGAAGGGCTAAGTCATGTAAGAACTCATCTAGAGTAATTTGTGGGTTTTGTTTTATTTTATCACGGAAAAGTCCATGAAATTCATCAATATTACTAACCTTATCCATTCCATCAGGAAGTGGTGCGTAGAATTTTTTAAGACCTATTCTCTCTTCAAAAAGGTCAATGAATGTATATAGATTATCTTCAGCATTTCTTTGAAGATAGACAATATCATCTATAAATTTATTTATATTTATAATGTTCTTTTTTCCCAAAATATTACTTAAATCATGCTCTTTTAGGAGTTTAAACATTGAAATACCACGTTTTGTAGATTCTGCTTCAATCTTAGCAACACTAACAGCACCAAGAGAACGGCGTGGTTTATTTATTATACGTTTAAGGGAGAAGTCATCATCAACATTACCTATTAAACGGGTATAACTAATAATGTCTTTAATTTCTGCTCTATCATAAAATCTCAATCCTCCTACGAGGCGGTATCCAATTCCATCGCGGTTAAGTCCCTCTTCAATAGAGCGACTTAGAGCATTTATGCGGTAAAGAATTGCAATGTCTGATGCATTCTCACCACTTTTAAGAAGGGTATTTATTTTTTTTGCAATTAAGTAAGCTTCCTCTTTTTCATCAAATGAGTCAATTATATTAACTTCTTCGCCTTTACCATTAACACTGCGTAATGTTTTTCCAAGTCGTGATCTGTTATGCTCAATTAGTGAGTTCGCTGCCCCTAAAATCTCTTCTGTAGAACGGTAATTGTTTTCTAATTTTATGGTGTTTGTATCTTCAAAGCTTTTATCAAAATCTAAAATATTTCTAATATTAGCACCACGCCAACCATAAATACTCTGATCATCATCACCAACAACACAGATGTTTTTATGAGTAGCACAAAGTTTTTCTACCAATTTAAATTGTAAAAGATTAGTATCTTGGTACTCATCAATCATTATGTATCTATACTTTTGACTAGTCTCTTTTCTTAACTCTTCATCTTGATTTAACAATTTATATGTAAGTAAAATTAAATCATCAAAGTCAATTAAATTATTCTGTTCAAGATATAGCTCATACCTTTTATACAAAGAGGCAATTATTTTCTCTTCTTTAAGTTCAGCTTGCAAATCAGCATCTGATGGAGAGATAAGGGAGTTTTTAAAGTGAGATATTTCATTTCCTATTATAGAAGTTGTAATATCTGAGTTAAATTGTTTGATGATACGCTTTTTATCATCTGTGTCTATAATCACAAAATTATTATCGCGTCCTAGTTTTTGAATGTGCATTTTTAAAAACAGTAACCCAAATTTGTGAAAAGTACATAGTAGTGGTGGAGTAACATCGCTATTTATCATTCCAAGTGCACGTGAGCGCATCTCTCTAGCTGCTTTATTTGTAAAAGTTAGAGTAAGAGTTTGCTCTGATGGAATTCCCAAAACATCAATTAAATAAGCAAGCCTTGCAGTAATAGTACTAGTCTTTCCACTTCCAGCACCTGCTAGAATTAGAAGTGGTCCATCTACATGTTTAACGGCCAACCTTTGCTCTTCGTTTAATTTAGTGTTAATTCCGTCCATATGTCCCCCAAGACTAATTATAAAAGTTATTATATCAAAAAATATAAATTACTTGCTATTTTTATTATTGTTAGTTATAATTCTCAGCAATATTAATTTAAAAAGGAATTTAGATGCTTAAGGATTTCGCAAAATTAGAAACTTTCTTAACTGTTATGAAAGAGCGAAGTTTCTCTAAGGCATCCGCTAAATTGGGTATTTCTCAGCCTGCTGTAACTCAGCAGATTAAATACATAGAAGATTATTTGGATGCTAGAATAGTAGAGAGAAAGAAAAATGGTATTAAATTAACAAAAGAGGGTGAAGACCTCCATGCCATTGCTACAAAGTTAAGTAAAGCAATTTTAGCAGCAGAGAAGGATTTATTGAAAATAATAAATAAAGATTTCACTTTTGTTATGGGTGCTTCATTTACAATAGGTAACTATTTACTTCCTCCATATTTAAATTCTATTAAAGATAAAATCAAAAATGAGGTCTATGTTAAAGTAGATACTGATGAGAGAATTGTAGAGGCTATCAGAGATAAAAAGATAGATATAGCACTTCTTGAGACTCCTGAGTTTAGTGATGGATTAATTCAAAGAGAGTGGCTAGAAGATGAGTTAGTAATTTTTTCTAATCAACCAATTCCAAAAACAATTAAACCAGAAGATTTATATAATTTTGACTGGATTTGGAGGGATGAAGAGTCTCCAACACGTAAAGTTGTTGAAGAGGTTTTAGATGAAATTGATATTAATTGTAGAGAATTTAGTGTTCGCTCAATTGTTGGAAGTACAACAGCTGTAAAAGAGACAATATTACGCTCTCCTAAAGCAGAGCGTCCTACAGTATCAGTTATCTCACGTCATGTAATTCGTGATCAAGTAAATAGTGGAGAGCTGTTTGAGGGACGGATTAGACAATTTAAAATTAAAAGAAAATTTTATATAGCTTATCATAAAGAGCGTAAGCATGATGCATTTATTGATAATGTTGTTAGCTACTTGATGACTTTTAATTAATCTCTAACATAAACTAAATTTGTACTGCTATTAAAGAGGTATGAATTTAGTTATTACAAATTGTGAGTATTAGTATGCTTTTACGTATCTTCCTTATTTCTCAACTCCTAATCGGACTATCGTTAGCCAAAATTGATTTATTTACTGAGTATTCTGTAGTTCTTAGCCTTAAAAAATATGTAGAACAATTTAGGAAAAAAAAATTAATCAAAACACCTTTTCCAAGAATTGGATATGTTCAAAAAGTATCTGCAAAAAATATAATTCAAAAATCACTTGAAGTTCTTTCAAAAATTAATCTTTTACGTATTAAAAATGGCTTTGGAAAGATTGTTGTTCCTACTTTTCCATCGAGAAAAATAAATAAGAATGAAGTTTTTAAGATACTTAAAAGATTAGAAAATGAGATGGAACTTTTAACTTCAGGTTCAGTAGATAGTAACTTAAATAAAAAAAAAGATCCAACTTATGTAGATATTTATAAAGAGCTTTGGAGTGTCTCTTTAGGTTTAGATGAACTTTTAGGGCGTTCTGGTTACACTCCATCAGATGTTTATGGATTAAGTGTTCAAGTTGTAGAGCTTGCAAAATTTTTACGTCAAAGTCAAAATTTTATGATAGATGTTGAAAAACCAAAAACATTAGAACATAAACATCCAAATCATGCACTGTATGCTGCTTATGATTTAATTGAACATATTAATAAAATACAAAAAAATCTTTGGATGGAACCAATTAAAGTTAAAGAGTATCCAAAAAGAGTTATAGCACCAACTGAAGTTTATGACACATTGGGAATAATAATTGCAGAATTGCAAGGTATTAAATATAGGTTAGGGTTAGAAAAAGAGATTGAAATTGTCCCTTTTCAAAAAGCAAAAACACCAAATGATGTTATAGCAAACATAAATTATGCTATAGCTCTTTTACCAAGTTTTGGTTTTACAAATGAACTTATACAGTATGATAGAGCCAATTTAGTAAAGACTCCAGCAGATGTTTATATGGTTGCTGGGACTATTTTGCATGATTTAAAACTGCTATTTAAAAAAAGAGGTATTCGCTATAAGTCTAAAAAACTTACAAAGATTTATGGACTTCGTCCAACACACGTCTATCAAAAGACACTTGAGAATTTAGAAAAAATAAATCTTTTAAGAGACTCAACTAAAATAGGTAAAACTGCAATTATAAGTGAACCATCAAAATTAATTAGTCCTACTGAAGTTTATGAACTTGCTATTCGTTTAGAACGAGAGTTAGCTTTAATATTAGATTATTATAATGTAATAAATCACGAAATACATGATGATATAGCTGATTTAGATGCTAATATTGTCCCAGGTGATGTATATTTTAGAATGCAAAAAATAGCACTTATGTTTGATGCTTTAATGGCTGAGGAATATACACCAAGCGATAGTTATATTCAAGCATATGCTATAAGTAAAAAAGTTGAAAAGATACTACTTCATTTTAATAAAACAACTAAAGATAATGTTCGTGAAAATGATGATTTAGATAGACTGATTCAACCGCGTGATGTTTTAGATAGTGCATCAAAACTTTTAGAGCTTATTCAGATAATGAAAAAAAGGTTGAATATAAAATCTGCGAAGCTTGTTATAGAAAAACAAAAAGATATTTCACCAGCAGATGTATATAATGGATTGCGACTTATTCGCTCAGAGCTGAATCTTTTAATGATTAATTTTGGAATAGATGCTTTTATAAAAGATATAGAAAAAGTAGATAAAAAAATTCCATCAGATGTTAATAGATTGATTATCAACTCGTATGAAAATTTAAATAGGTTGATGCAATGATTAAAAATTCATTGGCAACTAAAATTGCTATTGCAACGTTTGGTGTAGCTTTTATTGCAATTATTGTACTCTCTTTATTTGCATATGATAGTACTAAGCAGATAGTAAAAGAGAATATGCTTGAGAATATTAAGAGAAATATTGATTCAGAAGCTAAGGTACTTTCGTTTCGTACAAAAGATGTTAAAAATGATATTTTAAGAGTATCAGTATCAACTGAAGTATCTGGACTTATGCGTGGTTGGTTTGGCAGTGGTTATGACATGCAAGAGAATGTATCTTTAGTAACTTGGAAAAAAAGAACAAAAAGACTGTTTCGTACAATGATGCAAGAGAAAGACCATTATGTGCAAATGAGAATAATTATGGCAAATTCTGAGGGCACTGAATATATAAGATTAGATAGAAAGAATGGAAAAATAGTTAGTGCTAAACAAAAAAACTTGCAAGATAAAGGTCAAAGAGATTATGTACAAAGGGGCTTTGAATTAAAAGATGGAGATGTATATATAAGTAATACTGAGTTAAATAAGGAACATGGAAGTATCACTCTTCCATACCTCCCAGTAATACGTGCGATTACTCCATTGATTAATGAAATGGGTAGACTGTTTGCAATTTTAGTAATTAATGTGGATGTAAATGTTTTAAATAAATCTATTATTTTTCAACAAAATAGGGATAGCAATTTTTTTATTGCTAATAGTGATGGAAACTATTTGATTAACTATGACAATACAAAACTTTTCGGGGTTGACTTGGGTAATGCTAATAGATTACAAAATGATTTTGATTTAAACGACTATTTAAATTCATCTGAAAAAATAGATTTTGAATATTATGATAATAATTTAGCTGTTGCTATGAAAAAAGTTTTTTATGATTTAGCTAATAGAGATAACTATTGGGTTCTTGGAATGAAAAGTTCATCTTTGAATATTGATAAAAGGATTGAAATAGTTCGTTTTGAATGGATTATCATGATATTCTCAGTGAGTTTTTTTATAGCACTTCTAAGTGCATTTGTAGTATCTAAAATGACTAAACATTTAAGAGAGCTTACTCATTTAGCAAAATTGATAGGTCGTGGGGAGATGGTTGATTTAAATATAGATAGCGATGATGAAATAGGTGTTTTATCTCATACGTTACACACGACGCTTAGCCGTTTAGAAGAATCTAAATCACAATTATCTAAATTTGCTGATTCACTTGAAGAAGAGGTTATTAAAAAAACTAAAGAGTTGCAAGAAGTAAATGACTCCTTAGAGGAGAGAGTTTTAGAACAATTAGGTGAAGTGCGCAAAAAAGATCAGATGTTAATTCAACAATCACGCCTTGCTTCTATGGGAGAGATGATAGGAAATATTGCTCATCAGTGGAGACAGCCACTAAATGCGCTTAGTATCAATATCCAAAATACTCAGATGATGTATGAAAGAGGAGAGCTTAATGCAGAATTTGTTGAAAAAAGTACAGATAAAGCACTGTTTTTCATAAACAAAATGTCAGCAACTATTGATGATTTTCGTAATTTCTTTAAACCAGATAAAGAGAAAGAATCTTTTGTTGTATCAAAAGTGGTTAAACAAGCACAGATGGTTGTAGAAGAATCATTAACTTACAGTGGAATCAGTTTTTATATAAAAGGCGAATTAGATGTAAAAGCGTATGGGTATAAGAGTGAATTTTCTCAAGTTCTTTTAAATATTATCAACAATTCAAAAGATGCACATAAAAATCACTCTACTAGTGACCCATATATTAAAGTTGATATTGAAATTGATGAAGAGAATATTTTTGTGCAGATAAGAGATAATGCTGGTGGAATAGAAGAGGATATTATTGAAAAAGTTTTTGATCCATATTTTACCACTAAAGATGACGATGGTGGTACAGGTATTGGTCTATACATGAGCAAGGTTATTATGGAAAAAATGGATGGTGAAATTTTTGTAGAGAATTTTGAAGGTGGGGCAAAATTTATTGTAACTATTCCATTATATAATGATTAAAAGAGGTATTCATGAGTGATATTGAAAAAATTCTCAATAAAAATGAATTTGTACTGGTAAAAGCAGATATATCAAAAACTTTTTATAATGGGGTCGCTTCACTTTATCTACTTGGTATTGTATTGCTTTTAATAGGGTATGAATACGAAATAGGAGTAATCGGTCTTGTTTTAATCATACGAACATTTTATGTTAATCTACAAGAGATAAAAGAGAAAAAGTCATACCACTGTTTGCTCACTCAAGAAAGGCTTATAATACTAAAGGGACATAAAATAAAAGAGATATTCCCCATAAACCTAGAAGATATAAGAACTATATATATTAAGCCAATAAACCAAAGGTTGAAAAGTATTTTAGATGTTGGCACTATTGAGGTTATAACCACATCAGGTGGTAGGTATGTAATTAGAAATATTAAAAAACCATATTTGTTCCATAAAGCAATTATTGGAGATATTGTTAGCGCCACACACTACTCAAACAAAGTAACTATAAATGATTAATCCAGCTAATATAAAGTATTACTTTTTTTACATAGCAACAACAATAATTATAGTTGCTGGCTTAAAGGCTGCTAGTGAAGTAGTGATAGTACTTCTACTTTCTATCTTTATAGCAACAATATTCACAGCCTTTTTACAATTTTTGCGAAGCCATAAGGTTCCAAAATCTATAGCCTATTTAATATCTACAATAATATTTGTTGCAGTTTTAGTGCTTTTAATTTTTATATTCAACCATTCACTGAATAATTTTATTACTAGCTTACCACTATACGAAGAAAAAATAAAAATATTAATCTTTAATAGCACAAATATATTAGAAAAGTATGGAGTAACTATAGGCGAAAATGAAATATCAGAAGTTCTTGATATGAACTATTTTGCTAAAGTTACTACAAATGTTTTAGGTGGTATTGGGACATTCTTTTCTAAATTTATCATTATTACAATAGGTGTCAGCTTCATTATCGCAGAATCTAAATCATTTGAAAAAAAGCTACTTATGATTTTTAAAAATGATATTAGTAAATTAATAAGTTTCAAACTATTTTCGCATAATATGCAAAGATACTTTATTGTTAAAACATTTACAAGCTTTTTAACCGGTTTAATCTTTACTATATTGCTACTTATATTTGGTGTAGAATATCCAATTCTTTGGGGTGTATTAGCGTTTTTATTTAACTTTATACCTATTGTAGGTTCTATTATTGCATCTATCCCAGCTATATTGTTATCTTTAATAAATCTTGATATTAATACTACATTGTGGCTTATTTCTATTTATGTAGCTGTAAATATTTCCATTAGTAATATGCTTGAACCAAAACTTATGGGAAGAGAACTTGGACTCTCACCTATGGTTATATTTTTTGCATTAATTTTTATCGGATGGACACTTGGTATTGCTGGGATGTTTTTAGCTGTACCTATTACAATGACTCTAAAGATAGCGTTTGAATCAAGTAAAAGTACAAGATGGATTGCTATATTGCTTTCTGATTTATCGCAAGTAAAAAATATTAGTGCTGATAAGTAAATGATATTGACTTAAACTGTAAATTTCTTCGAGCTTATGGCTACTCTATTATATGGTAACCAACAGTAATTTATCTATTTTTTAAGTAGTTTTCTATTCTGTGGATTAGCCATTAGAGCGGCCATTGACATATCAACACTACCATCAGACTCTTTTGGACGAGGTGGTGCTATATTTACAAAAATTGGAGTCTCTTCTACTATTAGTTGCATTACAGCTAAAACGGGTAGTGTGACAATACTCCCAAAATTTTCTGATCCAAATCCGGCTTCAAAAGATACAAAGCCTGAATCTAATCTAGTTGATTCAAAAGTATAACCGGCTAAAAAGAATAGGGTAATCTGATTTAGTGTCTCTTTTATGTGGTCTGGAAGTGGAGGGTTAAACTCTACATTTTCTAATTTACATACAAGTCCAAAGTTTTGTTCAGTGCTAAGTAAATATTCCACAAGTTCACTAATGTGGTTTTCCATATATTTTGTAAATGTTTTGTCTTTCATCATATCTGCTAACATGGATGTATTATACCATTTTGTATTTCTAAAAAACCTATTAAAGTGTTCATTAATGCGAATTTTTTAAAACTTTTTACTTCATTTTCTTTTATATCTGCTGTAATTAAAAGTTTTTCATCAAGTAGTCGCGATCTTGTTGTTCCATTAAGTAGTGGCAAAGATGGTGTTAGCCAATTTTTTCCATCAAAAAAAGCGATATTTGCTATTGTTGTATCTGTAATTAGAGAATTTTTTATAATTAATACATCGTCGGCACTTTTCCTTTGCTTGAAAAGATTGTTAAGATCTTCACGGTTAGCAAACTTATGACTGTAATTTAAATTATCTGCTTGAAGCATTTGAAGTGACTTTATGGATGGTTGTCTGTATGGTAAATATTCAATAGATTCTATAGTTTGCGAATATATTACTCTAACTCGCCAAACTCCTATTTGTGGAGGATTTAAGTTTAACTCTATATCTTTAGCACATGAATTCTTCATTCTATTTTTATGGTACTCTAAATATTTAATATGCCCATTTTCCGCTCTTAGTGTCTCTAAAAACTTCATCTAATTATAGAACTCCCATCACTATTTGCACTATGAAAAATGAGTGTCGAATTTAGTCTTGCGTAATAACGCATAAGAAGTTTTTGTAGTGTTGGTTCAATTGATGGTGTGAACCAGGCATTGTTACTTGTTGCAATCATTATTTTTGGATTATCTACAAATAGCTCTTTAGATGTTGCCTCATAGCAGATGGCATTTCGTAATTTATGACCTTTAATGATAAAATCAGTTGGCTTGTTTGCCTTTTCATAATCTTGCGCACCATTGAAAAAGCTATCATTTATCCAATCTCTTATGAATTTTGGAAGTGGTGTATACTCTCCAAATGGAACAAGAACCATTTTTTTAGCAATTTGCATTTTGCCATCATTAAAAAAATATGTTGCGTTATAGATAAGTGAATTATCAATAAATAGAGCACCAGTAATTATAGAGATAGAGTAACTTAAACTTTTTAGTTCGTTTAGCAAATCTGGCTCTTTATTTAAATACAATGGGAAAACACTCTCAGGTAGAACTACTAAGTCAAAACCATCATTCTTTGCTAGTTTAATGTTTAATAGATTGTTTTCTACCTGCTCTTCTAGGTGAGACGGTTGCCATTTGTAGTACTGCGAGACCTCTGTTGAAATTAGCTTAACCTTTAAATCTTTTGGAAGTTGTGCTTGTACATGTTGTGGCAATAAAAAAAGAGTAAGTAGTAAAAGAAAAGTTTTTTTAGAAAATTTGATAGATATACTTAATATTAGTAAAGTTATCCCAAGTGTTATTGTGTCTGCTGGTAGTGGAGTATTAATAAATAGTAGTTCTATTTTAAACCAGTTAAATCCAAATGGTTCTATGTAGCTAATTAGTAAAAGAATGGTTGCTCTGTAAAAAGGGTTTGCAAAAAATGATATGATAGCAAAAAAAAGAGAATATGAAAGAGCAAACCCCAATATTCCTACTGGGATAAGATAACTTATATCATAGAACCTAAAGCTAAATACAATCCAATAAAACCAAAGTATTCCAATGAAAAAACCAGTAAATATAATCTCTTTACGTTTAGCATTTAAGATTCTAAAAAGTGCTATAAAAGCACTAAAAAGATTTAGCCACTGCACAGTCAAGTTAAAATATTCTAGGTATATAAAAAGACTAAAGAGTATGGCTGTTAAAAGTCCATTTGTAATTGATGTTATATATGAAGGTTTACTCAAAGAATTCACAGCTATTTCGGCCACTATTTTTTGCTTGGTATAGTGCAATATCTGAGCGTTTGTAGAGTAAATCTTTATCATATTTGCATGAGTCATTTGCTACAGAGATTCCTACTGATATAGTTACATATTTAGAGACAGTGCTTTTAGCGTTTAAAATTTTAATATCTTCTATTGCGACTCTTATTTTATTGGCATACTCCATCGCTTTTTCTACATCATCTGTTGAAGACATTAAAAATCCAAACTCTTCCCCACCTAGTCTAAATGTCCAATCAGAGTGCCTTTTTGTATGCTCTTGTAAAACATTTGCAATAGTTATTAATGTTTCATCACCCTTATCATGTCCATAAGTATCATTATATTGTTTGAAAAAATCTACATCGATTGAAAATAGGTAGAGGTTGATTTCATCTGCTTTCATACCATTTTTAATATCTTTATTATGTCTTTGAATTCTGTATAGTTCTGTCTCTAAAACTTCATTGAACTTGCGACGATTGTAAAGGTTTGTCATTGGGTCTTTTACAGATAGCTCTTCTATTCTTTTTTTATCTGTAATATCTTGTCTAATTGCAGTATAGCCTATTGCCTCACCATTATCATTGAATTTTGTAGATATTGAAGCTTCTACCCAATAGTAACCACCATCTTTTTTTAGGTTTTTAACCTCACCATTCCATGTTTGATTTGATTTTATCTTCTTCCAAAGGTTTTCAAATGTCTTTTTTGGCATATCTGGATGTCTTATGATATTATGGTTTTTGCCAATTAATTCCTCTTTCGAGTATCCAGATATTTTACAAAATGCTTTTGATGCATGTGTTATGATTCCATTTAAATCTGTACTAGAGGTGATAATATTTTTGTCAATTACGTTTAGATATTTTTTTAGCTCTCTTCTTTCTTTGTCTATCGCAGGATTTATTAGTGAATAGATAAGATATATAGCAACTGCTATAAGTAAAATATCTAAAAGTAGTAATATAAATATATAATTAAAAAAGTTTAATTTCTCTTCACTACTTTTTTGTAGTAGTAGTGTTAATCTATTTGCACTATTCCATAATCTGTCACTAATCTTAATTATTTGATTATTACAAGCTACTGTTTCACAATTAAGTAGCGATTTAAATTGTTTCCAATCTATTTGTAAAGTTATTAGTGTTGATTTTGGTTCTTCATTTTTATTATCAAATATTGTATTTTTATTGGTTGTAATCGTATCAATAAGGTTATCAATTCGATTTACATTGTTTTGAGATACTTTTTCAAGTAGATACTCTTTTGAAATTAATTGTATTCCTCCACGTATCTGTCCCATTTCGTTAATCTGCTTAGCATCATTTTTTAGTAAGTCATATATATATAAAGCTACTAACCAATTCACAGCTATTAAAAATATATGGATGACAATAATTAAAAAGATTTTATTTGTTTTCAATATTAAACTTTAGATTGTACAACTATTCGTTTGGCATTAAAGAGTTCTTTGGCACGTTTTACCATAGGTTCTTCTAACATAGCCTTTGCATCAATTTGAGCTGGTGTTGTACTACAGTTTGATACACAACTGCTACTGTTTTGATCATCTTCTTCTGCTAAATCTACAATATCTGGCTCTGCAACTATAGGTTCAGGCTCTATCTCTTTGGGAACCTCTTTTATAGGTACTAGTTCAGGCTTTTTTTTTATTTCATCACAAGGTGTATTAGATATTTTAACATCTATACCCCAAATCTCTTGAACCATAAATTTAATAACTGAATAACCATTTCTAAGAACTTTTTTACAACTCTCCTCAGCACAACTTTGCCATGTTAGTTTGTTCTCTTGGAAGCTGATTAGGTTTACAGATTCTCTAAAACACTCACCCAAGTCTACATTTCTATCTATTAAGCGGGTTATTAATTTTTCAAACTTTTCATCTTTTGCAACTATTGGTGAAATCTCTTCTTCTTGCTGTGATTGTGGTTCTTCTATTGTTTGCTTAGATGTTTGTATAGGTATTTCAAGATCTATTGTTTGTGAAGGCGTTGTAATAGGTTGCATTATTTTGATTTTTTGCGGTTCATGCGAACTATCTTCAAGTTCTGCAATAACCTCGTCAATCTCTTTTAACTTTAACGCTTCCATCATTTTTGAAAAGAGTAAAAGAAGTACAAAACCAGAATCTGCATTAATATAAAAAAGAGATTTGGAATCACTTAAAATGTGTAAAAAACGCTCTTGTATCATGGTTGGGAATTTAATGTCGTGAGAAAAAAGTTTCTCTTTTAAATAAGCAATCAGTTCATCAACAACCATTTCACCATCATACTCTTGAAGTTCTTGAACCATTTGAGTAACTTTTATTCTATTCTTTGCAAAAAGAGCATCAAAGATAGAATCAATAAAAGCTGGATCTATAAGCCCTAACATCTGTGTAACAGTTTGAACATCAACATACTGCTTTGAGTAGATTATTGCTTGATCTAAAAGAGTTAAAGTGTCTCTAAGTGAACCAGATCCGCTACGCGCTAAAATCTCTAAAGCCTCTTGTTCAAAACTTATTTGCTCTAGATTTAGAATATGGGCTAAATGATTTACAATTGAATTTTGAGGGATTCTTTTAAATCTAAAATGTTGTGTACGACTCAGAATCGTAGCTGGCAGTTTTAGTGGGTCAGTAGTAGCTAAGATAAACTTTACAAAAGGTGGTGGCTCTTCAAGAGTCTTTAAAAGTGCGTTAAATGCCTCTTTTGTAAGCATATGTACTTCATCTATAATGAAAATTTTAAAACGTGCGGCAGCTGGTTTATATTTTGTATGCTCTATTAAGTCACGTATATCATCAATCTTGCGACTACTTGCAGCGTCCATTTCAATAATATCAATATGTCTATTCTCATTTGCCATAATACACTGTTCACATCTGTCACATGGTGTACTAGTTGGACCATGTTCACAAGTTAAAGCTTTAGCAAAAATTCTAGCTGTTGAGGTTTTACCACTTCCTCTTAGTCCAGAAAATAGATATGCGTGCGAAAGTCTTTTACTAGAGAGTGCTAGAGAGAGTGTTTGAGATATTGTATCTTGACCTATGAGGTCTTCAAAACGTTTAGGACGATACTTAATTGCTAAGACATCACTTTGTTGTGCCAACTTTTTCCTTGATTAATGCGTTTTCTAAACTAATAGTGCTTTTGAATGTTGTAAAAGATTAGGTATTATATTGAAATTATTTTAGAATAAACTTTTTTAGGAATTATATAGTGTCGCAACAACGTTTTGATGAGTTACGCAAAGAGTATAGTAAATTTGTTTACAAAAGCTATGAGATTAGTGAAGTTGATGATAGTATTGTTTTACTATACAGATACAGTATTATTGGTAAGAGTGATTTAAGTTTCACGCATGTGTTAACTTTTGAAAAGAGCGAGCATTTTGAATTTAGTGCGCTTGATGAAAAGTTTCAAAATTTGGTTTTTCATATTGGGATTGCTGAGCTTATTAGTTACTATAAAATTACATGTGCTCCTATAATAGAGATAGAAGCAGGTTTTATTGAAGATGTACAGTGTGCATGGTTTAGTAAACTATTTTTTAAAGGTTTAGGTGAGTTTTTATTTGTAAATCAGATAGAGACTACACAAGAAGAACTTTTTACAATTAGTTCAGTATCATCTAAAAGCGCTTATATTCCAATAAAAATGGATAAAACAAAAGGCTCATTAGTACCAGTTGGTGGAGGAAAAGATAGCTCTGTTACTCTAGATATTTTAGAGTCGTGTATAGATGAGATAGCAGGTAAAATTATTGGAATGTCGATAAACCCTACTAATGCGGCAATGTCTGTGATGCAAAGTTCTACAATTTCAGGAGAACCAATTATTATAAGACGGAAGTTAGATAGGCAAATTATAGAATTAAATGAAGTAGGGTTTTTAAATGGTCATGTACCATTTTCTTCAATTGTTGCATTTATCTCTATATTTACAGCGGCAATATCTAACTTACGTTATGTTGTGCTTTCAAATGAGAATAGTGCTAATGAAGCAAATGTAGTTTTTAATGAGTTAGAGGTTAATCATCAATACTCTAAATCTTTTGAGTTTGAAGCTGATTTTAGGTTTTATTGCTCTAGATTTTTAGTTGAGGGAATAGAGTATTTTAGCCTCTTGCGTCCTCTTCATGAACTTCAAATTGGTGCAATGTTCGCGCATTTACATAGATATTTTAAAGATTTTAGAAGTTGTAATGTTGGTAGTAAAAATAATCTTTGGTGCAACAAATGTTCAAAATGTCTTTTTACCTATATTATGATTGCACCATTTTTAAATGAAGATGATTTAGCGAACATTTTTCATGCTGATTTGTTAGATGATGATGAATTACTTGGAACTTTTGAACAACTTGTTACACCTGAGCTTGTAAAACCATTAGAGTGTGTTGGTAGTTATGATGAGGTTAACACAGCGGTTGGATTAATTATAGAAAAACGTAAAAATTCTCTGCCTTCGCTACTAAGGTGGTATAGTGATAAAAAAGAGATTATTGTCAATCCTAATCTATTAAAAGAGTTTTTAACTCCTCATGCACTTCCTAAAAAGTTTGAAATTATATTGAAAGAAAGAATTGCAAGACTTACTAAAATTCCTAAAAACATATAAATCTTTTTTAATTTGGGGTTTTGGTCAAGAGGGACGCTCTACATATAATTTTTTACGCAAAAATATACCAGATGTAAAAATTGCTATTGCAGATTCAAAAAAAGCAAAAGATTTACCAGAAGATATTGAATTTATTGAGAGTGATATACCGATTGTGGCACTCTCATCATATGAGATAATTTTAAAATCACCTGGTATTTCACTTCATAAGTGCGAAATCAGTGATGGTGATTATCCAATTACCTCACAAACAGAGCTGGCACTTCGCTTTTTTTCAAAACAGATTATTGGTATAACTGGCACAAAAGGAAAGAGTACAACAGCTACACTGATGCATGAAATGTTATTAGCATCAAATAGAGAGAGTCATCTTGTTGGAAATATTGGAGTACCATTTTTTGACTCTCTAAATGATGTCTCAACTGAGGCATTCATTGTTTATGAACTCTCTTCACATCAACTTGATAACGTTCATTTTAGTCCACATATCTCAATTTTATTGAATTTGTATCAAGAACATCTTGATTATTATGGCTCAATTGAGAAATATTATGAAGCTAAAAAGCAGATATTTAGACATCAAAATGAAAATGATTGGTTGCTTTATAACAGAGAAAATTCTTTTATATCAAAATCAAAAAGCGTAGAGATAAATAGAGAAGTTATAGGTGAAAAATGGCATATTCCAATTCATGTACATAAGCTTAGTGTTCAAGCAGTCAAATGTGTAGCAGATATTTTAAATATAGATCAGATGTATGTAAAAAAGGTAGTTGAAAACTTTAAAGGCTTACCTCACCGCTTAGAATTAGTTGGTGAATTCGATGGGTATAGTTATTACAATGATAGTATCTCAACAGCAGTAGAATCAACTCAATTTGCTATTACTCAGATTCCAGATATATATACACTGATAATGGGTGGTGATGATAGAGGTATTGACTATAAAGAGTTAGCAAAAAGTTTGATAGACTCGGATGTAAAACTTGTAATTACAATGTTTAAATCTGGAAAAGTTTTAAATGAGTTACTAAAGAGTAGCAATATTGAACTTTTGCATACAGATAATTTTGATGATGCTCTTAAATATTCTAAGAAAAATGTGCTTTTTTCTCCGGCATCGGCAAGTTATGGTAGTTTCAAAAATTTTATGCAAAGAGGTGTTGCATTTAAAGATGCAGTTATAAGAAAATTTAAATAGTTAATTAACTATAATTGGTTCAGTAAAAATTAAAGGGGATGAAATGGCAGAGAAAGAAGTAGCAAATGCAAGTTTGGATTTTGATTCGGGAAAGATAGAGTTTAAAGATGATGCTGGAAATGTAATTGCCAAAGATGGCCTTAAAGAAAAAACTCTTAGTTTTGCAAAAAAAGCAATTATGTTAACACCTATGGGACTCTCTTATAAAGTTGGTAAATCTATGATTGATCGCGGTATGGATATCATGGATAGGGCAATGAATGAAAATGAGCTTAATAAAGTTGAAAATATTAGTTTTGAACAAGTTATAGATTTAATTAATGATGGAAAAGATAAATTTGATGAACTAGATATGACTTTTCAAGCAAGTCAAGTAAATGGATTTAGTATGGAAAAGGTAGCAAAAGAACTTGCTGGTAAAAATGTAAATGTTGATATGGGTAAAAAAGGCGCATTATCATTGAGTGTAAAAGTTAAATATAAAGCATAATGTATGATACGCTTTACACTTGATTCAAAAGAGAAATCAATCCAGATAGAGGCTCTTCTAAAGGGAGAGAAAGATTGGGTTAAATTTCATGTTGGACATTATGAGCTTACTAAAAAAGGTGATAAACTTCAATTTGAAATCACTAAACTCTCTACAAATAGAGAATGGATGAATATTGCATTGGAAAACTTTATGCAGAGTAAGCAGTTTGAGCTTCCTGCTGAATATGAAAAAATATTAGATATAGTACTTTAAAATTAGTGTATAATGTTATCAAAATATAATATTTGGAGTTACACTTAATGCCACTTGATAAAAATGCGCTTGATGATTTAAAAGAAAGAGCTGACGCGGCAGAACGCGCTTATAAAGAATCTAAAATTGCTCGTCTTGATAAAACAAGTATTTCAGAAGAACAGTTTGATTCAACAGTTGATACAATAGTTCATGCGCTAAATACTCTTTCAGAACAGATCCAAGCATCTCGCGCAAAAGGTTCAATAAAAGCAAAGAGTGTAGTAGATGGTTTTGGAGGAGAGGGTAAAATGAACTCTCTTGTTATGGATTTAGCTGGGCTTGCAGGTGAAGTTACAGCAGCTGGAATTACACTTAGCGAGACGCCATTAGTTTTAGTGGCTGGTGCTGCAAAAGGTGTTTATAAAAAAGTTAAAGAGTAGCGCTCATGGATTGGAAACATATATTTAAGCGCTATCTTGAAATGATGCTAAGTCCATTGAACTTAATTGTGATTGGATTTTTCCTATTCTTTCATTTTATGCGGTAGCAATTTATGGAAGATTGTGATAGTCTTAAAAATGAGAATTTAAAACTAAAAAAACAACTTCGTAACTATGAAGAGTTAGCTCTTACTGATAGTATTAGCGGACTCCCAAATAAAGTAGTTCTGTTAAAAAAACTAGAAAAAAATAAAAACTTTACATCTTTAATGTTTTCGATCGATAATTTTGAGACAATTGGTGAAACTTTTGGAATGAGTTTTTCAAATGCTATTGTAAAAGAGGTCTCAAAATTATTAAAAAAATTTTTAGCAAATAATATATATCTATATCGTCTTTACACGGGTGATTTTATTTTATTAATTGAAGATGAACACAGTGGGCAAGCAGAAGATATAGCTCAAGGTATAAAAAGTTTTTTTGATATTTATCCAGTCGGAAGTAATGATATTGAGATAAAGGTAACCTTTTCTGTAGGTATTTGTCAATGCGATAAAGGTGATTTATTAAAAAATTCACGAATAGCAATGAATGAAGCTAGAAGTCTTGGGTCAAATAGATATCATTATTATTCAAAAGATGATAGTTATATTTTAAATCAAGAAAAAAACATCTATTGGATGAATAAAATTCATGATGCACTAGCTAATGGAAATATTGTTCCATATTTTCAAGCAATTAGAGATAATAAAACAGGAAAAATTTTTAAGTATGAGTGTTTGGTACGTATATTAGAAGATGGAAAAGTGATAACACCATGGTATTTCAATGAAGCAGTACAGATGACAGGTCTTATGACAAATCTGACTAAAACTATGATAGATAAAAGTTTTAGAGTATTTTCTAATAGAGAAGAAGATTTTTCTATTAATATTACACAAGAAGATTTAAAAGAGGAATATTTACAGAGCTTTCTTAAGCATAAGTGTGAAAGGTATGCAATAGATACTAAACGTGTTACTTTAGAGATATTAGAGGATGTTGAAGAGAGCGCAGCACAGACAGTTTATACACAATTGACAAGTTTAAAAGAGGATGGTTTTAAAATCTCAATAGATGATTTTGGTGCGCAAAATTCAAATTTTTCACGTCTACTTCAGATGCCAGTAGATTACATTAAAATTGATGGACAGTTTATAAAAAATCTTGAGACCTCTATTCAAAGTCGACATATAACTGAAGCAATTCACTCATTCGCGCATAAAATTGGTGCTAAGAGTATTGCTGAATTTGTTCATAATGATGAAGTATTGAAGATTATAGAAGAGATTGGAATAGATTATTCTCAGGGTTATTTAATTAGTGAACCTAAAGCTAAACCATTATAGATAGATCGAGGAAGCTGGATAAGAAGAGGTTTTTTCTTTTCATCTAACCACTCTAAAACTTCTCTTAATTTTGACTCATCCATAGAGGTACATCCTGCAGTTGCCCTATTAGCGCTTATATGCAAGAATATACACGAACCTCTTGCTTTAATTGTTGGATTACTGTTGTACTCAACTACCGCACCTAAATTGTATAGTCCATCATCTCTTAACATTGTCTCATGCGATGAATATCCATCTTGTTTTGGTACTATTTTATTGTAAAGTTTTGAGTTTACATCGTCGATACAATGAATATTTTTATTTACTTGAAAATATGGCATCTTAAAATTTGTCTCTTTTTTATTTCCAAATAGGCTTGCGATACTAAACACTCCTGAAGGTGCTTTACCATCTCCTTCTTTTTTTATAGTAAAATCTGTATGATTTATTTTGCATAATCCATCTGCTGGGGCTATCCCGTTACGACCTAAAAATACTTTTATTGATGAACCAACTTTTGTCCAGCTACCGTTATGTTTTTCAATACGCTGTAGTAGTGCAGTTGAACTATTGTAATCTTTTGATTTTACTATTAAGATTTGTGAACTAGTTGAAAATAAATCTTCGCAACTACTCTTTGCAAAGAGATTTGTAAGTAGAAGTAAAACTATTAGAAGTGGCAGTTATTTCTCTTTATAATTATTTTGTTTTAAAAGTTTATCTACAAAATTTTGAAATGTAGTAGTGTTGTTATCGTGTTTATCTATCTCTTTTTTGTCCTCTTTTTTGTATTTACCTTGTGAAAATAGTCGATTTGTAAAATCTTGCAAAGATGTAGTTGAAGATGATGAGCTCTCTTTTTTTTCTGCTTGTGGCATAGTTGGAGATTTTGGAAGCTTAATTTTAGGTGTGTTTATCTTAGGTTCTGTAGGAGAAGTTGGTTGTTTAATCTCTTTATCTTCATATTTTCCTTGCTCAAAGTACTTATCAGTGATGTTTTGTAAAAAACCTTCAGCTGAAGCCACAGAGATTGTAAGGAAAAGTATGACTACATAGTTCATTTAAGCTCGTAATCTTTTTTCTGATAACTCTTCATAGGCTCTGTTTATCATTTTGCTTAGCTCTTCACTATTTCTTTTAACTCTATTACTTGCATATTTAAGTTTATCTGGGTGGTGCATTTTTAGTTTTCTATTTCTTGCTTGTTTAATATCACTCATTTTGGCTTCTTCAGGAACATCTAAAATAGCGTATGGACAGCATACTCTCAACTGTTCAATAGTCTTTTTTCTTTCATAAGAACTACGTCTACTGCTTTTTTGACTACCATCTTTAAAAACTGCTTTCAATAGAGTGAAACAACACATATGTTACCTTTTATACTTTGAAGTGCCCAAAAACTTTTGCGCTAGAAGTATGATAGTCTTATGAATTTGAATTTATTATTAAAGAAAGTTTTCTATAAGTTAAGAGAGGATTTTTTTTAATTAATCACTTTTTATGAGTAAAAATGTAACACTTAATTAGTATATTTAATATAAGTATGGGTGATTTAAAAACTCATAATCACATATAATAACTTATGCAATTTGTCTATTTATATCTTGTTCAAAAATATCAATTAAGTCGTTAACTTCTTGTGTGTTACCATAATTAAAAATATGAGTTAATGCATCTAGCGTCATCTCTTCATACTTATCACTATAGTTACCATCAACCTCAATCTTTCCAGATGGATGCATGTTGATTGTTTTATACTCTAGATTAGCGCTCTCTTTATTCTCTGATTTGAAAAAATCTTTATATCTTCTTAGTATTTGTAAAGCTTTATCTTTATTATCTAGACCACCTTTTAAAATAATTGGAATAGTATTCATATAGCATCTAATTCCAAGGCGATTAAAAAATGAGAATAAAGCCATTTGACCATGCGATCCAAGAGGTTTGTGCTCATTGTTAAATTCTAATATAGTTTGATCATTAGAACTGTTTTGAAGATGTGGATAGTTTTTCATACGATTTGTAGGACGAAAAACAAACGAAGATATTTGCTTAGAATGTAAAAAGGATATTATATCCATACGTACTGACATAATCTGTCTAAGAGTAGCTTTTTGCATAATATTTTCTTCTTATGAAATTTTTAAAATGAACTTGTTAAAGATTAGCAAAATTTATTCCATAATATCGTTTATTTTTGAAAGAAGTATAATTTTTATATATGTTATAAAATACTTAATAAATTTTTTTAAGGTATTTTATGTAAAAATTGGTGTTTAATTAAGTTGATAAGTATAATATTTTATTATTGAAAATAGATATTAAATATAAGTAAGATAAAATGTTTGGAGCAAATCCAAACGATAAAGAGCCAATGAAAGGTTTTCCGCAAGTTGGTTATCTAAAGAATTTTATTATAAATGAAAATATCATTGTTGGTGACTATACCTATTATGATGATTCTGATGGTGTAGAAAACTTTGAAAAAAATGTACTGTACCATTTTCCTTTTATTGGAGATAAGCTTATTATTGGTAAGTTCTGTGCAATTGCAAAAGATACTAAATTCATCATGAATGGTGCAAATCATAAAACTTCAGGCTTTTCAACATATCCATTTTATATATTCTTAAATGGCTGGGAAAAAGTTATACCAAAAGATATGGTGCTATTATAGCTACTAAGTCTGTAGTTACAAGTGGCATTACTGATTATGCTATTGCTGGAGGAAATCCAGCTAAAATCATTAAGTTTCGTTTTGATAAAACAACTATACAAGAATTGTCAAATATTGCATGGTGGGATTGGACAGCAGAAAAGATTACTAAAAATCTAGAGGCAATTGTACATAATGATTTGAAACTTTTAAAACAAAGCACAAACTGAGAGAACATTTAAAATTAAAATCACAAATTCAAATAATTACAAAAGTGATTTTTATTGAAACTTAAACTGTTTGTAAAAGTGCTTTTAAGGTATTTGTAGGTGGTGGCCTGTCTCGGAATCGAACCAAGGACACAGTGATTTTCAGTCATTTTTTAGTCCCTTTTTCACATTTCTTAAAGTCTAATCAGACCTCTTTAAATCTCTTCTAAAGCCCTATATACTGGTATCTGTAGACACATTTAGGTATAATAAAATCTATACAAATAAAATCATATTTTTTACAATATGGTTACTAATAGGTTACTAAAATGGGATTTATAAATTCACGAAAATATGGGGCTTCCGTACAGCTTTATACAAAAAAAAATGGCGATATTTCGTATTATATTACATATAAAGACGAAATTAATAAACTTAAACGAGTTAAAATTGGCGATAAGTCCAAAGGTATTAATGAACATTATTGTTTTCAAAGAAGAAATGAAATTGTTCACAAAATACAACTAGGAGAAGACCCAACACTAGGAAAAAAAAGAAAGAGAAAAACAACTTTTGAAGATATATTTAATGATTACATCATATGGGCTAAGGGCAATAAAAAATCTTGGTTCAAAGATGAAGAACTTTTTAAAAATCATTTAGAAAGATTTCATAATCAAAATGTTGTTGATATAAAACCTAAAGATTTTGAAGATTTTAAACAAAAAAAATTAGAAGTATTATCAGTTAGAACAGTTGAATATATTTTAGCTGTAGCAAGGCAGATAATAAACTATGCAATAAGAAATTAACTAATTAAAAAATATACTAATCCCCTAAGTGGTGGCATAGTTAAAATACCAAAACCAGATAATGCAAAACTAGCTTTTCTCTCAAGAGAACAAGCTACAAAACTACTAATAAAACTCAAAGATGAAAATGATTCTTTGTATAATATTACAGCAATGTTATTGGACACAGGAGCAAGATTTATAGAAATTGCTTCTTTGAATTGGCATGATGTTAATATGATAAATAGACTTATATATTTTAACGCTACAAAAAAAGGCAATTCGAGACATGTATTTATGAGTGATAGAGTATATGAACTTCTTTCTAGTTTAGAACAAACATCAAATTTAGTATTCCCCTCTTCAAATCTCAAACAACGTTTGCGAATGCCTAAGCAATGGCAAGAGATTGTTGATAGTCTTATTAAAGGTAATAAAACTATAAATAAATATCGTATTACTACACATAGTCTGAGACATACTCACGCTTCATGGTTGGCTTTAGGTGGTGCGGACATATTACAGATTAAAGAGCAGTTAGGACACAAAAAGCTTGATATGACTTTAAGATATGCCCATTTAATACCAAGCAAAAGACATGATTTGATAAAAGAGGTTTTTAACTAGCAAAATTATAACTCACTGCGAAAGCTTATGAAATACAATGGAATAAGTCGTGGATGAGTCAGCAAACGAAGTGCGGTAGTTTTTTTAAAGTAGTATTTTTTGCTTTTTTTGTATTATTTGATATACTAAAGGTATATTATATTTTAACTGGAGTTATTATGACTAATGTAAAAATAAATGACCCTTGGTTTGAAAGTTTATACAAAGCTGAGTTTAACAGTAGCCCTATTAAATTTTTAGAAACATTTAAATCTCTTTTAGCAGATAGAAATCAAAGAGAAAAAAAGATAGTAAGTTTATTAAAGCAATATGAAAAAAGTGAAATGTCTGTTGGTAAGATAGCTGAAGAATTAGATATAGATAGAGACAAAGTACTATCATTGATGGAAAGACACAATATTTATTTAGTAGATTATGATTTAACGACAGAAAATAAAACTATAGAAAAGTATTTAGTAAATTAAATTTTATGAAAGTTATTATAAGTGATACAACCGCATTAATTATTTTAGCAAAATGTAATCGTCTAAACTTATTAACGAATTTTTTAGAAAAAGTTTATATTCCAGATGCGGTTATGCAAGAAATTAGCATAAAAAATGATGATGTAAAGAAATTTATTACAACTTCTGATTTTGTTGAAGTCAAAGAAGTAAGTAATAAAAAAATCTTAGAAGATGTTTACTACTCAGGTTTAGATGCAGGAGAGATAGAAGCGATAGCTTTAGCATTAGAAACTGGTTTAGATTTAATTATTGATGAAAAGGCAGGAAGAAAATATGCTAAATCTAAAGGAATTGATATTTTAGGTTTACTTGGAATACTTAAAATCAATTTACTAAACAAACATATTAACTATATTGAACTTCTTTACATTCTTGATGAATTTAAAAAAGTTAAGTTTAGGATTAATCCAAAACTTGAAAAAGAGTTTTTAGATAATTTATCTAAATAATAAAATATGAAATCAAAAAAACAAGAAATTTCAGAAAGTTTCTCAGAAGTATTACAAGATATAAAAAGTGATAAAGCTATTGAAAACTCTAAGCCTACAGAGAATTTATTTGAAGAATTTGAAAATGATATAAGTATTTTATCCTCAGAAGTCAATAAAGTAAATCAAAATAAATTAAAGTTAAAACAAGCATACTCTTTATTAAATGAACTATAAGAGTATGTATTATTTAAGGAGGGTCTGTAAAACTAACTGTGTAAACACCTTTTGAAAGTTTATCTTAGTTTTCATATTTTTGAATTGTCTCTTTAAAAAATATGTTCAATTGAGAATAAATTTCGGGTCTGTAAAACTAACTGTGTAAACACCTTTTGAAAGTTTATCTTAGTTTTCATATTTTTGAATTGTCTCTTTAAAGGGAGTGTAATAAATTCTGTGTCAACACCTAATTTCTCCTAAGATTGTATCATAATCTTAAAGCGTCTTTTAGTCTCTCCTTAAAATGAATATTGAGCTGAGAAATTGTCAAACTCCAATTTCGTA